>Ga0315284_10003550_pt1 | contig 22179 bp, 20 predicted proteins | sample YL17G09_16_MG_FD_203696 | JGI IMG/M metagenome (GOLD analysis project Ga0315284, IMG submission 203696) | Sediment microbial communities from Yellowstone Lake, YNP, Wyoming, USA - YL17G09_16 | ecosystem: Environmental > Aquatic > Freshwater > Lake > Sediment | place: USA: Wyoming | collected... | reverse complement strand
GAAATCCTGGAAGTCGCTGTTGTCAACAGTAAACGAGGAACCTCCGGCATCCACAAATCCGCGCATGCCGTCCGGCGCATCCAACTGGCCGAAGGCAACGACAGCAATCGAAGCAAGAATGAAGAGGAATTTTGGGGAGATCATTATTCGGCCCTCCCATTAGTTAAGCGAGTAAGTTGCCAGATTAGTCACTGTGAAGAGTATACATGGTTTCGCCGGAATAGTCAAGAACTTTCTTTCGTGCCTGTCTTTCCTCAATGAAGTTCAGTAGAATCGACAGGTTGAGCTGATGACTCAGCGCCCCGAATCGTCCCGTATCAGGTTAATCGCTTAACCTGCCTGTCGATGACCATTCGATCCAGGGCGGAGAGGCCATCTCGCCATCGGCGCGACAGACGCCAGAGGCCTGTCAGAAACCGGACATAGGGTGATCCAGCCGTGCGGGACGACGCAACATCCACGCAGAAACGGCCTGTACAACCAGCCGAACGTGTTGCAGCTACGACCAGAGTGTCTTCGCGTTGGTCGGGACGGCGCCCGGTGAAATACCGCTTTGTGGGCGGTTGAGGCGCGCTTCGCATGCCCTCACCACTTCTCCGGTTCCGATGCAGGCCGTCTTCCGGATTGCCTGTGGCGCACCTGGAGTTACGTTGCTGAAGAAGTGACGCGAGTACCTGCGGAGGGATACTTCAAGGTGGAGATGAATCCGAGGACCTCAGACACCTTGGTCTGATCGAAGAGCTCTTTGATATAGGAGGTCGGGTCGGTACTGACCGAAACAAAAACCCGCAACCCTTTGTTCTTCAAGTGCATGTAGTAGTACAGCAACGAGCCGAGTGCCCTGCTGTCCATGAAGGTTACCTTCTCAAGATCGATTATGCAGTCCTTCCCCGCGTTTTCGCCCGCGACGATTTCATCCATGGTCTTGACAAATTGATTGACAGTTGCCTGAGCGAAGCTGCCGTCGACCTTGACAATCACCCCGGAAGCGCTGCTGGTGCATTCAATGGGCATAGAGAGTGACCACCTATGTTAAGGGGCTTGCCATTTCTACTACTTCATAGTACCCCGATGGCACCGAGATGTCAATATCCGCACGAAAATAGTCGGTCCCATGCGGACGCAACCCCGCAGCAGCCCGCAGGGATTGTACGTCGCAACCGGAATCTTCGGGTAGGGCCACCGCCGGCGGTGCACTGCACAACACATTCCTGCGCAGGCGTTCACTTGTCAGGACCTGCATGGGGATGTATCTTGTGGACAGCGCCCTGCAAACGTCGTGCAGTGCGTGAGAACCGACGCCCCCCCGCGGACTGTCCGACGGAGCCATCCCGTGACCCCACCTGCACCCAGAACCGACGCCCTGGCTCTGCTACGCGCCTGCACAGGCGCCGTCATTGCCCTTTGCGTGCTTGTCGCGGTGTTGGCCGGCTGCCCGGGTCGTGACAGATCGGAACCCGGCGCATCCTCCTCATGCCTGCGCAACGGCGACACGCTTTTCTGTGGTGTCGTCGAGGCGTCCGTGTGCGTCCGATCGGCTCTCGGAGATTCGGAGGTTGCCTCCGATGGCGCTTTCTGCGCGTGGCTCGACTCTGTCGCGCGCAGGATCGGTCCAACGCTCCGGGGTGTGGACGGCGCGCAGATGGTGGAGTCTCTGAAGACCCTGGTGTACCGCGATCTCGGCATGACGTTCGACGCCAACCAGGATGACGTGCGCGGCATGTTTCCGCAGACCGCAGTGTCGCGACGCACCGGGTCGTGTCTCGGTGTGTCGCTGCTGTTTCTCACGCTGGCCGAGAGACTCCGGCTCCCCGTCTACGGCGTACATATTCCCGGGCATTTCTTTGTGCGGTTTGACAACGGCGCGTTTCGCGTAAACATCGAGCCCAACAAGGGCGGCTTCCCCCGCACCGACGCATACTACCGGGAGCGGTACAGCGTCACCGATAGCTCCGGCTACGACATGCGAAATCTCGGCAAGCCCGAGGTCCTCGCGGTGCTGTGGTACAATGCGGGCAATGCACTGCGGAGTGCCGGTCGTATCGGTGATGCTGTTGCTGCGTACCGACGATCGGTTGCCGGATGGTCGCGCCTTGCCGAAGCCTGGGGCAACCTGGGCATCGCCCTCGACGCGTTGGGACAGGGCGACTCCGCCATCGCCTGTCTTGTCGCGGCGCAGAAGGTCAATCCGCGGCTGGCCGGACTCTCCCGCAATCTGGGCACTCTCCTGCTCACGGCTGGTCGCGCGCAGGACGCAGCAGCGGAGTTCCGTCGCGGGCTTGAGCGCGCGCCCGATGATGCAGACCTGCGCTACGGTCTGGGCATCTCTCTGCTCTCCATGGGCGACACCCTTGGCGCGGTAGCGGGCCTCTGCGGCGCCCTGGCGCTGCGGCCCGGGTGGAAAGACGCGGAAGCGGCACTTGCGAAGGCTGGTGGGCTGTGACTGGCGCTCCGTCGCTAGACGCACCGCGCATCGAGGGTCGCACGGGCACCGTGGTGCTCTCTGCGCTGCTGGCGCTGCTTGCCGGCTTCTTCGTCTATTTCCCGATCACCGATTCCGACATCTTCTGGCATCTGGCCTCGGCGCGCGAGATGGTCCATCGTGGCGGATTCCTCTACGCCGATCCCTTTTCCTACACACCGCACGTGGCTCGCTGGATCAACGTGCACTGGCTCTTCCAGCTCTGCGTGCTTGGTGTGTGGAAGATCGCGGGATACCACGGTATCGTTCTTGTCAAGTGCACGATGACTGGAATCACGGCCGCAGTCCTGCTTCATGCAATTCCCGACCGCGCGCGGGGAGTGCCGGCAGCCGCGTTCATCGCGTTGCTCTTGTTCCAAGCGCGGTACCTGGTGCTGGAGCGACCGACCGTTGTCACGGTGCTGCTTGTGGCCCTGTACGTGTGGTCGCTGGAACGCTGGGTCATCACGCACCAGCGCCGCTACCTCTGGTGGATGCTTCCCGCGCAAGTGGTGTGGGTCAACATGCAGGGGCTCTTCGTGCTGGGGCCGGTGATTGCGTCGGCCTACTGGCTCGGAGATGCGGCGCCCGGGTATGTGGCCGCTCGCATGGGCGGTCACGCGCAGGATGGTCTGCCGCCGACCTCGATACACCGCTCGTCAAGCGGTGTTCCCGCACGTGCTGAGACGACCGGCACTCGGCCGGCGGCGATCTCGGTGGCCTGCTCCTCAAGCGAGGCTCGAAGGTTCCGACTCTTCACCGCAGCCTGCGTCGGGCTCTGGCTGGCGGCATTTGTCAATCCCTACGGCTGGCGCATGACCGCGCTGCCGCTCAAGCTCTTCTCACGCATTGCACCCACCGCAGGCAACCCGTTCTCCACCGGCATTTCGGAGAACATACCCATGCCCGGATGGTGGGCTCACGACGCGGGGCTGCTGGTGACCGTGCTTGCGCTTGCCGCACTCGTGGTGGTCTCGTTTGCGGCGAATCTCCGGGCGTTCCGGTACTCCCACGCGCTGCTGTGCGCGGGCTTCTTCGCACTGGCATTCATGGCGCAACGCAATGCACTGCTCTTCTGTGTCGTTGCGGCACCGGTCGTCCTCCACAACTTCGGCAGCTCGCTCCGGCACACATGGTGGAGCGGCGCGTCGCGTCAATGGGTGCGCGTGGGGGCCGTCGTGACAGGCGTGGTCGTGGTGGGATGCGCGGTGTGGACCCATGCGCGGATCGTGGCGCCTGTGGCAGGCTCCGCGCTTTCGCCGTTCCGCTTTCCGGTGGAGGCAGTGGACGTGCTCAAAGCACATCCGGTGCCGGGTCGCATGTTCAATGCCGACAGGTACGGCGGGTATGTGCTGTGGCATCTGTTCCCCGAAGAGCAGGTCTTCATCGACGGTCGGTTCATGATCCGATCACCGGCATTTCTGCGGGACTTCTTCACCATGCTGGAACATCCTCAGCTCTTTGACGGAGTGGCAGATAATCTCGGCATCACCCATGCGCTGCTGCAGACCACGGTCTTCGACCTCTACCTCCCCCTGGCGCGTCACCTGTACGAGAATCCCCGCTGGCACTTGACGTATGCAGATGGCGCCTCGGCACTCTTCGTGCGCGACTCGCTGTCAACAGGACCGGGGTTGCGGCTGGACGCGCCCGCAACTGCGGACTCGATTGCCGCTTCTCTGGACAAGCGGTGGCAGCACTTGCCGCAGGTGCGCTCCGAGGCGCTTGCGCGGTTCGCCGCTTTTCTCGATGCCATGGGTGAGACGCGCGAGGCAACGTCGGTCCGGCTTCGCATGATGCAGCCCGCCAACTGATCGCGGGGCCTCGAAGGGTTGCGGCTAGGCCATAGTCGCTGCACCACCATCGCCAACCGGTGATGCCGTCATGCGCGTGGGCGTCAAGTGAGTGGCGTTCGGCTTTGCCGCCCAACAGATCCCTCTCTTCATGCACTCTGTCGCCGAAACAAGTCGGTCCCCGGCCCCATGTCCGCTCTCCCCGGTGAGCGATTTGTGCGTCTGACGAAGGCGCGTCATCGACTCACGCGCTATATTTGATCCAGACCCGGCCCGCCACTTGTGCCGCGCCACACCCGGAAATGCTATTTTGAGTGACTGGCAAAAGGGTCTTTCGAACTCGGGGGTGGCAGAGATCCGTTGAGGAAACCACCTATTCATATCAAGGGAGGATGCATGCGCTTCAAGACAACGCTGCTGGCTGGTGTAATGATCGTAGGAAACGCTATGGCTCAGGCGCCCACGGGCAGTCCGGTTCAGCCAACCGGGGCTGAGTCCAAGGCTCTCGACGCGTTCAAGGGCAAGCTCAAGGGCAAAATCGTGTGGTCGACGTCACGCGCCTCCGGCCTTCACGACATCTGGATCATGAACGCCGACGGTACCGAGCAGAAGGCTCTCACCAAGAGCAACTCGGTTGACTGGTTCCCGCGCTTCTCCCCCGACGGATCCAAGGTGGTCTTCGTGCGCAGCAAGATCGGTTGGGCAAAGGAAGAAGACGCCGAGATGAATGACAAGTGGGACTTGTGGACCATCAATTCCGACGGCACCGACGAGAAACTCGTGGCAAGCGACGCGTGCTGGGGATCCTGGCGTCCCGATGGCGAGACCATTCTCTTTGCGCGCGGTTCGAAGGTGTTCACCAAGAACCTGACATCCGGCACGGAGACCGAGATCCTCGATGCCGAGACCGCCATCAAGAAAGGCTGCTACGCTCAGCAACCGCAAATGTCGCCCAACGGCAAACTCCTGGGCATCACCATTCGCGGCACCGATCGCCAGACAGGCATCTACAACCTTGAGCAGAAGAAGTGGTACACCACGGGCGGCGGCTGCCAGATCACGTTTTTCCCCGACAACAAGTTTGTGCTGCGCATGAACGAAGGCCACGGCAATGGCGGCACCGAAGTGCTCAAGATCGCTATTGACGACAATGGAAAACCCAGCGTGAACATCACGGGTCTGGCGGTGCCGAAAAAACTTCGGTTCATCGATCTGCCGGGTCGGCGCTCGCATGAGTACTTCCCCCGGATATCCTCCGATGCACAGTGGCTGGTGTGGTGCGCGACTCAGTACGGCCACGAGCACGACATGTACGACTACGAAGTCTTCATCTGGAACGTCAACACCAAGGCGAAGGATGCTGTTCGCTTGACATTCCACGATGGTAACGATCGCTGGCCCGATATCTTCCTGACCAAGTAGGTCGCCGAGATATCGCAGAGTCACGACTCCACGGCTCGCCTCATCCAACAAGGATAGGCGGGCCTTTTTCATACGTCAACGGGGCAGAGGTGCTGATGGGCATCGGGAATGCTCGGGCGAAGTCCGCCTTGGGGGGCCCTTCGGGCCGTGTGCGCGATTCCGCCCTTCATGGTTGGGCGGGCGCAACCCCCGCGATAGAGCGTTGCAGTGCAGCCCCCAGAGTGGGGAGACACGCGGGGCTTCCGGCATTTCCCGGCACGACGAGGCCATTGACGTGCGGCGCCCGGGTTGCTCGCGGTGGCGGCGCCTCGGCAGTGATGGCCCGCAGACTCGTGCATGGACTGCTGGCGGTGTGCACCACGGCTCTTTGTGCGGCGTCGGAGCCCGGCACGTCGCAGCTCATCGCGCGGGCTGACAGCGCTTTGGCGCGGCGGGACTTTGCCGGGGCGGTGCAGCTCTACGCGCAGGCATTCTCCGCGGACCCGGCCAGCTACGACGCTGCGTGGAAGCTTGCGCGTGCGTGCAATGATGCAGGTGAGGCTGCGTCGCGGGCTCGGGAGCGACGGGCGCTCTTTGCGCGTGCTCAGAGCGCCTCTGCCTCGGCCATCCGCCTCAACCCCGATGGCGCGTGGGGCCACTTCCACCGCGGACTGGCGTTGGGCCGTGCGGCCATGGATACCTCTATCGGCGAGCGCATGCGCGTGGCCAAAGAGGTGCGCGTCGAGTTTGAGCGCGCGGTTGCACTGGATTCCACCATTGTTGACGGATGGGACGCTCTCGGCCACTGGCACCGCACCATGGCCACGCTGGGGTGGTTCGAGCGGTCGTTCTGCGATGCCTTTCTGGGAGGCGTGCCCAAAGATGCCGGCGTGTCAACCGCCGCGGCCTGCTTTGAGCGGGCTGTTGCGCTGGAACCGCAGAGCCTCGACCATCATCTGCAACTGGGGATGACCCGCGAGATGCTCGGCAACAAGGACGCCGCTCGCAGAGAGTACCAACGCGTGCTGGACCTTCCGGGCGCCGGTGCTGTTGACGAACGGAAGAAGTCGGAGGCGAAGAAGCGGCTTTCGGGACTTCGGTGAGTGCGCGATCATTGTGGCAGGGCCGTGCAGGCAGTGACGAGCGCCGCACCGAGCGGAGTCGAGGTGTTACGAGCAAGCGAGTTACGAGTGGGAAATGCCCCGGACCCGTGGATCCCACACAAGCACCACTGCCCGAGGGTGTCGCGCATCGGGTGTACCGCACTCGCAACCCCCCACGACGCGCCACACTTCGACGGGTCTCAGTGCGCCACCCGGCGCAGTGCCATCCAGAGCGCCTCGCTTTGCCAGCTCCGCATCGCCCCGGGAGTCTCGGAGATTCTCTACTTCTTCTTCGAAGACGCTGCCGTATCCGGAGCTGCCTCGGGAGCCGCCGCAGAAAGCGTTCCCTCCAGGCACTCGCGCATGGCTGTGAGTTCGCGCAATTGCATCGTGAGTGATGCGGTGATGCTCGTCTTCCTGGCGCTGCTGAGGATGTTGCCCTCCGCACCCGTCTCTTTGAGACACGCCGCAACCATGGCACGCGTCACCTTCGGGTGATTGATTTTTGCGGCAACCAGGTCCACCGCCTTCTTCACCACAGCCTCGCGCGCCGCTTCTCCCGACTTGCCGAGGTTGCCTTTGTCAATAGCTACCCTGGCCACAACCGAGTCGGCATTGATGTACACGCTGCGGGCCGCCGCAGGCTTGAGCCCCTTGCCCAGGGCCCACGAACGGTCGGGCCGCAGAAGAAGCATGCGGCCGTCGTTGAGCAGCATACCGATATCCGCAGTATCCTCCGGCAGCACCGACCCATCGCCAAACGTGTAGGTGCTGTCGGGCAGGAGCTTTGCGATTCTCCCATCGTCAAGCGTGACCGACATTTCGGCGGGAGGGCGTGGCTTGGGAGCTGCGTATGCCACTGCTGCAAGGAGACCTGCCGCAACAATCGTCGAACTGAAGCGCATAACCACCTCGTTGTGGAAAGAGAGTGTGTGTGCGGTCTGCCAACCCACGCGCGTCAAGCGGATCCAGGCCATGCGACCGCACGAGGATGCACGGTGTCTGCTCAATATACAAAGCAGGCGCCCGTTGGAGTGTCGCCGCGTGACGAAGACGGGCGGGGAGGACGTATTTTTTGCCCAGGCAGAGAGAGCGGGCCCACCGCACATCACGCCGGAGCAATGCCATGGACAACGACGATCTCATCATAGCGGGCACGGCCATTCGCTCGCGGCTCATCACCGGCTCGGGCAAGTACCGCGACGACCGCATCATCGCACGCGTGCTTGAGGCCGCAGAGTGCGACATCATCACCGTGGCGCTGCGACGTATTGACCTCGACCGTCCAAAAGAAAGCATTCTCAATCACATTCCCAAGGGCAAGATCCTCCTCCCTAACACCTCGGGTGCGCGTACGGCAGAGGAGGCGATCCGCATTGCTCGCCTGGCCAAGGCTGCCGGGTGCGGCAATTGGGTGAAGATCGAGGTCATCAACGATCAGAAGTACCTGCTGCCCGACAACTTCGAAACACTCCGCGCAACCGACACGCTTGTCAAAGAGGGATTCGTCGTGCTGCCGTACTTCAGCCCCGAGCTTGCCGCTGCCCGCCGGCTCGTGGATGCAGGCGCTTCAGCCGTGATGCCCCTGGGCTCGCCCATCGGAAGCAATCGCGGTTTGCAGACGCGTGAGCTTATCGAGATCATCGTGGAAGAAATCGGCATCCCGGTCATCGTTGATGCAGGCATCGGCAGGCCATCGGATGCGGCGCTGGCCATGGAGCTGGGTGTTGACGCAGTGCTGCTGAACACTGCCATTGCCACGGCTGACGATCCGGTGGTGATGGCGCGGGCGTTCCGGCTGGCTGTTGAGGCGGGGAGGCTGGCGTTTCTGGCGGGGCTGGGACCTACATCGAAGACAGCGAAGGCGAGTTCGCCGCTGACCGGGTTTTTGGGGTGAGGGGTGGGCGGCGTGAGTGGTACGGGTGGCTTCGACTCCGCTCAGCCACCGTCGACCTGAGATGCTATGGTTTCCCTCTACCCTCGTTGGGAATAGCAGCCACGAGTCGCCACGGTCGCTGGATACTGAGTTCCGCCGGCTCCGAACCGACCGGATACACACCATGTCACTACTCACCACCATCCGCGAGAGATCATCCGCCGAGTGCCATGCCTTGCTTGGGGCCGTGACTCCTCGGCACGTCGAGGCCGTTCTCGCCAGGTCGCGTCTGACAACCGACGATTTCCTCGTCCTTGCCTCCGATGCCGCAACCGCCTCTCTCGAACCCATGGCGCAGAAGGCGCGCTCTCTCACGCGTCGGCATTTTGGCAATGCTATTGTGCTCTTCACCCCGCTGTACGTGTCCAACTACTGCGACAATGCCTGCGCCTACTGCTCCTTTGCCAAGCAGTTCCGCATCAGTCGGCGCCATCTCTCGCTTGACGAAGTGGCTCGCGAGGCAGATGCCATTGCTGCCACGGGCATGCGGCACGTGCTGGTGCTCACGGGAGAGAGCCGGTCCAAGGCGCCCGTGGACTACCTGGAAGGCGTGGTGCGCACAGTGCGGCAGCGTCTCTCATCCATCGGCATCGAGGTGTATCCCATGGCGCAGGACGAGTATGCGCGCCTCGTCCCTGCCGGCGTTGACGCACTGACCGTGTACCAGGAAGTGTACGACGAGGACGCCTACCGCCGCCTCCACAAAGGCGGCCCCAAGAGCAACTACGAGTTCCGGCTCGATGCACCTGACCGTGCGTGCCGCGCTGGCATCCACACGGTGACCGTGGGCCCGCTCCTCGGGCTCGCCGATTACCGCGTCGAGGCGTATCGCGCGGCGCTGCATGTGGCCCACTTGCGCAAGGCCCATCCGTCGGTCGAAGTCTCGGTGGCCCTGCCCCGCATGCGTCCGCTGGTTGCCGAGTTCGAGGTCGCCTGCCCGGTGTCGGATCGCGCGTACGTGCAACTGCTCACCGCGTTCCGACTCGTGTTCCCCACCATCGGCATCACCGTGTCAACGCGTGAGTCGCAGGAGTTTCGCGACAACATCCTCCCTCTCGGAATCACACGCATGTCGGCCGGCGTCTCCACGGCCGTGGGTGGGCATGCGGGCGAGGCATCGACCGCGCAGTTCGAGATTGCCGACACACGCTCGGTTGACCAGATGAGGCTGGACCTCATGCGCCTGGGCTTTCAGGCGGTCATGCACGACTGGCATGCGGGGATGTTGACGCCATGAGCATCTTCGACTTCGACGCGGTCACTACGCCATACTTCACCGATGCACAACGCAAGCGGATAGCGGCCACACGCGTGGGCGTTGCGGGCGCAGGCGGGCTCGGGTCCAACTGCGCGCACGTACTCGTCAGGTGTGGCTTTGAGCGGCTTGTTGTCGCTGACTTCGATGTAGTCGAGCCGTCGAACCTGAACCGCCAGTTCTTCTTCGCTGACCAGGTTGGCCGCTCCAAGGTGGAGGCGCTGAAAGAGAATCTGCGCCGCATCAACCCGGCGCTCTCGATGACCACGTACCAGATCCGCCTCACCGAAGAGAGCATGCGGCAGATCTTCGCGCAGTGCGACGTCGTGGTGGAGGCATTTGACAAAGCGGAGACAAAGGCAGTGCTGGTGGCCGCCTTCGCACCCGCGGGCAAACTCGTGGTGTGCGCCAGCGGGGTGGCCGGATTCGGGGACAGCGACCGGATTGTCACGCGCAAGGTGACGTCCACGGTGTATCAGGTGGGCGACGGAGTGTCGGAGGTGGGACCCGACTGCAAGCCGCTCGCGCCTTGCGTGGCGATTTCGGCGGCCAAGATGGCGGATGTGGTGTTGGCGTGGGTGCTGGGGGCTCTTGCGCCGAAGAGGGCCTGACCTGGTTGACCCCGGTTTCCTCGGGCTCCACCCCTCAATAGGCAGGATCTCCTCGGCTTCAGGCGTCAACAAACAGGAGGGCGCCCGCATCCAGCGACGCCGATGGCGAATCTGGTCTGCCCCAAATACAAAAAAAGCCCCTGCCACAAACAGCAGCAGGAGCTTTACAGAGCGGAGCGCCTGTAGAGACGCGGTGAAGCCTATATCTGCGATTGCGCCTTCAGGCACTTCATGCAGATCTTCGTCTTCTTCGTGTTCCCATTCACCTTGGTGCGCAGAACGCGGATGTTGGGACGGAAGAGACGCGGGTTGACATTGTGCGCGTGGCTGATGGTTCTGCCCATTGTGGGCTTCTTGCCGCATACTTCACACACGTTTGCCATGGGACTTGTCCTTGCCTGTAAGGTGTAACTTTGTACCGAGGAATCATCTAAAATATATTCTCCAACTCTCCCGGTCAACGGAAAGTGGCGGTCTCGCCTCTTTGGGGCGTGCAGAGCGAGGCGCAGATCCGGAAGAAGCGCCCGACTCACACGGACGGACGGATTGCATGATCGAAGGACTCAAGCCATTTTATAACAACGTGTTACGACCGATTGCACGCGGGTTGATCAGGCTGCATGTTCACCCCAATGCGCTCACGCTGCTCGGCGTTGCGCTCTTCGGTGGAGCAGCCGTGCTGGTTGCCCGCGATCACTGGCTGTGGGCGCTGATCGTGGTGATCGTGGCTTCGTGCCTCGATGGGCTCGACGGACTCGTTGCGCGGGAGGCCGGGCTCGGGTCGACATTTGGCGCGATTCTGGACTCCACGTGCGATCGCGTCACCGAGATCTTCTTGCTCGGGGGACTGACGTTCTACTACTCGGTAGTCGTCCGCAGCGATGCGGGAGTGTGGCTGAGCGTGGCTGCGGTCACCGGATCTCTCATGGTGAGCTACGTGAAGGCGCGGTGCGAGGGCGCGGGGGTTGCCTGCAACGCAGGCATCTTGCAGCGACCCGAACGCATTGTGCTGCTCTGTGCGTTCCTGCTTCTGGGGCCGCGCCCCATGGTGTGGGGGCTGGCATTGGTGGCGCTGCTGTCGTGGGCGACCACTGTGCAGCGGATGTTCGTCGCCTACCGGGCAACCACCCGTCACTGACAACCGCCGCACCCCGCTCATTGATTGACACCGGAGACAACATCCATGCCAACCTCCCTCCCCGATCAGATCGTCGACATGCTGCGCGCCAGTAGCGATGGCGTCTCCTCGCAGAGCATTGCCGAACAGTTCCTCAAGCTGAAGATGCCCAACCCGGCGCTTGCTCATCGCGCAGTGGCTGCTATTCTCGGAACCGATCGCCGATGCGCGTGCGGAGACGGCCGGCTCTGGCGTCCGGTGCAGATTGTGGCGGCCACCAACACGCATCCGCTGAGTTCGGCGCCGTGGGTGGCGGTGCATCTGTTGACCAGTGCATCGGGGGATCGGCGGCAGGTCCACCACGTCAGCCTGCGGGAGGTGGAGTCGGAGCGCACGGTGCTGCTCTCGGAGTGGCTGGTCGATCCTGCGCGGCTCTCTGTGGACGATCGCGAATCGCTCGGGCTCAGCGACCATCAGAGCGTTGAGCTGAAGGATCGCGCCGCAGTTGTTGCATCGGCTGCCGCACTGCTTGACGAACGGGTGCCGCTCTATGCGTCGTCGTACCACCAGTCGCTGCTGGCCATGCTCTGTGCGCAGGAGTCGGAGCAGCTCAACGACACTGCCATGACGCTGCGGCGCCTGGCTTCGGCTGCGGGCATGGATGCCTCGGTGTCCGGGTCGCTTGAGTCTCTGCACACGGAGCTTCTCGGAGCGCCCCTGCGTGCATCCCGCGTCGACGATTACGGGGGGGCCGTGGCTGAGTGCGCCAGGGAGCTGCTTGCGGTGCTCGCGCGTGCGGGTATCGAGACCATGGAGGCATTGGAGGTCGCGGAGATCCGGGAAGTCAAGTCCTTCGACTTCACAGGCAAGGCATTCGGCTTCGACGATGTGATGAAGCTGCCCGAAGCCCCCGGGGTGTACGCGTTTGGCGCGAAGGACGGAGCCTACCTCTACATCGGCAAGTCAACCAATGTGCGCGCGCGGGTGTCCGGGTACTTCCGCGATTCCACCGAGTCGCCGGCCAAGCTCGAACGGTTGCGCACGGAGTCGCACTCGCTCACGGTGCACCCGTGCGGTTCGGAGCTGGAGAGCCTGATCTACGAGTACCGGCTGATCAACAAGCACAAACCGCTGCTCAACACGCAGGCCGGCATCAATGAGCGCGCCGGCACATTCGCGCCGATCAACGACTGCATCATTCTGCTCCCTCACACCGACCAGAACAAGGGCATGAGCTTCTGGTTCCGCCGCAACCAGAAGGTGGCGATCAAGCCGTTTCTGGCAGACGGTTCCGAGCGCGCGGCCATGGCGCCGGAGATGGAGACATTCTTCTTCTCTGACAAGCTCCCGCCCGCACCCGATGATTTTCCGGAGCAGGAGATCGTGTTCCGATGGGTCAAGCGTCATCTCGACGATCTGGCCATGGTGCCGGTGAGCACGCTTGCGTCGGCGCAGGAAGCGTGGGATGCGATGATCGGCCTGTGGGCGGAGAGTGGTCGCGGGTGAACCGCAGCCAACGCCTCGCTCGGGCGATGCGGGGAGCCGTCGCGCCCCTGCTCCGCTGTGGCGCGACTCTCAACGGCCGGTAGCCGGCGGTCAGACAAGCCCCCGGGACGTCTTGCGGACCTCTCCCAATCTGTGCTGATCTGCGTTAATCTGTGGACGCCTTTTCTGCGCTTGTCCAGTCGCGAGGCGGGAAATCGGCTCAGTCGTAGATGCGCCGGTACTTGCCCCGGGCGCGCTGCATGTACGCGAAGGGTGTCTTGACAATAGCGATACATGCGATCCCGATAATGCCATATCCCCAGAAGTCAACAATGGGCCCCAGGTATCGCTGGAATCTCAAAGCGAAGAGGAAGAGCCCGGCAGTGCAGATGTAGCTGATGACATCGAGCACGGCCATGATGGTGTTGCCCAGCAGTGTGGCCCCGCACACCGGACAGTGGAACTTCATGTACGGCGGCATCATCATGAACAGCATGAAGTCGCGCGGCACATTGCCGCAGCCCGGGCAGCGCAGTCCCGGCGGCCGTGAAACCTCCAGGTGCGGTCGGCTGATCTGACGAATAATGTGCGTTGGATGCGGCATTGCAGCAGACTCTCCCCTACAAGTATGCATGGGGGAAGGCCCCCAGCGCAAGATGTTTCGCTTCCCACCCCTCCCACCATCTTGTTGCCGGACATGGGGTTGCAGCGCTGCATTCCGGCACATGAGTATTGAGGAAACCCGGTTTCCGGTCTGCGCCTTCCAAAATGCCAATACACTAAGTAAGGCACGCGACGCTCACCACGCGGGAGGCGAACATGATGGCACGGGAAACGATTCTGAGTCAGATGTGGATCTCGATCCGACGATGCATGCGGATGCTGCCGTGGATTCTGTCGGTGATTGCAGTGGCGGCGACGCTTGCACTTGGGATGAAGCAGCAACGGCCAGAATCGGCAGAGGCGCGTGGCCTGACCACGTTGCGCGACAACGCAGTCGGTATTGTCCTGATCGCACTCCCGCATGCAAAGGCACCGCAAGCCGTCACAATGACCTGTATTGCCGCGATTCGGGGGTGAGCACACGACCCTTCAGCATTCCGTGGCAGGGTCGGCGGGGATGATGGAGTCCGACTAACACCGATGAGTGTGGACGCGCATGACACCGCAGATGGCCCGTCAGGGCCGACGCCTGACGACCTTGCTCAACAACCCCTCCCTGACAGTCGGGGCTCGGTATCGCCAAGTCCAGGGATTCTCCCCCACTCGTAACTCGTAACTCGCTTGCTCGTAACTCGTCACTGCATTGCACGGACCATCCAGCCCACTCCCAATCTCTCCGCCACAATGGTATTGTTATCCTCGTAGCGCTGCTGCGCGCCGTAACATCGTCGATGTTCGCAGCGTTGGGATATTCTCGCGCCGCACACCGAGCCCCATCACCACATCCCTGAGGAGTTCGCACATGGCCCGCACCAACAAACTCCGTCGCCCGTCTCTTGCCGTCACACTGCTCATCCCGCTGATCGCTGCGGTATCCCTGACGGCAGCCCCATCCCGCTCGGGCGATGATCCCGCCTTCTCCGGCCGTGGCAGCATCGACCTGCAGAAGCTCAACCAGGAGAGCCGAAACGCAGTTGTCAAAATCGAGTTCACCGAGATACGCAACCTGCGCGAGACCAAGCTCAACCCACGCAAGAGCGAGCGCTACTCCGGCAGCGACGACGAGGGCGCGCACGGCTCCGGCTTCTTCATCAGCGACACCGAGATTCTGACGAACGCTCATGTGGTCGAGGATGCGCGACGCGGAAGCATCGTCATCAAGTCTCCGGCAACCGGCAACATGAAGTTCAAGGTCCAGGTGGTGGGCGTGGGTGGGTCGGGGTCCATTGACCTGGCAGTTCTCCAATTGCCCAAGGACGAACAGGTCCGCTTCCTCAAGCATTCCGGTCTTGCCAAGGTCCCCTTTCTCAAGCTCGGCGACTCCGGCCAACTCAAACAGAGCGATGCGCTGGCCATTCTGGGGTACCCGACTGACAGCGACGAAATGAAAATCATCCAGGCGGAGATGACCGGCCGCCAGTACCAGAAATTCTCGTCGCAGCATTTCTGGATCAAGCACCAGTTTATCGAGGTGGGGCCCGGTGGCGTGGTGCAACCTGGCAACAGTGGCGGACCGGCACTTGACAAGAAGGGCGTGGTAGTCGGCATCCCCACGCTGGGCGACTGGAACGGGAATCAGGGCTGGCTCATCCCCATATCGCTGGCCAAGGAGTTCCTCGACCGCATACGCAAGGATCAGGTGGGTCGTGTCGCGCTGGACATTCCGGAGCTTGGCATCGAGCTTGCGCGCAACTTCGCGGGAACACTGGTGTGGGCTGGAGCCCCCGAGGATCTGGTGATCTTCGAGCTGGGCGTTGTGGCGCGCGAAGTCTTCCCGCTCAGCATGGCGGAGAAGTGGGGCATCAGGAACGGAGACATTCTCGTGGGTTTTGCCAACAAGCAGAAAGGTATCTCCTGCGCGCTTGACTTCGAGGGGTATCGGGTGGTGACGGGCGCCATGACCGCGTGGCCCAAGATCGGGCGTGGCACCGACAATCTCGGCAAGCCGAAGCTGCATCTGGGTGAGATGGTGTACACCAGTAACGTGGGCGACGAGGTCACGCTGTGGTTCGTCCGCCCGGCAGCAGGCGCGGCTCCGGGCACTGTTGCTCCGATCCAGAGCATCACACGCACGGTGGAGATCTCCAAGGAGCACCGTCTCCCGCCCGTGGGACTCTACGACAAGCCAGACTACGAGTATTGGGGAGACTTCGTGGTGCAGGACTTCAATGCGTACAACTCGCGTGCTCTTGGCGTGCCCATTGTCGAAATTCTCAACGGCGGAGTGCCGGTGACCTACGTGGAGCCCAACTCTCTGGCCAGCCATCGTGGTCTGGAACTCAGCAGCAGCGGCTACGGAGGATTCTTCGGTCACGACGACGAAGAGGGCGGCAGCGGCAGCGGTACCTGGTACATTGCCGACAGTGTGAACGGCGCGTCCGTCAGGACTCTTGCCGAGTTTAGGGCAGCCCTGCGCGCAGCCGAGAAGACCTTTGATGCACGGCAGAAGGCTCCGGACTACGACGCATCCCGCAAGAACCTCTGCCGCGAGCGCTACGTGCAGATTGGCGTGCGTACTCCGTCAAGCGATGGCAAGCTCGTGCGATTCACGGCAGCATTTCCGATTGATGAGGCGCTGGAGTGCTGCAGGTAGGGGTGGGGGAGAAGAGAATCGAGAATCGAGAAGGACGGAGACCTCCTGATCGGTCGCTATCACACGGGGCGGCATCTACGTGGCAAAGTAGTTGACCTTAGGCAATCCTCGGAAGTGCTCGTCTTGTGTCCAGACCGTTGCATCGAAGGCCCGGGCCGTGGCAAGTATGATGCTGTCTGCCATGGCAAGACGCAGCTCCAGGCTGAGAACGGCGGCGACCGATGCAAGTTTGGCGGTGAGATCGACGATTGTCGCCTGCTGCATGTGCGCCTGCGCCGTGATTGCGGCTTCTTCCCCCTGCCCTCTCAAGAGCACTTTCGAGACTTCGTAGACAACAATGCTGGGGACAATCAGTCGATCGGTGTCCTGAAGGGGTTTGGAGAACGCATTGGCATTCTTGGTATCTGCAAAGAACGCAATCCAACCCGAGGAGTCGACGACGTTCATACCCGGTCATCCTCCCGAACCAACCTCGTGTCAATCCCCTTGACGAACCCCCGAAGCTCCGAAATCCTGCGGATCGGGACGAGCTCAATCCGGTTCCCAAATTCCACAACCTGCAGCTTCTGGCCAGGACTCAAGTGCATGGCCTCGCGTACCCGGCGGGGAATGACGACCTGAAACTTCGGGGAAATTGTGACTGCTTCCATGGAGCCTCCTATCGATATGGTAACCGTATGACAAATATACCATCGATAGGGCCATAATGCAAGTTCTCAGCTCCGTCCCTATTGGCGGTCCAGCGGAGAGGTGGTTGCTGTTTCGGGTCCATTCTGCGGACTCCGACCGTCGCCCCCAACTGCCTTGCGAGCCATCTTCTGGCGCACTTCCTCCGTCAGAACAAAGTGCGTTGCGTAGGTCCTCTCGATGTTCCGTTCGCCGGTAACGGGACACACATTGCGAACGAGTTCATCGCGGTTCATAGCGGTTCTCAACGCTGAAGGTGGTATCGATGGGTTCTCACCCAGGCATTTTCGCAGCTCCCGCAAACGCGGCCAGCGACAGTGCCAGGCTCTCCAGCGATTCTTTGCCGGGAAGTCGAAACGTCATTGACACCCCGCCCTTCTCGTCGGTGGTGATGCACTGCTCAAGATTGCCGCGGATCGCTGTCACCATCCGGGGATCGACCTGCCCGGCGCCCGGCGCCAGCGTGCCCAGGAATGAGAGCGCCGCGGTGAGGAGATTGCCCCCTGCTTCGGTGATGCGCTGCCGTTGGTCAAGGCGCTGCATTTCCTGCTCCACACGGTGCTTCGCGCTCTCGTCAATCGGGGCGACGGGCTTGTCGCCGAGCAACTGCTCCAGCCGCCGCTTCAGGTCATCGATACCCGTCTTCAGGTCCAGCCGCGAAACCTCGGAGCCGACGTCGAGTGCGGCCAGAGCCAGATCCTTCTTGGCCGAGAGCGTCTTGAGCATGTTCTCTTCGATGGTACCCTCGGTGACAAGGATGTACACGTGCACCGGCCGCTTCTGACCCATGCGGTGCGCCCGACCGATGCGTTGCTCCAGAATGGCCGGGTTCCAGGGCAGATCCACGTTGACAACCGTGTTGGCAGCCTGCAGGTTGAGGCCCGTGGCCCCTGCATTGGTGGTGATGAAAAACGTGCAGAGCGGGTCGGTCTGGAACTCATGCACCAGCGCCGCTCTCTTACCCTGAGGCACGCTTCCGTCCAGGCGAACGTATCGTATGCCGTTGGGTTTGAGCACGGTTCGCTCGATGAGGTCGAGCATGGTGGTCCATTCGGAGAAGAGAATGACCTTGCGCTCCTTGTCTTCGGCAAGCCGGGGCAGAAGCTCCGCCAGACGTTCAAGCTTGGTCGAATACGCGGGCTCTTCCTTGTTGACAAGGAAGGTACTGTCGGCTACCATGCGGCAGGCCAGGAGTGCTTTGCGCATGCGCAACAGATCCATCTCGGAGATGAATGCCTTGCGCACGATGCTCGTCACCACTTTCAGGCTGGCGGCGTGGATGTCCAGTTGCTCCTGGGTGGGCGTAACGCGGATGATGTCGTTGGTGCGGGGCGGTAGTTGCTTCATAACCTGGTCGCGCGTGCGTCGCAGCAGCACCGGCGCCAGCAGCGCGCGCAAGGCATCGAGGTTCTTGTATCCGACAATCCGTCCACGCTCGTCGGCGATGGCGTGCCTGTGGTGGAATCGGAAGTCGGGCCCCAAACGCCGGTCGTCGATGAACTCGACAACAGAGTAGAGTTCCTCCAGACGATTCTCCAGCGGCGTGCCCGACAGAACCAGCGCGAATCGCGACCGCAGCGCCTTGATGGCACGGCTGGTCTTGGCCTCCCAGTTCTTGATGCGCTGCCCTTCGTCAAGAATGATGAGGTCCCAGGCAACGCTCTCGACTGCCTGCACATCGCGCAGGACCTGCTCGTAGTTGCAGATGGTGAAGAATGCGTCGTTCTGATACTGTCCGAAGCGGTCCTTGGCGCCGCCCGATACGATCTGACACGAACGCTCGGAGAATCGAATGATCTCGGCGCGCCACTGCGACTTGACCGACGCGGGACACACGACGAGCGTCTTGCCGATCCGGCACTCCCGAGCCAGCAGTTCGGCCATGCCCACGCCCTGGATCGTCTTGCCCAATCCCATGTCGTCGGCCAGCACCGCGCGGCCCCGGCCCGCCACAAAGGCGATGCCGTCGAGTTGGTAGGGGAGCAGCTCCACTTTGAGCAGCGTTGAGCGGAGTGGGTGACGCTGTGGCGCCTGTCGCATCTCGTCGACGAGGCGCTGGAGCTTTCTGCGGTGCAGCTCCATGGTGATCAGGTCTTCGGCGTCGGGGTAGACGACTACGTCAATGTCGCGGGCTGCACACGCAGAGAGGGCTGCGCTGAGCCGCTCGACGTTGTCGACGGGCTTTCCCAGGAACTCCGCGAGAAGGTCGCTGGCCTTCTTCTCAAGATCGGGCGGAGTCTGGATGCGGAGCTGGTTCTCCGCGCCATAGGCAACGTATACCGCGATGGCGGTCGGGACGAATGGTGTGCGGGAGGCGGTGGCCGGGAGTGACGCGCGCGCCTTGCGTGAGACGAACATGATGTGTTTACAGGTGCCGAGGCCGTTCTTCCGAAAGTCGGGGCAACCGCAGAACGACTCTCCGCGCTGCAGCCCGCGAAGTGCAACGCGGTACGTCTTGCCCGACTCGGCGCTGGTGACGGCATAGTCGGTCCACAGCCGCTTCGGGTTGGACGAGGCCATGCTCAGCCGATCGTGTTCCGAGCGATCTTGCCGTCGCATGATCTCGCGCGCTACCAACTCCTGCTCGGAGAGCTCGGCAGGCATCTCATCCTGCGGCTTCGGCTCGGCCAGTCCCAGCGCCGACTTCTCCTCAAGCACCAGTGAGAGCGCTGCGCCAACGTGAGCGCACACGCCCTCGCACTCTGAGCAGAACAAATGCATCTTGTTCACGCTGCTTTCATCTTCAACAATGGAAACGAGTGCCTCATCGTCAATGCGCACGCGAAGAACGTTGCTGCGCAGTTCAACGGCGCCGGGCAGATCGATCTCCATGGCGCCGCCCTCGGCAAGGAGTGTCTTTCCGCGCGGTCCGAGGAGCTTGAGGGCCTGGGTCAGTGTGAGTCGTGAGAGACGGTCGCGGAGTGTCATGGGGCGCGCCTTTCTGTGCAGGGAGCATCGGTGGGAGGATCGTTGGTGGAGACGCGGGAACCCTGAAAATTACATCCCGCATTCCTCCGTGTTTGGTGGGATTGCGACGCCATGTGCTGATTGTCCACGTCGGGTGCGGGCCGGAGGCCCTGGTGGTGCGACGCCACCCCCGTTTGGGTAGGGGGCGAGAGGCATCCGTGGCAGCTTCACACAGCGGAGTGCCCCCGCCCGCGAGGGCGCGCCGGGCATCCCCGCCTCAACCAGTCCGAGCCCGCAGGGGCCTCTGTCAGCGCGACTCCCAGCATAGGCTATTTTCAGTGATCGGTCGAGATCGAATCATCCCCCGGGCACCCCGCACCGTCATGAAGCACCTCGATTCTGAACACACCTCTGCCCGCATTGTCATCACCTGCATCCGTGGGTGCGGGCACCTGCTGCTCAAGGAGATCAAGCGCCTCAAGTACAAGCACGTCGACGCCACGCCGTCCTACGTCACAGTTCGTGGCACGCTGGTTGACTGCATCAGACTCAATCTCGAGTTGTTCACCGCGCAACGGGTGCTTTACCAACTGGGCGAGTATCGGTGCGAAACGCCCGACGATCTGTACCGGCATGTGCTCGACTTGCCCTGGGAGATCATGATCTCCGTGGATGGGTACCTGAGTGTGAGCTGCACGGTCAATACCTCGTCGATCCGCGACTCGCGATTCGTCAACGTGCGCGCCAAGGATGCCATTGTCGATCGCCTCGTGCAGACCATGGGCAGCAGGTGCAACAGCGGCCCCGATCGAAGCAATGCCGTGGTGCACGTGCACTGGAGCAACACCCTGTGCAGGGTCTTTCTTGACACGTCAGGCGATGTGCTCTCGCGCCGGGGGTATCGCCTCTTCCCGTGGAAGGCGCCCATGCAGGAGTGTCTGGCCGCCGCAGTCATTCTGGGCAGCACGTGGACGCCCCGGCTCCATTTCGTCAATCCCATGTGCGGCAGCGGAACTCTGGCCATCGAGGCAGCACTGCTTGCATCGCGCAAGGCGCCGGGGACATTGCGCACCAACTTCGGGTTCATGCACCTTCTCGGGTACGACAAGCGTCTCTTCGATGCGGCGCGCGCCGAGGCCCTGGAGCACGAATCGCAGTCGCTGGACTGCACCATCGTGGCATCCGACATTGACAAAGAGGCGGTGGGGATTGCGCGGAGGAACGCCGAGGCAGCCGGCGTTGCCAAGCTCATCCAGTTCCACACCTGCGACTTCGCCGACACGCCGCTGCCCGACGGTGAGGGCATTGTGATGATGAACCCGGAGTATGGCCTTCGCATGGGGGAGACCCGGGAACTCGGTGCGGTGTACAAGCGCATCGGCACGTATTTCACATCGAAGTGTCAGGGGTACACGGGATACGTGTTCACCGGCAGCGCGGAACTTGCTGGTCGCATCGGCCTGAAGCCCGCAAAGAAGACGCCCTTTGACAATGGTGGGATCGACTGCCGGCTCCTGGAGTACTCGACGCAGCGGGGTGGGGACTGACCCAGGCGCCACATCGCGCATCTCTTCGGGCATCGGCTCGCGGTGATTCCAGGCACCCACACCAACGGAGCACCCCATGACCGCCAAAGAGCACTACGACTCGCACCTCGGCAACTTCTATTCGTGGATGATCGGCGATTTCGACGCGCGGTCTTCCGAGCAACGGGCATTTTTCGAGTCGCAGGGGATCCGACCGACAGGAAGCGGCATCGCCATTGACCTGGGCGCAGGAAGCGGCATCCAGTCACTGGCATTGTCCGAGCTGGGATTTGAGGTCGTGGCAGTTGACTCCAATCGACAGCTCATCGACGAGTTGCGCCACCGCGCCCATGGACACCGCGTGCATGTCCACGAGGCTGACATCCTGCGATTTGACGAGGTGGTGACGGAGCCGGCAGAGCTCATTGTGTGCATGGGTGACACCATCACGCATCTGCCGGCCATGCCGGACGTTGAGGCGCTGCTCGCCAAGGCATTCTCCCGGCTCGCGACTGACGGCAAACTCGTGCTTTCGTTCCGCGACATGTCGGTTGCGCTAAAGGGCGACGCACGCTTCATCCCTGTGAAGGCCGATGATTCGCGGATCCTAACCTGCCTTCTGGAGTACCTTGACGGGTACG
>Ga0315284_10003549_pt1 | contig 22183 bp, 19 predicted proteins | sample YL17G09_16_MG_FD_203696 | JGI IMG/M metagenome (GOLD analysis project Ga0315284, IMG submission 203696) | Sediment microbial communities from Yellowstone Lake, YNP, Wyoming, USA - YL17G09_16 | ecosystem: Environmental > Aquatic > Freshwater > Lake > Sediment | place: USA: Wyoming | collected... | reverse complement strand
TCATCGCCGAGGACGTTGGCGGGACCCGCGGCAGGACCATGGAGTTCGACACGAAGACCGGCCGGGTCAAGATACACCTGGCCGATAAGACCGTGAAGGTCCTGTGACGGTCATCCGACCTTTTGATATATCCGCTCGTGGCTGTCGACTATTCTGAAAAGGCATTTGCATTCCCGCAGCAGGGTCTCGGTCTTTCCGAGGACCATGAAGCCCTCCATCGACAATGCGTCGTGGAACTCGTGGAAGAGCTTGAGCTGCTGGGCCCTGGTGAAGTAGATGATGACGTTCCGGCACAGGATGACATCGAAGTACTTGTTCTTCTTGCCGCTTATAAGGTCGTGTCGCTGGAAGCGGACCATGTCCATTATCCTGTCCTTGAGCTGGAAGTTCTCGCCCACGGCGGTGAAGTCGCGGCCCTTAAGGGACTCCGGGAGCTTTCTGAGCTTGTCGCAGTGGTAGACCCCGGCCCTGGCCGCCTTCAGGGCGTCCTCGTCCAGGTCCGTGCCACGGATGGCGATCTGGAGGTGGTGCTCCCTGCAGAGGTGCTGGTCGACAAGCATGGCGATGGTGTAGGGCTCCTCGCCCGAGGCGCAGCCCGCGCTCCAGAAGCGAACGATGCGCTTCTCCTCGGGACGGGCCAGGACCTTCGGGAGGACCATGCACTTAAAGGCTTCCCACATCTCGGGGTTCCTGTAGAACTCGGTGACGTTTATGGTCAGCTTGTCGAACAGCTTGATGTACTCCGACTGGTCCCTGTCCAGCAGGGCCATGTAGTCGTCGTATGTGAGCGTGCACCGGTTGCGCATCCTGGCCTTGAATCGCCGGATGAGGAACTTGTCCTTGTATTGATAAAGGTCGAGGCCTCGTTCTGTGAGGATCTTTGACTTGAGGACCTCGAACGCCTCGGGGTCGTGCTCGGGCTCTATGGTCTCCAGCACCATCGACCAGCGCTCCTTGGGTCGGGCCCCCTAGGCCTCCTCGAACGGGTTGTAGCCCATCTTCGAGAGAATTTCACGGGAGTGCCTCAGGTCGTTCAACGAGAAGTATCCTTTGTACTTGCCGGCCGCGTCGACGACGACTATGTGTTTCTGCTCCGTCTTCCGCAACTTCGGGGCCATCTTGGCAAGGTCCTCGTCTATCTTTATCTTGATGAAGTCGCGGATCATGACGGTCGAGACCGGTGTCTTCTCGGGCGCTAGGCCCTCGAGGACGCGGTCCAGGATGTCGTTGGACCGTAGCACGCCGACGACCCGTTGCTCGGCGTCCAGGACCAAGGCGATGCTCACCTTTGAGTTGAGCATCTTTCGGCTCGCGTTCTTGAGGTTCTCGTCGATGCTCACGGTGATATGCTCGTCGTTGATGACGAGGTCCGATACGTGCAGTGTCGGTTTTATCTCCGGTTTGTCCTCGGGCAATGCCGGACCTCCAAGACGTCCTTACCGTTTGATATCAGGTGGCGGACATATCAATATTTGCCCAGTGGCACAGGCCGTGGTGCGGCAAAGGATTTTAACGCGAAGGCCAAACCAGGCGTGGTGATGTTCATGACGCCGCCGCAGGGGCCAGCGCCCCCTCCTCCGCCGCCCTATCGCGGAGGCCTCCTTTCAGGCCTTGCCGAACCTTTTGACCGTCCTTTCTTTGTATTTCAACCAATAGGGCAAAACCTTTTCTAATCTATTGACATTGACACCGGTGCAAGGGGGGAACCTGTGACCGTCAGGATAACAGTTCGCGACGCAGACACGGGCAACCGCATCGAGATGGACCTCGAGCCCGAGAACACAATGGAGGACGCCATCGACAGCGCCGCCAGCTACTGGAACAAGAACCCGGGGGCCTACGTCCTCCGGTTCGGGAAGAAGGTGCTCCGGGGCCAGATGAGCGTGAGCGAGGCGTCCCTTCGGGCCGGGGACATGCTCGAGATGATACCGGACCCCGAGGGCGGGTTTTAATAGCATATCGGACTCTATCCGTCGCAGGTGCGTGAAAAATGCCTCTACCACCGGACCTCCTCAAGAAGAGGGTCCGAAACGAGCTCGATAACGCCCGCAAGGGGCTGAAGGAACATTCCGTCGAGGTCGTCGGGGACCCGGGCCGATTTCCCGTCATGGTCAAGGTGACCCTCCGCGGGGTCCCGGGTCCGGAGCTCGTCGACGAAAAGGTCGTCCACAGGACCGAGCACATCTTCTTGTTGGAGATCTCCGAGGACTACCCGTACCAAAAGCCCCTCGTGATCTGGGGCACGCCCATATTCCACCCGAACATCATGGTCCCCGACGACGGCGGCTTCGTGTGCACGCGGCTCCTGGACGACTGGAGCTTCGATTCCAACCTGCTCCTATTCATCAAGGGCATCGAGGTACTGCTGTCGAGCCCGAACCCGTCGAGCCCCTACGGGACCGACAGCTGCACCCGGGCGGCGGAGATTTTCAACCGCCAGCCCTACGTGCCCCCGGGGGGCTCATTGGCCAGCGGCCCGGCCGCGAAGAAACCGCTCATAAGCCTGAGGCAGAGCCCCAGGATCGTGGAAAGGAAGGGATAGGATTGGTCCGGGGCATCAGGATCGTTCGGGAGACCCGCCGAAGGAGGCTCGTAGCCGAGCCGCCGAAAGGGAAGGAGCATCCCTGGGCCCCTGGCCATGCGGCCGGCAGGTCCCGGGCCTACATATCGTTGAGCGCCATGGATGCCGTCGTGGCCCACTGCAAGGCGCAGGCCCAGAAGGGCCTCGAGGCCATGGGCTTTTTGTCCGGCGGTGTCTTCTCGTGGAAGGGCAGAAGCTACGGCATTGCCAGGGACGCCCTCACGGCGCCGCTCGAGGCCACGGAGGTCCATGTGAGGTTCGACAGGACCGGCTTCCCGGGCCTCTTCGCGCAGCTGGACCGGCTGGACTACGAATACATCATCGTCGGTTGGTATCACTCCCATCCCGGCTACGGGTGCTTCATGTCTGGCACGGACCAGGATACCCAGGTGTCGGGGTTCTCGGAGCCTTTCCATGTGGCCCTCGTGGTCGACACCGTGGGCAAGGAGATGAAGACCTTCAGGCTGGCCCGCCGGAATAAGGGCGCCACGGCAAAGGACATTGCGGTGCCCTTCGAGGAGGTCCCCCTCATGGTCTATGCCGACGGGGATTGGCCCTGGCCAGGACCAAAGAGGTCGCGGGAAGGGCTCCACAAAAAACAATAAGGCACCGTGGCGATTCCGTTACCATGGCAGATGACGGCCCGGACCCGACCATCAGGTACCTCCAGGGCAGGTTCGGGGAGTACTACAAGAAGCACGAGCCCGAGTGGCCCCCCAGGTTCGGGGCCAGGGAGTGGGCGTTCTTTCTCTGGGACGGCAAGGGGATGCTTAGGCATACCGCATTCCTAAGTCCGGCCAAGCTCATGACCTTCCTCGGGACCAGCGGGCCCCGGCACGTCTACTTCTCGTCGGCATATTACCAGAGGCCGAGCGCCCAGACCATGGGCCAGAAAGGCTGGCTGGGCGCGGACCTCATCTTCGACATAGACGCGGACCACATCAAGGGCGCTGAGAAACTGACCTACCGGCAGATGCTTGACAAGGTCAAGGAGGAGATAATCAAGCTCGTGAACGAGTACCTCCTCAGGGACCTGGCCTTCGACGAAAAGGACCTGGAGCTCGTGTTCTCGGGCGGGCGCGGCTACCACGTCCATGTCCGGGACCCGCGGGTCCTGTCGCTGGACAGCCACGAACGAAAGGAGATCGTGGACTACATCATGGCCACGGACCTGGACATGGATATTCTCTATGATTCCAAGGTCGTCTCCGTCTCGGGCATGGGCCAGTTCCAGAAGGTCCACAACAGGATCGACCTGCCGAGGCCAGAGGAGGGTGGCTGGAGGGGACGGTTCAGGTCCGCCGCGCACAAGTACCTGTCGGACCTGGAGCGTATGGGCAAGGACGCGGCCCTAGAGCGGCTCCAGGAGGGCGAGGGCATCGGCGAAAAGATGGCCGCGGAGATTTACAGGGTCCTCTTCGAGGGGGCCGAGGGAAGGCGCGGGGCCGACAAAATCCGCAGGGACAACACCCTCGAGATCTTCAACAACGACAAGGCCAGGAACCTGTTCACAAAAGTCGTCGTCAACAGCATCAAGGGCTACGCGGGCGAGGCCGACGCGCCCGTCACCAAGGATGTCAACAGATTGATACGGCTCCCGGGAAGCCTCCACGGCAAGTCGAGCCTGCGCGTCATTCCCTTGGCATTAGACGATGTTGCGGCTTTCGACCCGCTGGTGGACGCGGTGGTCTTCGGCGACGAGCCGCTGACGGTGGTCCTCAAGAAAGACCTCAAGTTCGAGATCAAGGGCCAGTCCTACGACCTCAAGGCCGGCGAGGCCAAGCTGCCGGAGCACGCGGCCATCTTCCTGATGGCGCGCGGCGAGGCGGTCATCAAGGTGGACTAGGCCGAGAAAGAAGATGGCCTCGAAGAGGAGTTCGCGCATGGCCGAAAAGGAAGCCCAGAAGAAGGTGCCCGAGGATGGCAAGGCCTGCCCGGTGGACGGTACGGGCGAAGAAGGTGGCGCCTACAGCTGCGCCCACGAGCACGAGCCGTCGGTGCCTGAAAAGGGCCACGAGCACGAGCATCCCCACGAGCACAAGCACCACCATGTGAAGCCCCCGGGCCACGAGCACAAGGTCAAGGAGCGGAAGCTGCTCGCCCTATCCATTGGCCTCACATTCGGCACCATGATATTGGAGTTCGTGGGCGGTTACCTGTCGAACAGCCTGGCCCTCATCTCGGACGCGGGCCACATGCTCACGCACGTGCTGGCATTGTCTCTGAGCTATGCGGCCATCTGGATAGCCTCGAGGGCGCCCGGGCCCGAGTACAGCTTCGGTCTCTACAGGAGCGAGACCCTGGCAGCCTTGTTCAACTGCTTCTTCCTCGTGGCCATCTCGGTATGGATATTGTGGGAGGCCTATCAGAAGTTCCTGCACCCGGGCGCGATCTCCGTGATGGAGATGCTCGTCATCGCAGTAATTGGCCTCGTGGTGAACCTGGCCACGGCAGCCATCCTGATGAAGGCGAACCCCGAGGGTGACCGTAACATCAAGGGGGCGTTCATGCACACGATCTCTGACACGGCCTCGTCGGTGGGCATCGTCATCGGGGCCGTCATCATCCAACTTACCCGCTGGGTGGTCGTGGACCCGATACTCTCGGTCCTCATCACGGTCCTGATACTGGCCTGGGTATACTCGCTGGCCCGCAGCTCCATCCGGGTCCTGCTCGAGCGGGCCCCGGAGGGCATAGACCTCAAGGAGGTGGAGCGGGTCATCAAGGAGAAGGTCCCCGAGGTCCAGGGGGTCCACGACATCCACATCTGGGAGATAACCACGAACATGTACAACATGACTGCCCATGTTGTTCTCGAGAACCAGTCCCTGCACCAGGCCATACCGACGATATCGAAGGTGAAGAAGGTCCTCAAGAACGAGTTCAACATAGGCCACGCGGCCATCCAGATGGAGTGCACTTGCGTCGAGGAATAATTTTCTAGATACCGCCTGCCATGATGATGGCCGCCGCCGTGACTGTGGCGCTTATCTGCACCGTGAAGTTGTCCAGCCCGTGGGACGAGATGGCCTCGACCAGCGTCGCGACCCCGGCGGCCGCAAAGGCGATGGGGATGGACGGGAGCAGCGGGATCCGCGATATCTGCAATGCGATGAAGGCCCCGATCACCGAGGCCGCGAAGACCCCGATGCTGCCTTCAATGGACCTTGTGCATTTCACCCCTGCCATGGAGGGGACCTTGTACCTGTGCTTGCCCCAGCGGACCCCGACCGGCTCGCCGGCGGCGTCGCCCCAACCGCTGACCAGATAGCCCACGACCGCGAACCTTGTGAACAGCGAGTTGTCGATTATGCCGGCGATGGCCGTGGCAAGGAAGGGCACGATGAGGTAGAGCTTCCGGTGGGGCGCGTCCTGTTCCCGCGCGATGCCCTCGAGGAGGATGTTCCCGTCCTTGAGGAAGAGGCACACGAGCATGGCCCCGAGGCCGAAGCCGCCGTAGATGACCACGGCCACGGTGCTGCCGACGAGATAGATCATGGCCGCATAGGTGAAGTTGATGATGTGGAAGACCTTGCGGGTGTAGTTGGTCTTGACCCCCTTCTTGAGCTTGAGCCACCCGGCCAGGAGGGCGCTCAGGGCTAGCACGAGCATGGCCGGCGGCGCGTAGAAGGCCCAGTTCATGGGGTCCCGCAGCTCTCCGAGGGCCGTTAGGAAATCCATGGTCGCAAGTCCGTGTCGTATACGAATTTCGTAGTTTCTGGTAATATATGAAGGATTGGATTAGATAATATATTTATTCTGTACTTGTTTAGCTCCTATAAATTTAGGCTCTTCCGGATTTGGAGTGGGTAGCCACCCCTGAAATAGTCCCCGGAAGACCATTTCCCAATTCACATTCATCACGATGACCCTGTATCGTGGTTTATATTACCCACTAGATTCCCTGAAGAGGCTAAATTTAAAGTAGGACATTTTCCATTTGACGAGAATTTATTGTCTGGGATCACTTTCACTTTTAACTGAAACTACTCCTTTTTATCGACGGAGAAAAATAGCGAATACTTTTACTTTCACTGGACCCCCACTAAGGGTTATATACCCCCTACGGCCAGAATATATACTCATGGAAGTTCCCAGGACCGAGAGCATTTGGCTGGGCCCCGATAAGGACCTCGGCGTCTTGTGCCACCTCTCGAAAAATCTCTTCAACGAGGCCAATTACAAAGTCCGTCAAGAGAAGTTCGCGACCGGTAGATGGGTCCGTTATTACGAACTTTGGACAGCTTTGAAGAACTCTCCGAACTACAAGGGGCTTCCAGCGCAGACCGCCCAGCAGACCCTGAGGGCCGTGGACGCGTGTTGGAAAGCTTACCGTATGGCCATGGAGGACTACCTAATCAATCCCGAGAAGTATCTTGGAATGCCGAGATTCCCGAAGTACAAGAAGAAGGACGGGGAGTTCATCCTCATCTTCTCGAATCAGCAGGTCAGATTGCGAGATGGAATATTCAAGTTACTAAAAACAATCAGATTGGAGGTGAAGACGAGACTACCGAAAGGTACGAAACTCACAGGCGCGAGAATCATACCGAGAGGCGTGGGCTACATGCTGGAGATTACCTACGACAAGGAGGTGAAAGAAAAAAGGGTGCAAGAGAAGGAGAATCCCATTGATAGCGAGATAGTGAACGATTCCAAGGAATTGGCAAAACCGTGCAGGGCGCTTGGAATAGACCCAGGACTTGAAAACCTGCTAGCTACCGTGAACAACATCGGCGTTCCGCCGATTGTGTTCAAGGGCGGGCCAGTCAAGTCCATCAATCAGTACTACAACAAGAGAAGGGCCGAGCTCCAAAGCCAGTATGCCAGACAGGGGATAGATACAGGCCCGAAGATGCAGGAATTGTCCCTCAAGAGGAACAGGAAGATCAACTGCTTCTTCCATCTGGTCAGCATACGGCTGATCTTGTACTGCAAGATGTGGGAGATAGACACGATAGTTCTGGGCAGGAACAAGCTCTGGAAACAGGGGATCGATCTCGGAAAGAGGACCAACCAGAACTTCGTGAATATTCCATTCTACAAGCTGTATCAGATGATCAAGTACAAGGCCGAGGACGCTGGGATCAGAGTTATCGAGATTGAGGAGGCCTACACGAGCAAATGCAGCTTTCTTGATTGGGAGAGCATCGAGTATCATGAAGTGTACATGGGCAAACGCATTACGAGGGGCTTGTTCAGGTCCGCGAAGGGCATACTCATCAACGCCGATTTGAACGGGGCCTACAATCACATGAGAAATGCAATCCCGGAGTCCATGGAAAAACTCAAGGCAAAGGTCATGGCGGACGGGATAGAGGCTGTCGGTATTCATCCAGTGAGGGCGGTCCTGGACTGACCTCACGAAGGTTAGTTTCCGGTTGGAATGGAAGGAGTAAATGTTGCCGGGAGCTAAACAAATACTTTATACTAATGTAAGTTATAGACAGTGCTAGGCACTGTTAAGGTCTCACCATAGGGCATTGGCCAGAACTGTGCATCGCCCGCCTGGCACCGATGCTCGCCCGTCGAAAGGGAGGGAAACCATGGCATCATGGTCCGGTAAGTCTTGTGTCTTGAACATCACGACCGTAGTCGTCCTGGTCGTCCTCCTCATACCTGTGGGCCTAGCCAACACCGTGCCCGCGGCCCCAGGGTCCCGCGCCGCAGGGGCCCACGACTACGGCTCGACGCCGGGCCAGGTCAACTTCTATCCCAACGGCTATCCGCTCAAGCAGAGCGTCCTTTACACGTTCAATGTGTCCGTGTCCTTCGAGTGGAACCTGTCCGCCGGCGAGAAGACGGACTACCAGAACAGGCTCCGCGACTTCAATGCCAGGCTCTACGACGGGACCGACGGCCAGATGGCCATCGAGAAGGTGGACTTCTGGAACAACCTGGGCCATTGGGACGTGGCCGATTTTAGGTTCTACCACAGGAGCGACAGGGCCTACACGCTCCGCGGCGGAATAGACATCGACGGCGGCCACATCTGGGTCTACACCAACGATGGCGGCAAGGTCTTACAGCACGAGTTCGGGCATTACGCTCTCTATCTGCCGGACGAGTATACTGACGCCCACGGCGCCTTCTGCAGCTGCACGCAAGGAACGACCTATAACACGGACGAGTGGTGCTGGAAGAGCAACCACTGCACCTACGACTGGTCCTTCTGCCATGACCAGAACCATGGCGAGGCCCTATCCTGCTGGGAGCAGATCGACAACGCCTATCCGAATGTCACGGTCAAGAACCCACCCTCTGCTGGGCCCTACGACGAGCCCGAGCCCATCCTGGACTGGCACGGTACGTTGGACTTTGCGACCAAGGACGCGAACATGACGATATTCCCCGCCAAGCCGTCCGCCGGGGACCTGGTCAATGTCAATGTCACATTTTCGAACTACGACTATTCCATCGACGGAACACAGAAGTTCGTCCTCTATGACAAGGACCCGGCCACCGGGGGCCACCTCTTGGCGGCGGCGAACTACAACGTCCGGGACCTGCCGGTCTTCACGATGCCGTTCCAGATCAATGTGAACGAGGGTGTCAACACCTTCTGGGTCATGGCTGACCCGAACAACACGGTGCATGAGGTCAACGAGAACAACAACATAGCCACGGGCCAAGTCTACGTCAACCACAGGCCCACCATATCGCCGCTATTACCAAAGCGTTTCTCGGGCTGGGAGGACCAGCCATTGAAGATAGACCTGACACCCTACGAGCAAGATGTCGAGGACAGCAACGCCAGCCTCGTATGGAACGTCAGCAATGTCGACAAGTCCAAGATCGTTGACATGAAGGCGGACTACGCCAACGACGATTTCACCTTCACGCCGCTCCTCTACTGGCACGGCATCACTAGGATAAACCTCACCCTCAAGGACTCGGTCGGTGCATTGGCCAAGGCCAACGTGGAGCTCGAGTTCAAGTGGGTCAACCATCTGCCGACCTTGACGGAGCTCACGATAGATACGCACAGCACTCTGAGGGGAGGGGCGGCGAACCTGCTCCTTAGGGCCACGGACATCGAGGACAAGGAGAACGGGCTGACGCCGGAGATAGAGTACAAGACCCCCTCCGCGGACTGGACCTCGCTGCAGGCATCCTACGACAGCGGGTTCAGGGCCGTGCTGCAGACGGACAGCGCCAGCGCCCTCGGCGACTACAGCGTCAGGGCCATGGTCACGGACTCCAACAAGGGGGAGTCCGGATGGATATATCTCAACGACACCTTCTGGGTCCTCAACAACCTGCCCCAGATGCTGGGCATAGCGTGGTCCAACGAGTCCATCCTGAGGACCGGTTCGTCCACGGTCCGGTTCACGGCCCAGGACATCGAGGATTCGCCCGACTTGCTCATTTGGCAGGTAAAGCTGCAGGGGCCCGACAACGCCTGGACCGCGTACAACGGGACGGTTACTTTCGTCAACGGCCACTCCGAGGTCATCTTCATGACAGACACCAAGACCAGCCTGGGCGTCTATCATGTCTCGGCCAGGGCCTCGGACAAGGACGGCAACTGGACCGACTGGCTCGACGATCAGGACGGTCTCATCGTGGAGAACAACCAGCCCGAGGCGTTCTACATCAAGGCCGACGCCAAGGAGGTCTACAGGACCAAGACCGTCCCGGTCAGGGCCCGGGGCAAGGACATCGAGCAGAGCGGGAACAAGCTGAAGGTCGAGTTCCAGTACTCGTACGGCAGCGCCTGGGTGACGGATTATCTCTCGCAGCCGACCTATGACAGCGCCAAGGGCGAGTGGGTCGTGGAGTTCACGCCTCCCGCCGGGGCCGACCTCGGCGGCGTCACCTTCCAGGCCAGGTTTACGGACGCGGACGGCGACGCGACCGAGTGGGTGAAGAGCGATACGGTCCAAGTCAGGAACAACCCGCCGGTCTGCAAGCTCGACGGCCAGATAAAGGGCCAGACCGGGGACCAGCTTAAATTCCACGGGAGCAACTCGACGGACGTCGAGGGCCAGGTGACCTACTACTGGATATTCGGTGACGGCCAGGTCTCCACGGAGGCCGACCCAGTCCACAAGTACACCTCCGCTAAGACCTACACGGTCTCGCTCACCGTCAAGGACCCCAACGGCCTCACGGACTCCAAGACACTGTCTGTGACGATAGACAAGAAGCCCGCGCCATACACACCGTTCACGCCCACGGGCAGCGGGACAGGGATGTCCAGCTTCCTGCTGCTAGGCATCCTGCTGGCGGTCATCGTCGTCGTGATCCTGGTGGTCGCGGCCATCTACGTGTCGAGAAGGAAGACGCGGAGGGCCGAGTCTTTGCCACCGCCGGTCGCGGCTGCCCCCGGGCCGACGCCGGGAGCCCCCAGCCTGCTCTACGAGGACTTCGACCAGGCGGACAAGACGGGACCCGAGGCCAAGGCGCCGGAAGCCAAGGAGGCCCCGAAGGCCGTCGAGCCGCCGGGCCTGCCGAAGGCGGTCGAGACGAAGGTGCCCGAGGTCAAGGAAACGCCGAAGGCAGACGCGCCGCCACCCCCCGGGCCACCGCCGCCGGGACCGCCCATGTAGTTAGAGGCCTCACTTTTCCCAGCAGTGGCAGGTCTTCATGCGCGGGATGTAGGCGATTATCCCCATGATGAGCTTGACCACGTCCTCGTCCAAACTCTTGACATGGGCCACGCCCTTCTCGAACTTTTCTATGTCTGCGCTGAACTCCTCGTAGCGCGTTATTAGGACCACGGCCTGGTAGCAGACGGACATCTCCCTAGCGAGCTTGACCTCGGAGACGACCGAGGTACCCACGATGTCCCCTCCGAGCTTGGCGATCATCTTGGCCTCGGCCTCGGTCTCGAAGCTGGGGCCCGTCATGCCCGCGTAGTTGGCCTTGTTGACCATGAGCATCCCGAGGCCGTTGCCCACGCTGTTGGCCAGGGTCCTGAGGTCCGGGCAGAATGGCTCGTCCATGACCTTGGGCCGGCCGTGGAAGGAGTGCATCTGGCCCGTGAGGTCGATGTACTGGTCCGGGAGGACGGCACTGCCGGGCACTATGGCCTTGTTGAGGGACCGGCCCGTCGAGGTGCTCACGATGCGCTTGGCCCCGAGGCTGGTCAGGGCCCACATGTTGGCCCTGTGGCGGGGCCTGCGCTCGGGCGATTCCCTCTCGCCGTGCCGGCTTATGAAGAAGGTGTCCAAACCGTAGATCCTGCCGGCCCGGCAGTAGCACACGCCGTAGGGCGTGTGGACCATGCGCTCCTCGAAGGGAATCCTCTTCTTCGTCTTGGGGTCGTAGTAGTGCGAGAAGAACTTGTACAACCCGGGACCTGTGATTACGCCAACGGGCGGGACCTGCTCGGGCATGGCGGCTTTGGAATGTGATTGAGGGTAATTAATCTATCCGCATGGGGAGGAGTGCAGCATCTTTCTAATGTCAATCATATTGAAAATGTGGGATAGACAATCCTATTGAGCGCCCGATCTATGTTCTCATCGGAAAGAGCGGTCCGCCTTAGCAACGTCAGCAATATCCAATATTTCGTCGTGATGCCCGCGTGGACCGTATAGGTCTTGTTCCAGACGGTGGCTAGTTGGATATCTGTGCCGGTAGACCGAATATTAATGATATCTTTGTATGAGAGAAACACTTTGCTCACAATGATTTTTCTCGAATTCGTCATTGACGCGAAATGCAGACCTGTTGGCGTGAAAAGTATCTCTTGGAAATCCCTCGGTCTTGGAAAGAGCAAACCACCAAGTGTGAACAAAATGGCGCCTATTATCACTATACCAAGAGGAAGGGGAGAGCTCAAAGGACCAGCCCATGGGTAGAGTAGGACCGAAGGCCAAAATACCAATGACATCAGAAGGAAACCAATCGAGAACTTACGAGAAAGTGCCCTCGTATCGTTGTAGTAGATATGCTGGATTATCTTTTCCTTGACCTTGCCCTCGTTCGCGTGTTCATGTTCGGCAGGGGACCGATATCCTTTCGCTCCGTCCAGGTCATCCACCAGGAAGTATGTGAGATCGGTGATGGGTTCATCCGTTACTTGTCTCATATCTATCATATTCACTGCAATGCCCTTTCTTTCCAATATCTTAATGAAATCTTGGAAAGCACCGTAACCTATGTCCTCCTCCGAGATGAGGTCCCTTAATCCATCCTTCATTTCCAGGCCCATCAGTAGATATTCGACCAGTTCGGTGGGCTCATTCGAATCCCTGATGCTGTGATTAGGTCTGAATTCCTTTTTCTTGTTCGTATAGACGATTGCGCGGTTGATCTCATCGAACCGAATCCATCGTCTCGCATCGAAATGCATATAACCGATCCTTCGATAACGATCATCATATACCACAAAAGGAGCATTGTAAAGGTAGAGATGAAAATATATGATTGAGATGAAGGCAATGAAGCATAACCAAAAAATTATCCATCCGGAGGCCGAGAATATTAACGACCAATCGTAGATGGTCCGGGGACTTGTGGAATAAAGAATCCGTTTTAATGCAAAGGGGACCAAGCAGGATAGGACGATATATGCAAAGAAGCACATCCCAGAAAGGAAGAGACCGGCTGCTCGATTGTCCCATGCCTTTGGAGAGATTGCATTCAGGATGGGTTTGTCTCCCATTTGAGTCCTCCTTGGAGGAACCCATCTGGCAGTCTAGGGGATTTTGAAACTATTAGGGAAATCCCAAGGCATGCCCTAAATATCGACCTTGAGATAAGAACAAGGAATGACCACTCAGTAAAGCAGGGCCCTCGCGATGACCAGCCGCTGGATCTCGTTGGTCCCCTCGTAGATCTGCGTGCCCTTGGCGTCCCTGAAGAACTTTTCGACCAGGTGCTTCTTGGTGTAGCCGTGGCCCCCGAGGACCTGGATGGCCTTGATGACGACCCTCATGGCCATGTCCGAGGCAAACATCTTGGCCATGGAGGCCTCCATGCTAAAGGGCCTTCCCTTGTCCTTCAGGTCCGCGGCCCTGTGGACGAGCAGCCGCGCAGCTTCGATCTCGATGGCCATGTCGGCGAGGATGAACTGGACGGCCTGGTGCTCGCCGATGGGCTTGCCGAAGGTCTTCCGGGTCTTAGAGTATTTCAGGGCCTCCTCGTAGGCCCCCTGGGCTATGCCCAGGGCCTGGGCCCCTATGCCTATGCGGCCCACGTCGAGGGCCATCATGGCGAGCTTGAAGCCGCCCCCGATGGCGCCTATGACGTTCTCCTTCGGGACTGGGACGTCCTCCATGATGAGCTCCGTCGTGTCGTCGGTCCGGAGGCCCATCTTGTCCTCCTTGTGGCCCGGCTTGAAGCCCTTCATGCCCTTCTCGAGGATGAATGCCGTGATGCCCTTGACTCCTTTGTCCTTGTCGGTCTTGGCGGCGACTATGAAGACATCGCCGTTGCCGTTCGTGATGAAGACCTTGGTGCCGTTCAGGATGTAGTGATCGCCCTCGAGCCTCGCCGTGGACTCCATGGCAGCCGGGTCGCTGCCCCCGCTGGGCTCGGTGATGGCAAAGCCGCCGAGCTTGCCAGTGCACAGGTCCGGCAGGAGCCTCTTCCTCTGCTCCTCCGTCCCCCAGGCGTAGATGGGGTAGCATCCCACGGAGTTGTGGACCGCCAGTGCCAGGCCCACGCCGGGCTCCACGCGGCAGATCTCCTCGACGATTATCATGTATGAGACCGTGTCCAGGCCCTGGCCGCCGTACTCCTTCGGGATGATGCAGCCAGAGTAGCCCAGCTCCCCGAAGCGCTTCCAGATGTCCATAGGGAACTCGCCCTTATCGTCGAGCTCTCGGACCCGCGGGCCAATCTCCTTCTCGGCGAACTCCCGGACCGACCTTCTCAGAAAGACCTGCGCATCCGTAGGTGCGAGCCTCATGGTTGGTCGGAAAGGCCTTGACATTTATAAGATTATTGGGCATGCGGCCCTAGGAAGGCCTGGGGCCCTTGCCCCTCTTCCTCTGCTGGGCCTTGCGCTCGTAGTCCTCCCTTTCCTCATCGTCCTTGAGCCGCATGAGCCGGAAGACACCTAGTGCCGCCCCCGCGATGGCAGCGACCGATAGGATGAACAGGAGCGTCATGAGGTCCATGCCCAAAAACCGCGTATCGGCCTTTCGCATTATGAAGAGCTCCCCGCCGGCCTTGGAGCCGTCGACCCAGACGATGCGGTCGCCCCAGATGGCCGGCGAGTACTGGCTCCACTGGCTGGCGAAATAGACCGAGGTCGCGTTCTTCGCTAGGTCGAAGACCCGGATGTCGCCGCTGTTCCCGGGTGCCTCTTTTCGAGTCGTGTCCGACCAGACGATCCTGCCGCCCCAGATGTCGAAGGATTCGACCGTCCGCCCGGCGGTGACCCTGGTCTCGTTCATGGTCTGGATATCCAGGCAGTAGAGGTCGAGCTGGCCCTGCCCCCGGTCCTTTCTGTCGTCGAGCCAGGCTACGGCCCTCGATGATGCCTTGGGCGTGTACTTGTTGCTGTCGCCCGATGTCAGGGAGACCTCGGTCCCGTTTGAGATGTAGTAGGCGTGTATGGCCGAGCCGTTCTTGGCATCGGCCCAGACGACCATGTCGCCCCGGATGTACGGCTGACCCTTCCATGATGCGTTGGCCTGGGTGGTGAGCCTGGCCTCGGTGAGCGTCGTGAAGTTGTACATGTAGATGTCCGTCTGGAACAGGCCGTCTTGCGGGTCCTGGTCGTTCCTGTGGTCCGCCCAGACCAGCCGGTCGCCCTCGATCTCGGGCCGGTAGACGGGCCTTGCGCCCTTGACGGGCAATGCCGTCTCGGAGCCATTGAAGAAGTTCTTGATGACTATCCGGTTGCCGTCGCGCCAGGCTACGATGTTCTGGCTCACGCTCGCGTCCAAAGTCTCGGGGGCGACCTTGTACTCGCGGCGGTCCGCGATGTCGTAGGCGTAGGTCCCGTTGTCCCAGGCGGGTTCCACGAGGTTTGTACCGTTCACATTGACCATGGTCTTCCCGGCCCTGGAGTAGAGCACCATGTCGCCGCTCATGCGGACCGTGTCTTGGCCACGGACTATGACGTAGGGCCCATCGGTGAGCTGGGCCGGCCGCTGCGTGTATCTTGGCACGAGGCCGGCCACCGTGGCCAAAAGAAGGACGATCGTGACCGCCACGACCCCCAGGGCTATACCGAAGCCGACCTTGTTCGCGGGTTCCCACCCGCGAGGGCCCACTGTTTGGCCCTTGGCCGCTCGGCCAATACCACCGCCGAAGAAGATCTCCCCGAGCCTCATCCTGGCCTAAATCGTGCTAGTGGGCCATTAACCCTTGCTCACGGGGGAGGGTTGCCCTTTACCAAACAATAATGCGAGGTATATAAGGCCGGCCGACCAAAGAGGTATCCAGAAGGTGATGATGTTGAAGAACTCGCTGGTGGGGCTGCTCGCAATACCGTTCGTGATCGCGCTGATCTACATGTCGGGCCAGGTTTCAGCCTGCGGGGGCGGCAACTACCACGACGAGATATACTTCAGCGGGACCATGAACGCCACCGCCGGTAACTACGGCGTGCAGGGGTTCACCGTCAACGGCAACGCGTCCCATGTCACGGTCCGAAGCAACACGGGTGCCAGGGTCATCGTGATACCCGACGGGCAGATCGATAACTTCACGGCCGGCCGCAACTTTACGAGCGTTTATGATTCCAAGGAAGAGTCCCGTTACATCGGGACCATGACGAGCGGCAGGTACTGGGTCGTCCTGGACGCCACCAAGGAGACGGCGGACATCACCGACAGTGTCATGGTCGAGTCCCAGGCCCCGCAGGCGCAGTGCATCGCGCCGCCCCGGCCCTTCTACATGGTCTATGGTTTCCAGACGGGCCTCGTGGCCCTGGCCATCTGCCTCGCCACCGGGGTGACGATCATCGTTCGCAGGCCATGACCGTTTGTCTTTTTCCAAACATTCTGATGCAGTTTATATATGGTAAGATGAATAAACGAATAGAGGGACCAATATGAAGAACGCGATTGTCGGATTGCTCGCCATACCGCTGATACTTGCGATATTGATGACCTGCAACTGCGCCCAGGCCTGCGTGGGTGGCGACAGTGGCAAGGTCTACCTGGACCAGAACATGACGGTACCAGCCGGACAATATACCTCGAAGGAATTCAAGGTGGACAAGCAGACCGAGAGCGTGTATATCGACCGGGTCGTGGGTGCGGGGCTGTTCATCATCGCGGACAAGGAGATGTCGAACTTTACAGCGGGGAAGAACTTCACATGCATCTACAACTCCAGCAAACAGGGCCAGTACGGAGGGGGCCATGCGATATTGACCTCGGGCAAGTACTGGGCCGTCCTCGACAACCGGGCCTCGACCTCGCAGGCGTCCACCGATGTGGTCATCTACAGGCCCGGCGACAAGTGCGGCGCCAGTGGCCCACTGTCGGTGCCAGGCTACGAGGGGAGCATGTTCATCCTCGCCCTGATGGCCGTCCTCGCGGTGGGCCTCAGGAAGAGGTTTGTACAAAAATAAGGGCCGGGACCATCATTGGCATCGGCCATCCGTCTTTTCCACTCAACCGCCCCAAACGATGAACTTCAGGATTAGCAGCACGTTCACGACCGCCAGGCTGACCATGGTCACGGGCACGGCGACCTTGCAGTACTCGTACCAGCTCGTCGTGCCCCCTCCCTTCTCCTGGAACGAGATGCCGACCACATTGGCGGACCCGCCGATGGGGCTCGCGTTCCCGCCAACGTCGCAGGCCAGGCAAGTGGTCCATGCCAGGATGCCGATGTCGATATGGTACGTTTCATGCAAGGACCTGATGATAGGAATGAACATGGCCACCACCGGGACGTTGTCCACGAAGCAGGCCAGGAAGGCCCCGAGCCACAGGATGAGCGTTATCACGATGATGGGGTTCCCACCGGAGACCGACCCGATGCCATCGGCCAGGAACTGGATGACCCCGTGGGCGGCCAGTCCGCCGACTATTATGAAGAAGCAGCCGAAGAACAGGATGGTCCTCCAGTCGATGCGGTCTATGGTCCCGGGTATCTCCCTACCCCCGAATATCATGCAGAGGATGGCCCCGCCTATGCCGATGAGGGCCACGGACAGGTGGAGGACGTGGGAGAATATCAACAGGACCAACGTGAACATGAAGATCGTCAGCACGATGAGCATCATCCGCTGGTTCTTGATGGCCGCCTTTGGCGGGGGCTTGAGCCACTTGTAGACCTTGTAGAACTCCTGCGAGTTGACCTTGGTACCCGTAAGGAACTTTTTGTAGTAGGCCAAGAAGAATGCCAGGTTGATGAACAGGATGAGTATCGAGATGGGGGCGATGTTGACGACGAAGTCCACGAAGTTGAAGTTGAAGGTCGTCCCTATGATGATGTTCGGCGGGTCCCCGACCATGGTGGCCCCTCCGCCGATGTTGGCCGATGTGATCTCGGCCATGATGAATGGTACCGGGGATATCCTGAGTATCCGCGTGATCTCCATCGTCATGGCCCCCATGAAGAGCAGCACGGTCACGCTGTCCATGAAGGCCGCCAGGAAACCGGCCGTGAGGCTGAAAAAGAAGAATATCCTGAGGACCTCGAAGCGGGCGGCCATTAGGACATGGAGCCCGACCCACTTGAAGAACCCGCATTCCATGAGGACCGTTATCATGACGAACATGCCGAAGATGAGCCCGAGGGCCTCCCAGTGGATGGGCCCATTCGCCTGGAGAAACTGCGATGGGGAAAGGACGCCCGTGACGACCACGAGCGTGGCCCCGATCATGGTGGCTACGGTCCTGTGCACCTTCTCGGACACTATCAGCAAAAGTGTGAGGAGCAGGATGAGGACAGATAGAATGGCGTAATTATCCATACGGACCCCCGCTCGCCCTTCTGTTCGTTCAAAGGCCTTTTGATCCCTTGTCAAGCCCTCGCGCGCGTTCTCGTCGACGAATGCCTCCGGTCGGGGAAGGACCGGGAATGGTTACCTGCTCGATGTTGCGTTTAGGAGGACCGGACAGATAAGGTTTTCGGAAATTTAATTAACGAAGATGGACAGGAGCGGAGCCCCTCGAGGGATGGTTTTTTATCTGGAAGCACGATGGGCCATTGACCCGTGGAACGGAATGCGAGGTGCGGAAGCTTGGAGGACCTGGCCCGGATGATGCTGGAGCTGGCCCGAAGGCACGGGGCCGAGTACGCGGACGTGAGGTTCGAGGGCACCGTGGGCTCGGGCCTCGACTACCGGGACAAGGAGCTCAAGGAGGCCGTGACCAGCAGCGACGACGGCGTCGGCATCCGGGCGCTCTACAAGGGGGCCTGGGGCTTCGCGTCCACCAACGACCTTACGAAGGGCAGGCTCAAGGACGCGGTGGCCAAGGCCGTCAAGATCGCCAAGCTCTGCTCGTTGAGCGTCAAGGAGCCCGAGGTGCTGGCCCAGGTCAAGGTCGAGAGGGCCAAAATCGATTGGGCCCCGAGGAAGGACCCCATGGACACGGACCTTGAGGACAAGGTGGCCATCCTCGCCGCGGTGGACAGGTCGGCCAGGTCGGTCAAGGGCATCAGCGCCGTCTCGGTGGGCTACTACGATACCAAGATCGAGTGCCGGTTTTTCTCCACGGAAGGGACGAGCATCGTCCACCATACCGTCATAACGAGCCTGCAGGCCAACATCGTGGGAAAAGGCCATGGCAAGATATCGTCCATGAGGCTCAGGTTCGGCGGGACCGAGGGTCTCGAGGTCCTGGACCGGTCGGACCCGGTCGAGGGCGCCAAGGACATGGCCGAGCGGGTCGTGCGGGTCCTTACGGCCAAGAAACCACCTAGCGGCAGGCTGCCGCTGGTGGCGGACCCGGACCTGACGGGCGTCCTCGTGCACGAGGCCCTGGGCCACGCCTGCGAGGCCGACGCCATCCTTGGCGGGGATTCCATACTCGACGGCTCGATGGGGAAGAAGATCGCGTCGGAGCTTGTGACCATATACGACGACCCGACCAAGAGGGGAGCCTTCGGGTCCTATCCGTTCGATGACGAGGGCGTCAGGTCCCGGAGGAAGGTCCTCGTCGAGAAGGGCGTCCTGAGGGAGTTCCTGCACTCGCGGACGACGGCCCAGCGGCTTGGCATGTCCCCCAATGGCTCCGCCAGGGCCGAGAGCTACTCGGCCCGGCCGCTGGTCCGTATGAGCAACACATTCATGGGCGGCGGGGACCGGAAGCTCGAGGAGCTCCTCGAGGGCATCAAGCTAGGCGTCTATGCGATGGGTAGCAGGGGCGGCCAGGTGGACACGGCCAAGGGAACATTCCAGTTCAACGCCCAGGAGGCCTTCCTCATCGAGAAGGGGAGGATCACGGTCCCGCTTAGGGACCTGTCGCTATCGGGGGAAACGCTGAAAATGCTGTCGGACGTGGTGGCCCTGGCAAACGACTCGCGGGTCGGCGACCCGGGCTATTGCGGCAAGGGCCAGTGGGTCCCGGTGGGCGACGGCGGGCCGCACATGCTGGTCAGCCGCGCCGTCGTGGGGGGTGGATAGGATGGCCAGGCCCAAGGTGCCCGGCAGGGACCTCGTCCCGCTTTGCCGGCGGGCCGTGAAGGAGGCCCAGCGGCTGGGCGTCGAGGCCGAGGCCTTTGCGTCCATGGCCTGGGAGGTGGAGACCGAGATCGACGGCTCGAACATCACCATAGGCGCAGAATCCATGGACTTCGGGGTCGGGGTCCGCGTCATAAAGGACAAAAGGCTCGGGTTCGCCTATACCTCCGTGCCAAAGGACATTCCGAGGACCGTCAGGAACGCCCTCTCGGCATCGAGGCTGGGCGTCAGGGTCGACAACCCGCTCCCGTCAATGACGAAGCTCCCGGACGTCCGAGGGCTCATCCACGACGAGGTCATGCACATCGAGACCGAGCGGGGCTTCGAGCTCACCCGGGAGGTCCTCGAGGGGGCCAGGTCCGTAAGCAAGGACATCCATGTGCCGTCGGGCGGGCTCTACTACGGCATCGAGAGGTTCGCAATCGTCAACACCAACGGCCTCGAGGTGGACCATGTCGGCACAGTAGCCTCGGCCTCGGCCAACGCCGTGGCCGGCGAGGGGGACAAGACCTCGGCCTACGAGAGCGTCACCTCCAGGGCCCTGGACATCGACATGTTCGAGGTCGGTAGAAAGGCCGCCGACCTGGCGGTCAGGCTCCAGGGCGGGAAAGGGCTGAAAGGCGGCAAGATGGACGTCGTGTTCACGCCGCCGGCCCTGGCCGAGCTCATGGGGCACACGCTGGTGCCCGCCTTCTTCGGCGACCGTGTGGCCACCGGGGAGTCCTACCTGAAGGGCCGGCTCGGGAAGCGCATAGCGTGCAAGGGCATGGACATCGAGGACGACGGCCTGCGGCCCTCGGGCCTCGGGTCCGCGCGCTGCGATGAGGAAGGATCACCGTCGAAGAGGACTGTGCTCATGAAGGACGGCGTCCTAAAGGGGTTCCTCTACGACATGGCCTCGGCAAGCCGCTACGGGGCCAAGAACGAGGACCGGGACCCGCCATCGAGCACGGGCAACGGCCTCCGGCCCGGCTTCCGCGGGGTCCCTATGACGGGCTCCAGGAACGTCAGCATCCATGGTAGGACGAGGGCCATGGAAAAGATAATCGCGTCCATCGACCGGGGCGTCCTGGTCCATGACATCATGGGGGCCCACACGGCCAACCCGGCCAGCACGGACTTCTCGGTGAACTCGCCGGTGCTGTTCATGATCGAGGATGGCGAGGTTGCCTACCCGGTCCAGAGCGCCATGATAAGCGGGAACCTGGGCGAGATGTTCATGCGGGTCGGGGCGCTCGGGGACGACACGCGATGCGTCGCCGGGGGGACGGCCTATTACATACCGTCGGTGTGGTTCAGGAACGTCCAGGTGACCGGCTGAGCCGGACCTTCGAACTCACTCGTTTTTGCTGAGCAGGTCCAGGAGATCGTCCAGATCGGTCCTGGGCGTGTCGGGCGTCTTCGGGGGCTCTTCGACCTTCGGGGTCTCCTTGGGCGCCGGCCCCTTGGCCGGCTTTGGCTCGACCTTGGGCGGGGCCTCTTCCTTCACGGGCTCCTCGGGTTTGGGTTCCTCCTTGGGGACCGTCTCCTCCTTCGGGGCTACCATAGGCGCTGGCTTCTTGGGTGGCCCAGGCTCCTCCTTGGGCACTTCCTTCTGAGGCTCTTCTTTTGGGGCCTTCTTCGGTTCCTCTTTGGGCGGGGCCTCTTCCTTCTTCGTCTTCGGTGACTTATCGTCGAGCTTGGAATAGTCCGTGCTCTCCTGTTCCGCCTTGGCCTTCCTCTTCGCCTCGCCATCACGGGCGGCGGCCTTGAGCCGCTTCGACCAGATGAAGGTCTTGAGACCGATGTAGCCCACGGCCACAAGGATTATGATGACCACAATCGCCCAGATCGGAACGGACGAGCCACCGACGCCTGGGCCGGACTTGGCCTCGACCTTGAGCTGGAATGAGGCCGCATTGTTCGTCTCGTTCAGTTCCGGTAAGACATTGCCGGGGTCGACGGTGGCGACCACGTCCCAGGTGCCCCTGGTGGCCTTCCACACGAAGGTCACCTGCTGCTTCGCGGCCGGGTCCATGGCCTGCACCGGCTTGAGGCCGATAGAGGTCGCC
>Ga0315284_10003548_pt1 | contig 22185 bp, 16 predicted proteins | sample YL17G09_16_MG_FD_203696 | JGI IMG/M metagenome (GOLD analysis project Ga0315284, IMG submission 203696) | Sediment microbial communities from Yellowstone Lake, YNP, Wyoming, USA - YL17G09_16 | ecosystem: Environmental > Aquatic > Freshwater > Lake > Sediment | place: USA: Wyoming | collected... | reverse complement strand
AGTCGTCAACTCGCCCGATGCCGATCTCAGAGGTTATCGATACATCGCGGCGAAGTTTCGCGATGTCGATGACTATGGTCCGACGTGCGTGCGGCAATTTGTGACCGATTCCGCTGCGCTCGGCGAACGGACACCAGACCAATGGCAGCAGGATGCGTTCGGCCAAGTTGACGCGTGGCTACGAGCCCTCGGGTTACGAAAGTAACGGACGATCGGTCAGCTGAAGGTTTTGCGGATCCGGGCTGGCAGCTTTGTGGCAGCCTTTTGGCAGCCTCGAACTGAAATTTCTGGAAATCTGGGGACATGGTGGGCTGGGAGACTGAGACCTGCTCAAGTGAATTTAAGCACTTAACCTACTTAACTCTTCATCTCTGCACTGACTGAAACCTGCTGAAGAATGGTCGAGCCGGCGAGATTCGAACTCGCGACCTCACGCACCCCAAGCGTGCGCGCTACCAACTGCGCTACGGCTCGATTCAAGCACAAAGTTCAGCCACAAAGCAGCCGAAACGGTAAGGGTTCTGCTAGTTAACACGGCATTTTGCGGTGGTCAACAACTTGCGAGGGCAGTGCTTAATTATCGCCAACGTGGACGCCCTGGCCGCACCCCGGCTATACTGATAGAGGCTCCATCTGCCCGCAGTCCTCCGCTCATGCCCTGGTCTATGTTCTATCTGCCGTCCCAGAATACTCTTGCTAGCTGCGCATGTTCGTACCCCATATCATTCAAAGCTCGCTGCCATAAGCCCCAGTCCCCCGTATCTAATAACCATAACCAACGTTATGCGGCCTCTCGGAGTCTCTTAAACAGTGACCACCTGCTCCGACATACCACTAATTCCCAACGCACCAAGGCTAGGTGAACGGCGACTATTGTTCCAGTGCGGCCCGGCTGTAGCCGGACAGGCATTGCGGATACTGGTCCTATTCCTAGGCCTTTCATCTGGCCCAGCCCACGGTGTCATTGCGTCCGCTGTCCTAACCCAAGACGAGCAACTGTTTCCGCGGCCCGAAATCGTCCGTAAGCAGGTGCGTTTTTGGGAAAAGATTTTCTTCAGCTACCCCGCCACTACTGTGGTCGTGCATGAATCTAGTGACCCAGACCGTATCATCGACGTCATTGATTACCGCCTGACCGGCGGCCCTCAAGCCGCCATCTTGCCGGTGCCGCGCAAGTTGCGCGAGGCCGTGACTAGCCGTTATTTGGCCCGCTACAACAAAGCTGCCGCCCGCTTTGTCAAGGAGCAGGCGAATGCGGTGCGCTACGGCTCAATCGAACAACGGCTTTATGACGTCTACCACACTGACCCAGTGGCGCTGCAAAATCTCTACACCGGGAACATCAAGCTGCGCGCCCAGACCGGGTTAGCCGATGATTTTCTCGTGGCAGCAAAATCTGCGGCGGCTTATCTGCCACATATGGAACAAATCTTTAATCAATACCAAGTGCCCAAGCGTTTAACTCGACTTCCCTTTGTTGAGTCGATGTTCAACTTAAAGGCTGTTTCGAAAGTTGGTGCTTCGGGCATCTGGCAGTTTATGCCAGCTACAGCGCGCAACTATATCTTTGTCAATAAACTGGTGGATGAGCGCAATGCTCCGGAAAAGGCGACGCGAGCTGCGGCGCAGTTTCTTCTTAGTAACTTCCAAGAGCTAGGGCAGTGGCCGCTTGCGATCACCGCCTACAATCATGGTAAGGAAGGCATGGCCCGTGCTGCCAGGCAGCTAGGAACCCGCGATATCGGCAAGATTATCGACGGCTACGTCTCGCCGTCGTTTGGCTTTGCTAGTCGCAACTTCTACGCTGAATTCCTGGCTGCTAGCAACGTCTATGAGCGCCTCGTACGGTTGCACCCTCAGCCTGAGACGCCGCCGGTCGCCACGGCCAGTGTCCTGCTTAAAACGCAGCTATCAGTCGCTCAGCTTCTGGCGCACACTTCCCTTACTAAAGATCAACTCCATGAACTTAATCCCTGCCTATTGCCAGCCACTCTAAGCACCCACATCAATAAGCCACTACCCGCATTTTATGAAATCAAAGTCCCACTCAGTCAAGCCAGTGCCATCCGCAACGCGGTCAGCCTCCTAGAGACAAAACGTTACGCGAAAAAATGAGGTTTCCATGGCTCCTAGTCACAGCGCTACCCGCCCGCCCTCGTGCGTTGCTGGAATCATCGCAATGATCCTGCCTACCTTCGTGCTGCTATTTGGCCTGTTGATTGCGCCCCCTACCTCGGCCTTGGCCGCTAGCTTAAGCGGGGTTGACTCCGTTCTTGATCGCCTAGAGAAGCGCCTCTTGGACCAAGAAGCTGACGGCCTTACTTTTGGCGAACGTCAAAACGATCCGGCCTTTCTGCGTACGCCTGAGGCGGCTGCACCGAAGAAGACCTACCGTTTTGGCAGCACTAAGATCGAAGCGACCCCGAAGCAAGCGGAGCGGCTAAAGGACGTCGGCAAGCTAGTGGCCGAACTCGAAGGTCAGGTCGAACAGCTCGCCAGCAGCGTGCAAAAAACTAAGCAATCGGTGGTCGATGATGCTGCGATCGACAATTTTGTCACCCTCGCTGCCCAGCTAGGCGATACCGACACCGCCACGATTAAAAATCTCACCGTAAAGCTAGATGGATTTGATCTGTACGCGCTATCCGATAGTTCGGGGCTATGGCTGCCCAGTAAGAACCTGCCTATCTACGCCGGCCCACTCCAGCCAGGGAATCATCGCGTCGATCTCGAGGTGCGCTTGGTGATGCGTCAGGTGCAAAATCTACCGCTCAATGGCGATATCTACCGCTTTATCAATAAGAGTTTTGACATCACCGTTGCCGGTACCCGCAGTAATGCCCGCTACATCATTGCGATCAAAGCCCCAGATAAGCTCGGGGACAGCGCCGACGCAACACTAAAGGAAGCCCTCTGATGCCGGAGTTTGTGCTGCCAACACCACGCCAAATGCGCCGCGGCTGGGCCACCTTGCTGCTGGGCCTGCATAGCTTTGTTGCTCACTCAGCCCTAGCAGCGGATGAGGCCCCGCCACGTGATCCCCATGATGGCGCCCCTGCGGCCACTCAAGAAAGCCATACCCGCACGGAAGGGCAGTCGCCACCGGCCGGAAAAATTTTGGTACCACCTGTTGCCGCTAGCGCAGTACGGCAGTTGGCTGCGCCTGAAGTGGAGCTAGCACTCGCCAAGACGGAACTCGACAACCTCATGCGGCGCCTCGCTACCGCCAATCAACTCGCTGGCCGGCTTGGCCTCGGACCGCAGACGGCTTCAGCCGAGCGGTCGTGGAAGAATGCCGAGAGCTTTTTTGCGCATCAAGAGTGGGACTCCACCGTTCGTGAGCTTAGCAACTTTCTCCAGCAGACCCAGGTTCCTGAGAGCAAAAGTTACCTGCGAGCGCAGTTTATGCTCGGCCATGCGTATGAAAATATGGGCTATAAAAGTAAATCCTTACGGGCATACTTTCGTTACATCGCCAACTTTCTCACGGCGAAACAGCAAGATCATGCAGAATTAGTCGAAGTACTGCGTCGCATGATCCCGTTGGCAAGCTCTGACGTCGGCGATAGCAAGGAGCTGCGTGAACTTTTGGCTTCGGTGACCAGCCTCGAGTTGCCTAAAGAAGTGCAGCCGCTTGTCTATTACTATGCGGCCAAGGCTGCTGCAAACGGCGCTGAGACGGCGTTGGCTCAAAGCTGGTTGGAGCAGGCCATAGCGGCGCCCAATGATCCTGTTTTGAAAGCCAAGGCACTCTATATGGAAGCCTTGCTTGCTCTTGGTCGTAAGGACTATGAGCGGGCCAAGGATTTACTTAGCGAGGTCATTCAGACTGATCAAGATGGTGCGAGTCGTGATTTGGCTCGTCTGGCCTTGGCGCGCCTGGCAGTGCATCAAAGGGAACGCGCTTCAGCATTAAAATATTATGCACTGATTGGTGACACTTCCGTTGCATTTAAGGAGTCGACGTTTGAAAGCATTTACGTCCACCTCGACCTAAAGCAGGATTCCTTAGCTCGTACTAAGTCTCTGCTCTACTTGGCACGTTGGCCTGAAGGTGCAGATGCCTTACAGCTTCGCATGCTCATGGCCTACCTTGATATGCGGGCAGGTGACCTGACGGCGGCCAATACCTCGATCAAAGCAGCCGACACCCGACTTAAGGATATCCACACCTATCTAGCAACGAAGCTGACGAATACTAACTCAATTAACCAAACCACTCTCACCGATCTTATGACGCTCACAGGTGGGCAACTCCCCTTATCGCCATCGGTAAAAGACGCAACCAAGCTTTTTGGCCGCTTGGCTGAAGCGACGCGGCGTTTGGCCGATATCCGTGGGCACATTCGCAACATTATTTTCACCATCGGGAGAGCTAATGTTGAGCAGTTGCGACCATTCTGGGTTAACCGTGCCGAGCAGCTGGGCACGCTTGGTGAGGACCTGCTCAAGGTCGGGCAGCGCCTGTCAGCCGCCGAGACGCTGTTGTACCAAGACCGCCTGAGTCCCGTTGCTATGCAGCAGCTGACCGCATCGGAAAGCCGCCGCCGTCGCCTGCTTTCGCCCGCGGCGGCCAGCCACCGCCAGGTGCAAAACTGGGGATCATTTGCAGCATTTGCCGATCTGACTCGCAGCCTCGCCACGGCACAGGATCGGCTTTTGGACACTTCGGCGCAATTGACCGCAGCGCGTTTTGTCGCGAGAACAGCGGGTAAACAAGCAGTCATCAGTCGCGCCAATCGCATTGCGGAACTTAGCACCAAGGCAGAAAAACTACGCGAGGCTCTGGCTAAGGGCCTGGAGATGCTGCGTCGAGCCAAAGTCGAAGAGTTAGCCGTGGCCAGTCCGCATCAGGCGACCGCCAAATTCATTGCCCAATACGCTGCGTCTTTGCATGCTGAAGCCGAGGTCTTGGCCAAGGCCCGTGACCAGGTTGCATCCACGACCCAGAAGCTTAACGCCGAGGACGGCACCAAGGCTTGGCTGCAGTGGGAATTTTTGATGCAAGATTTGTTTAAGCAGCTGGCGGGTCTGGGCGTTGAAACAAAATCTGGTCTGACCACCCTGCTGGCTGAGTTGGACGGTGAGGAACGCGCTTACAATGACCTGATGAATACGTTGCAGCACACCACTGGTGTGCTCGAGGCGGAACTAGGTGTCTCAATGTCGACGATTATCGAGCAATATTCCCGAGCCATCGATGCCCGTTTTGCCCGCAATCAAAAATGGCAGGGTGATATCCACTGGTTAACTTTCAACAGTAAGCTTGATGAAGGCAAAAAGCTGCAGGATCAAACCGATCTCGAGCAGCAGATCCTGCGCGATAGCCTACAAGATTTGCAACAAGGAGCTCTCTGGTCATGGCCAAAATAGTCATACATGTAGTCTTGGCCCTAGGATTGATTGCGCAAGCGCAGATCGCGCTAGGCTCGCCGCCAGACTTTCCACCGGAGGTGGTGGACGCTAAGGCCGTTGACGCCTTTAAGAATTATTGGAATGCCTTTGAGGCCTATGAGCAAAACCTCCTTAAAGATGGCCAAAAGCAGTTTAGTGCGGCGTGGGCAGGCGTCAAGCGTAACTATCTTAAGGAACAGACAAAAATCACCAATGAGCAACTGAACTCGCTGCAAAAATCCGCCGCAAAATACCGCCAGCACCTGGCTGAGCATAATGATGCTACAAACCGCGCTTATGTCATGCTGAACTTAGCCCAGATCCTTACATTGATCGGCGACATTCAGGCGGCTGAGGACGCCGACGCGGGTACCTTCGCCCGGGAAGAGGCACTGACCTTGCTTGGCGAAATCGCGGCAGGTCCCAAAACATTCGCCTACCGTGAACAGGCAATGTACCTGAGGGCTACCGTTTTCGAAGCACTTAGGCGCGAGGATGCCGCGTTGGCCATCTGGCAGATGCTTTCAGAACAGGCTCAGACCACCATTTATGGCGTTCATGCGCGCGCTCAGCTCGGTGATCATATGTTTAAACGTGACCGAGCCGGTGAAGCGATGCGGGCCTACCAAAAGGCCTTAAGCCTGCTGGCGACGATCGATGTAGAAGATCCAGAATATGAGCGGCTGCGTTTGGATTATCGCTTAGCATGGGCCGCTTACCGAGCCGGAGAAGTCGAGGTGGTGATCGGCGCAGCCAGTGATCTATTGCAGCCGACAACCCATAGCAGGTCAGCTGAGGAACGCTTAAAAATCCAGGAGGACGCTGTCGATTTGATCGGCGACTCGCTCTATGAGAACAATGTGATGAGCAAGACCCTGGCAGTGCTTGGCCGCCGCGAGTTCGCGGCTTATAGCGCAGCGATTGGGCTTAGGACACAAAGGCGGCAGAGCGCGGATGGCGTTTATACCGCGGCCACCGAACTCGGCGAAGCCCTGGTGCAAATGGCGCCGTTGGCGAAGGAGATCCCAGAAATCCTGCAAATTACTGCGGATGGCTGGGACAAGCTCGGCAATCAGGACAAACGCCGCCAGAATTTGGGGCGTCTGGCTTTGCTGCTGCCGGCCCAAGGTCTGTGGCGTGCTCGTCATAAACAGGATTTAGTCGCTGTCCGCAGCATGGAGGAACGTGCTACCAAGGCGGCCGAAGCTGTGGCCGCGGCACACTACGACCTGGGACTAGCTTCGGGAAACCCGGCGGCGTTCGCTTCGGCAGCATCTTTCTTTGAAATCCTTATTGATTTTGCCGCCAATGACCCTGCCGCCAATCAGTGGCGTTTGCGCCGGGCCCATTGCCAGTTCTTTGCTGGAAAAAACGATGATGCCGCTCTACTTTATGAGCACCTCAAGACCGATTTTAAGGTCGACCAGGAAACGCTGCAAATCGCCTCTTATCAACTGGTTTTAACCAATGAAAAGCGTTGGCGGGAGGCCTTTGCCAAGGCAGCGGAAATCGGCGAAGATCCTTACACCAGCCAAGCGACACTGAAGGTGCTGACTGAGCTAGAGAAAAGTATCGACGAATTTGCCGCACGCTTTCCGGCGCAAAGTCGCTCTGTCGACTTGTTGCTGGTCGGGGCCAGCGCCAGCCGCGACATGAATCGCTTTGATGTCGCCAGCAAATACTGGCAGCGGGTGTTGGTGTCGCAACCTAATCCGGCGCAGCGCTCGCTAGCCGTGCGTGGCATGGTCATCGCTAGCCTGAAAACCGGAACGTCGGGTGATGTGGTTGCACTTGCTCGGCGTTACCTTAAGCTGGAGGACTGGAGTGCACTTGGCCTTACTATCGGTAATGAACTACGTGGGGTACTTTCAGCGGCGACGCTAGACGAGGGTAAGCGACTTAATGATAGCGGTCATGTGCTCGAAGCCGGACTGCTACTTACAATGATTGCCGAGGAATTTCCGACGCTGCCCGATCGTGACCGCATCTACCGCGACGGTGCCTACATGCTGGCGATCGCGGGTGAATGGGCCAACGCCGAAAAGGCAGCGCAAGGCTATTTTGCTTCCGGTCTGGTACCTAGCCAAGCGGACATGACCTACCTTTTGGCCCGTGCCCAAGAGTATCAATTGCGCCTTCACGACGCCGCCGTACGGTACTTGGCCTTGGGAGAGCGCTTTCCTCGGCACCCGCGTGCCGCCACTAGTTTGAACCGTGCGGAGCGTCTGGCAGTCGCAGAAACAGATTTTGCTGTAGCCGCTCGTGCCGCGGTAGCCCTGGCTGAACGTGCAGCCAGCCCTGCTGCACGCCTGAGCGACTACGCTCGGGCCGCGGATTATCTGGAAAAGGACGGCAACGTTAAACGCGCCTTAGCTGTAGCGCGCAAGGCCCAGCGCAGCAGTAAGCAAGGAGCTGAGCGGCTGCGCGCCGAGTTGCTAGTGGCCCGCTTGGCCTATAAAAACGGTGAGGAGCAGGAGGCACTAGACAGCCTGGTTATACTCGGTAAGCAAACAGAGCAACAACGGCTTAAACTAAAGGCTGAGGATTACGCAGTCATTGCCGGTGAAATTTACACCATGCTTGGCGACGAAGCGCGCCGGCAATTTGAAGATTTCCACATCCCGGAGCGTAGCGGCGATGTCAGCGACAGGGTGGTGCAGAAGACCAAGTTTTTTCAAAGTCTCGCGACTGAATATGACAAAGCTGCAGCCGCCGGTGACCCACGTTGGGCAAGCGAAGCTCGCTTTCAACTCGCCCGCAGCGCTGAGGCATTGGCTGACGCGATTGCAGCAGTTCCATCCCGAACTGGCGAGCCCGTTAACATGCGGTCGCATAGTCGCTACAATGCACAAATTCAACGGTTGCAGGCATTGGCACAGCGCTACTATAGCACCAATGTCTTGACGGCGCGCAAGGATCCGGCGCGCTACCGTGGTAACGACTGGGTGAAGAAATCATCGCTCCGTCTAAGTGCAGAAACTTCGGTCACTCCTGAATCCCGGCATAGAGAGATCATGCCGGCGTCCGTCCAAAACACCCTCCCATCGGACTGGAGCCTCTAGTATGCAGAGTAAGAAGCTCTTGGTGCTGGCTACATTGCTAGGGAATATATCCTGCACTTCAACACCTGGGGGCGGTTCGACGGAACATGAACTCGATGTGACGATGGGTGAGGCCCCGGCAGCGGTAGCCGCTAAGGCGGATCCTGCGGCTCAAGCCGTAGCTGGCACGCCTAGCGAGACGGCCAAGGTTAGTCCCAATGCAGTGACCAATTGGCAGGCATTTTTTAAGGCGCCGCCAAGTGCCCAAGAGACCGCGGTTTTAGCCTTAAAATTAGAGCATTGGCCGCAGGATGCTGGTGTCGCCCAATTGCGCGCTCAAGCTCGTGCGGAAATGGCAATCGGGCGCTTTTCTGCCGCTGAAGTCAGCTTTCGTCAGGCCCTGCGCGCTAATAGCGATGATCTAGAAGCGATGCTCGAACTCTCTGCGCTGTACTTGCGCCAGCAGAAATTGAGTGAGGCATTTGCACTCTTGACCCAAGCCAAGGAAGCCATCAGTAGCAGTGACAGCGTGACGCAGACCGTGCTATTTAAATACCGGTACACGTTAGCTCTGGCATATATCGGCCGTGGCGAGCGCGACAAGGGCCATAAGATTCTAAGCGACTTAATTGGCCTCGATAAGACTTTTACGCCGGCCTATGCTTCCCTGGCCTCATCTTACCTTGCCATCGGCCGCACCAGCGTCGCAGAATTCGTTTTAAAGAGAGGCCTCGACCGGGTGCATGAAAACTCTTGCCTGATGAATTTAATGGGTGTGATTGCGCAGCGGTCGCAGCAAGTTGAGACCGCGCGCAGTTGGTTTGATAAGGCCCTGGTAGTGTCGCCGGCCTATGCACCCGCAATGGTCAACCGCGCGGTACTGAACGCGGGCAATCAGGAATTTTCGGCGGCGGAAGAGGATCTAGTGCAGGCCCTCAAAGCCGACCCGTTAAATGTTGATGCTTTAGTGGCCCTGGGTGTCGTGCAAAAGCGGCAAGGCAATATCATTGGAGCCAAGGCATCCTTCACCAAGGCCGTGGATAGTGACCCAGATAATGCCTACGGACGCTACAATCTCGGTGCCTTGATGGCCGACGACCTTAAAAAGCCTAACGAGGCGCTGCGGCTCTTTTACGAGGTATTGCAAACGACGGCGGCAAGCACGGAATTGAAGGATTTGGCTCGCTCCTATATCAACGATCTGGCGCCACTTGGGGCCCGTTACTAGTTGATTTTAAAGGAATCTAATGCGATCACGCCGGACTGACCTAAAGTTTTTATCGAGGTGGCCGATAAGGATTGGAGACAATTCTGTTGAGGAGCAGGTATGGCCAACGATGATCAGAGCAAAACCGCCGACCAACCGATTCTGATCGATGGCGACCGTTTCTACGACCGTAACAGTTATATATTAGTGGTTGATGATGACAACACGCTGCTTAAATTTTTCAAGATCCACCTAAATAAATTCTTCTCGCGTGTGATCGTTGTGAAAAACGCCAAGGAGGCGATTGAAGCAATGCGGGTGAAGGAGATCGATTTGGTGATCTCGGACATCCGGATGCCGCGCATGGACGGGCTTCAGCTCATGGGACGGGTGCGGCGCCACGATGGGGGTATTCCGGTGATGCTGATCAGTGGCGGCCTTTTGACCGACGCCGAGTTGGCGGTGGCTGAAACCGAAGCGGATGGTTTTCTGCGCAAGCCCTTCTCCGTCGATGACCTGCATGCCTTTCTGGATAAGGGCATGGCTATGCGTGGGAAATATTTGCGCCTTGGCGAGTTTCTGCAAGACAAATCTCAAATTCGCAAGCTGCTGCTTGGGCGAACCAAGCTCGAAAAGCTTATCAAGCCCGACGTTAAAATCGATGCTGTGAAAGCCTTGCTTCGAGAGATTAAGAAGGCTGGATAAGGTCTTTAACGTCGCAAGGCCATTCAGGAACGATGGTACCACTTCATCCCGAGCCCCATGCAATGGCTGACAAGGGCGGCAAGTGCTGCCGAAAGCATGCCGCCGATGATGATGTCGATGACGTTGTTACCATCATGCGGCAGGATGCGCGCCTTAACCATCATTCCTGGCCCCATTGCCAGGGTGCCTAGCATTAAACCGGCGGTCTGGGCCATTTTTAACGGCGCTTTCCAGCGAGAGTAGGGCAGTGTCAGACCAAAGCAAATATGCAGTAGAGCAAAGAGATTGGTATGCCCATGGGCGCTTTTGTCGAGCATTAATTGCCACGAGTCGATCATCGCCTTGTCATGGACAAAGCCTTGGGTGAGATCGGTGGCAACAAAGGCACCTGCCGCCGCTGCAATCGCCAGCACACAGAAGCCGAAGATCATGTTAAGGAGACCAATTCTTGGCATATTAACCTATCCGCGGCTGAGGCGGCGCAGTTACCGGCAGCAGTCCCAGCTCGGTCAGGCCTTGCTGGTAGGCTTCGCGTTTAAAGGCCACAACCCTATTTAAAGCCTCCAGTGGGCTGACCCAGTCGATAGCCTGGAATTCCTTATCAGTGGCCTGGGCGAGATCGGGGACCTCGTTTACCGGTAGCTGTAGGTGAAACCAGACTTGATCTTGACCGCGGTACTTTTTGGCGATCTCTGTTTGTAATCCGGCAGGAAAAAAGTAGCGAATGGCCCCAGCGGTGCGGCCGATGATGTCGACGTGTTTCACCCCAAGTTCTTCGCGCATCTCGCGCCGAACCGCAATCTCAGGCGTCTCGCCGGGGTCGATGCCACCCTGAGGAAACTGCCATGAATTGGTTGGTTGAGTCCGCTCGGCGACCAAAACCAGTCCGTCGCGATTGGTGAAAACGGCAAGCACACATGGTCTATAGTTTGCTTTCAAAGCCCTACCTCGTTCTGCCCTATGGAGCTGCACTAACATGATACAATACCTTAGGGGTTGGGGGCAAAACCAGCCTCTAAGCCCGCACAATGTTTTTCCCATTGCAAATGCCTGCCGCTCGTGTCGAGGTTTATCCCATGTTCAAGACGTCACGCATCCGCACTTGTGCCGCCATTGTCGGCTACTGCGTCCCAGTTGCCTTGTGTACCTTCGCATCCAGCGCCCATGCTGGAATTTTCATTACCGGGTCTTACGGCATGGATGCGACTAACGTGCCCCTTGAAGTGACGAACACTCAATCCGCTAGTGGCTCCGTCGATGTTGAAATATTCTCATTTTTACGCATCGGCGTCAGCTATGGAGCAGAGACAACCTATTCGCTCGGCTACCGAGCGAAAGCCGCGAGTGCGGCCGATTCCAGTGCGGCGGTGGTGCCGGTGGCATCGGCACAAATCAGAAATCCCTGTGCGACAGAGACCACCTGCACAAAGGTGGTCTCTAACTCCAAAGTCATTCAGCGCGGGGTCGGCCTGACTCTGATCCTGTGGCATGGAGACATGGTGACACCCTATGTGATTGGCGGCGCTTTGCTGAAAACCTATCATATAAAATCGACGCAAGACGGCGTCTTGGTGCAGGACCTTGAAGACACCAAAGGACAGACGGTGCCCAATATTGGTGCTGGCGTTAGTTTTCGCCTGAGCAAAGACTTCTCATTGAAGGCCAGCATTACCGCGTCACCCGGCCAGGTACTGCGGCCGGGTGACACGCACCTTAGGTCAACCTGGGATAAAAAGACTTCTTTTGGTCTAACCTACCAAATCTAACGCCGGTCAGCGTCCCTCAATTGATCATCGCCAGTGCCGATAGTCCCACTGAGATCCCATTTTTGGGTGCTTTGGGGCATCATTTGACGATTAACTTTAAAATTTCTGCAGCCTTGGTCATCGCGACTTTTTGTGTCCTTGGTGCCATGTGGCAGATCGCGAATGTCCGGGGTATCCGCGCCCGCGGGCGTCGGCGCAACAGTGCGCCAGCAGAGAAATCGCGTAATCAGGCGCAGCGCTCTAGCGACGTCAAGAATTTAACCCGTCTCGAACGCAAGTTGCTTGCTGAATCCAAGCAGTTGCTCGCCCTCGGCAAGATTATTCCAGCTGCGCGCATTCTTGAGCAGCTCAATATGCCGCGCGAGGCGATTCAGATACTAGAAGACAATGGGCTGATCCACGATGCCGCAAAAATCCTCATGCGTATGCAGCTTAGCAACCGCGCTGGTGTCGTCTACGCTAGGCATGGGATGTGGGAGCACGCGGCACAATGCTTTAAGATGGCCAATATGCCGCTGGAAGTTGCCAAATGTTCGCGCGAACTCGGGCAGATGGAAGTCGCCGGTGAATACTACGAAATGGCTGGTCGCATGGCCGAGGCTGCTGAGTGCTTTGAGCATGCCGGTAGTCTGCACAAGGCCGCCAAGTTATTTGGACAGGCTGAATTGCCGTTGCGTCAAATAGCCATGTATCAGAAGCTGGCGGCCTCAAGTACGACGATGCACACAGTCGAGTTTGATGACCTCGAAGTGCAGCAGATCGCCGATTATCTCAAGGAAGGTCAGGTCGATCTGCCACTTGCCGCGCTGCTCGGCCGGCGCGGTCGCCTCTCCGAGGTGATTTTGCAATTAGCGGCAAAGAACAAACACCGCGAAGCCGCCGAGTATTTGCTGGCAGCTGCTGCCGATCTCGGGCCGCAGCTTATTGCCGCCGTCAACTATCAAGATGCCAGCGCTCCCGCGCTAGCAGAATTGTTTATCTCTGTCGCCAGTTTTGGTTATGCCGGAATGGTCTACGAGCGGCTTAATGCGTTTGACCGTGCGGCCATGGCCTTTGAAAAGGCTGGCGACCTGACGCGGGCCGCCTATTGTTATGAGCGTGCTGGTCGCAGTGCTGAAGCGGTGATGCTGCGCAACAAGGGCAAACCCAACACCCTGCCGCAGGGTAAGGGCCAGCTTGGCAAGGCGTCCCCCTTCAATTTAGCCGACCTCCCGAGCCACGGTCCTGTGGTCAGTGCGTTTGGCGCGCCAAGAGCTGATGAAGTTGAGTCAGACCTGGGTGTCGCTGCGGCAACTATGATCGTCGCCGCTCCGGCCGCAGCCGCGGTGGCTGTGGTGGCTAGTGCGGTTAGTACGAATGTTCCTGGCAATACATCGCCGAGTTTGCAGGCGGGGACCGTGGCGCCAAAGCAAGAGGTTGTAGCACCGCAGATTAATCCCTCGCCTCAGGTGGTATTGTTAAGCCCTAAGAATGGTTTAATGGCTTTGGATAAGGTGGCGTTCTGTGCCGACCTCGATGCTGGACAACGGAGCAAACTGTGGGCGATAGGTAGTATTTTGAACTTTCGCGCCGACGACACCATTCTAACTTATGATGGCGATGCTAGGGGTCTCTACATTATTATTAGCGGCTCTGTCGGTTGCTATCGTAAGTCTGGTGGCAAAGAGAGCTATGTGGATCAGATGGGCGAATTCGAGAGCTTTGGCGAGCTTTGGCTATTAGCCGACCAGCCTACGGCGGTGCGCTTTGTCGCAACTAAACCATCTCAGATTTGCTTGATCGAACGCACGTCGTTTAACCAGCTGCTGGATAAAGATGGTTCGATTGCCCGGAAACTGTACAAAAGATTTACAATGCGGCTGCTAAACCGCCTGCTAAAGACTAATAATCCGAGTAAATCCAGTGTGGCTTCCTGACGATCTCAAGGGTTCTTGTTTGGCATGCAACGTGCAGTACTTACTGTGTTGACGCAATTCTAGCGGTGCCACAAGCTCAAGCTGACCCAGGAGAATCCCGATGAACTTGATCTGCTTTACCCACTCTGAATACAATGGCAGTGAAAATCCGGTTTTAAGCTGTAAAACTTGCTGCCAGATTTTTCTCGCCGCCGTAAAAGTCCGGCAGGCGACAAAGCAGCAGGCGGAAGTAGACCAGCGTCAGTGGATGGCCGAAAAGGTCCATCAAGCACGGACCGCAACCGCCAAAGTGGCGTCACGTGCGCTTAACCAGCCTAAATGACGCTTGTGGGCCCAACTGGTCAAGTCTAGGGGCATATTTCTTTAAGGGGTAGAATTACGCCTCGGCTTGGATTAACGTGCGCAAGCATCGTTGTCCCAGCAACTAGGGGGTCCTTGTGATTGCTTCTCGTGGATATGCAGCGCACAGCGCCAAGAGTGATTTAGTGCCATTTAAGTTTGAGCGCCGTGACCTTCTGGATCATGACGTGTTGATTGAGATTAGTCATTGCGGCGTCTGTCATTCAGATATCCACCAGGCTAGGGATGAATGGGGCGGGTCGCGCTTTCCTATGGTTCCTGGCCACGAGATCGTCGGCAAGGTCGTTAAGATTGGGGCGAAAGTCGGACGCTTTAAAGTTGGTGACATTGCAGGTGTAGGTTGTTTGGTCGACGCCTGCCGTGAGTGTGCCCCATGTCAAGCCGGCCTGGAGCAATACTGCGAAAAGGGCTGGGTCGGCACCTATAATAGCGTCGAGCGTGATGGTAAAACCGTCACCCAGGGCGGCTACTCCAATGTCATCGTCGTCGACGAAAAATTTACTTTGCGCATTCCACCCAACTTGGATCTTGCCCGCGTGGCGCCGTTACTCTGTGCGGGGATCACAACTTACTCACCGTTGAAGCACTGGAAGGTCGGCAAAGGCCAAAAGGTCGGCATCGTCGGCCTTGGCGGTCTGGGTCATATGGGCGTTAAGTTTGCTAAAGCCTTCGGCGCTGATGTCACCGTTTTTACCACGTCGGAAGGCAAGCGTCAGGACGCTCTGCGCCTCGGAGCCCACCATGTCGTCTTGTCAAAAAATGCAGGAGATATGCAGGCTCAGGCCGGTAGCTTCCATTTTATCCTCAACACGGTATCTGGAGCCCATGACCTCAATCCTTATATGGCGGCGCTGAGGCTGGACGGCACCATGTGCTTGGTCGGGGTACCAGATAAGGACCCTAGCATCGCTGGCTTCAATCTTATTTTCAAGCGTCGCTCACTAGCTGGATCGCTTATCGGTGGTTTGCCTGAGACGCAAGAGATGCTCGACTTTTGCGCTAAACACCAGATTATGTCGGACATTGAAACGATCGATATTGCCGCGGTCAACGGTGCCTATGAACGCATGATTAAAGGCGACGTTAAATACCGTTTTGTCATCGACATGAAGACCTTAGCATAAGCATAGGGGGCCGAAGGCCCCCGCGTCTTATTTAGCTATAGCATTTCGATGATCACGGCACTGGCTTCGCCACCGCCGATGCACAGCGTTGCGAGGCCACGCTTTTTCCCTGCGGCTCGCAAGGCATTGATCAGAGTCACTAGCACACGGGTGCCGCTGGCCCCAAGGGGATGGCCAAGCGCGATGGCGCCGCCATGGACGTTGACCTTTGCGGGATCCAATTTTAATTCTTTGATCGCTGCCATGGGGACAACCGCGAAGGCCTCGTTGATTTCGAAGAGGTCGATATCGCTAGACTGTAGCTTGGCCTTCACCAGGACCTTGCGGATGCACTCGACCGGGGCTGTGGTGAACCATTCGGGCGCTTGAGCATGTGAGGCATGGGCGACGATTTTGGCGATGCCTTTGATACCTTGGGCAGCGGCGGCTGAGGCGCTCATCAAGACGGTTAGGGCGGCTCCGTCGCTTAGCGACGAGGCGTTTCCAGCCGTCACCGAGCCGTCCTTTTCGAAGGCGGCCTTTAGCGTGGGCAGCCGCGCCAAATCGATAGACAGCGGCTGCTCGTCCTGGTCGACCAATGTCGCCCCCTTTTTGCCGGGGATTTCAATCGCCACGATTTCCTGGCTAAAGTGCTTATTGGCGATGGCCTGGCGCGCCCTCTCGTAGCTGGCGACGGCAAACTGGTCTTGCGCTTCACGGCTGAAGTGAAATTCCTTGGCGCATTGGTCCCCAAAATTGCCCATGGCTTTTTGCTGGTATGGGTCGACTAAGCCATCAAGCTGCATATGGTCTTGCATGGTGATGGCGCCGAATTTATAGCCTGCGCGGCTACCCTGCAATAGATGTGGTGCTTGACTCATACTCTCCATGCCGCCGGCGAAGATCACAGCGGCATCGCCGCCGCGGATGGCCTGGTCGGCCAACATGATGGCTTTGAGTCCGCTGCCGCAGACGCGATTGATCGTCGTAGCGCACACCGAGCGGGGCAGGCCGCCATGCAATGCGACCTGGCGGGCTGGGGCCTGGCCGAGGCCAGCTGGCAAGACGCAGCCCATGATGATTTCATCGACCGATTCGGGCTTTAGCCCGGTCGCACTAAGGGCGTCTTTGACCAGCGGCACGGCAAGCTCGGTGGCCGAACTGGCGGCGAGAGCGCCGCTCAACTTACCGACCGGGGTGCGTTTGGCATAAACAATCAGCGTCGCGGACATGGATCAACTCCTGTGGGCGTGCGGGGCTTTGGGTGCCCTATCTAAATAGAGCACCCAAGGCACGGAATAAAGCGCTAAATTGCATGAGCCTTAGGCGTTATTTCCCTGGCTCCAGACGCTGGAGTTGCGCTATATATCTGTGCCAATCCGTGTCTATGTGCCTAGCGTCCGGGCGACGCAGTATGAGGAAACCCCAAGCATGTCTTTTCGCGGGTCCCAAAGTCGGCAAAAATGCACGCTCATGCTCTCCGATGGCCACTGTTTTAGCGGTGAATTAATCGGAGCACCGGTGCGCTCCAGTGGCCAGATGGTCTTCACCACCGGCATGGTCGGCTATAGCGAGGCCATGACCGATCCCTCTTACTTTGGTCAGCTTCTGGTGTTCACCTATCCGCTGATCGGCAACTACGGTGTCCCGTCTTTGCCAACTGCCTCGGAAGGTAGCATGCCGCGTGGTTTCGAGAGCGATCGGGTGCATGCTGCCGCGGTGATTGTGGCGCTGGACAGTCAGGAGGCATTTCATTGGAATAGCTTCCAATCCCTTGATTCCTGGCTCGCCCAGCAAGGAGTACCGGGCATTGTCGGACTTGATACCCGCCATCTCGTGCATCTTATACGCCAAACTCCCAATTTGCTCGGCCAAGTGGTGCCAAGCGATGCAGTAGGGGTGCGTTCCGTTGGCCCGCGCCTGACGCCTATAGTCCAGGATGGCTACTTCGATCCGGGTGCGCATGAGATCATGCACATGGTGTCGACTAAGCAGCGTCGTTTGCTAGGCAAGGGTAAGAAGCGCATCGGTCTGGTCGACTGTGGTGTGAAGTGGAATATCGTGCGGCAACTCATCGCCCTCGGCTGCGAGGTCGAGCTGCTGCCTTGGGATACCGACCTTAAGTCGGTTGATTGTAACGGATGGTTGTTTAGTAACGGTCCTGGGGATCCGACCAAGACCGGTAACTTACGCCACCAGGTTGCAGAGTTGCTGACCGGCGAGCGGCCGATCCTTGGTATTTGCCTTGGCCATCAGATCCTAGCTCTGGCCGCTGGCGCCACCACCTCGCGCATGCAATACGGCCATCGCAGTCACAACCAACCAGTCTATCAAGTCGGCACGCGGCGCGGTGCGATTACAAGTCAAAACCATGGTTATGTAGTCGATGACGCATCGTTGCCGAGTGGTTGGGAAGCGTGGTTTCGCAATGCCAACGACCAGACCATCGAGGGTATCCGGCACAAGTCCAAGCCGTTTCGCAGCGTCCAGTTTCATCCGGAAGCCGCCGGTGGCCCGCGCGACACCGGCTGGATCCTCGATCAATTCGTTAACGAGGTGCCATCGTAATGCCTATCCGTTCGGAACTAAAGGCCCTCGGCAGGGCGCCCAAAGTGATACTGCTTGGTTCCGGTGGCTTGTCGATCGGCCAAGCTGGCGAGTTCGATTACTCGGGCACGCAGGCGGTCAAGGCGCTGCTCGAAGAGGGCTGCGAAGTCATACTGATCAACCCGAATATCGCCACGGTGCAGACGAATCCAGAAAAGAACGTCAAGGTCTACCTCTACCCTGTCGAGCCTGAATGGGTCGCGAAGATCATCGCCGAGGAACGTCCCGATGCCATCGTCGCCGGCTTTGGCGGGCAAACCGCCTTAAATTGCATGATCTCCCTGCACGACCGCGGCATTTTAGACACCTACAACGTGCTCAACCTTGGCACGTCAGTGGCAACGCTGAAGATGACCGAGGATCGCGATTTATTTGCGCAGAAGATGCGTGAAATCGCTATTCCGGTCCCAGCTAGTCATGCGGTCACGTCGATGGTTGCAGCGGTAGCCGCCGCCCATGAGATTGGCTATCCTGTCATCGTCCGTGCTGCATACGCTCTCGGGGGTCTCGGTTCTGGCTTCGCCAGCAACGACAAGGAGCTGGCGGCGCTCGTCGAGACGGCATTGGCCAATTCGCCGCAGGTACTGGTCGAGAAATCATTGAAGGGCTGGAAAGAGGTTGAGTACGAGGTCATGCGCGATGGTGAAGGCAACATCATCACCATCTGCAACATGGAAAACTTCGATCCGCTCGGCATTCATACCGGTGACTCCATCGTGGTTTGTCCGAGTCAAACGCTTTCTGACGATGAGTACCAAATCCTGCGCAATGCGGCGCAAAAGATCGTCGATGCCTGCCAAATCGTCGGCGAGTGTAACGTCCAATACGCGTTAGATCCGTTTAGCCATCAATTCTACGTCATCGAAATCAACGCGCGCTTGTCACGTTCCTCAGCCTTGGCAAGCAAAGCCTCGGGCTACCCCATCGCCTACGTCGCCGGCAAAGTCGTACTCGGCTACGACTTATTGGAGCTAAAAAACCCAGTCACCGGCATCACCTTCGCTTATTTTGAACCAGCCCTCGATTACGTCACCATCAAAGTGCCGCGCTGGGATTTGGTCAAGTTCCGCGGTGCCTCGCGTCGGCTGGGCTCGACCATGAAATCGGTGGGCGAGGTTATGGCGATAGGCCGTAGTTTCCCTGAAGCCATTCAGAAAGCCGTTCGCATGGTCACCGAGGATGGGTCCGGTCTAAGCGCATTGCGTCTAGTGTCTAGCGCCGAGCTCACCCTTGCCCTATCCGAACCGACCGACACTCGCCTCTATGCCGTCTTGGATGCCTTGCGCCAGGGCTGGGAGATCGAGAAGATTCACGCTTTAACCGCTATTGATAAATGGTTTTTAGCGAAACTGCGCGAGGTGATCAGCCTCGAGCAGGAAGTTGAAATGCGCGCAGCGCAGACCGCTGCAGTCGGCAGCGATGCTGCATTCATGCAAGCAGTGTTTGGCCCGCTCAATGAGCGTGACTGGCGCCAGATTAAGGCAGCCGGCTTTGGCGACGAACAACTTGCCGGTCTGGCCTTAGGCAAGCAGCCTGCCTCCATCGGGGCTTCAGTCATTAAAGTTTCTGAGAAGCAGCTGCAGTCCGCGTCGGCCGTCATCAGGGAGCTACGCCAGCAACTCGGCGTCGTACCCGTCGTCAAAAAGATCGATACTACGGCAGGAGAATACCCATCGCCGTCGAATTATTTATATATGTCCTACGTCGGACAGCACAGCGATGACCTCCCGGACGATGGTAAAAAGTCGATCATCGTTCTTGGAAGTGGTGCCTACCGCATTGGTACTAGCGTTGAATTCGATTGGTGCGCAGTCAGTTGCAGCCGTGAGCTACAAAAAGCCGGTTGGCGCAGCGTCATCATCAACTGCAATCCAGAAACCGTCTCCACTGATTATAACAGCTCCGACCGACTGTACTTCGAGGAGATGACGCTGGAGCGGATCCAAGACATCAGTGATATCGAGCACCCCGCCGGTATCATTGCTTGCATGGGCGGCCAGTTGCCAAACAAACTGGCGTTGCCCTTGGCCAAGGCGGGGCTCCACCTACTCGGTCACAGCCCCGAGACGATTGACATGGCCGAAGACCGTAGTTTGTTTTCTGCCTTGCTCGATAAACTCGGCATCGATCAACCGCGCTGGGTCGCGGCACGCACCGACGGTGACGTGGATCGCTTTATCGCCGAGGTCGGTTTTCCGGTCTTGATTCGGCCGAGTTATGTGCTTTCGGGCGCGGCCATGCGCGTCGCCTTCGACCAGGATTCACTGCAGAAGTCGCTGGCTTTGGCCGTTGATATGTCGACGGACCATCCCGTAGTCATTTCCGAATTCGTGCTTGGTGCCCGTGAAATCGAGCTGGACGGGGTGGCTAAGGACGGTGAGATTCTAACCGCTATAGTCAGCGAACACGTCGAAAATGCCGGTGTCCACTCGGGTGACGCCACCATGGTCGTGCCGGCACAACGCCTCTACGTCGAAACAGTGCGCCGGGTGCGAGGTGCCGCGCGCTTGATTGCTCGCGGCCTCAACCTCAATGGCCCCTTCAATATTCAGTTTCTAGCCAAACACAATCATATTAGGGTGATCGAGTGCAATGCCCGCGCCGCTCGGTCTTTTCCCTTCGTCTCGAAGGTCGTCGGGCTAAATTTGGCCGACGCCGCTACCTCCGTCATCATTGGTGGTCAACCGCGCCTACTGCGCATTCCTGAGGACGATTTACCCCATGTTGGGGTTAAAGCTCCGATGTTTAGCTTCACTCGCCTCGCAGGCGCGGACCCCGTGCTTGGTGTTGAAATGGCGTCGACCGGTGAGGTCGGCTGCATAGGTCGTAACTTTGACGAAGCTCTACTGTTGTCGCTGGAAGCAGCGAAATGCCGCAGGCCGCGTAAAGGTGTTTTGGTGTCGGCAGGTCCGGAGCACGAGAAGGTAAAATTCCTCGAATGCGCCGCCTATTTCGCCAAGATCAACCTACCGATGTATGCCACCGCCGGTACTGCTAAGTACTTGCAGCAGCATGGTTTCGCCGTCAAACGCCTCGGCTGGCCGGGCGAAGCTGATGATGTACTCGGTGCCATACGCTCTGGCTTGATCGACCTCGTCATCAATGTGCCAAAGGAGCTGCAGCGGCAAGAGCTAAGTCACGGCGCACAGATCCGTCAGGTTGCGGTGCAGTTTGGTTGCTCGTTGATCACCAACATGGAGGCGACCATAGCCTTTTCTCAGGCTTTGGCTCGTTACCCGGATTTTGGCGCGACGCATACTGTGATGGCCCTGCCGCCATATAGAAGCTAGAAAGAGTTAGGCCGGAATCATGATCAGCGGCGCCAGGCGTTGATGCCCTAGATGCTAGGTCGGTCAAAGAGAGTTTTGATAATTGGGTAGACGATCCGATCTCAGCCCATCGCCATCTGCGCCACCACGAGCTTTGAGGACTTTGACGAATTCGGGATCGAGAAGCAGGTTGCGCCGCTCGCACCATGTAAAGAAAGTGCCTACCGCGTCGCCATAAGCGGTCCCGCCTCCCTGGGAACATCTGCTGCTGGGATTGCAAAGTCCTACCATCACTCTCCGAAGGAGTTTTCGTATTGCCCGTATACACACGCGTTTTGGCTATAGTCCCAGGCACAAATATTTTGCTCATTACAAAACTCTGGGCTTAAAAATCCGCTGCACCAGATCATCTTGGGACCAGCGCTCGCGGAAGTAGGGGCAAGGACGCATGCTGCGACTAAGAAAGCAGCGATAACTATCGGGGGTGCTGATCGCATAAGTTAGACTCCATTAAAAATTGATAGACAGTATGAATCGGCCGTCTTTGTGTGAAGCATTATACATATTTTAATGTTTATGTCTATACTCAGTTAATAGTCTCAATCTTATGGGCCTTACGCAGAAAGTGTGGATAGCTGAGAAGGGACTTGATTCCTGCGTCGGTCACCCGATCTCTCAAAAGCGCCTATTCCCGAAACCCGAAGGCCGATGCTCCAAATCCGATCCCGATCCCTCCAGAATTACAGTCGCATTTGTGTCAATGGGATGGGGATCCGCTGCGCTGGGATGGGGACTCGAGATTGGGGGGCGAGGACAA
>Ga0315284_10003547_pt1 | contig 22194 bp, 18 predicted proteins | sample YL17G09_16_MG_FD_203696 | JGI IMG/M metagenome (GOLD analysis project Ga0315284, IMG submission 203696) | Sediment microbial communities from Yellowstone Lake, YNP, Wyoming, USA - YL17G09_16 | ecosystem: Environmental > Aquatic > Freshwater > Lake > Sediment | place: USA: Wyoming | collected... | reverse complement strand
ACATTTGATTCATTTGTATTTGAATCAGAAGAACTTTCAATAATTAAATTTGTTTTAGCATTTGTTTTCGTTTTTGGTTTTTTAGCACTTAATGTAACATCATAATTAATAACTTTAGATTCAATAATATCTATCTCAATATCTTTTATAGAATATTTTTCTTGAATTAAATGATAATTACCTGTATCTTCATCAAACCATACCATATTTTTTCTATATTTAAACTTCAAAATATCTTTTAATTTAGGTGTTAAATTTTGTACATAAATTTCAACAGCATCTTTAACATATTGCGTATTATTTGTTTTATTAAAATTTGAAATTGCTTCTTTTATAGCTTGAATATTATCATATGAGCGTTCAATTAAAATATAAAGGTTTTCATTTTGTACTTTATTATCTACAACATCATAATACATATTTAAATAACTGTCTAAAATACTTGTGAAGTCTGTTATTTCTTCTTTCAATACTTCAAATTTTTCTAATATTTCTTCTGTTGTCATGTAACCAAATAATAATTTATTTTTATCACTAATAATCTCTTTTTTTGTATCTTCTATATATTTTTCATTATCATATATAATATTAGGTAGCAAAGTATAATTTCCTGTATTAATAAGTATATCAAGATTACAAGGATTTAATACATTACCACATTTTGCGCTTAATACTCTAGTTCCTTGTTCTTTATCAAAACTTGTTGTAAATATAGTTCCACCAGGAGTTTTACAAAGTATACATTTAGGCTTATATTTCTGAAATTTTTGTTTTTTTTCTTTCCAACCTAAGTTATTATCATTGATTATACTTTTTTTTTCTTTTTTGTTAATCAATTCATAGCTATTTTTTAATTTATAATATTCGTTAAAATCAACTTCTTCATTTTCCGACATCTATATTTATAATGAATATTTATTTAATATTAAAGTTTTTTTTTTATTTTATATTTTTTAAATAAATTTTTAATATTTCATTTTCACAGTAACATTATCATATTCATTATCCCATGATGGTAAACCGGTAATTAGTTCTTGATGTGCAATTTTTTTTGCTTGTTGTAAATTTTTTATTTTTGATAAAATATATTGCTGTTTTTCCTTATTTTTTTTGTCTATTTCTAATGGTGTTAAACGACCTTTATATTTCCAAAATAGAATAATTACTAAAATTATTATAAAAAATATAAATAACCCCATATTAAAGAGATAATTATAATACTTATCTTTGACAATATGACATTGTTTTAATGTTTGATCTAAAAAATACTTTACACCTGGTTCTGTTAAAACTGGTTTAGTAAAATTCATAATAAATACTTTTATAATTATAAAATAAATTATACATAATAATTATATGGCAAGTTCTTATTCAAATATTGTTTTATTTTTATTAACAACTTTATTTTATTATTTGATATTAAAACCACCATTAACTCTTTCACAAAAATCAAATCCTGATGAATACAAAGATTACGTTAAAAATAATCATTTTTATCAACTTATGTATTTATTAACTGTTATAATAGTACAATTTGTTATGAATGCAAAAAATATATCGGATACATGTGGTGGTAATATTACTGAAAATATGGGTGCGGCTGGGCTTTTAACTTTTTTCCCATGGCTTTTAATTTTCGGAGTATTAATTATTATTTTGGTTATCTATCCAGGTTTTAAAAGCGCATTTGCAGATGTTATAGGATATTTTTATGTGGCATCTTCAGCAAATAAAATATTAACTGAATTATTAGTGAATAAAGATCTTAATAATGTAATGAATGATTCTAAATTAGAAACTCCAAGTCCTACTCCTAATACTACTCCTAATATGGTTGGTGGTGCTTCTACTAATGAAGAAAAAAAATTAGAAGAAGCAGCTGATGCTATTGTTAAAATATGCGGTAATACATCTATTCTAATTAATCAAATAGTACCTAGTAATTTTGATGAATATTGGAATATATTAAATCCTTTAATGAAAAAACAGTATCAAACTGATACAGAAGAAACAATTAAGAAAAAGTCAGAATTGTTTGAATTAGTTGTTACACGTGATAATGTTGGCGAGGCAATGTGGTATATTTATACAGGTATTTTAGTTACATCTATTGTTCAATTAAAAATTGCTACAAGAGGATGTAAAAGTAACACTGCTACAATGCAAAAAAATTATCAGACTTATTTAAAGCAACAAGAAGAAGCAAAATCTAAACAAGATCAGGCAACAAGTACTGTTTATACGATAACTGACTAATCCACTTTTAGAAAAAGTGGAGCAAAATAAATCCATTTTTAGAAAAAGTGGAGCAAAATAAATCCATTTTTAGAAAAAGTGGAGCAAATGGAAAAGCTCAGGATCAACACTTTGGCTCTTAGCTCCGCAGAACCTTTCTTAAAGGTGGAAAAGGTTGAAAAAGTTGGAGTTTATCAATGCTAACTTCCTTTGCAATTTTCTTAATAATTTTATTTTCATTAGTTACATCTTCATTTTTTGAACCACCAAAAGCTTCTATTATTATTTTGTTATACTGATCCGATTTTTTTGAATCACTATAAATACAATCTGGGTACTTTGCTTTAAATTCAGGAAGCAATTTAGTATTTTTATTTACAATACGTTTAATCGCCTTTTTTAATTTTTTATTTTCTTCCTCCTCATTACTATCATTATACCATATATCTTGATCTTTTATATACATGACTTCTCTCTTTGAATCTGTACAATGAACTGGTCTTTTTTCAATATCAAGTGCTTTCAAATTCTTAACAATAATATCTGAGATACCATCTACGAATCCTAGTTTACCAACATTTTCTAAATCTGACAACTGAAGTTTAACTGAATCAACAAAATCCATAATATTCATTGCGTCTTTGCATGTTTCATTAAGAAAAAATTGTAAATTAAATGTTTTATTATTACTATTTGTATTGGTATAATTTGTTATTGATTTGTCTTTACATATTTCCATCATCATTTTATTTTGCTCTAATAACAACTCCTTAAAATCATTATTTTGTTGAACTAATAACATAATTGCATCTTTTTCTTTGTATTTATCTAGCTGAGTATCAATAGATTCTTCTTGTTTTTCTTCTTCTTGTTTTTCGTCTTGTTTATAGTTTTGTTTTTCTAAAAAAAAGGTGCATGTTTTTTTATGCTTCCATAACCCTTGTTTATAAATGTATTGTTTTCCGCAAATACATGAGACTGATGATGATAAGGCATTTTCGGCATTTTTTGACGACAAAATGTAATCATTTAGTAATCCTTGGTCATTCTTTTTATGTTTCAATGTAGAAATATGTTTTTTAAAATTGCTTAATTTGCAGCATTTAAAGTCACATGATTCACATAAAAAAATATCGGCATTTTTTGGCATTTTTTTATCCTCTAAAGTCATCCTTAATAGAGTTACAGAAAAAATCCCTAAATTCTTTTCTTAAAACTTTTTAAAAACTTATCATAACAACAATTGAATTATTTATTTTGCATTGAGACCATAAATTTCAATTATGGTCACAATGTTGAATTTTTGCAAAAGTATATCGAGATTTTCAAAAAAGGACATTTTAAAAATGTCCAAAATCAAAAATCCCAAAATACTTTTGAAAAAAAAAATAACATTAATATAATAAATTCTTTAAAGTACTTAAAGAAACTATCCAATTTTTGCTCCACTTTTTCTTAAAAGTGGATAAAAATGGATTTTATTTTTCAACAATAACTTCCTTAGCTATTTTCTTAATGATTTTATTTTCATTAGTTACATCTTCATTTTTTGAACCACCAAAAGCTTCTATTATTATTTTATTATATTGATCAGATTTTTTTGAATCACTATAAATACAATCTGGATACTTTGCTTTAAATTCTGAAATAAGTTTTATATTTTTATTTGCAATACGTTTAATTGCCCTTTTCAATTTTTTGTTTTCATAATCTTCTTCTTTACTATCATTATACCATTTCCCTTCATCTTTTACATATAAAACTTCTCTCTTTGAATCAGTACAATGAACTGGTCTTTTTTCAATGTCAAGTGCTTTTAAATTCTTAACAATAATATCTGAGATACCTTCTACAAACCCTAATTTACCTACATTTTCTAAATCTGATAACTGAAGTTTTACAGAATCAACAAAATCCATAATATTCATAGCGTCTTTGCATGTTTCATTAAGAAAAAAATGTAAATTAAATGTTTTGTTATGTGAATTGTTATTATTATTATTGATATTGATTGATTTTTCACTACAAACCTCTACTAATTTATTATTTTGTTCAATAATAAGCTTATTCTGTTCAACAATCATGCTTTTGAATTCTTCATTTTGATGTAATATTTGTAATATTACGTTTGAATCACAAATTTGTATTTCGGGACTTTTTTGTTCGTCACATAATGAAAAGTTACATATTTTTTTATGTCTCCATAATCCAGAACGTTCAGAATATTTTTTACCACAAAAACAAAAATATGTATTTTTTGGTTGACAAAATGTTGATAATGTGTGTTTTTTATGTTTATCGGTTAAAACATGTTTTTCATAATCGCGTTTATGTGATGTGTTATAGTCACAACTGATACATGAAAAAATTACAGGGACTTTTAGGGACTTTTCTGTTGACATTGTTGATATATTGTCAACAGAAAAATCCCTAAATAGTTTTTCAAAAAATATTATAAAAAAATTATCATAACAACAATTGAATTATTTATTTTGCATTGAGACCATAAATTTCAATTATGGTCACAATGTTGAATTTTTGCAAAAGTATATCGAGATTTTCAAAAAAGGACATTTTTAAAATGTCCAAAATCAAAAATCCCAAAATACTTTTGAAAAAAAAATAACATTAATATAATAAATTCCAAAAAGTACTTAAAGAAATATATTTTATAATTTTACTCCACTCTTAACTAATTCCGAATTTTGTTGTATTAGTTGAGCATTTTGCTGTAATAATAAAATTATTAAATCATCTTTATCTTATAAGCAGATAAAGATGATAAATGTTTATATGATTTTCCACAATTACAACTATAATTAGCGACTTTTGCGACATTTGTGTTAGGATTTGTTAGTATTTTATGCTTACTAGTTGTTAAATATTTGTTATAATCAAAAAATTTATACGTATTATAATGACAAAAAAATACAAGAATAGATATTAGAGACTTTTAGGGATTTTTTGTTAGGATCCATTAGGATTATATACTAACATAAAAATCTCCTGAATTTTTTCTTAGAAAAATTTGGGGTAAGATAAAACAGCTATATAACATAAAATTCCTAATACTAATGATAACAACCATGCAGGAAAAATTGTTTTATTTTTGTATCCAAGACCAAATTCACGAAGACTTCCGTCTGTATTATATAAAAATGATGGTTTCATCATTTGAATAAAACCAAAAATAATTACAAATAAAATAATAGATATAAGGGTTACATTTTCCCTAATATAGTTTTTGTTCATCTTATATATATATTTTTTTAAAAAAATATATATTTAATCTTTTTATCTTTTTTATATTTTAATCCGTTATAAATAATTATTTTCTAAATTTAAAAATCAAAATAATTAAATTCAATTAGTTTTTTATGAATCAAATTCATCATTATTTTCTACTTCATCTCCTTCAAAATTACCATCATTATAATCATCTATATATCCTTGCATGTTATATGCATCTTCTTCAGCATCAGCTTCTCTGTCCAATTCCTCAACATAATCTTCTAAAAACTGATCTATATTTTGATCTGTTGCATTTTTATTTGTTGATCTGATTTTACGTTCATAATTTTCCATAGTATCTCTAAATTGTGTCTCTTCATCATAATCATCTTTCACATAACTAGTTAATCCCTTTTGTAAACCTTTACTCCAAACTCCTAGTTTGTTAATTTTTAATATAGTATCCGCATTTCTCTCTTCATCTGTCAAATTTTTAAGTCTGTCTGTAATAATATCCTTTTCCTTTTCCTTTAGTTTAAAATTTCTATCTAAGACATCATCATATGAATAATCAATTGTTTCTTTATGATCACTCATCATTTCAATAAATACTATTAATAAACCAACTGTCTTTTGTCGTAATTCTTTTTTATTACCTCGTAATAAAACAATCTCGGTTTCACCTTTTGGATCTATAATTGTATCTATTCTGGTTTCCATTTCTTCCAAATATTCAACTGTAAAAACATCATCTACTTCAAGATTTTTTTTTACTTCAGTAACAATCATTGATTCATCATCGGTTAAATCAATATAATTAATGAGTACTCTTAATAATATGTATTCAAATAAATATTTACTTGTTCTTTCATCAAATACAGGTTTGAGCTCCAAATCATTGTTTTTTATAGAAGTAAAACAAGGTGTTTCTTTTGATAATAAAAGTAAATTTTTTGCGGTTTTTTGAATTGTTGCTAGTATATTGTACAAAATTGGAACATCATAAAAATTTCGCAATTTTTCATAATATAAACTAATCATTTTTTTTATATTTCCATTATGTCTTTGAGATAATTTCCAATAACTTTGGATAGATACATTTTTATAATCTACTTTATTTAATACGATATTTGGAAACACATTCACAAAATTCTCAATAAATGTCTTAAAAAAATTTATAGAATTATACATTGAATCATTTGATATTTTTTTATCTTCATTACGTATTGATTTATCAGAAGACCATTCAGAAATTGTATCCATAAATATTGTTACATTTCTAATAGATTTTTTAGTAACTTCAGATCCTTTATAGTTTTGAACAAATTCAATAATTTCACTTTTCATTTTTTCATTATTTTTGATTAAAAAATTATTCAAATCTTTTGTTTCTTGTGTTATAGTATTTGTCGCCAATGTAAACGTATCTAAAGAATTAAATATCAGTTTTCTTAGAGAGGGCTCAACTACTTCATCATTTTCTGAATCAATAATATCCAAAATTTCTAATAATCTACTAATTGATGAAATAATTGGATTATCATATGAAATATCTATAATGTTATTTCTAGAAACAATCTGTAATAATCTTAAAAATGATTCATTAGAATAATTTCTTCCTTCATCTTTAAGCTTTCTTATAATTTCATTCAATGAATCATTCGTGTTTACTATTCCAGGTAATGGTTTACTATCACAGAATGGCAACAAATCTTCAGGTATTGGTATTAATGTCTTAAATTTACAAAATTGAATGAATGCCAAATAAATAGTTTTATCATCAAATGTATTACTAATCGCTGGATATTTATTTTTTGTATTTATATTACTTTTAAAAAGACCTGCTTTTGAGAAACTTATTATATCTTCCATAATATCTGATAATCTCCCAACTATTTTATTGTATTCACTAATATTACTGTCTTCACTTTCAAAATATTGTATTGTTGACATTCCTGGTTTATCATTACAACATGAATTTTCTAAATATGGCTCATTATTCAATTTTTGCAGAATTATCTTTTTTCTTTTAACTACATCTTGGATTCTCTCTTGAATAGCAAGTGAGAACTGAATTATTTTTGAATCAATCACAAGAATTTTTTCTCTTTGTCTTCCAGAACCAGATTTCAAATCACTTATTAATTCTCTTTCAAACTCGGGTGAAATATTTAATAGTTTTTTCAATTTAAAGGGTACTAGAGGAGGTAAAAATTGTGTCCAATTTGAGATAGTATATTCATCAGGAATAAAATCTTCACCTGGATTAAGTAACAAATATTGAGTTTTTTCATCAAATTTTTGCTTTACTTCAGGAATTGAAAGTAAAACTTCATCAATAGAGGCCTTGATTTTCGCAGAAATTGTTACTTCCTTTGTTCTAGATAACACATTCCATGGTTCACTTCTTGATTTGCGAATACTATATGTAACACAAGCCAAATAATTTAAACTACTTAAATCTCCACTTCCTTCAAACGGATAACCACTAAATGATTTAATACAACCAGGAAAGGTATTACGTGTTTTTATTGAAGGAATACTAGTTTGAACTGCAATTAAATACATTCCTAATGTATAGTATAAAATTGCTGAATTATAAAAATCTTTATAAGACATTATTGTTTTACTAGTTTTATTTGCTAATTCTTTAATTTTTTTATTATATTCTGCTTCACGTTCAATGTTCAAGAGAGAAAGATTCACACAATTGATAATAAACGACTTTTGTGAATCAAAAGAAGAAATTCCCATTGCATGTGCTAAGGCATTTGTTATGTTAGAAATTGTTTTAGATTCAGGTGTATCATATTGAATGATTTGATTTGGTGATATTATTTTATTTCCAATTTCGCCTTCTAAAACACCACGTGAAGATATTTTGAAACCTCCTTCATAACCTTCTTCAACATCAAAATCAATATTTACGATTGGCCAACCACTATATTCATCTACCCATGTATCACCATCATCACTTAGTTTACCGATACGTCCTTTAAGTAATTCAATATAATCATTATATCCTTCTCTATTTGTTAAATAAACAGATGCTAATTCATATTTAAAAGAAGGTAATAATTTCATATTTGTTTTATTACAATACAACCAATGAACAGATTCAGTCTCACCCAAAGGACCTATTCCATTTAAAAATGCCTTTCTAGTGTAAGCATTGGTAAAACGAATAATATCATTTTGTTTTTTTGTAAAATCTTGTTGTGATAGTACAAGATCTAAAATTTTACCATAAGGAGAAACTATATTCACTCGTTCATCTTCTGTGGAACCTAATCTATATTTTTCGTTGTTATATTTTAACATATTATTAGTTTCAATTTTAGACAATGAACCCATAATAGATAAAAAATAATCAAATTGACGTGTTATTTTCTCTTGAAAATCTTGTTTTGAAACTTTATATTTTTCATCAAATTCATTGACAATATCTTTCAATAATTTATTTTGAATTCCTAGTTCATCTAATTCCAAACTTTCACATTTATCTTCATAATTATCTGGAACACTAATACACTTTTCTTGTAAATTACATAAAACATCTGCATTATTTGAAACCACATTTTTATCTACTGTTTCATCTAGCACCCATATGTTATCTTTACGAATATAATAATCATATTCTTCATTCGTTTTTTCCTTGTATCCTTTATATAAAAGCGCATGTTGACCTTTTAATACTCTTTTATAACCACTTATTAATGTTTCAGCTAAATATTCAGCATTTTGATCAGTAAGTTTTAGTTTCTTTTTTAAATCTTTTGTTAAAAAAATAATAAAATCCTCTGGTGTCATTTTTACCATATCAGAATCATAATTATCAATCATTCCATAATTTGTAGAATCAAATCTTTTATCAAAATATATTTCTCTATTATTATCATTCTCCATTTCTTCATTGTTTTTATACATTTTTGCAACAATAATATTTTTACATGAGCCATCTTCGTTTTCTTTTTCATTTTCGGATTCAATTTTACCTTCTATTTTCTCTCTTTCTTTATCAAATAAACTAGAAAAATCACTTGGAAACATCAAAGGTATATTTTGTAATGTTACTGCAGATGAATATAGTTTTAATGAATCCTTAATCATCATTTTACGCAAAATTTCGGAATTTGTAAATTCTTCGTTTTTAGTATTTATATCATATGATTCAAATATTTCATTTTTATCCGGATTTTTATCTAATATAGCTATTATTGAATATGCAGTTGTAAATACAAGTTTATCTCCTTTGATTCTTGCTAATGATGAGAATAATCGTGAACGATCTATAAATTTTCTGTTAAATTCTGAAATTTTTTCACTAATAAATTTTGTGATTTCTACATATTGTGCATATGTCAAACTATCTGTATAAATTAAAAAAGGTTCTAAATAGCTTACTACTTCAACAATAGAAAGTTTTCCAGTAATATACTTTTTCATTAAATTAAAAAGAACTCTTGTTTTTGGTATAATCGTTTGTATAAATTTTGTATATATTTCAGCTTTTGTAATCTGCTTCAAATCCTCTTCAGGAATATTTAATACAAAATTTTTAATATTGTTCACAAAATTGTTCTCATTAAATTCTATATCATTATCTAAATTATCAACTAAAATATTGTTAATATTCGTTTTTTTCTTTAAAAATTGCCACAAATTAATAAACGTTTGATTTAAATTTGCTTTATCAAGAATATTTGTACCAGGTAAATTTATTCTAGAAAAACGAATTACAGGTTCAGGTAAAGTAATAAATGACCTAATAGACATTGTATCATTATAAGTTAATTTGACACTTTTTGTAATATTTTTCCCTCCAGATAAATCAACAGCATCTAATTTGTTTAAACCAAGATTATACTTTTGTACGACAAAACGTCTTGATCTAATATTATTATTAGTAAATATTGAAGAATACATATCATCTAAATTATCTATAATTACATTCAAATCATTTTCAACCATTTTTTCAACAATAATATTTTCATTATTTTCATCGCTAATTAAAGAAAAAGGAGTAAAATAAGGATTTAATTCAGAATAAAGTGCAGAATATTTATTTTGTTCCAACGGTAAATTATCAGATTTATAATTATCTATAATGGATTCCATTGATAAAATATCTTCATCAATTTCAATATTTATAATATCATTATTTTCTTCCACATCTATTTCACTAACATCATATATTTTTTTAACATTTTTTACAACTGGTAAAATCCAATATAAATTAGTTTTAAATGTTTCAAAATAACTAGTTAGAGGTTTGTATGTTGATTCATTTTTTAACGCCTTTTCAATGTTTCCATATTTATCAAAAACTGAAAATTTCTCTCTTAATTGTTTAAATCTTTCAATTGTAATGTGAATATTATTAAGTACTCGTTGAGTTCTTTGACTATTTGGAATAGTTGATAATAGTTCATCTAATAAATCGTTAACCTGTGTTTCAATACTATATCTTTGCGACTTTGTTGTAACATCAACATATTGAACAACTGGTCCAAATTCTTCATTACCAAATGAAATTTGGTCAGCATTTAAAATAAATTCTCTTAATTGATCTTTAATATTTTTAATAGGAACATTTATTTCTAATTTTTCAGTTTGTATTTTCCTCGCTTCTTTTTCTAGTTCAGGAATTAAATCTACATCTAAATTTTGTTCTTGTTCTAAATCTTGTTCTAAATCTTGTTCTAATTGTTCTAATTCTCCTCTATTTAAAGTTTTCTGAGGTTCTTCTCTAATCTCAATCGTTTGAATAGGTAAATCTTCAGGTATTCCTTTATATTCAAAATTAATGTATATAACATCACCTTCAGGATATAATCTTATTTCAATCATATCTTCTTCTAAATTTGTTATTTGTCCAGTAAGTATTGATGGTATATCACCTTCAAAATATATATTTATCCATGTTCCAGTCATCAAGTTATTTTGTCTAGAATAACCTTGTACGTCACTCCTGCTTAAAAGAGCAATTTTTGTGATACTACCGTCTCCAATAGTACCATCTGTATTTAATCTTATTTTTGTTCTTTCAAATGAATCAACGTTAATTAAAAACATTTTTTCCTTATCAATATAATCAATTAAAAAGGTATGATCATCTAAATTTTCATTTTGTGGATCTGTAATATGAATAACATCTCCTAATTGTAATTCTATAATAGTTTCATTCTTATTATTTTCATCGTTATTCGTTTTTCCATCGTTATTTCCATTTTTATCATTATTTTCATTTTTATCAAGATTTTCATTTTCATCATTATTTCCATTTTTATCAAGATTTCCAATACTTTTTAATTCTAATAAATTTAATGACATTGTTTCTATATTTATAATAGAAATTTTTGTGCTTAAGTAAAAATCAAATAAAAATTATAGTTTAAAGACATTTCATAAATAATATAATATGAATTCTAATATATTAACAGCTCCAATATCCTATATGAACCTTTTAGAAATACCGGGTCTGAAAGAGCTTATTTTAAATAATGATACAAGTACAAAAATACTAAAATTAAATAAATTTGAATGTAAAACAGAAAACAACAAAACATACAAGGTAATAAGATATGATAAACTTTTTTTAAATTATGATTTGATATCATCGTATGGATTATGCAGGTCTATTATTGTAAACAGTGATAATAATATTGTATGTTTTGCTCCACCTAAATCTATACCATCTGATATTTTCATGAAAATTTATAAGGAAATAAACAATAATATAATTGCCCAAGAATTCGTTGAAGGTACAATGATAAATGTTTTTTGGGATTCAACAATTGGACTTACAGGTAATTGGGAAATTACAACACGTAATACAATTGGTGCTACATCAAGTTTTTATAAGTCAACCAATCCTTTAAATACAAAAACATTTCGCACAATGTTTTTGGAGGCTTGTAAAGAAAATAATTTATTTTTGGAACATATGAATCCAAATTATTGTTATAGTTTTGTTATTCAACATCCTGATAATAGGATTGTTGTTCCTTTTATAAAACCACAATTATACTTAATAGCAGTTTATAGTATTATAAATACACCAACTAATATTGATGTATCAATACATAATATTTATGAAATTCAAAAATTTGGTACATTTGAAACTACAACCATAAAATTTCCTGAATTATATAAATTTAATAATTATAATGAATTAATTGAAAAATATGCTTCTATGAACACATCATATGATTGTTTGGGAGTAGTATTATATAATAATAAAACAGGTGAAAGAACAAAAATAAGAAACCCAGTTTATGAACAAGTGAGGAGTTTAAAAGGTAATCAACCGAAACTTCAGTATCAATATTTATGTTTAAGAAAGGAAGGTAAAGTTTGTGATTTTTTGAAATATTATCCGGAAAATAATAAAGAGCTTTCTTTACAAAGAAAAATAGTACATGATTTTACTAATAACCTCTTTAAAAATTATATTTCATGTTATATTAAAAAAGAAAAATCCTTAATAGAATTTCCAGAGCAATATCGTACACATATGTTTAATATTCATCAAATTTATATGAATGAATTAAAAGAAAGTAATTTATATGTTACAAATACAATTGTTATAAAATATGTCAATGCTTTACATCCATCATTGTTGATGTATTGTTTGAACTTTCATATGAGAAAAAGGAAAGTAGATGTAATAAAATCTACTATTTAAAATCCACCTTTAAAAAAGGTTCTGCGGAGCTAATAGCCAAACCAACTTTAAAAATGCTAATTATTTATTTTTTATATTTAGATAATATATAAAAATGGGCAAAAAAGGAACCAAGTCTAAAACTCATCCTGGAAGAAAAAATTACACAACAAAGCGCGGAGATAAAGTGTATCATCGTAAAGGACGTTACGTTAAAAAAACATATAAACCTTATTCCAAAAAATCTAGAAAAACCCGAAGAAGATGAATGTATTAAATTATATATCACAATTTATTATACACTTTTTTTAAAGGTGGAAATATAAATTTAGAGAAAAACAATATAAATTTAGAGAAAAACAATATAAATATTAATAAAAGTATTATATATAAATGAGAATTTTAAAGTTTTTGTTAAGTATTTTTTCTTTTGTACGCAGTGATGTTTGTGAAACAAATAATTGCGTTTCATTTACTGTAAGTCAGGGAACTGGTTGTGCATGGATGTGTCAATATTGTGCTACAACTTTAGGTACAAATAATTACTATTTTACCGATAATGTCTGTAGTTATCAAGAGGGAACAGGATGTGTAGGTAATCCAATTGCCGGAGCAAAATATACATGTTGTTCTGCGTAAAAAAAAATATTATGATTATATAATAAATAATCATAATAAAATAATCATAATAAAATAATCATAATAAAATAATCATAATAAAAATATTATTTTTAATGAAATTTTTCACTCTATAAAAGAGTTAACAAGACAAATTTATAATTCTAATTCTTTGTAAGTTTCAACAATTGTTTTTGTAATTTAACATATACTTTTTTTGCATCATCAATACATTCTTTTAAATGTCCTTTAATAGAAGATTTTTCTAGTGCATCCATATAAGCAAGTCTAATAATACTATCTTTATCATGCGGATGCATCTTTTTAAATCCGCAAAAGTTTAAAATTTTTGTATCTGGATTTTCAAAATATTTTGAAAACAAGAAATATTCAACAATTTTTCCAATGGTATAATCTTCATTTTTCAAAATAACATCAAAACAATTAGACATTGTATTATTTGCATTTATAATTTCTAATTCATCTTTTTCAATAATTGTATCTAATTCATCTAATTTTTCAATCAATATAGAACATCCCATATCCAACAATTCATTGTTTGAATAAATACCGATTGATTGAATATTAAAATCAAAACTATCTTTTTTTGTAATACGCATTCCATCTAATAATTTCCAATTTTCCGTTTCAAAATCAATTTCCTTTTCATTTTTTCCTTCATCCTTCCAATCTTTTCTCTTCTTTGCTAATTTTGACTCCATTTCAGTTTCATTTACTGTGAAACCATAAGAACATGTTGACACAACATTAAACATTCCATCTTGTTTAGCAGTTCCTATATCTAATTCACATGTCAAATGAATTTTTTCACCTGGTAATTCATCTGTTAATCTTGGACGAAGACGTATAAAATCAATAAAATGTCCTGTATAATCATTTGGAGGAAATATTGCACGAGTTGCTTGTTCGGAAATAGGTTTATCTGTTGTTAAATCCTTTATTACGAAATTTTCAGTCGTAACATATATTGTCGTATCAGTAATATTTTCAACATTAATTTCTACAATATAATTTTTATATGGAAAATCTTTATCTTTAATATGAATTGGAATGCAACTTAATCTTTGTTTTAAAACTTCATTATTTAATCTGGAAGTATTATAATAAATTTTTGCCTTGTTTTCCTCGTAAGGTGTTGTTCTAAATACAACAGTAGGAATATCAGAAAGAATAATTCTACGCAATCCATTTACCAAACTAACATTTAGACCACTAATCATAAATGAAAGTGTATCATCTTTCTCATTAATAAGTTGTACTTCAGGAGTGATATTCATACTATCTAATAATACTTTATATTTAATACAATATAATTAAATCATTTTTTTTTTAAAATGAGTTAAATATTAAATTCAATTAACTAATTATAGTTTAGATGAGTTCAATTTTATATTACAGTAATTTTTGCGAACATTCTAAAAAACTTTTACAAACCATTCCAAAAACAAATGTTCAAAAGGATATACATTTTATATGTATAGATAAGAGAGTTAAGGATCCAACAAATAATAAAATATATATTGTTTTAGAAAATGGTCAAAAAATAATTATGCCTGAGAATGTAAATAGGGTTCCAGCACTATTGTTATTAAATCAAGATTATAATGTTCTTTATGGTGAATCTATTTTACAATTTTTACAACCAAAACAACAACAAGCTGTAAAACAAGCAACACAAAATAATTTAGAACCTATGGCTTTTTCTTTTGGTGGTGGCGCTGGTTTTAGCAATGTTATGTCAGATAGCTTTAGTTTTTTAGATCAAGATAGTGAAGCTTTAAAAGCATCTGGAAATGGTGGTGTAAGACAAATGCATAATTATGTTGATTTAAATTATAGTGATCAAATAACTACACCAGTGGATGAAGCAGAATATAAAAAGACATCTAAAATGCCTGAAGGATTATCAATTGAACAATTACAACAACAGAGAGACAAAGAGATGCAACAATTGACAAAAAATAAACCACCAGTTGGTTATTAAATAATAATTTTTTTTATTATATTTTTTATTATATTATTTTTAATTATATTTATTTTAAATATATTTAAAAACAAATGCAATTATTAAGATAATGAATTCACAAAATATTTTATCTGCTTTTAATGAACATTTTTTGGAATTTGTAGGAGATATTCAAAGTGTTTTTCCAGAAGACCGTGATATATTAGTAGCAAAAAATTCATTAATAGCAATAAAAAAAGCAAACCCTAAAATGATTATTAAAATTTGGAATACATTTATTGTAAGTAAATATAGAACAGAAATTGAAAATGGTGATATTAATTTCTTTATTAATAAAGATTATAGTAATGATTTATCTGGTGTTCAACAAGAACAATCAAAAATTACACAAGCTATTGATAGGTTAAGAGAACCAGTTAAACAAATGAGTGATGAAAATCAACAAAAAACTATGAAATATATACAAAATTTAACAAAATTAGCAAGTGTTTATGAGCAATAAATAAAAGTATAAATAATAAATAATAAATAATAATAATAAAAATAAAATATACTATTATAAAAATATAAAAATGCAACATATTCATAAAACCAAAATTTTTTTAGATTGGATGGGTTTTACAAACCAATTATATACGATTGTTGCAAATATTTTATATTGTATTAAAGAAAAAAAAAGAATACTTATTTTAGATGATTTTCAAAAAGAAATAAATTCTGGTTTAACAATATCTATTAGAGAAATATTAAATTTAGATTTAATGAATCTATATTTTAATGATAAATATAATTTAATTATTTTAGACAAAAATATTACTTTTAAAGTAATTAGTATTGAATATGGACTAAAAAGTAAGAAAATAAATATAACAGAAGAATTACTAAAACTATCATGTATTGAAAATAATAAATTTACTATTAGTAAAAATATTAATTTAAATAATATTAAAGGTGATATTTTATTTGGAGAAAAAAAAAAAATATTTATAACTTATTCTGTAAATGGTATTATTTTAAATGATGAATATGATGAATTACACTCTCATTTGTTAGAGGATGTAATTTATGATTTTAATATTAATAAAATTAGTTTTATTAATGGTTGGGGTATTAATCCCGATAATGAAAAATATTATAGATATATTTTAAAAAAATTTTATTATAAAAATAATTTTGAAAAATTAGTATTAAAATATATGATTAATAATTTTGATATTACCAATGATAAAATTAATGTTTTTCATATTCGTTTAGAAGATGATGCAATTGAATATTGGAGTAAATTAAATAATTTATCAGAAAATGATTTTAAAAAAAAATTAGAAGATAAATATATACAATTAATAGAAAAATATATAGATAGATCTGAAAAAAATATTATTTTATCATATTCTTTAGATAATAATGTTATCCAATATATGTTGAATAATGGATATAATGTAAATTTTATACCTAAGAATAAAGAACTAGGGAGAGAAATAAACGCATTAAACGATTTTCTAATTAGTAAATTTTGTAATAATATTTTTATAGGAAATTATAACCCAAATTTTTTGAACGAAAAATGTTCTACTTTTAGTTATTATATATCCAAAACTATTAATGCAAATGTAAAACAACTATTATTAGATATTCAATTTATAAATACACCTGAATCAATACATTATAATATAATATATAATATTTAATAAATTTTAAAAAATCAAAATAATCAAATAATCAAATAATCAAATAATCAAATAATCAAATAATCAAATAATCAAATAATCAAATAATAAAATATATTTAACGAAAAGTTAATTTAAATATATTTTTTATATGAAACATATAAATGTCAGAGGAGTCAAAAGAAAAACCTATAATTTCAGAAGAATTCAAAAAAGTGATAAAAGACTTTGTTTTAGATATTAAAAACACATTTCCAGAATTTCAACCACTCATTAACAAATGGTGGAAAGATGAAAAAGATTTTTTATATATTGATAATCAAGTAGAAAGACAACAAATATTAATAGATTCACAAAATAAAAGTAGTGAATTCTTATTTGAGTTTTGCAACAAAAAGTTCCCACCTAGATTTTTTGATATATTATATCAAAATAATGATATATTTAAAGAAGATTCTGAAATAGACACCGAATTTTTACCTCATATTCATTTTAAAAATTTATGGAGTTTTGAAATTAGTGAAAAAACACGTGAAACAATATGGAAATATCTTCAATTAATTTTATTTTCAATTGTTGGAACATTGCAAAATAAAGAAATTTTTGGAGATACAGCAAAATTGTTTGAAGGTATAGATGAATCGGAATTTAAAAATAAATTGGAAGAGACACTATCAAATATGCAAAACTTATTTAATTTTGATGAGACAAATGAAGAATCTGATGGTATTGGTAAAGGAAGTATAAATATGGAAAATATACCCAATGCTGAAGAAATTCATGAACATATTACAGGAATGCTTGATGGTAATCTAGGTAGATTAGCAAAAGAAATAGCAGAAGAAACTGCAAATGATTTGAATATTGATATGGAAAACATGACTGATGCAAAAAGTGTATTTAATAATTTAATGAAAAATCCAACAAAATTAATGGGATTAGTAAAAAATGTTGGTGATAAATTAGATAAAAAAATAAAATCAGGTGAAATAAAAGAAAGCGAGTTAATATCAGAAGCTAGTGATATTATGAACAAAATGAAGGATATGCCTGGAATGGGTGATATTCAATCATTATTAAGTAAAATGGGATTAGGTGGTAAAAATGGTAAGGTGAATATGAATGCTATGGAATCACAATTAAATAAAAATATGAAAGCGGCGCAAATGAAGGAACGAATGAAAACAAAGTTAGAAGCTAATAAAGCAAAAGAAGCAGCAAATACAATGCAACAAACTAATATTCAAGAACAATTAACAGATGAACAATTAATTTCTATTTTTAGTAGTGGAGAGAAAGCTGAGAAAACACCAAGACGACAAAATGAAGATGTTACAGATAAAAAATCTAAAAAATCAAAAAAAACAAAAAAATAAATAAGCAAATATATTTTTAGAAGATTAAACGGGAAAAAATTATATGAAAATAATTATATTATAATATATTATAATATAATGACCGTTATTAATGGTATTGAAATTGATTGTATACATTATAAAGTAAATGATATAAAATATGCTATCCAAAATAATAATCCGATTGAAGATAAATTAAATGTAATTGTAGTTATTTCAAATCCTTGTTTATATGCTACTAGATACAAATTATTAAATGAGTTTGTTAGAAGAATTGAAGAAGAAGAAGAAAACGTTAATTTATATGTAGTAGAAATGATATACAATAATCAAAAATTTGTTATTACTGATAAAAATAATAAAAATCATTTACAAATTAAAACTGAAACACCTATTTGGCATAAAGAAAACATGGTTAATTTAGGAGTTAAATATTTATTACCAAAAGATTATAAAGCATTTGCATGGGTTGACGCGGATGTTGAATTTGATAGTAATACATGGGCTTTAGATACGTTAAAAATATTAAATGGTTGTAAAGACATTGTTCAATTATTTAGCCATTGTATTGATATGGATAAAGACGAATCAAATTTAAATATTTTCAATAGTTTTGGTTATAGTTTTTCAAAAAATAAAAAATATACAACAAAAGGGTTAAATTATTGGCATCCAGGTTTTGCATGGGCGATTACAAGAAAAGCTTATGAAAAGGTTGGTGGTATTTATGATAAAGGGATTTTAGGTTCTGGTGATAATGTTATTGCTTTATCAGTGATTAATAAAGTGGATAAATTTTTGAATTATGATTATCATGAAGATTATAAAAATAGTATGTTAGAATACCAAAAAAAAATAAAATCATTGAGATTAGGTTATGTACCTGGAGTTATAAGACATTATTATCATGGAAAAAAAATGAACCGAAAATACACGGAGCGTTGGCAGTTACTTATTAAACATCAATATTCACCTATAAATCATTTGACATATGATAACAAAGGTATATTAATTCCAACTGAAGAATGTAGCGAAGAATTTATTAATGATATATTGGGTTATTTTAAAGAAAGAAAAGAAGATGAATAAAGCGATATTTATTATAATATTATAATATTATTATTATTTACTCAACATATATATATACATATAAATAATTATGAATTTTTATTATGTTATTCCAAATCCAAATTACAAAGATAAATATATATTTAATGCAAATATTATTGAATCTGTGAAATCTATTTATAAAATTCAAGAAGAACTATTATCTAATCCTGCTTTTTGCCGGGACCAAAAATCTATTTCTACAAATGAATTAAAGTCTTATTTACTATCAGGAATTTCTTTTTTTACAGAAAATGAATCAAATCAAATAACTGGATTAATAAATTTTGATATAAATGTCAAAACACTTAACATTATGGGGTTATGTGTACCAGGAACTTCTGAGGGATTAGGGTCATTTTTAATTAAAGAAGTGAAAGAATTTGCAAAAAAAAATTCTTTAGAAAAAATTACATTAACTTGTTATGATGATGTAGTGAATTTTTATAAAAAACAAGGATTTAAAGTGGGTAATATGAGTAAATTTTATGATTCAGATGATGAATCGGATGATGAAGAAGACAAAACACGTTACAATATGTTCTACAATATAACTACAGGTGGAAAAAGAAGAAAAAAAATGACTGAAAAAAAAATGACTAGTAAAAAACAAAGAAAAAATAATAAAAAAAAAACAAAAAAACAAAAATAATAAAAAAATATATTCCATCTTTAGAAAATATCAAGGCAAAACTTTTACTCTTCCGCTTTTTGTGAATCCCTTCAGGAATACTTTTTTAAAGGTTGATTTTATTCAACTTTTTTAAAAGTTGATATATATATATGTCAATTCCTTTTTGGTCAAACGAGCCTACTATAATATTTAATAAAGAATACATTTTTGAATTATGGCCTACAATAAATATGTGTTATGAACAAAAACTAAATGCAATTACAAGGCTTATAATTCTAATAACAATTTTAGGATATATTTTAACAACATCTTCAAGAATATTAGTAGTAGGAACTTTAACACTTGCAGTTATTTTTATTTTATTTAATATGAGAAAGCAAAAACTTACTAAGGAAATAATGAATCAAGAATTTAATGAATATGACAATGAAGCTATTAATGAAGGTTTCAGTGTTTATGGAAATAGAGACTCTGATAATAGTATAACGAATCCAGTAACATTAGAAAAAGTTGTGAAAACAGAATTTAAAGAAGGTAATAAAAAAAATCCATTTAGTAATGTTCTTTTAACAGAAATTACAGATGAACCAAATAGAAAATCCGCACCACCATCTTTTAACCCAACTATAGATGAAGATATTACAAAAAATGTGAAACGTGCTATTCAAAGAATGAATCCAGATATTAAAAATACAAATAAACAATTATTTGGTGATTTATGGCAAAATTTTGAATTAGATCAATCAAATCGTGCTTTTTTTAGTACTGCAAATACAAGAGTTGCAAATGATCAAGGTGCATTTGGTAAATTTTTGTATGGAAATATGCCTTCAAGTAAAGAATCAGGTGAAGCTGCTGCTATACAAAGAGAGAAAGATTCTTATAGATACACATTATATTAAACTTTTTTCTACATTTTTACTGCATTTATTTGGATTTTTACATGTTTATATTTCAAAATATAATTTAGTATAATATATTTAGTAAAAATATATTATATATTATATATAAAATGGCAAACGTTTCTAATTATGTTTTTGATAATATGTCACGTATAGGTTTAGATGATTGTTGCAAATCTCAAACTGATATTCAAAATGTTAGTTCATGTAATTATATGACACAAAACTATTTTTCTTCTGATTGCAGTATGAAAAACCCAATTAGTTTAGCAACTACACAGCCAGGTATTATGTATAATGGTGGATACAATGTAGGAGCTGGTGGATGTAATATTAATGAATCATCTGATTTGCAAATTGGTACTATTCAAACACATCCAAAATGTCGTATTGATTTATTTCATCGTCCTTTTGCTACTGTTCCGTTCTTAGGTAGAGGGTCTGTGAATCCTGTTATGGAAGCTCAAATTCAGCAAGGTGAAACACTTGTTAATAAACGTAGTGTTAATCAATTGAGTGAAAAAAGTTATATTAAGTACCAACAGACACCTTTATTAGCTAGTGTTCAAGAGCGTTTTACTAATCCAGCAAATAGCATTGAAGGAGTTGCTTCTGAAGGTTGGATTCGTGGTGGAGTTCCATCTCGCGAACTTACACGTGATGCTGATTATTTTACAAAACATACAAACACACAATATATTTAAGTCCACCTTTAGAAAAGGTTCTGCGAAGCTAAGAGCCAAATCACTCTATTAGTTTCAATATTTGGCTCTTAGCTTCGCAGAACCTTTT
>Ga0315284_10003546_pt1 | contig 22195 bp, 20 predicted proteins | sample YL17G09_16_MG_FD_203696 | JGI IMG/M metagenome (GOLD analysis project Ga0315284, IMG submission 203696) | Sediment microbial communities from Yellowstone Lake, YNP, Wyoming, USA - YL17G09_16 | ecosystem: Environmental > Aquatic > Freshwater > Lake > Sediment | place: USA: Wyoming | collected... | reverse complement strand
CTCGTCCACCGCGTCACGCAGCCTCGTGCCCTGCAGCGAGAAGAACCCCTGCAGGAGGCCCGCGATCTCGTCGCTCGTGCGGTGACGCACCGTGGCGAGGCGCCACTCGCCGACCACGTCCCCGGCGCCCATGAGGCCTACGTGAGTCTGGGTGTTGCCCACGTCCACGACGAGCAGCATGGTCAGGCCTCCACGTCGAGACCGAGATCGAGCCACGGCGCGCGCGTCGTGAGAGCCCCCACTGAGATCACGTCCACGCCGGCCTCGGCGAGCTCGCGGACGCGCTCCAGGCGCACGCCTCCGGAGACCTCCACGAGAGCGCGACCGGCGACGCGCGCCACGGCTGCACGCACGGCGGGCGTGTCCATGTTGTCGAGCAACACGATGGTCGCGCCGGCGTCCAGAGCCTCGTCAAGCTGGTCGAGCGTGTCGACCTCGACCTCGAGGGCATGCACGTGAGCGGCGCCGGAGCGTACCAGCTCGACGGCCGCGCGCACGCCGCCGGCCGCGGCCACGTGGTTGTCCTTGATCATGGCGCCGTCGAACAGGCCGAAGCGGTGCGGCGTGCCGCCGCCGTGCACCGCCGCCTGCTTCTCCAGGGCCCGCAGGCCGGGCGACGTCTTGCGTGTCGCGGCGATGCGCGCCGAGGTGCCGGCCGTCTCGGCCACGTACTGCGCCGTCAGCGTCGCGACGCCCGAGAGGCGACAGAGGAAGTTGAGACCCGTGCGCTCCGCCGCGAGGATCGCGGCGAGCGGGCCGCGTACGGTGGCGAGGACGTCGCCGGCCGCGAACCGGCCGCCGTCGGCGACGCGAAACTCGACCAGCAGGGCCGGGTCGACGAGCGCCGCGGTGGCCGCGAAGGCGGCGGCGCCGGAGAGCACGCCGGCCTCGCGGGCGACGACCCGCGCGAGGCCGCCCCCGGAGAAGGCGGAGCCGGTGATGTCGCCGTAGCCGGCGAGGTCTTCGGCGAGCGCGGCGCGGGCCGCGGCGCGCGCCGCCTCCTCGTAGCTACGCTCGCTCACGGGCGCCCCACCTTGCCGATCACGCCCTCTTCCCGCTCGTGAGGCGGCAGACGCAGCGTGACGTGCCGCTGCCAGTGCTCGTCGTCCACCGCAGGGAAGTCGTCGCGCAGATGTACGCCGCGCGACTCCTCGCGCAGCAGGGCGCACTTGGCGATCTGGGTGCCCAGGGTGAGCAGGTTGAGCAGTTCATACTCGGCTTCGCCGAGGGCGCCGAAGCGCAGCTCCGACGTGAGAGCGTTGAGATCAGCCAGAGCCGCGCGCAGGTCGTCGCCGCGGCGCAGCACGCCGACCTTGCCCGACATCACCGACGCGAGGCGGCGGCGAGCGGCGGCGGCGTTGCTGCCGTCGATGTCCGCCGCCGCTTCGGGCAGGTCGAAGCGCAGACGACGGACGTCTTCGCCGAGACGGCCGATGTAGCGGTCAAGGTCGCGCACGACGCGGTCGCTGAAGACCAGTCCTTCGAGCAGCGAGTTGCTGGCCAGCCGGTTGGCGCCGTGCACGCCGGTGCTGGCGACTTCGCCGCTGGCGTAGAGACCGGGCACCGTGGTGCGGCCCCACACGTCGGTGACGACGCCGCCGACGAAGTAGTGGCAGACCGGCGCCACGGGGATGAGTTGCGTGGCGAGGTCGAGCCCATGCTCGGCCAGGCCCGCCGTGACCCGCGGGAAGCGCTCCTGCAGCCACGCGGAATCGAGGTGCGTCGCGTCGAGATATACGTGGTCGCTGCCCTCGCGCCGCATCTCACCGACCATGGCACGCACGACCACGTCGCGCGAGGCAAGCTCGGCGCGCGGGTCGTGGGCCGTCATGAAGCGCTCTCCCGCGGCGTTGCGCAGGTAGGCGCCTTCGCCGCGGAGCGCCTCGGTGATGAGCTGCACCGTCTCCTGGCCGGGCACTGCGAGCCCAGTCGGGTGGAACTGCACGAACTCCAGGTCGCGGATGGCGGCGCCGGCGCGGTACGCCATCGCGATGCCGTCGCCGGTCGCCACCGACGGGTTGGTGGTGCGTCCGTACACCTGACCGGCGCCGCCCGTCGCCAGCACGGTGACCATGGCCACGTTGAGGGTGAGCCCGGCGTCGTCGAGGTTCAGCGTGAGCGCCCCGACGCAGCGCCCTTCGACGGTGAGAAGGTCGATGACGAACTCGTTCTCGTAGAGCTGCACGCGACTGCCCACGCGGGCCGCCTCGGCGAGGGCGCTCGACACCTCGCTGCCGGTGGCGTCGCCGCCGGCGTGCACCACGCGGGCCACCGAGTGCGCGCCCTCGCGGCCGAGCACGATCTGCCCGTCGACCTTGTCAAAACGCGGGCAGATCTCCATGAGCTCCCGCACGCGGTCGGGGCCCTCGTTGACCAGCACGCGGACGGCCTCCTCGTCGCAGAGGCCGGCGCCGGCGTTGACTGTGTCCTGGAAGTGCAGCTCGGGCGAGTCGGACGGGCCCAGCGCGGCGGCGATGCCTCCCTGCGCGAGGAAGGTGGTGGTGTCGTCGAAAGTCGACTTGGTGAGCAGCCCGACGCGCCAGCGGCGCGCGGCGGCGATCGCCCCCGTGAGGCCGGCGATGCCGCCGCCCAGCACGAGCACGTCGAAGGTGCGCCGGTGCAGGGGCTCCCCGGAGCGGCTGGCGATGTACGGGCGCGACACGGCCGGCCGCCTCAGCCGCCGGTCCGCGCCGCCGGCGGAAGCTCGGTCGTGGGCGCCGCTGCACCGTGGACGCTGGTCACCGCTCAAGCCTCCGGGACGTCGTAGGGCCGTATCGCCTGGTCTCGAGCCGCAGCCTGCGCGAGGGCGGCGATGTGAAGATCGGGCATCCCCCGCGCGCAGCCCCAGATCTCGGCGAGGGGCGCCAGCACGAACGCGCGGCACAGCAGCCGCGGGTGTGGGAGCATCAGCTCGGGCTCCTCCGACTCGACATCTTCGAAGAGGAGTATATCGACATCGAGCGTGCGCGGGCCAAACCGCAGCCCGCGCTCGCGGCCGTGCTCGTCCTCGATGCGCCGGCACTCGGCCAGGAGATCGTGAGGCTGCAGGCCGGTCTCGAGGCACAGGACCTGGTTGAGGAAATCCGGCTGACTCTCGTGGTCCTGCGGAGCCGTCTCGTAGATCCGTGATGCCGCGACGACCGCCGTGGCCGGTAACGCCGCGAGCGCCTCGCGCGCCGCCGCCAGAGAGCCCAGGCGGTCGCCGAGGTTGGAGCCCAGCGAGACGAACACGCGGCTGCGAGGGAGCTCGTTCACGCGATGCGCACGAGCTCCACGCGAGCGGCGACGATGGGGATGGCGACCGGCGGCGCGGGCTTGGTGACGGCGACCTCGAGGAACGCCAGGTCGAGTGGGTCCCACAGGGCGTCGGCGATGACCTCGGCGAGGCGCTCGAGGAGCTTGAACTCGTTGCCCTCCACGCTGCCGCGCACGACTTCGACGACCCACCCGTAGTCGACGGTGCCGGAGAGGTCGTCGCTGTGGGCGCCGGGGCAGGCTGCCGGTTCAAGGCGCACGTCGACGATGAGGGTCTGCCCCACGGCGCGCTCCTCGGGGGTGACCCCGCAGCGACCGCGAAGCTCGATGCCTTCGACGGAGATGGACAGACGGCTCGACATGGTGGGGCCTCCCGGGGCGCGCCGGCCACGCGGCCGGCCGGCGCTCACGTGGCCGGCGCGCCCTCCAGGACGGCCAGTCCGACGCGGAGCGCCTCAAAGTTGGGCTTGACGTCGTGCACACGGAATACGTGCGCCCCTGCGAGGAGGCCCACGACCGTTGTGGCTACGCTGCCGATGGTGCGCGCCGTGGGCTCGGCGCCCAGGATCGCGCCGAGAAAGCGCTTGCGCGACGCGCCGAGCACCACCGGCCTGCCGAGCGTGGTGAAGCGCTGCAGGTCGCGCAGCAGGGCGAGGTTGTGATCCACGGTCTTGCCGAAGCCTATGCCGGGATCGACCATGAGCTGGTCCTCGCGAAGCCCCCGGGCGAGCGCGAAGGCCATGCGCTCTTCGAGGAAGCGGAGCACCTCGTCCACGACATCGTCGTAGCGCGGGTCGTCCTGCATCGTCTTCGGCTCGCCGTGCATGTGCATCAGGCAGACCGGGCAGCCCGCCTCGGCGATCACGGAGGCCATGCCCGGATCGAAGCGCAGGGCGCTCACGTCGTTGATGAGCGCGGCGCCGCCGGCCAGAGCCCGGCGCGCTACCTCGGCCTTCATCGTGTCGACCGAGATCGGCACGCCGACGCGCCCGGCCAGAGCCTCGACGACCGGGAGCACGCGACGCAGCTCTTCGTCCTCCGACACGGGGTCGGAGCCCGGACGCGTGGATTCGCCGCCGATGTCGACGAGCGCCGCGCCCTCGCGCACCAGGGCGAGGCCCCGCGCGAGCGCGTCGGCGGCGGCGAAGAAGCGGCCGCCGTCGGAGAACGAATCGGGGGTGACGTTGAGCACGCCCATGATGCACGGGAAGGAGAGGTCGAGAGCAAAGGTCGGCTGGGCCGGCATGACGATCGCGCTCAGCGCGGCGAGTTGATGAGGGAGAAGGCCTCGGCGCGGGTGGCGTCGTGCGACTGGATCAGGCCGCGCACGGCGCTCGTCACGGTCCGCGTCCCCGGGGTGCGCACGCCTCGCATGGACATGCAGAGATGCTCGGCCTGGATGAGCACGAGAGCGCCCAGCGGGTCGAGGGCGCGCACGATGGCGTCGGCCACCTCGGACGTGATGCGCTCCTGCAGCTGCGGCCGCGCCGCGACCTGGTGCACCACGCGGGCCAGCTTGGACAAGCCGGTGATGCGCCCGTCCTTGCTCGGGATGTAGGCCACGTGGGCCATCCCCGCGAAGGGCAGCAGGTGGTGTTCGCAGACCGAGTAGAAGTCGATGTCGCGGATGATCACCATCTCGCGGTGATGGTCGCCGTCCATCGCCACCAGCAGCTCGGCCGGGTCCGGGGCACCGATGCCCGAGAAGATGTCCTCGTACATGTCGGCCACGCGGCGCGGCGTACCGATGAGTCCGGCGCGCTCGGGGTCTTCGCCGATGCCTTCGAGGATGAGGCGCACGCCCTGCTCTATCTTGTCGCGGTCCACGAGTGCCTGGCCGAAGCGCCGGGGGACGTCAGGTCGTCTCGGGGTTGACCGGGTTGACGTGCGCCGGCTTGGGCACCGGCGGCTGCGCCGGGCGTTCCTTCTTCTCGCGGTCGCGGGCGACCTTGGCGCGCTGCCGGGCGGCTTTCTCGTCGCGCTCGCGGAAGGCCTCTTCTTCGGGGACGCCGTCGACCAGCGCCTGGAACTCAGAGGCCTCGATGGTCTCGCGCACCATGAGGATCTTGCTGATCTCGTCGAGCAGCTCACGTTTGTCGTGGAGCAGGTCCTGGGCGCACTGGTGGGCCTCCTCGATGATGCGGCGGATCTCGTCGTCGATCTGGCGAGCCACTTCGTCCGAGTAGTCGGCCTGCGCCTGGAACTCGCGCCCCAGGAAAGGCATGGACTGGTCGTGGCCGAGCGTGCGCGGGCCGAGTTCCTCGCTCATGCCGAAGCGCATGATCATCTGCTTGGCGGTAGCCGTGGCCTTCTCGAGGTCGTTGGCGGCGCCCGTGGTGATCTCGCCGAACACGACCTCCTCGGCGGCGCGCCCGCCCAGCGTCATGGCGAGGGTGTCCATGAGCTCACCCTTGGTGGTCAGGAACTTGTCTTCGGTGGGCAGCGAGATGGTGTAGCCCAGCGCCTGGCCGCGGCTCACCACCGAGATCTTGTGCACGGGGTCGGTGTGCTCGAGGAAGTGGCCGACGAGCGCGTGGCCCATCTCGTGATACGCCGTGATGGCTTTCTCCTTCTCGGAGATGATGCGCGTCTTCTTCTCAGGGCCGGCGAGGACGCGCATGATGCCCTCTTCGAGCTCGTGCATCCCGATGACCTTCTTGCCGTAACGGGCCGACAACAGCGCCGCCTCGTTGACGAGGTTGGCGAGGTCGGCGCCGGTGAAGCCCGACGTCTGCGCGGCCAGTGCGTCGAGATCGATGTCTTTGCCGATGGGCTTGCCGCGCGAATGCACGTCGAGGATGGCCCGGCGCCCCGGCCTGTCTGGCCGGTCGACGACGATCTGGCGGTCGAAGCGGCCGGGGCGCAGCAGCGCGGGGTCGAGGATGTCGGGGCGGTTGGTGGCGGCGATGAGGATGACGTTGTCCTTCATCTCGAAGCCGTCCATCTCGACGAGCAGCTGGTTGAGGGTCTGCTCGCGCTCGTCGTGCCCGCCGCCCATGCCGGCGCCACGGTGACGGCCGACGGCGTCGATCTCGTCGACGAAGATGATGCAGGGCGCGTTCTCCTTGGCCTGCGCAAACAAGTCGCGCACGCGCGAGGCGCCGACGCCGACGAACATCTCGACGAAGTCGGAGCCGCTGATGCTGAAGAACGGAACGCCCGCCTCGCCGGCGACGGCCCTCGCGAGGAGGGTCTTGCCGGTACCGGGCGGGCCGAACAGCAGCACGCCCTTGGGGATGCGCGCGCCCAGCTGCTGGAACTTCTTGGGGTTCTCGAGGAACTCCTTGATCTCGTGCAGCTCCTCGACGGCCTCATCGGCGCCGGCCACGTCCTTGAACGTGACCTTGGGGGAATCCGCGCTGACGCGCTTGGCGCGGCTCTTGCCGAAGCTCATGACCTTGGAGCCGCCTCCCTGCATCTGGTTCATGATGAAGATGTAGAACCCGATGATGAGGATGAGCGGCAGGATGAACGTGAGCGCCCCCGTCCACCACGCCGACTTGGGGCTCTTGGCGTCGTAGGGGACCTGGTACTGGTTGAGCAGCTCCGTGGTGATCGCCGGGTCCGTGTAGCCGACCGAGTACTGCGTCGCCTTGCCGCCGGCGGTCGCCTCGAGGGTGACCTGCAGCACCTGGTCCTTGGTGTTCATGACAACCGTCTGGACCCTGCCGTTGATGACGTCGTTGGTGAAGCTGGGCACCGCGGGCGGCTTGGCCACGGTGCCTTGACTGACGGTGACCTTGGGGTCGCCGGTCTTGATCTGCTCCTCGAGCGCAGCGGTGTCGGCGACCGGCGTGACGTAGAACACGCCGCCGAGCTGAGTGACCTGCGCGAGCTTGCTCTGCGGGTCGACAAGGACACTCTTGACCACGCCGGCCTGCAGGTCGTCGGTGAGGACCTGCTCTGTGGCCATGCCGGGCGCGGAGTAGATGGCCTTGGGGGCGTCGTTGCTGCTGTTGCCCTGGATGACCCACTCGATGAACATCGCGACGACGATCACAATGAGGATGGGGAACAGGGCGCTGCGGATGAATCTGCTCACATGGACCCTTCTGGACGGGTACTCGCGGACCGCCGGGAGGCAGGCTCTTTGAGCCTGCAAGAGCCCGTCCTGCCAGAGTAGCATACCCGTCTGACTACAGCAAAGAACCCTCGTGGTCGACGATCGCGGCGGCCGCCTCGGGAGTAAGGACGCCAATGTAATCGAGCGTCCGGAAGCGGTCGGCCAGGTCGAGGCCGTAACCGACCACGAACTTGTCTTCTATCTCGAACCCCACGTACTTACAGGGGATCTCAGTGCGCCGCCGCGAGGGCTTGGTGAGCAGGGCGCAGATCTCGAGCGAGGCCGGCTTGCGGCTGCGCAGGTTCTTGAGAAGGTAGCTGAGCGTGAGTCCGGAGTCGATGATGTCTTCGACGATGAGCACATGACGCCCGGCGATCTCGAGGTCCAGGTCCTTGAGGATGCGCACCACGCCGGAAGAATCGGTGGACGAACCGTAGCTCGACACGGCCATGAAGTCGAGTGCCACCGGCACGTCGATGCGCCGCGCAAGGTCGGCCATGAAGAACACCGCCCCCTTGAGAACGCCGACGAGGAGGATCTCCCGCCCCTCGTAGTCGCGGGAGATCTGGGCGGCGAGGTCCTCGACCCTGGCGGCCAGCTCCTCGCGGCCGACGAGCACCTCTGCGATAGGGGCCTTCACGTGTCCTCCTCGAAGACGAGCAGCGTACAGCGACTACTTTCACGCACGCGAAAGTCCTGCGCAACCCTGCCGCGCCGCGCCCCGTCAGCGTCCCTGTATCCCACCCACGCCACGGCGTCGTCGACGGCGAGGACGAGGGCGCGGGCGCGCTCGGGGGCCGGCGCCCGGGCGCCGGCCAGAAAGCGCGCCACCGTCGTCTCGTGGCCGAGGCCCAGCGGGGCAAAACGCTCTCCGCGCCGCGGGTGACGCAGAGTCACGCGGCGCGGCGGTCCGGCCAGGCCGACGAACGCCCGCGCCGGGTCGCGCTCGAGCGCCGATCCGTCCAGCAGCCGGGCGCGGAGGGAGCGGCCGCAGGCGGCGAGGGCGACGCCCTCGCCGCCGGCGGCCGCCAGCGCCGCGCCGTCGACGCTCGACGGCTCGCAGACGTGCGCCGGCGCACGGCGCCGGAGGCGCACGACGCCACCGGCGCGCACCGCCTCGAGGCCGTGCCCGAGGCTGGTGCGGCCGGCGTCATCCCGCCGCGCGCACAGGGTGAGCAGCGCCTCCACGACGCGGCGCTCCACGAGCGCCTCGCCGCCCAGAGCCTCACGCGCCGCGTCATGAAGCACCAGAGCGCGAAGTGCGGGCGCCTCCGCGGACAGCACCGCGATGTCGAGGGCGGCGAGATCCCCGGGCGCGAGCGGCCGGGCCGCGCCGGCGGCCGCGGCGGCCGTCGCCGCGGCCAGCACGTCGGCCTCCGCCGCGGCCATCGCCGCGGTGCCCGAGAGGGTCTCGGCCACCCGCGGGTTCAGGCGCGCCAGCGCGGGGAGCACCTCGAGACGAAGGGCGTTGCGCGCGTAGACGGGGCGGGCGTTGGTGACGTCCTCCCCGTAGTCGATGCCGCGCGCGCGGCAGTACTCGCGGATCTCCGCGGCGCCGAGACAGAGGAGCGGCCGCGCGAGCCGCCGCTCGCGCGGGCGCATGCCGGCGAGGCCGCGCGGCGACGCGTACTTGACCAGCCGGTACAGGATGGTCTCCGCCTGGTCATCGCGGTTGTGGGCGGTGACGACGACGTCGCAGCCGTCGGCGGCGGCGAGCTCGGCCGCGCGCTCGTAGCGGAGCGCGCGGGCGCGGGCCTGGAAACCGGGGCCGCTGAGTCGCCGCCTCAGGCGGACGACGTGGAGCGGCACCCCGGCCGCCGCGCAGGCGCGCGCGACGATCTCGCGATCACGATCAGAGTCCGCGCCGCGGGCGCCGTAGTCGACGTGCAGGGCCGAGAAACGCAGCTGCAGGCCGAGGCGCGCATCGACGCCCGGCAGCAGGGCGAGAAGCGCCATCGAGTCGGCGCCGCCGGACAGCATCAGCAGCGCGTACTCTCCGGGCCGCAGCACGCCCTCCCGCTCCACAAAGCCCGCCAGGCGCCGCTCGAGGCGAAAGCCTGCCGCATCGGCCCTGGTCACAGCGATCCGTCAGAAGCAGACGACCTTGTCGCTGCGAGCCGTCGCAGCGGCGAGGTCGTGGATGGTCTGAGCGCGGATGCCGGGGACGACGTCGTCCTCCGCGAGGCCGCGAGCGGTACAGCAAGCGCCGCAACACGACACGTCCACGGCCCTGTCGAGGAGGCCCAGCAGCATCTGCTCGAGCGAGGCGTGGGCGCCGCGGGGGTCCTGCCCGGCGCGCGCCGCGTGCACGGCGTCACCCATGAGGAAGACCTCGACGTGTTCGTCGCGCAGGGCCAGCGCCTCGGCGAGACGAAAGGCGTGGTACGGCCCTTCGCTGCCGTAGGGGGCCGTGTTTACGACGATCAGCACCGACGACATGACGCCTCCTCTCGGGCCGTGCTCACGGCCTCACTGCGGGACTCGGCCGAGCATAGCAGAAGGGCATCCGGCGACAAGGAAGCGCGGGCGGCGGGCAGCCTGCGGCCGCCCGCCGCCCGCGGGCCTACTCTGTGGCCTCGCCCGGGCCTTCGACCTTGTCTTGGGCGGACTTTGGAACCTCCAGCAGGTACCGGTACACGAGACCGGCGACCACCGCGCCCGCGATCGGGAACACGATGAAGAGCCAGAGCTGGCTGAGCGCCCAGCCGCCCACGAAGAGGGCGGGCGCCAGGCTGCGCGCAGGGTTCACCGAGGTGTTGTCCACCGGGATGCTGATGAGATGGATCAGCGTAAGCGCGAGACCGATGGCCAGCGGCGCAAGGCCGGCCGGAGCCCGCCTGTCGGTGACGCCGTGGATCACGAGCAGGAAGAAGAAGGTGAGCAGCAGCTCGATGACGATCGCCGCCAGCATCGAGTAGCCTTGCGGCGAGTGGGCGCCGTAGCCGTTGGCGGCGAAGCCGTCGGAGAGCGTGAACCCCGCCTTGCCGCTGGCGACCACGTAGAGCACGGCCGACGCGGCGATGGCGCCCAGGACCTGGGCGACGACGTAGACGGGGATCTTGCCCGCCGGAAAGCGGCCGCCGATCCACAGGCCGATGGTCACGGCGGGGTTGAAGTGGCCGCCGGAGATGTGCCCGACCGCGTAGGCCATGGTCACGACCGTGAGGCCGAAGGCCAGCGACACGCCCACGAGACCGATGCCGGCGGCCCCCAGCGAGGCCGCCAGAACGGCTGCCCCCGTGCCGCCGAAGACGAGCCAGAACGTGCCGAAGAACTCCGCGGCGGCTTGCTTGCCTGTACTCATAGTTGACTCCCACGTATCTGTGGACTGAGCTTCCGCCCACGGTGGTACCCACCCGCGCGGCCCCCGAATCACAGGACGCTGCGATGGCGCACCGCGGCGAGGCACCCGGGCGCTCGACGCGTCGGAAAACAAGAAGGGCGCCCGAACGGGCGCCCCGGAAGGCTTGGTAGCGGGGGCAGGATTCGAACCTGCGACCTTCGGGTTATGAGCCCGACGAGCTACCGGACTGCTCCACCCCGCGCCGTGACTGAACATAGCATTGTATACCCCGGCCCTCGGGATTGTAAAGTAGCCAGGCGGCGCGGTGCCCCATGCACGACGTAAAGGACAGGCGACAACTTCCGATACACTGTCCTAAGGCCATGACACGAGAACGAGCACAGGCGAGCGCGCGTCGGGCCGCGGCAGCGGGCGCGTTCGCCTGCGCGCTCGGCGCAGTGCTCCTCACGCTCCTTTCCGCCGCGGCCCTCGCGACCCCCGCTGCCCAGGACCTCCAGTCGCTGCGGGACCAGGCGAAGCAGGCGCGCGCCGAGGTCGCGCGCCTTGACCTCGCCTCCCAGATCGCCATCGAGAAGTACAACGTGTCACGCTCGGAGCTCGACGCCCTCAACGTACGCCTCATCGAGACGCGCCGCGACCTCTCGCGCGCCCAGCTCCAGCTCGACGTGGCCCGCTCGGTGCTTGGCCAGCGCATGGCCGACATCTACAAGAGCGGCGGCGTGAGCGTGCTCGACGTGGTGCTGGGCGCCCGGGACTTCACCGAGATCGACACGCAGATCGACTACTTCCGGCAGATCAGCCTGGCCGACGAAGGCACCGTCACGGGCATCGAGGCGCTCACCCAGAGCGTGGGCAAGCTGGCCGATCAGGTCGAGAAAGACCGTGCCGCGGCGCTCACCCGCGAGATGGACCTGCGCGAGAAGCGCGCCGACGTGGAGGACCAGCTGGCGGAGCGGCGAGCGCTGCTCGCCGACCTCGACGCCCGGGTCAAGGAACTCATCGAGCGCCAGGCGCGTCTCGACGCGGCCGCGTCGCAGCGCCTCGCCGACGCCGCCGGCGTCGACATCGGGAGCATCAACGGCAGCGCCGCCCAGATCGCGCTCATCAAGGAGACGATGAAGTATCTGGGCATCCCCTACGCGTGGGCCGGCGCCACGCCCTCGGGCGGGTTCGACTGCTCGGGCCTCGTCCTCTACGTGTACGCCAAGTTCGGCGTCGGCTTCCCGCACGGCGCCACCATGCAGGCGTACATGGGCACGCCGGTGCCGTTCGACAAGATGGAGCCGGCCGACCTCGTGTTCTTCGGCGACCCCAGCTTTTACCACCACGTCGGCATCTACATCGGCAACGGCCTCTTCATCGAGGCGCCACACACCGGCGACGTGGTCAAGGTCAGCCAGCTGGCCGGCCGCGGCAGCACGCTGGCCTGCCGGTACCCCATCCGCCTTCCGTAAAGCCGACCCCGGCGCCCGCGCCGACCACGGCCTGCGCCCCCGGCCTGTCCTCCGCGCTCCCTTCGAGGTAGACTGACGTCATGCAACCCAACGGTCTATTTGTGCTCACGATCGGTCTCTGCAGCTTCTCGGTGGTCTGCGTGGCCGCCGGCTTCCTCGCCGTCAAGGCGTGGCGACTGCTGAAACGCGGCATCAGGGTCTCGCGCGTGGCCGGGCCGCTGGCGGCCGACCTCGCGATGCGCGCCGAGGAGCTCGCGAAGCTCGGCGACGACATGATGCACCAGACGGAGCAGGTCGTCGCCAGCATCGAGCGGCTCGGGGCCTCGACGCGCCGCCTGCAGGTCGTCCTTCGGGCATTCAGCGACAGCCTGGTCCCGTACCGCCGGGTCAAGGACTACTTCGGTATGTAGAGACGGACGGGGGGGGCGCTCCGCGAGCGCCCCCCCCGTCCGTCTTGCTCGTCCGCCGGCCTCGTCCGCCGGCGCCGTCGCCTCAGAGCGGCGGCAATCCGCCCCAGCCGCGGATGCGGTAGTAGTCGGCCAGCATGTACTCCATCTCGGCCTGCGGGAACGTGAGCGCGCCCTCGTCCTCCATGGGCTTGTCGCTGACCCAGTGCGGCAGGCGTTCCGACTCGCGCCCGATGCCGCGCGCGGCGTTGAAGTCGTGCGACATCGTGATGATGCGGTTGGCGATGCGGTGCAGGTCGTCTTCGCTGTAATCGGCGCCGATGGCGGCGTTGACCACGGCGGTGATGTAGGGCCACGGCACGAGGTCGCGGTAGAAACGGCAGTACAGCAGCGTGTCCATGATCGTGAGGCGGTCCTCCCAGTCGCAGTAGACCGCCGCCTTACCCTCGATCGCCTGAGGGTCGAGGATCCCGGCGAGCTCAGCCTTGTAGATCGTGGCCCGCAGATGGCAGGCGCCGCGCGTCGCGGTGGCGAAGCCGAGGCCCATGCCCTTCATGGCACGCGGGTCGTAGCCGGCCGGCTCCATGCCCTTGACGTGTACGGCAACGCCCTCGAGCCCGTACTCCTTCTCGACCCGCAGAACGCCCTCGGCCCAGATGTCGCCGATGCCCTCGCGCAGGCACATCTTGGTGAGGAAGTCGCCCACGCAGTCGGGGTCGCCGAACTCCATCTTCTCGTCGATGAGGCCGCGCTGTGAGGCCTCGATAGCCAAGGCGCACAGGTTGCCCGCCGACATGCTGTCGACGCCGTAGCGGTCGCAGAGGTCGTTGAGCCACATGATCTCGGCGAGGTCGTCGATCTCGCAGAGGCCGCCGAACACGTAGGCGGTCTCGTACTCGGGGCCCTCGATCTCGAGGCCCTTGTGACGGCCTTCGAACACGCGGTTGTGCTTCACGCACCTCATGACGCAGGGCGGACAGGACTCGTTCTTTGTGCCGTGCTCCGCCAGCATGGTCTCGACGGTGAGGCGCTCGAAGGTCTCGAGCATGCCCTTGCGCCAGTAGCGCGTGGGGAAGGCGTTGGCGCCGTTCATGATGCGCACCATGTTCATGGTGCCGCCGCGCTGGTAGGCGGCCACGGCGGGGTGGTCTTTGGTGCTCTCCACCATCTCCCTGACGACGGCCTTGTAGTCGTCGGGTCGGGCGACCTCGACCTTCTTGTCGCCGTGCCACACGACGCCCTTCAGGTTCTTGCTGCCGAACACCGCCCCGGGGCCACCGCGCCCGAGCTGGTGCCATTTGTTGTTGTTGACGCAGGCGAAGCGCACGAGGTTCTCGCCGGCCTGACCGATGACGCACGCCTGCGCCTTCTTGTGCGCGGTACGCGCAAGGATGCGATCCTCCGCCTCATAGGCGTCGAGGCCCCAGAGGTCGTCGGCGCTGTGGAACGCGACGCCATTGTCACTGACCTCAAGATACACACGGCCGTCGGCCTTACCCTCGACGATGACGACCTTGTAGCCGGTCTTGGCGAACTGCGGCGTGAGGTTACCCCCGGAGTAGCACTCGCAGTACGCGCCGGTGAGCGGCGAGACGAAGAAGAGGCCGTAGCGATTGCTGCCCAGCATCGTGGTGCCGGCCATGGGGCCGATGGCGAAGATGAGCTTGGCGTCAGGACTGAGCGGCTCGACCTCCGGGCCTACCTCCTCGCAGAGGTAGTGGGTGCCGAGACCCTTGGCGCCGATGAGCTCTTTGATGAGCTCGGGCGACACCGTCTCCTCAGTGGACGTGCGCGTGGTGAGGTCGATGCGAAGAAGGTCGCCCATTCATGCTCCTTTGCAGTGCCAAAGCGTCCCCGGCACCCCCCGTTGCCCGGTGACCGCCCGCGGTCGGCGGAGCCGGCCCCGGCGGGACGGCGAAGCGTCCCGCTACGGAAGGAGCCGCGTGCGGACGTGCGTCCGAACGCGGCTCCATTCTGGCATGTTCGGCGCAGCGCGGCCAGTGGCCGCGGCGGAGCCGAATACGGTACTAGGCCAGCACTTTGTCCAGCGGCGTGTACTTCATCTTGTGCGCCTTGGCCACCGACGGGATGGTGAGCTTGCCACGGTAGACGTTGACGCCCAGGGCAAGAGCTGCATCGTCCTTGACGGCCTGCTCGAAGCCCTTGTTGGCGATGTCGAGGCCGTAGGGCAGCGTCGCGCCGGCGAGAGCCATCGCGGAGGTGCGAGCAACGGCGCCCGGCATGTTGGCGACGCAGTAGTGGATGACGCCGTCGACCACGTAGGTCGGATCGCTGTGCGTGGTGGGCTTGGAGGTCTCGAAGCAGCCGCCCTGGTCGATGGCCACGTCGACGAGCACCGAGCCCGGCATCATGTGCTTGAGCTGGCTCTTCTTGACCAGATGCGGAGCCTGGGCGCCGCCGGGGAGAAGGACGCCGCCGACGACGATGTCGGCGTCGACGATCTGCTCCTCGATGGCAGCCTCGGTGGAGAGGACGGTCTCTATGCTGCCGCCGAAGACGTCGTCAAGGTAGGTCAGGCGCGGAGCGTACTTGTCCATGACGACCGTGCGTGCGCCCATGCCCACGGCGACCTTCGCGGCGTTGGTGCCCACGGTGCCGCCGCCGATGATGACGACCTTCGCCTTGTGAACGCCGGTCACGCCGCCGAGGAGGACGCCGCGACCGCCGTGGTTCTTCTGCAGGTGCGTGGCGCCGGCCTGGATGGCCAGCTTGCCGGCGACCTCGCTCATCGGGAAGAGCAGCGGGTGGGCGCCGTTCGGCAGCTCCACCGTCTCGAAGGCGATACCGCGGATGTCGGCTTTGAGCATGCCCTTGGTCAGGTCCTTCGCATAGGCAGCGGCCAGATGAAGATACGTATAGAGGATCTGACCCGGCTTGAACATCGGCCACTCCTGCGGGAGCGGCTCCTTGACCTTGTAGATCATGTCGGCCTTGGCGAAGACGTCGGCGACGGGGGCGAGCTCGGCGCCGGCTGCCTTGTACTCCTTGTCGCTGAAGCCCGAACCGACTCCGGCGCCGGCCTCGACGATGACCTTATGGCCGGCACGCACGAAGTCCTTGACGCCGTTTGGCGTCATGGCGACGCGGTACTCCTCGTTCTTGATCTCCTTGGGGACACCGACGATCATGACTCCTCCTCGCTCTTCATCCCGATGATCACGCCCCCAGTGCGAAAGCTCGCACAGGCGTACACGATTTGGCAGTCTAGCACATGAGAACACCCAGATACGCCCAGAAAGTAAACAAAACGCGCAGAACTGAACGGACTGTGAAGCCGTCCGCGTGACAGGATCGACCGGCGCCCCGGCGTCAGGCGCCCTCCTCCGTCGGCAGCGGCGCCGGCCACACTGGCTCTGGCCCACGCCGCTCGTATATGTTTACCACAGCCGACGAAGCGAGGCGTTGCATGGCCAAGCCCGAGCGCGTCCACGACAGGATCGTAGCCATCTCCTCCGAGCTCGGCGGCACGGTGGGCGTGGCGGCCCGCAATCTGGCGAGTCGGGCGAGCGTCTGCGTCAACGCCGACGAGCTCTTCCCCATGGCCAGCTGCTTCAAGATCCCCATCATGGTCGAGGTCATGCGCCGCGTCGACGCCGGCGCTCTTCGCCTGGACGACCGCCTCACCCTCACCGAAGCCGACAAGAGCCCCGGCAGCACGCTCATCCACTGCCAGGAGGGCCTGCGGCCCTCGGTCCGCGACCTGCTCTATCTCATGATCACGCTCAGCGACAACACGGCGACCGACATGCTGTGGCGTCTCGTCGGCCTCGGAGCCGTCAACGAGACGCTGCGCGAGCTGGACCTCGCGACCATCGACTGCTTCATGCCCAACCGCGAGTACTTCCTCATGGAGTGTGGGGCCGGCAGCGACTGGCGCGGCCTGAGCGGCGCCGAGACCGTCGCCAAGTGGCGCTCCTTCGAGGCACGCGACGAGCGCGAAGACGCTTTCCGTAGAATCCTCGATGAGAACGCGCGCCTCAACGGAGCCGGTTTCCAGCACCTCTGGGACCAGCGCTGGGGCCTCGACGAAGCGCGTGGCTACGACGATGCCTTCGCCATCGACCAGGCGCTCGACAACCCGGGCTCGCCGCGCGACATGGCCGAGCTGCTGGCGATGATCGTCGAGAGCCGCTGCGCCTCGGCGCCCTCCTGCCGGCTCATGATCGAGATCATGAGCCGGCAGGAGTGGCGCGACAAGATCCCCGCCGGGCTGCCGCCGGGCCTGCTCGTGGCCAACAAGACCGGCGGCGTCTCGGGCACCAGCAACGACGCCGCGCTCGTGTACACGCCGTCCGGCGCGCCGATCGTCATGGTCGTGTACTGCAAGGGCCTGAGCTACCAGGCAGGACAGCGCGCGTCCCAAGCCATCGCCGGCATCGCCGCCGAGCTGTACGAGCATCTCGGGGAGCCGGCGTGAAGGTCGCCGGCGCCCGCATCCTCGTGGTCGGCGGCGTGCACCGGCTCGGCCGCGCGCTGGCCCTCGACCTCGCGGCGCACGGCGCCGCCGTGTGCGTGTCGTCGCGGGCGGCCGGCGAAGAGGCTGACGCGCAGGTCGGCGCGCTGCGCGCGGCCGGCGCGCCGGCCGCCGCCGCGGTGGCCGGCGACGTGCGCTGGCCTACGGCGGCCGAGAGTCTGGTGGCCGACGCCGCGGCAGCTCTCGGCGGCCTTGACGGGCTGGTGTTTGCCGCCAGCGGCCCGTTCGTGCCCACGCCCCCCGAGAGAGTGGACGAGGCCTCGTGGGACGCCTCGCTGGACACCATCGCCAAAGGGTTCTTCTTCACGGCGCTCGCCGCCCGCGGGCGCTTTCTGGCCGGCGCGGCGGCGGGCGGCGTGATCGTCGCCATCACCGACTACCTGGGCCTGCAGCCGTGGCCGGCGTTCGCGGCGCACGGCGCCGCCAAAGCGGCCCAGATCCACCTCGTCAAAGAGCTGGCGCGAGCCTGGGTCGCCGACGGCGTGCGCGTCTGCGGCGTCGCGCCGGGACCGGTGGACCTGGAGGACGACGAGCATAGGGCGGCCACGCTGCGGGCGGCCGCGAAGGTGGCGTCGGAGCGCCTTGTGGCTGCGGCGGACATCGGCGCCGCCGTGCGCTTCTGTCTCGAGACCGACGCCGTGACGGGCGTCAACGTCGTCGTCGACAACGGCTCGCTGGTGATGTCCTAGACCGTCTTGCCCCTCTTGGCCTGGTCGATGAGCTCCTTGGCCTTGAGAGCCAGCCAGAACTCCATGCGGTCCTGTGACTGGTCGAGGTCGCGGCCGGTGATCTCCTCCACGCGCTTCATGCGATAGCGCAGCGTGTGGCGGTGCACGTAGAGCTTCTCGGCGGCGTCGCCCCAGTGGCCGTTGGCCTCGAGGAAGCAGGCGAGGCTCTTCACGAGGTCGCTCGAGTTCTGCTCGTCGTAGCCTTGCAGCTTGCCGAGCACGCTGTCGTAGAAGACCTGCAGTGACAGGGTGTCCTGCAGGCCCAGCAGGAGCCCGTAGGAGCCCAGGTCGTCGAAGCTGGCGATGACGCCCGGCTCGCCCTTGAGCCGGCGGATCTTGATGGCGTAGCTGGCCTCGTAGTAGCTCTGGCGCAGGTCGATGAGCTGGCGGTGCGGGCGGCCGACACCGACCGACACACTGATCTCGGGGATGAGCTGGTCGATGGTCCCTTGGAGCTCTCCGGCAAGCGCGACCACCGCGCCGCCGTCGAGCTTGCCCGGCTGCACGAGGATGACGACCGAGTCGCTGCGCGACGCCGAGATGAAGAGGATGTCACGCTTCGCCATGAACTCGTCGACCGCCCAGTGCAGCCGTTCCTTGACGTCCTGCACCACGGTCTCCTCGCGCTCGCCGCGCGCGTCGACGGGCGCCTCGAAGCCGTCGATGTCGAGAAGGACGATGAGGTGCGGGGACTGCGGATCGAGGCCGAAGAAGGCCAGACGGCGGGCGATCTCCTCCTCGTAGAGGTCGCTGGCGATCAGCTCGTCGAAGAAGTCGCCGGCCAGCCGCTTCTCGGTCTCGGCGACGGCCTTCTTCTTCACCAGCTCGAGCGCCGTCACGGTGACCACGTTGTGCAGGATGATGCGGTCGTACTCGCTGAAGTCGCCACTGTCCTTGACCACAACGAGGAACGCGCCGATGCGATGCGACGCGACCACGGGGTAGACCTGCACGCCCGAACCTACGCCCTCCATGCTGAGGGCGAAGTTCTGGCGGTTGGCGCGGCGGTCGCTGATCTGGCCCCAGAGGTCGGCGATGAGCTCGCCGCCCAGGTGCCTGCGGTAGGCGGCTTCGCAAAGCACCACGCCGTGGAAGTCGAAGAGGACCGCCGAGCAGCCCACCAGGGCCGAGAGCGTCGAGAGGATGGCCTCGAGGCCCTTTTCTTCGAGCACGATCTTGGTGAGCTTCTCGTGCACCGCGAGGCTGCGCTGCAGGAGCGAGTACTGCTCGTTGACGATCTTCGAGGCCACGGCCTCGGTGATGGCGATGAACGGCACGTGGTACGGCACCTCGAACAGCGGGAAACCGTACTCCTCGGCGACCCTGATCAGCGCCGGCGGCACCTTGTCGAAGCTGAACCCGGTGCCGAAGCCGAGGCCGGAGAGGTTGTGATCGATGAGCAGCTTGAGCTGCTCGATCTGCTGGTCTTGCGCGCCGACGAAGCCGTAGCCGGTGGTGAGGAGGAGCTCGCCGCCCTTGAGCCACTTGGTCGGGTCGGGGACCTCAGTGATGTGCACCCAGCGCACCGGGTTGCTGGTGGACTTGGCGCCGGCCAGCAATCTGAGGTTCAGGTCGGGGATCTCGAGGATGTCCTGGACGCTGATCATCGCCCGCGATTCTACATCATGTCCAAGTACAGCGCGAGAGCATGCCGCGTGATGACCGAGAGCGCTTTGTACATTCTGGCACCGCCGAAGACGCGCTGTTCAGCCTCGCCGCAGCACGCGCCCGGGCAGAGCCCCAGTGTGCTCGCCTTCGGCGATCACCGGTTCGCCGTTGACCAGGACCCAGTCCAGGCCCTCGGGGTGCCGGTGCGGGATGTTCTCGAACGGATACGCGTGCGGATACAGGTTGGTGGCCCGGTCGCGCACCTTGTCGAGATCGAAGACGACGATGTCGGCGCGCAGGCCGGGCCGCAGGACGCCGCGGTCGAGCAGCCCGAAGCGCTGCGCGGGGAAGGAGGTCATCTTGCGGATGGCGTCCTCGAGGCGCAGCACCGGCTCGTCGCGCACGTAGCGCTCGAGGACGCCGGGGTACTCGCCGTAGCTGCACGGCCAGTACAACGCCGGGTCGTCCAGGGTCTCCACCGGCGGCATCACCAGGCCGTCGGACGACACCATGGCCAGCGGGCTGCGCAGAAGCACCCGGATGTCGCGCTCGTCGACGTAGTCGAAGATCCCGACGATCTGGTCGTCCTCCTCCACGATGAGGTCGAGGTACGTGTCCAGCGGCGCGCTGCCGCGGTCGGCCGCGATGTCGGCCACCGACCGCCCCCTCAGCTCGGGGTGCCGCGCGGCGTACAGGATGACGATGCGCTCGAAGCGGCCGTGGCGGACCAGACCCGTGTAGCCCGCGCCGGGCAGCACGTCGTCGGCGATCGCCCGGCGCAGATTGTCCCGCTCGCGAGGGTCGCCGAGCAGCGCCATCAGCGCCTCGTGCCCCAGATCGAGCACGGGCTGGGGCAGCGCGCGGGACAGGCGCGGCGCGAGATCGGTGTGCACGTCGTTGTCGGTGGTGACGTCGAGGCCGCCGCGGCGCGCCTCCTCGATGAGCGCCAGGTTGGCGCCGGCGTCCTCGCGAGCGCCCCACTTGGGGGCGTTGTGCGAGACCTCGACGGCGACGCCGCACTCGCGACCGATGGCGAGGGCCTCGGCGACGGCCTCGAGGATGGTCTCGCGCTCGCCACGGATGTGCGTCGTGTACAGCGCCTGGTGGCGGCCCACGACGCGGCACAGCCGGACGAGCTCGTCGGTGCCCGCATAGCAGCCCGGCGGGTAGACGAGGCCCGTGGAGAGGCCGTGGGCGCCGGCGCGCAAGGCGGCGTCCAGCAGCCGCTCCATGCGCGCCAGTTCCTTCTCGACGGCGGGCCGCCCGGCAAGGCCCATGACCGCCAGCCGCAGGGCGCCGTGGCCGACGAGCGGGGCGATGTTGATGGCCCCGCCCGCGAGCTCCAGCGCCTTGAGATACTGGCGGAAGCTCGTCCAGTCCCAGGCCACCCCGCTGATGTCCCAGTAGTGCGCCCAGTTGTGCAGCGCCTCGTCGCGGTGAGCCGCGCTGAGCGGCGCCGGCGACATGCCGCAGTTGCCCGTGACGTGGGTGGTGACCCCCTGCCGTACCACGGAATCCGCCCGCGGGTGCTGAAGGATGGAGATGTCGGAGTGCGTGTGCGGGTCGACGAAGCCGGGGGCGACGTAGCGGCCGCCGGCGTCGACGACGGTGCGGCCGCGCAGCGCGCCCGCCGCGCCGATGGCGGCGATGCGGTCACCGCGCACGGCCACGTCGCCGTAGTACCAGGGGTTGCCGCAGCCGTCCACGATGCGGCCGCCCGCGATGACGAGGTCGGGAGTGGTCACGCGCGCTCCCGGCCCTACATCTCGTACATCTGGTAGGGGTTCTCGCAGGGCGGGCCGGCGCAGACGTAGATGCGGCGCTCGTCCAGGTCGCAGATCATGCTGCCCACGGTCATGCCCTGCTCGGCCGGCGGCTCGCTCTCGTCGGGATGCCCGCAGATGGCCTGCGCCGGGGCCGGATCGTGGCAGCGGAGCGCGCGGGCCACAAGCTCGACGGGGTCGTCGCCGCGGGCGATGCCCTCCGCAAGGATCCCTTCCGCCGTCGCCAGGCGGAGCGGCGATTCCTCGTAGGTCGCCGCCTCGAACGGCGCCATCTCGGCGGCGACGTAGTGATTGGTGTGCGCCATGCAGCCGGCGGACGAGTGGTCCCTGAAGGCGCTCGCCGTGGCGGAGGTCTCGAGGTCCCAGAGGCGGCCGCGCGTGTCGGCGAGGAAGTGGTTGGTCCCACGGGCTCGCGCGGCCAGCAGGCCGCGCTCGCGGGCCGCCTCGAGCGACACGCCCTCGAGGGAGGCGCGGCGCACGAACGTGTTGGGCACGCCCACGCGATTGTCGTTGCTGTGCACCGAGTTGCTCACGTTGCCGACGCCGTGCGAGTTCATGGCGAGCATCAGCAAGTAGGGCGCGCCGGCGATGCCCATGACCCGCGTGCCGTCCGGCACCGTCAGATCGAACATGACGTTGTTGGGCGCGTCCACGACGTACCAGTCCATGTTATGGCCGATCACATGCCGGCCGCGGGCCGCGACCGCGACCGCCGTGCAGTGGTCGCCGCCGCCCGGCCCGGCGGGCGCCGACGCCCGCCGGCCGCCCTCGCCCGGTTCGTTGGCGGTGAACTCCTCGCCGCAGTTCGGCACGAGCAGCTCGGAGAGCGGCAAGCCGGCCCCCTCGGCGACCCCCTCGAGCTCTTCGAGGTGCCGGGGCGCCCAGCGGCGGGCCTCTTCGGCGTACGCCAGCGCCAGCCGCTCGGCCGCGGCGAAGCTGAGCCGGCCCTGGGTCATGGCGCAGAGGTTGTCGCGGAAGAAGGCGAGGGAGGCGTGGATGGCGTCTCGGGCGCCCTCGCCGACGGCGCGGCCGAGCTCCCGGTAGGAACCGCGCGCCTGGACGTACACGAAGGGGATCGCCATCCTCTGCATCCTGTC
>Ga0315284_10003544_pt1 | contig 22209 bp, 16 predicted proteins | sample YL17G09_16_MG_FD_203696 | JGI IMG/M metagenome (GOLD analysis project Ga0315284, IMG submission 203696) | Sediment microbial communities from Yellowstone Lake, YNP, Wyoming, USA - YL17G09_16 | ecosystem: Environmental > Aquatic > Freshwater > Lake > Sediment | place: USA: Wyoming | collected... | reverse complement strand
TCATCCTCTCTTTTCATCGGGTAGACTTACCTTATAGTAAGGAGCTTATAGGGTCTCCCAAGTTCTTTATATCTCTCTACAGACATGCCATGTGCCAAGACCCCGACAGACCCTCTTTAGAATCTCACCATAGGCGATTCTTTGGTATAGGTTTCCGTTACCGAAAACGACGTCGCTGTCTTGCATTAATCTTTATTTACGAGGCTGTATAATTCACTTCAGGAAGTACGGTCTTCCCTATGGCCTATCTGTTTCCCTGTGTACGCTTCATCTAATGGTTACCCATTTTAATGCAACACTCGGTATGGGTGGTTGGCTAGACCTTACTCAACAAGGACTTTCACCCTGTAAGAAATATAAAACTTCTTGGCGCTCTTCCGCTAAAAGTTACCGAATTATTGACTTGGCACACCTTCCCGATTTATCTAATTTAAAATACTAATTGTCTAAGAAAATGGGATGTGTCCCTATTTATTCTAATTCTAACCATATATTTTAAAAATAAGTATTGTATTGTAATATTAAGTAGTTAAGGCAAATAAAAAGAATTTGGGATAAATTATTTTAAGACTGTCACGAAATTAATAATAATTAAAAAAATAAATTTAAAACGTAAGAATCTTTGTATCAGTTGAAGCTATGGGATTATTTATTTTTTCTTCCTAAAAGATAAAAGAATAAAAATTAAATAATAGTCAATTCTAAAAAAGCTCATAGACCGTGTTTTTAAGCTCGTGAGCAGGTACTCCTAAACTATAAGTTAAAAATTGTGCCTGATGGTCTACATCTATCAATAGAACATGCTTATTTAACTTATTTAAGCCTGCTCCTATATTAATTGCGCAAGTAGTTTTTCCCACTCCGCCTTTTTGATTAATTAAAGCAATTATTTTCATAAAATTAGCCTTTTAATTTTATTTATTTTTTAATTCTTGATTATTTTATCTTCCAGTTCTTAATTTCGCGAATCTTAGTAATAGCAGGAGGGACGAAAATATAAATTAAGAGTGAAATAATAAAACTAATAAAACTTCCGAAAATTCCGAATAATAGTCCTATCAACAAAGATAAAACAATAATACTGATATTAAATCCATAGATAAGTTTATTGGTTTTGTAAAACTCCCGTCGTCCAGTAATATCAAGAGAGCCTTTAAAGTTAATGAATTCTTTGAAATTAATTTTTATAAGTTTTTTGCCTTTCCCGCACTTAGGACATAAACCTACATGGTTAATATCCCAAGGTTCACCACAGGAATTACATACGGCTGGACTTTCGTTTACTTGTCCCATATAGTACTGCTTCCTTTCATCGTATTTTAATTTTATAAAACTTGCCGCAAATTATGTTGTTGCCGCAATTTTTCTTATTTTCTGTCATTCAATTTCTCTCCTAAAAGGGCGGGGGCGTTGTTTTTATATTAATTTTTCAACAAGTACATTAATTTGTTTTTCTATTTGATTTACATCTTTATCATTTTTAGTCAAAATGTGTGTTTTTTTTGATAAAACAGAGATTGTATTGTGTATTTTATTTGTCGGATTAAATTTCGGAATTGGTAGATTTTTAACCATAGATATTGAAATTCCCCACTTACTTTTTGTTGACCTATATGAAAATAGTTTGTGTACTAATTCAGAATTTAAAATACCACAGATATAATAAGCTTCATTTTCCGAATCAAAAGGTATATAGCTTATTGTGTTATCTGGGATAATCTCTTTTTTTCCTATATATTTATCATCAACTTTGTCAGCTACTGCAAAAGCAGGAAGATAACCAATAGATGACCAAACAACTTTGAAAGGCTTGAATGTATAATCTCCAATACCAAATAAAGAATAAAAGGGTTTATCTCCACCTTTAAACCACCGTGAAGCTCTTTTTAGAAGTTCTCTTTTAAATGAAAAAAGATATTTGTATGTTTTTGGATAATTTATTCTCAATTCAGATTCGTTATTTCTTCCATGTTTTTTATGCGGAATTATTATATAATAATATCCTTTGATTATCCATTTTTTAATGTGTCGTGGTTTAATAATAGGGTAAATCAAATCTTTTTCAATTTTCGTTTTTACATTTCTAACTTTCTTCTTACCAATTTGCACATTTTCTATTAAAAGGTTTCCATTAACTTTATCTAAAATTTTTATAAAAAAGACGCTGTTAAGGTCATTTACTACACCATGTCTAACTTCATAAGAATTAGATGTTTGGAGGGTCTTTATGGGTTTTTCTCCCTTTCTAACTAAAATCCAAACATCTGTCGGGTCATTTGTGCTTGGATCTGGATAGGCATCTAAATTAATAGCTAAAACAGCTTTTTTTACTTCATCTAAACTCATAGATTCTTCTATACTCGACCCTTCTTGAATATCCCACAAAATATATGGAACTGGGTAGACAGTTTCTTTACCCTTTTCAATTATGGTTATTGATGTTTCAGAACCAGAGTATTTGAATGGTTTTAATTTAAGTAAATCATGAACTTTAAGGACTTTAACAGGTATTGCTGAATCTTCCTTTTCAATAGTGAATTTTCTAAATTCTTTACCAGCTATACTTTTATAGAGAGTCTGTTTTAAAACAAAAGACAATACGCCACCATCTTTGAGGTATTTATCCATACACACATAAGTAAACACAATGGATATGTCATCATGAGCAAAACCCATGCCTGCTTTCATACCTTTATAGGAGTAGAGTTTATAGATGTGTAGATATAAAACACCAAGTTTCTTTTTATACTCATCTGATAGAAATTCCCATTTTATCCAAGGTGGATTACCAATTACGAAATCAAAATTTGAGAATAACAATGGAGCGAAGGAGTTTTGAATTATCTTTGTCCAGATTCTATTTTTATTTTTCTTATGAAGACTGAATATAGATTTATAAAAATCTAAAATAATCGCTCTATTCTCTTTTTCTAAAGCAATAGTTTTATCAAGAAGTTTTATAAAATCATCTGGCGGATACTCATTATCGATACACTGTTCTGCAATTTGCAGAATAGCAGGAAGTTTATTATTATCAACTACATCTTTAGGTATTTTAAAAATTCCCTCTACTGTTGAAACATTATAAACATCTTTTTTTAATTCACCGTGACCTTCTGTCGTTGGAGTTAAAATAGAATCTGATAGATAAACAGGAAGAGTAATAAGGTCTCTTTTTTCATGCACTATTAAATCACTAATAGCCAAAAGGTAATTTGTTCTTGCGGTTAAAACCGCAACAGGATTAACATCAAATCCGATGACGTTATTAATTATGATGCTTAAAAGTTTAGATTTATCAATTTTTTCTCTCGTACAATTTTTTATTTTATTGATAAATTCAACTAAAAATGTACCAGAACCACAACCAGGGTCTAATACTTTATATGTTAGGTTACCATTATATCCTGATTCATCTATGGCTAACTGAACAAGCCATTGAGGCGTATAATATTCTCCTAAATCGTGTCTTATTCTTTTAGGAACTATGTCTTGATATAAGTTTCTTAATATGTCTCTAGAATTATGATTGTGGTCAATAAGACTTCGTGGGTTATATTCGTTTATTTTTGACAAAACTTTTCTTATATTGCCTTGTATATCTTCATTCCAACAATCTAAATACCATGAAAAAAATCCCCCTTCAATATAGTTATCTATTCCTAATGTTTCTCTAAAAAAATGACCTTCTTCTATTGCTTTGAGGCTTTTTTTAAGATTTGTCTCCTTCATTAAATACTTAGAAGGCGAATCAAAAGGCAATTTTAAGCTGACACAAACTATTTCACTTGCTATGAGTTTTATTATAAAAGCGTAGTACGTATAAATTACAAATAAAAATCTATCAACACGCAACTCTTCTTTAGTTTTTAATATTTTTGTTGCTATTTCTTGAAAATCAGAAACTAATTTATCCTCATTAAGAACACCACCATAAATATATCTAAAAGTTTTGTCCCATTCACTAAACAACATGTTTATTCTCTGATTTGAGCCAATGTTTTTATCTAATTGCTGGTAAAGGATAGTTATAAAGTCTCTTGCTAATGCCGTTTCAAGCGAAAAATCATTTTTGAGAGCAAAATGGGAAATGGTTTTTTTGAATAATCCAGATAAAAGTAATAACCAATCATATAAGGCATACATATTGAATTTTTTGAGGTCATAAATCCAATTGTCGGTATCGGGGTTGTAGATAATAAATACTATTTGCTTACCATCAAATATAATTCCGATAAAGTTTTTCTTGGCTGATTTCGGTATTTTATCTAAATATTTTTCGTTTACCTGCTTTATAGATTTTTTTAAATCCTTTTCTTTTGAAAGAAGATTATATTTTTTGAACTCAATTATTAAAGAACCATATAAAGCATCGATTCTGCCTTTAATTTTAAGGGTACCAATCTTACTAACTTCATAATCTATAAAACTTGAAAAATCTATCTCTTGTTGTTTAAAAAAATCGTTGAAAACAGTCAGAACTTCGATCTTAAGTTTTTCTTCATTTGAAAATTTAGACTTCTCAACAGCTTTGTTTATCTCTTCAAATAAGGTATCAACCCTTTTCTTTATTTCCGTTATATTTAGGATTTGCATATTGCTCATATTTTAAACCTCTTTATTATGCGAATATTATATATAGTTTATTAACTTTGTCCTTTTTAAATTCTCGTTCGCCCCCGCCCCATAAAAATAAGAAAAATTTTTGTTTAACTTTCGTTAGATGAAAGTTGCGTAGCAATTTCATTCTCTCTTTTCCTCCTATGAAGTTAAACGAAGGCAGCAACATCGTCATAATTTACGGTCTCCTTCTTTCTGCGTCAGCAGAGGCAGGCTTTCGAATGTCATATAACTAAAAATAGCCGAACTACTTCGTTTATGCTCCAAATAGGCATGTTTTGAAAAATACATCATTTGTGTCTGACTTACTGTGTAAAAAATATTTATAATAATTTACGACTTAAGTAAAATAGTTGTTGCTGTAGTTTTTATACTCTGTAATAATTTCATGCTTTTGAATCTCCTTTTTTAGGGGGTGTTCCTATTGTAAAGTTAATTCAATATTTACAGAGCTGCTTACTTGTTCCAAATATTCAAATTCATCTTCTATAATTAAAGTTTTTTGTTTTGGCGTTAATTTTTCCAATGCAACATTTATCGCTTCTTCTGATTTGTCTATGCCTATCCAGTTTCTGCCTAATTCTTGTGCGGCTTTTAGTGTCGTTCCAGAACCACAAAAACAATCCAATACAATGTTATCTGGGTTGGAAGAAGCATTTACAATTAATTTAAGCAATTCCAAATTTTTTTCAGTAGGATATGAAGGGTTTTGTAAATCTTTAAATTCTAAAATGTCTTGTATTTTCTTTCCATTGTTTTCATCTGCATAAATCTTTTTTCGTGGAACTCCTGTTTTTGACCACTCGATTAAACCCTGCGTATCCAATTCTTCCAATACAGATGGAGAACTCCTCCAATGCCTTCCTTTCGGGGGCATAATTCCTTTCCAAGATTGTCCTGTCTGACCATTCATTGTTTCTCCCGGGGCATGTAATGGAATTGTAGTGTATCTTCGCCCATATTTATCGATTTTTTTAAATAATCTTTCCAAATCTTTTTCAGACATTGGTGCTTTTGGACTATTCCAGATATGGTTTCCCGTTTTTGAATAAAATAAAATCATATCCTTAACATTTCCGTACGCTTTTCTCTCAAAATTTTTTGGATTGCACTTAATTCTAGTTAGATCATTAAGAAAGTTTTTTCTACCAAATATTTCATCCATTAAAACCTTAATATAATGTCCTATCTTGTAGTCTATATGAACATAGATTGAACCTTTATCCGATAACAATTCTTTTAATAATATCAGCCGTTCTCGTATAAAATCTAAAAATTCTGGACCAATTAAAGAATCGGCATAAGCAATATTATCCCCATTACTACGACTAATTGAATTTGCCTTGTCTTTACTCATTCTGAAAATGTTATTTGTGGAAAACGGAGGGTCAATATACACTAAATCTATTTTTCCTTTTAATCCATATTTATCAATCAAATGCTTCATAACTGCAAGATTATCACCCTTTATTAGTTTAGATTTTGTTTGGGAGTTTCCACTAATAGATTTTAAAAATATTGGGTTAATGTTTTCCAATATTTCTTTTTCGCTTTTTTTCCCTTCGTAATTTAAAATCATATTACCTCTCCTCTTTAGAGTTGGAATAAAAATTCTCTGAGAACTAAAGCACTTAAAATGTTATATTCCGAATAAGTTGTGATTATATCCTTATACATCTTGTTGTTTCCTTTGATGTATAAAACTCCATCAAGAATGGCTATTTTTACTGCTTTAACCCCTTCAGTTTGTATTGTGCTCATAGCATCACTAAATTGTGCGTTCTGGTGCCCTCCAAAATCCGTTAAGAATTTTGCTTCGCCGATAACATATTTTCCATTAAACCGCGCAACAAAATCTAAACCTTTATTTCGGTTATAGTTCAAATACTTTTTAGCAAAATCCGTCATTTCTTTTTCAGTTGCATCTAAAACCGCATTATCTTTTATTGTTATAAATTCTTTTAATTTTAAGTTTGAAACACCCAAAACATCTTTATTTATCCATCTTCTAAATAGAGGACCAATTTGTCTATTAGTCTCCTTAGGTTCTGAACATCTTTCCAAAATTTTATCTAACCCTAATTCAGATAATCTTCCATATAGTCTATCAACAGTGGCAGGGTTTCTGTTTATTGCTGAAGAGTCCCTCTTTAAATAGGCAACATAAGAATCCTTTATCGGAAATAAGTTAAGAGAAAGTAATAATTTTAGAAGTTCAATTTTGTTCTTATCGTTAAATGCTCTTTCGATTGCTTTCCATTTCTGTTTATCTACTTCCCGTATTCCTTCTGGAATTGTGGGATAGACTTTAAAAAGCTCATCCAAATAGTTTCTTTGATTTGCGAATTCTATACTTAGTTTTGTCCAGTAATTCATATTAATACCTCATTAAGTAAATAATAACTCTTGTTTATAAATATTGCTTCGCTATTCGTTTCCGTTTTGGAACACCCCTATTGAGTAAGAAAAAATTTTGTTTAACTTTCGTTAGATAAAAGTTGCGTAGAAATTTCATTATCTCTTTTCCTCCTATGAAGTTAAACGAAGGTAACAAAATCGTCATAATTTACTATCTCCTTTTTTTAAAAGGCAGGTTTTTGAATCGCACATAATGTTCCCAGCATAAAAGAAGTTCCGCCGAAAGCGGAATTTTGGTGAGTTCCGAAAGGCACGAACCTTTTATGCTGTGTTATCGGAAGTTGCAAAGTCATCTATTTCTCCTCTTGAATTATTTCTCTCAATGTGTACACCTCGATTGAATCCACTCCAACATCTAAATGGTAGCGACCATGTCCTTTCTTTATCAGTTTCGCTTCTTTTCCGTCTCCGAAGTTTTGTTTCTCACTAACATTGCCTAACTCCCAACATATAACTTTATGAATCCCTTCTGGCGGGTGCGACCATGCAAAAAGATTCTCTAACGTTACGACAATCTCTGCCCAAGCAAATGATGGTATCCCTTTATTGTTATATTCTACTAGAAGGTCAGTTCCATAAGAGGTCTTGTACTCTCCAATCCGAAAATCTATTCCTGGGTGCCTAGATGAAATCATCGCTTGGAGGAGGAGGGCAGTTTCGGCTTCACTTTTTGGTTCCTTAATAGGTCCAGACACTACCTTTGGCGCTTTAAGGTCAGGCCTACCTTTATATGTATTCAGTCTCTGCTCCAATTCGTTTTTTGCCTCTTGCTTTCTTTTTGTGGCTCTTTCCTTTTGCTTTTCCAGTTCCCTTAGCTCATCTTCTCTCTTTTTTGCATCGAAATAAGCGGCAGTAGCCGGGTCACTTTTGATGCTATCAAGGAAGCTTTTAATACCTTTTATGGCTAAATCATACTCTTCTTGATCGCTTCTAATGTTATTTCTATTGGCTGTTAAATCAAACTGTTGGCAATTCGTAAATATCAACATCGACCTGTAAAAGTATTGACCACCAAACACATCTTCGATGATTAAATTATTTCTTTCTACTCTGATGAAATCCTTACACAGCCAGAGCCCCATCATTTCATAAGTATGGGGTACTAATTCTCTGTTTGCCTCCCCAAGTATTGCACCAATTATATTTACAGTTACTTTCACTCCTCCTTCGGTTTCATCACAATCTATAGTCTTTGGATCAAAAATTTTGCAATAATTGTCGCTTCCTTTTGATAGATCTGTATTTTCATTTGGAAATTTGAAGCCAAAAGGGATAGATATTGAAGTTGGAAGATTAATTGGTTTCAACTCGACATCCATCTTTTTTGGACTACTAAAGTAATGACCAAATGAGCCTACTACGGTGTACCATAAAATATATTGAATTAAGTTACCAACCGATTCAAACTCAAATTGTTTAGCTTCGAAACCGTCTATAATAATTTTTGTACCTTTCCCATCAACGGCATCTTCATCGTACTTGTATGTTGGAACAATGCCTCTCTTTAAAGTTTCCCAAGGTGGAATTTCTGTTTCTGCGTGAATATGCTTTCCATTTTTCCATGCGTCAACAGTTATCCCGCAACTTTTATAATATATCTTAGTACCATGCCCTTTTGTCCCAATGGAGCCATGTGGCTTATGAGAATCGCCCAAATTAAAAAAATCCTCAATTTCGCTAGTGTTATCTCTTCCTCTTTTTTCACTGCTCATGCCTTCGCCATCGTCGGTAATCTCCACCATTATCTTTTTTCTTCTATTAGGACTTAATATTCGCACCAAATCAAACTTCAAAACAGCCTTCGCCGCTCCTGCATCCCAAGAATTGCTTAATGCTTCTCTAATTATTTCCTTGGGATCTTTAAAGTCTTTTGCGATTTCGAGAAATTCTCTTGCCTCATTAACACGAGGTCTTATTCCTGTTGGCATTTTATCTCCTCCTTATTAAATTTCTTTGCAATTTCCGATAACTTAAAATAACCGAACTACTTCGTTTATATTTTCAAATCGGCATGTTTTGCGAGATACGTCATTTGTGCCCGACTTACTGTATAAAAAATACTCATTATTACTTCACATTTCCCTTTTGGGACAGGATGTCGCCTAACGTCCCGAGGATAAAAGAAGTTGCCTGAAAGGCAATTTGCGGAAATCTTTGATTTCCCTTTTATCCTCTGTTAGCCGCCGTTTCATTTACTTAAATATTAGTGTGAATAGGATACCTAATATCGCTCCAATGATCAAAACAATAATTTCTTTGGGTATTTCATAAAAATGATCTTTAGCTTTATCCCAAAAGGTTTTGTTGAATCCTGAATCTTTGTTTATATCGAATTTGAAAAATTTCTTTAGGTTATATGCCACACTTCCAAAATTATTTATATCCCCGATCCATTCCCTGTTTATTATATCTATGATTTCCGTAAGATATTCTTCGCCAATGTCATTAATAACTCCATCTTTACATTTATCACAGATATAACCAAGAGCTATGTCTACTTTGTCGTCCATTTTAAAAAAGGTATAATCTAAACAGCATCCTTTCGTATCACGATGTGAATGTAAATCCACATTTTCATTCATAAATAGCAAAGAGGCAGTAATGCAATGTGATAAATACTCAAATAATGAAGGTGGTGAAAAATACTTTTCCCATGTATCAGTAGTGATAAATGCAACATTTCCTCTACACTCAAAGAACAGATTTTCTCCAATTGTTGATGCCATAATATTAATCAGATAGTCAGGCTTGTTTTCAAGGTTAATTTTTGGTCTAACTTCTTTTTCAAATGAACTAAAAAGTTCATTTGTATCGTAATATCTGCTGACGTAATAATGGTTATGTATCTCCGGGAACATAAATTCATAATAACTCTGAATTTTATTTAAACTCAGGATAAAATACTTAAAAGCAAATTCATCGTAGTTTGGCTTAGATGTAAGTAAAATCGCTACAATTTTTCTAGTCATTTTTCATCCTCTTTATAGATTGAAATGGCGGCTAACTTGTTTATATCCGAAAAGTTTCGAATATTCTTACTTTTTTGCCAATATCCGGGGTACTTTGGATATACTATTTAACTTAACTAAAAATTGTGAACATTAACTTTTATTTTTAGTTTATATTTTTCATATGGTTCTGTCAATATTTAATAAAAAAACGCCAAAATGGCGTAGGTTAGTAATTTAAAATATAAGTAAAATAAGGATTTTAATTTAAGGAAAAGTATTAAATGACGTGCTTTTATACAGAAGGCGACAAAGGTATAAAAAAAGGTGGATTAAATTTTATTTAACCCCCCTTTTTTTTGGTTAATATTTCTGAATATTTAAGCAGAATAATTTTTCATTTAAAGAATACCTACCGATTGTAGAAAGAGTCCCCAAAGAGGAATAAGGATAGCAATTATAACCAACTTTAGCATTCTATTTTCTGTAAAAGATTTATCAAATGTATCTTTAAGGTCTTTTATTCCTTTTTCAATTGCATCCGTTTCCTCATTAAAAAATGAAGAAATATATACTATTAGTTCTTTTATATTAACTGCCTTAATACCATTCTTTTTTATTTCACCTTCTATTTCATCAATTAAATCTTTTGGGAATAATTTATTCATTATTTCCTCCTTTTTGACACGAACAAACATTTTCCCTCTCCTCCTTTTATTTTTATTCTTTCCTTTGATTTCAGAACATGATTATATCTTTGCCATTTCCACTTTTTTACTTGGCAAACATCACGGTCAGAAAGAAGGAAAGAATAAAGAATTAGGAGAAAAAACTTACATGATTTTTTTCTGTTTATCCCCCCTTGTAAATTTATTAATGTTCTTATATTCCATTTTAAAAATTTTTGAAGATCAGCTTATAATAATTTAAAAATACTTGTTTAAGCTAATTCAAATTTTTCTGATTATTTTAAGAAGTTTAAAATTTTTGAAATACACGTAAACAAATAATCAGCAGTTTAGTAATAATAGCCCCAAATGTGCTAGTCTACAACTTTGCGTCCTATCCTTTCAGATAGTTAACCTTTGTCAACTTTTTAGTGATAATTTGTTTTCCTTTTTGTAAATTTTAGAATATGCAGGTTTGATAACTAAAGAGCATAGTTATTATAAATATGCTATAGGAGAAAATATTTTTTAAACGTAGATAAAAATTTCTTAAAAGGAAATAAATCCTCTTCTTTTATGCCTTTATTTGATAATATTTTTTTTATAAAAATTCTTTTATTAATATATGGCTTTAAACTGTTAGCCAATTTTTTGGCTAACTCAATGCTTGGGGCTTCTATTCCTTTTTCTAGTTTACAGATATAAGACGAGCATACTCCTATTTTTTCTGCTAATTCTTTCTGCATCATATTTTTCCGTTTCCTTGCTTCTCTAATTTGTTCATTATGGGGAAGATTAGATATCTTAATTGCAAAATAAGTATCTACTACAAACATTGAGTGCCTCCATTTAATGTGTTTGATTATTTACTACTCATTTTAGTTGAGTAATAACTCATTTTAATTATTTGAAAGAGCAGTTAAATTATACAATTTTTACATTGTGCTTGTCAAGCAGTTCAATTATCTATGTCAATATCTCTTGCAAAATTCATTAAATCCTTTATAATTCACTATTACTGCAATTTTTCTCGCACATTAAAATTTGCTCTCTACTTATATTATTCCCAAAATTCAAGGATTTTAGACAGTTTTTGGAACAATTAAAGAAAGTTCAAAAAGATAGAAAGCTATTTCGGGTAAAAATAAGAAATTGAGAGGTGTGTCAGGGGACGGCAGACCGTGTGAAAAGTCACCTTCTAGTTGCATATAACGACCTAACATGGTATAATATAACCATATAAAATAATAGAAAAAGAAAGAAAAAGGTGAATATCATGGCCTATATCCAAGGTGAAGACAGAAACCAGAACATCCTCTTTCCCGAAAGTATCGAGGAGTATATCGATAAAGACAATCCGGTACGCATCATCAATGAATACATCAATCAACTGGACTTAGAAGCACTACACTTTAACCGTGCTACTGATCCAAGACGGGGAAGACCGCCCTATCATCCTGCGGACATGCTCAAACTCTACCTCTACGGTTACTTAAATCACATCCGTTCCTCCAGGCGACTGGAGACCGAAACCGGGCGCAACCTGGAGCTCTTCTGGCTACTAAAAAAGTTAAGGCCGGATTTCAAGACCATTGCCGATTTCCGTAGGGATAACAAGAAGGCCCTGGTGAAAGTCTTCCGGGATTTCACCCGTCTATGTAATTCCTGGCAACTATTCGGCAAGGAACTAATCGCCATCGACGGTTCCAAGTTCCGGGCCTGTAATAGCAAGCGCAACAACTACAGCCAGAAAAAGTTAGCCAGACATCTTGCCTACATCAATGAGAAGATCGCCGGCTACTTACAGGAACTGGATGAGTGTGACGAACAGGAATCTCTTGACCGAAAGCCTGATGCCCGGGAGGTCAGAGAAAGGATCGCCCAGCTAAAGGAAAGAAAAGAAAAATATCAAACATATCAGAGAAGACTAGAGCAGACCAACCAGAATGAAATCTCCACTACCGATCCTGATGCCCGGCTGATGGCCAACAACAATAACAACGTGGAAGTCAGTTACAATGTCCAGACTACCGTAGATGCCAAACACAAACTGATTGCCGATTTTAAAGTCATCGATAAACCCAATGACTTAGGTCAGTTAGCCCCCATGGCCTTGCGAGCCAGAAAGATACTGGGCAATCAACAATTTACCGTGCTTGCCGATAAGGGTTACTACCAGGTTCGGGATTTAGAATACTGTACCCGAAAGGGAATGACCGTCTATGTTACCAAGCAAGTCTATTCCAATAAAACCGGAGATAAGGCCTTCTATCCAGATCGCTTTATCTATGATCGGGATAATGATTGCTATTTGTGCCCTGCCGGTCATAAGCTTTCTTATTACCGAACCAGAAAGAAAGATGATAAGATTCTCGGTGATGATTATCGTAATCCTAAGGCCTGCCAGGGCTGTCCTGTAAAGTCCAGATGCACCAGGGCAAAAAGAGGAAGGACCGTATTCCGGCATAGAAGCCAGGACTTCTTGGACCACATTGATGAGCAAACCCGAGAGAATCTCCCAACCTATAAGCTCAGACAGATGATTGTGGAACATCCCTTCGGTACCATCAAAAGGGCATGGGGTGCCTCCTATTTCCTGACCAGGCGCAAGGTCTCAGTCAGTGCAGAAATTGCATTATCCTTTCTGGCCTATAATCTCAAGCGGGTGATCAATATCCTGGGAACAGAAGAGATCTTGAGAAGATTAAGAGAAAACAAGAAGGCAGTACCGGTATAGTAGACCGGCATTTCCTTTTTTCTTTCCTATTATTTTATCAAAGAGCGAAAAAGAGAAGATGGGTTCAAAGTTTGCCTTATTTTCAAAGAATTGATTATTGTTTCTCACACGGTCTGACGGTTCTTTGTCACACTTATACCCCTTAAATAAAGTTAGAAAAAATTATCGAATTATTGAGCATGCACAACATCATATGGCAATAATCTATACCTATTTAAATTAACAGCATATTTTTTATTACTCTTTTAGTTTTTTAGGAATGTTGTACTTAAGATACTTTAATCTATAAGTTGTCAATCCACCTTCAAGATATTTTATTACTTCCGTTCTTACATCTTCATTATCTATTGCGCCAGATAATACTATTTCTCCTTTTGTTGCAGAAGCTGTCATTATCATAAATTTATCTGTATCAGAAGCTACTGCTACACTTGCATTATGTGTAGTAAAAATAAACTGTCTTACTTCTTTTCTGCTTCTTAACTTGGAACACATATCATCCCAAATTGCTCGTATGTCTAGGGAATCTTCTGGTTGATCTATAATTATAGGCATAATGCCTTCACTTAATGCTAAAATAATCATCGCGGTGCACTTTTGGCCTGTAGATAAATTTTTAAGCGGAACAAAATTTACTTTTTTGTTATCTTCAATATTGTATTTTATCTCAGGTCTATCCTGAGGAATGGCTTTATATTGAAGAAGCAATAATTCTTCATAACTTTTTGTATTAAGAAGATGGTCTGCTAAATTCTTAACTTTTTCCTCTGGTAAATCAGTTATTTTTGCTATTTCTTTAATAAATTTATTTGTATCCTTAAGTTCATCAGTTCGGGATATATCATATCGGAGTAAATTTATAATAAACTCATAGGGTGTAACCTTATTGGAAAGTTGCTCAATGTCCCATTCTCTTAAATAAGAACCCCGTTTTAAAAAAGCTAAGCATTTTTGGAATTCATCCTTATTGGTTGATTCGATAATAGTAATTTGTAATTTCTTATTAGAACCTTTTTCAAAATATTCACATTTCTCCTTTCTAGCTTGAAAATAATCAGAATATACTCCTTTTAATTCTTTAAGTTTCCCATTTCTAATTTTAAAGATTTCTTTAATTTGCTTTGCCTTATTTCTTATAGCTAGTAATTTCTTTTCTAGATTTTCTATTTCTTTTACTTTTATTGTTCTTTTCTCTTCTAACTTTTGAGAATCACCGCCTATTCTAAGCACTTGTTCTTGAAATTTTGATTTCTTCTCATCAAAGGTTGGTTTCCATTTTTTATATTCATCTGAAATTTTTTGAATTGCCTTATTCACTTTTTCTCGTTGAGTAACAAAACCATCAAGCAAGAAAGACATTGCGTCTTTTATAGTTTCTTGCGATCTTTTTAAAGCAGGGTCTAATGACATTACTTTGGGAATTTCAGGTATTTCTTCATTTTTTATAATTCTCTCAAAATTATTTATATGCTCAACTAGTATTTTTAAAAAATTGTATTGCATTCTAAAGGCCTTATCTTTTTCTTCTAATTTTGCAAACTCATCAAAAATTGGATTTTTTAATTGCTTTGATAGCCGTTCTAGTTCAACTTTAGAAGTTTCTAGTTGTTTATAAAAGTTTTTTTGTTCGTGGTAGGCCTTAAGAGATTCAGAAAATTTTCTATCAAGTTCTTCTAATTCGGATTCTACTCCGATTATTTGATTTCGATATCTATAGAAATCAAAGAATTTATCTATGAATTTCATTTGTTCGTTTGAATCCTCAGCAATCTTTATTATCTCTGTTTGACTTAAAAATAATACAGGAAATAGCTGTGCGATGTCTACGTTTATAATTTCATTGGTAGAAAGATCTCTGCATTCTAAAGGATTATCTTCAGCAGGATTATATGTTCTAATGATCTTAAATTCCTTTCCCGTTTCATCGCAAATATTAATTTCAACTTGTCCATATTGACCTAACTGTTTCATTATTTTTTCTTTATGATCTTCGCTTATTTCAGGATGAGTAGATTCCTGATCTAATGCAAATCTTATAAATTCAATAAGTAAGGATTTCCCCACACCCTTTGCTCCAAGTATGCTATTTAAACCCTTATGAAAATTAGATTCTATATCACTTAAAAATCCACTGTTTATTTTTACACTCTTTATATGTGGGTGTGTTCTTTTTTTATATTCAAAACTTTGTTTGATTCTTACTTCCGGGTCAATAAAACACTGTCTCAGACTTTCTAGTGATATATTTTCATCAACTTTGAAATAAGAATATCTATATCCAATACCTCCAATACTATGCTTCCCAGCATAAGCTCCACTGATTATTATATTTCCATTTTCATTAAGATATGGATTATCTGAAGATTGATAAACTGCTAATTTCCTTTGATAGAGTGGGTCATTACCATCTAACAGCTTAGCTACCTTTTGAAAATTAACTGCTTCCACAGCCAAGAGGCTGGGATGTTGAATGGCTTTTTTTCTAGGCATTCCTCTCATTTGCTCAAAAATACCATTTGTAGAATCTATATGAGCAGGTATGGCAATTCCTTCAAATTTATCTCCTGTTATTATTTCAAGCACTTCAGTTACAGATTTATTAGAAAAAGCCTCTGTCTTGCCAAATTCATTATGTAGGATTCCTACTGTTTCTAAAAGCTCTTCAATGTCTCTAGTAGTTTTATCAACATCCAATATTGCTATAATATGATTATGTGCATCTCCAACTGTTATTTCTACTCCTGGAAAGACAGTTAAATTTGTTTTATTAGCAGCTATTTTTATTCTATCAACCCATTCTCCAGTATTGTGGTCCGTTATTGCAATTGCACTCAATTTCATCTGAATAGCTTTCTGTACAATCTGTTCAGGAGTTACATTTTTATCATAAAAACACTTTGAAGCTGGAGTGTGGATATGTAGATCAAACTTTCTATAAAATAATCCTTGGGTTTTTCTCATTTTGACCTCCTAAGGATATAATATATGCATCTTCTTAGTTCATGACATAGGATAGTTTTTGTTATAATCTCTTTCTTTTTAATAAATTGATAATTAAACTTGTGAAGCTTGACCCCATTATTCACACATTATTCACACATTTTTTTCTATTAAGATTTTTCTTTTTGGTCTTAGATTTTATATTTCGCTTCTTTTTGTGAAAAGATTTAGGATTAAGTATTTTTGAAATTTCTGAATTTATATCAACTAATATTGGCTCTTTTTCGGCTTCAAAGTCAAATTCAATTCCTAGTTTTTCAAAATATATCTTATCAAATATATCTGACATACCTGGGGTAAAAACAAATTCGTCAACATCACTTTCTTCAAGTTTATTGAAATCACCATATAATAAATAATAGCCACAAATCTCTAATTCATCCCAACAATAAAACTTTTTATGCAATTTTTCTCGACTATCTAAATAAATAAAAAACTCATCTGTAGAAAGCTTTTTATAATTAAAACCATCAATAATTGTTTCTAAATCACAAAGATTACATGCCCAGGGGAACGGTTCGTTTTCTGGCTTCTTAAGTAATAGTGACAAATTGCAAGCTATAATCCCCATTTGTTCTACAGTTACTAATATTTTATATATTTTTTTTATTGAGTCTCTAATGATTTCTATTGCCAGATTACCATTTTTGTCAAAAAGTTGAGTCGAATTTTGGGAAAGAATCAAATTTTTTAAATGTATAGATTGGTTGTATGCTTTCTGTAATCCAGTACTACTATTAAAGTCTCTCTTAATTCTTATAAATGCTTTATCAGGATCTCGAAATGGCTCTTTGAATTTTGACGCTTTTATTTCAACAATTAATAAAATATCTTTATATATAATCAAAATATCATGCTCGTTTTGCGATTGATCGTTTTCAAAAATAGATGGATAGTATTTTGCTTTTTCTTTAAATAACTTTTTAAACACTTTTAATGTTTTACTCTCAGATACTCTATCTCTATGTTTATAAAACTTAAAAGATTTTTCAGAGTTCTCTAAAGTAATATAAGAAAAATTATAAATTGAAATAAGCAATTGCTCTAAAAATGCGCAAAAAATAAATTCATCAGAATAATACCATAATGGAGATAATTCCAAAGGATTTTTTTCAGTATAATACTTAAATTCCCTTTTCTTCCTTTTTAGCGAGAATATTGTTAAGAAGTTATTTATAATTTGTTTGTCAAATTTATCTTCTAATTCATTAATTGGAACTTGATAAACTAATCTTATTTTTTTAGCTAATAACTCAAAAGCTTTCTTTACAGGATGAGTTGATGCATGTTCCCTTAATTCTTCCAAAGTCAGATCATTCATCCCATTAATAGATTCAAAAAAAGCTTTATGTTCTTTATCAACTGTCTTTCTAATTTCAAACAACTCATCAAACTGGTACTGAATATAATTTTGGATAAATAAATATATTTCAATTAATGTTTTTATTGGAGCACCTATGTTTTCTATAAATAACTCATCAAAAGGTGTAAACCAAGATTGAATTCTCTCAATTAACTGTTCTTGATACAATAGTGGCGAGGTATTAAAATAATTTAAAAAAACAGGCATACTAACTTTACGAACATTTTTCCAGGTTTCAGATAATCCTTCCTTATATTCTTCTTCCGTGGGGAAAAATAATTCTGCATAATAATATGCAATTCTTTGAACAATTTCCTTTGTTCTCTTATATGAGCTTTTTTTAAATGTTTTATTTCCAGACCGTTCAGTTGAAAATAATAGTCCTGCAAGATAGAGCAACTGCTTGTGGGGAGCAGATAAATCGATTTCAGTTAGAAGTTTTTGTTTTTTTAGCATCATATCATTAGCAATCGAACACATCACTTCATATGTTGGGAATTGAGATAAATAAGCTTTTAACTGCTCTATCTCTTTATCTAATTTGTTAATTAAATCTTTTTCCATATTAAATCCTTATATTAGACTTATTTGTACCTAACATAGGTTTATCGGTACTAACAAAATTACAATTACGGCTATTTCTAACCATATAAACCTTCTTTCTAACTTGTAATTTTATTTAATCATTCACTTTAATTGTAAGCAGTTAGATAATAAATATCTAATAAATAAACTTACCCTCTTTTATACGGCTAAAATAAGCCGCATAATATATACGTGCCAGGGGACTACGTGCCAGGGGACGGTTCTTTGTCACACTTCAAGAATATATATTTACCTTATTGAATCGCCATCAGCGGTCAAAAAAATCAATATTTTCAAACTTTTCTATATCCTAATATTAATTCGACAAAAAGTTTATAAAATCCTTCTTTTTTGTGAAAGTTTTTAGGTTATCGATTTAGTTTTTAGAAATTATAGCACATTAATTTGAATACAGTAGGGCAAAAATTATGAGACAAAACATATTTTTTTAAATTTATTTAAAAGTCTATAAATTATTATTCGACAAAGTTATGAAAAATCCTCTTTTTATTTAAGAAAATCATCGGTTTTTAGTGGTTAGTCAGTTTTTAGAATTTACTGGATTCCTGCTTGCGCAGGAATGACAGATAGGAAGAGGGAGGACCTATTTGGAAAAATATTTTTAAATAGGGGTTGAAAGTGGAAAGGAGGAAGAGTATAATATTGTAACAAACAAATGTTTTATGGATTCCTGTAATAATAAGGAAAGGAGAAAGATAAGAATGTTAAAAAAACCGATGAAGATGAGAAGTCTGGAGGAATATGGTATCCCCTCTTATATTATTGATATCTGGGAAAAAAATTATTCCCCTTTTTTGCTCCCGATACAGGAAGAGGCGGTAAGATATTATGGGGTGCTGGATTATGAGGAAGGGAGAGGGAATGACAGAAAGAGAGATTGCCGCGTCGCTTCACTCCTCGCAACGACAGAAAAAGAGAAAGCTCGCCATGACAATTTAATAGATTCCCGCTTTTTATTAACCCTTTCTCCTACCTCCTCCGGCAAAACCTTTATCGGAGAGATGGCAGCCATAACCCAAGCCATCCACTACAAAAAAGCCATTTATTTAGTCCCCTTGCGTTCTTTAGCCGAAGAAAAATACCGGCATTTTAAAAAACTCTATAGTGGCAAAGATTGTCCGATAAAAATCCTGATCTCCTCTCGAGACCACCGGGAAGATGATCCTAAAATAATTGAAGGAGAATATGAGATAGCGGTAATGGTCTATGAGAAGTTTAATTACTTTCTTTTGAAATATCCTTCCCTTTTAGAAAACATTTCTTTAATCATTGTCGATGAACTACAAATGATTCATGACCCGGAAAGAGGACCACTACTGGAAGAGATGATTAAATATATCCGTAAAAATAACTCCCAGATAAAACTTATCGGGCTATCGGCTTACCTGGAAAATGAAGCCGGCTTTTTAAATTGGCTCCCGGCTCAGCACCTGCTCTCCTTCCAGCGTCCGGTAGAACTGCGTAAAGGAATCCTGCGGGAGGGAACCTTCCGCTATATCACCCATAATAAAGGAGAATATGGAGAAGAGGAATTCTTTAAAGTCCAAGAAAATCGAGACTACTCTTATGAAGATTGCCTTAAAAATAGCATCTCCTATTTTGTGCAAAAAAATGAACCTACCCTGCTCTTTTTCCCCACCAGGAAAGAGACCCGAAAATGGGCCGCCTGGCTGGCAGAAGAGATAGATGCCCCCAGAGCAGAAGAGGCTATTACCGAACTTTCCCGCCTGGAAGAGACCAGATCCCGCGATGAACTCCTCTATCTATTAGAAAAAGGGATCGCCTACCATAATGCCGACCTCTCCTGGGAAGAGCGAAACCTGATTGAATCCTACTTAAAAAAAGGTGAAATAAAAATAATCTGTGCCACTACTACTCTATCTATGGGCATAAACCTGCCCTTTAAGAATGTAATCTTATCTAAGGATAGATATGTATCTGATCAGGGGAATTATAAGAGCAGTTACCGTACCAGCCTCTCCCTGGCTGATGTGGAGAATATGGGAGGAAGAGCCGGAAGGTTAGAGTGGGGAAAAGAAGATTTTGGCAGGGCCATCTTTCTGGCTGATTCTCTCTTTGCTGAGACCGTCCTACAAAATATTTTTTTTAAATTTATGAAAGAAGATAGCCAAAGACACCGGGAGATGATCAGTGAAGAGGGCGGATTATATCTTCCGGCTTTAAAATCAGGCCGGCAGCCGCTCTATCGGCCGCTAAAGAAAGAAAAGGATCTTATCACCTTTTTACTAAAAGCGATAGTAGAGGGGGAAAATAGTAAAGCTAAGCTTAAGGACTACTTAACCGGAGTAACTACTAATATTAAAGGAAACAGCAGTTACTGGGTATTTGATTTTGCCCCAAAAGATGAAGATCTGGAAAAAGAAATTGATTTGGCAGTGGAAAAGTTGCTGGAATATCAGCTTATCACTGCAGGGCTGTCCCCTACTGAAGAGGGAATCCTCATCTGTGCCAAGGGGATCGATATGGAGACCTATCTCTTCTTTAGAAATTATTTAGAAAATAAAGCAGGAAAGATGAGCAATCTGGAATTAATTACCCTGATGGCTTTAAGCAGTGAAGGCAAAAGATCTTACCTCCCCTTCCCCCAGTTTAACCATAAAACCAACCGCTACAATTTTAACGACTGGAAATATCAATATTATAATAAGATAAGAGAATTAATTGCCGACCAGGAAGAAGAGTATAAAGAGATATATCAGGATACCTTGGGAAGGGATAAAGAAAAAATTTCTTTAGATGACCAAGATTATCTATCCATTAAAAAAGCAGTCCTTCTCTATGATTGGATAGGAGAAAAAGAGATTCGGGAATTAGAAGAGGGGCATAAAATCTATGGCGGCTCGATCCAGAAATTGGGAGAAGAATTCTCCTGGTTAGCTGATTCCCTAAGGACTGCGGCAGAAAGCCTGGGCTGGAAAATGGATCAGCCCAGCCAAAAGAATAACCCATTAAGCCAAGAAGATAAAACCAAAAAAGATAATTGGGAAAAGATTAAGACCTTAGCAGAAAGACTCAACTGGGGAGTGGAAGAAGAAGGGCTAAAACTTGCCCGCCTGCATATCCCCGGATTAAGCCGAAGTTATATTAAAATCCTGCTAAGAGAGGGTTATGAGGATAAAAAATGTTTGGAGCAATTATCGGTAGAAGAACTTTCTAAAATAATACCGAAAAGATTAGCCGGAAGAATTAAAAAGAGATTCTCTGCCGAAAACTGTAAACTGAAAACTGATAACCGTGATCTTGAAACTTCCATTTCTTGCCAACACACACCAAATGCTAACGACCAACGACTAACGACTATTTTAGATATCGACCCACACCGCCCGGATAGAATTATCTTTGAGGGGAAAGAGATAGAGGTTACAGCCATAGAATTTTCCTTAATTCACCTCTTAGCCCAACATCCTGAACAAGTAATGAGTTATGACGAACTTTTAGATAAACTCTGGAAAGATGAAGAAGATGCTATCTATAATCGAGTAAGCTTTCACATCTCTAAAGTCAGAAGAACTATTCTAAAAATAATTGGAAAAAGCAAAATAAATAAAGAAAAAGTTAAAAATATCTTTACGGTAGTTTCTAAGAGAGGGGTAATGTTAAAATTAAAAGCTGACCAAATAAAAATAAATTAATTTTTAAAATTACTAATTTAGAACTAATATTTTCCCTACCTGCCTATTGTTTACTTCCCCATTAGCCAAAAAGATAAACTAATCATCGAAATTAAATCCGAATAATCAAAAGGGTTGTTCGGATTTTTTATTTTCAGTTTATTCCACGCACAGAGAAAACTCATCAAAAACTCATCGAAAACTCATCGAAAACACA
>Ga0315284_10003543_pt1 | contig 22213 bp, 30 predicted proteins | sample YL17G09_16_MG_FD_203696 | JGI IMG/M metagenome (GOLD analysis project Ga0315284, IMG submission 203696) | Sediment microbial communities from Yellowstone Lake, YNP, Wyoming, USA - YL17G09_16 | ecosystem: Environmental > Aquatic > Freshwater > Lake > Sediment | place: USA: Wyoming | collected... | reverse complement strand
GGTTTCCGCTCATCGAGAGCGCGACGGCGGTTTCCAGCGTGAGCGTCTGGCTGATGCCGAACGTGTATCGCTGAATCTTGGCCGACGAGCCCGCGTTGGGCGAGAGGATGCGCTCGCGCTGCTTGGTATACTGCTTCTCCTTCCAAGCCTTCGCCATGTTCTCGGCCGTCGGCGCATCTTCGCCGAACTCGACGCCGTAGTCGTCGCCATATCCACCGAACTCGACTCCAAAGTCGGAGCCGGGCGCCGCGAGAGCGCCGAGGAGGATGGCCGCAGCCGGGTCACGAAGCGCGAGTGTCTTGCTGTTGGGACGCATGATGATTGTTCTTTCCTTCTGATGGGAAACTCCCATCGTTTTCGTACATGGTTTGATGCCTAATTGCATCTTGCCATGCTTTCGGCCAGATATGATATCTGCCTAAGTCTTTCGGCCAATCCGTGGATTGGTCAGTTGTACGTGAACGCGGCAGCGCCGCCCGTACTCTGAAGTCCGGCACCGTCGCCGCCCGCAGCATTGTTCACGTGAACAGTGACTGCACCGGCACCATGTGCAGGTGTGTTGCATGTGATGGTCGTGGCTGATGTAACCACGACGGCCGTGGCTGGAGTAGCTCCGAAAAGAACCGTAGGAGCAGCCGACTTTTTGAAGTTGGTTCCAGTGATGGTGACAGGTTCACCGCCACCTTGCGCCCCGTTGTTTGGTGCAACAGATGTGACCGTTGGCGTTTGGATGGGAACGACGATTCCACGTGCATTCGAGCTAGTCAGGTCATGTGCGCTCATGATGATTCTCTACTTTCTTTTCAAACGGTTTTGAGAAACGCCTTACGGGCGAATCCCGTTGCAGCGGGAAGGCGAGAACCGCCGCCCCACTGGATTCTTGCGAACGTCGCATCGCTCGAGTCCAGAACGATAACCGTTCCGTTTTTCTCTGCGCCACCGATCTGCGGTGCCGATGCGCTAGGAGACGAGCGAATGATGAGATCGCCTGATGGTGCAGGGTCATTCGTTGTAACGACCGCCATCACATTCCCTTGCAGGACCGGAGGCAGAGCAGGAGCCGCAGCCGCGGCAGCCGGATTAGCTTCCAACTGCCGAATGATGTCATCAGCCACGCTGCTGCCCGCAGCATTGGCACTTGCGATGATAGCTTGCGGCGTTGTACCCGCAGCAGCAGCGGCCTGCTGCAACTGCGGAACGGTAACACCCGCATTCGTTGCTGCTGCCGCAACTTGAGCCGGTGTCACTGATGCAGCTTGCGTCGGAGCAGCCGCGGGAGCGGTTCTCACTGCCTCTTGCGCTTGCACAACGTTTTTCGCCTTCTTATCCTTGGAGACCTTTCGGATACGAAGTGCCGTGATGCTTGCGAGAAGTACTCCGCCGATTGCAACGGGAATGAGAGGGAACGGCATAACAATCTTTCTTCCAATCCGTGGATTGGTGTTAGGGAATGTTTACCGGTCCAACTCCGGTAACAGCAGCGAGAGGAAAATCGCGTTCCGTGTTATCCACGAAACGCGGGTCGATGCTGACGCCGCGCACGGAAGATTCCGTGTTTGCCTGCGTACAGCGAATGAGCAGATCGCCAGTCACATCTGAAGGCAAGTTCAAACCTGCCGCCCGGATGTTGATGCTCACGTGGTCAGTAGCGATGATGTCACCGGGATTGAACGTGCCGGCCGGCAGAGGAGTTCCGCCAGCAGTACCATTACCGTTGAACTCGGCAACGTTCTTTCCGGGAACGGCGTTTGCTTCGATAGCACGAAGCTGATCGGTTGTGAGTTGAGCGGCTCGAATCTTCTCGGCCGCAATCGATCTTGCAAGGTCAGCAGGATCAGCCCTACCATCAGGCAGCTTCGCAGGACCAGGGACAGGCGGGATTGCAGCAAGAATTGCTTTACTCGCCGGGGTTTGAGTTGCACTACCAGCAGCCTTGGAAGGGGGGAGATCGGCTCCACCCTTAGCCTTGATTGCGAGCGAACGGGCTCGCAATGCAATTGCACCAGCGACGACGGCGACACCAGCAACGACGGGAACGACGGGAAACGGCATGAGGGTTCTTTCCTTTCTCACCAATCCGTGGATTGGAGTTTAGAGATTGCGTGCAGCCTTGAGGATGGGGTCTTCCGCTCCGAACACGGGAGCGCCGGCGAAACTGCCGACATTGCCGCGGACAGGAGCATGCTCCGCTCCGAACTCCGCCTTGCTGATGATGCGATTGCTCAGCTGTGTTGCGCCGGTCTTCTTTTCGCGCAGCTTCACGATCAGATCGTTCGTCTGCCGGAAACCGAAGACGGCCGCACATGCGAAACCGGCGTTCGCAACCGTCTTGCCCATGCCATGCTGCGCAGAGGCAGCGCCGATACCGCCGGCAAGGCCGACGAGTGCCGCGATGGCATCGACGGGAACCTTATGCTTCGTGCCGGGCACCTTCATGTCCAGGCCCGTCGGGCTCATCGCATGAAACGCGCCGAGGATGGAGCCCATGACGGCGCTCTCTCCCGTGCCGCGCAGACCTTCGACCGCTGCACTTGCATGCAGCTTGGCGATTGTCATCGGATCACGGTTCTGAACGATGTTCTGTGAGTACCACTGACGGACCATGCTGCGAAGCTGCGAGGGCATCGCAGCAGTGTGAACGGTAGTTGCGAGTTCGTTAGCCATCTGGAGTCTCCTTCGATGTGAGTTTCAATCCGCGGATTGGAGTTCTTCGATATCTCAGAATCTCCACTGTACATAATAAGCATAGCACATTCTACATGAATGTCAAGCGTGCGCGCATGTAGGACCAATCCGTGGATTGGAGTTAGATAAGCAAAACTGCAACGACTCGCCAAAGTACATATGTAACGCCGCCAATAACAACGGTATACTTGGCAATGCGAATGAGTTTTTCTTTATGCCTAATCTCGCGTTCCGCATCAATCGCGGCGACCACTTGTCGCATCGCAGTGATATCAGAAGTTTCGCCCGATGCGCCGAAAGCCTTGTATGTGAATTGGTCAAAGGAAACCGGCTTGCCAGGCTGATAATCCTCTTCTCCAAGTTCCCAAGCAAGAACGCAACGGCGCCATGCCTCTTCAGAATCCCAATGCAGACCGAAGCAATCGGGATGTTCGCGGTAGAAGTCCCATTCAATATCGTTACCGCCACCACCATGCGCATCAGGAGGAATAACGGGCGGAACGGGCGGAACGAATACGAAACCGGCAATGAGGTTTGATGTGACTAGACGGATATCGTCGGCAGTGAACCGTAAAACGGTGCCGGCGGTCCCAACCGTGAAGCCGGATAGTAGCTTGCTCTCAGTAGGACGGATATCGTCGGCAGTGAACCGTAGAACGGTGCCGGCGGTCCCGACCGTGAAGCCTGATAGGAGCTTGCTCTCAGTAGGAGAGATATCGTCGGCAGTGAACCGTAGAACGGTGCCGGCGGTCCCGACCGTGAAGCCGGATAGGAGCTTGCTCTCAGTAGGACGGATATCGTCGGCAGTGAACCGTAGAACGGTGCCGGCGGTCCCAACCGTGAATCCTGATAGTAGCTTGCTCTCAGTAGGACGGATATCGTCGGCAGTGAACCGTAGAACGGTGCCGGCGGTCCCGACCGTGAAGCCGGATAGTAGCTTGCTCTCAGTAGTACGGATATCGTCGGCAGTGAACCGTAGAACGGTGCCAGCGGTCCCGACCGTGAAGCCGGATAGGAGCTTGCTTTCAGTAGGACGAATAGCGTCGGCAGTGAACCGTAGAACGGTGCCAGCGGTCCCGACCGTGAAGCCTGATAGGAGCTTGCTCTCAGTAGGAGCAATGTCCGCAGCTAGAAACTTATGGACTACTCCAATCGCAATAGCAACTGCGGGAACATTCAACGAAGAGATAGCGGTTGGAATACTATCCGCAGTAAACCGTAGAACGGTGCCAGCGGTCCCGACCGTAAAGCCCGATAGGAGTTTAGTCTCAACAGGGCGGATAGGTTCTGCGATAAACCTACCTACAATGGTGCCGGCAGTACCAACCGTAAAGCCCGATAGGAACTTACTTTCTACAGGCCGAATAGGATCAGCGATAAACTGACCTAAGATCGTACCACCAGCAGTAAGGGCAGCTCCGCGCAATAGCAGTGTAGGTTTAGCTTCACTTACTGTATCGGCCTTGAATGCCAATACTACTGGAGTCGTAACAACGACTACCGGCGTTAGAAGTGCTAATAGGAGTGACATAGGGTTTCAATCCACGGATTGGAGTTCCAATCCGTGGATTGGTCCTCACTCGAAGTATCCGTCTACGAAGCACTGGCCGCGATACGCAAGCAATGCCGTGGCCGCTCCTGTAATCGACTTGTAACCGATGTGAAGAACCGTTCCCGCCAAACAAACGATTGGCGTGCGAAACTGAACAGCAATCTTTCCGCCTGTAAACTGCGCTCCAATAGCAGCAGCCGCAGCCGCAAGATGATATCCAGCAAGCGGGATACGCTGCATATTCGTAGGAGCGGTAGAAAGGTTTGCTACCGCATTCGGAGCAACGAACCATTGCAGTATCGCCGCCGTAACAACGGCGGCACCCTGCACGATTGGAGCTTCGATGTAAACACCCTTGAGAAAGAATGAATACGGCGAAGGAATCGTGAAGCCGAAGATCGACATCAACGTTTCAGCGCCAACCGTTGCGAGGTTATTGTATTCACCTCCCAACGTGGCAGTTGTTACTGTCGTATTCGTTGGTGTAACTGCTGCCGTAACGCCTGCGTTTGCGAGTCGAGTCGTCTGTAGATACGTCGTTGGGTCAATCGAGGCATGGCGCATGGCGCTTGCCATCTGATCTTCCCAAGGCTTCTGCGTGAGTCCATCGAGAATCTGAACTTGGTGGGCGGAGATCAACGCTTGAACCGCTGTACCTCCACCAACCGTATCCACATAAACACGGCAGAAAGACGGATGGTGCGAAACTGGCGCCAACGACGGCTGAGTAACCGTCTGGTAAACGATGGTATCCGCTACCGGAATGTTACTCGAATCAGTAACCGTAAACTGTACGTAATCGTCGAAGACAACGATATCGTAATAATAGTAATTCGCGGTGTTGATAACACCCTGTGCGAGAAGCAGAGTTGTTTGCTCTGTTCCGTTGAATGAGATAACACCCTCGAGTGCTCCGTCTGCACGCCAACGGAAAAAGAATCCGTTGGTGATTAGAACAGTTACGCCAACAGGAGCGCCCAACCCCAATTCGACGAGCGTATGGTTAGCCGCCGCATTGTTCGTAAGACGCATGCGCCAACGTATGAACAGAGGATTACGCGGGTAGCGCGGGAATTGACGTAGGGATGTGATGATCGCATCAGTGTTGAGCGTTGTGATTGCTGAATTGTTCAGTGTTAGCAATCCGGCCGCTTGAACCGCTGTCATGGTCGCAAGCGATTGCGTCCAAAACAAGTTGATGACGGCTAACTCGAATGCATCATGCCAGAGCAGCGTTTCGCTGGTCGTCCGCGTGACGCCAGTTTCAGAGCATCGCAGAGCTTGCACCTCTTTGCCGCCATGCAAACCGGCATTCAGCATGTAACCTTGGGTAGAAGTTACCGCAGCGCCGTTTGCGGGACAGAGTAGAGCGCCGGATGCACCGTAAGGGATGGTACGCAGCGCTTTGGGAGTAGCATCTACTTCGGCGATGTTGCCTACCGTGAAGCCTGCAATCTGAATACCCATGACTACTTCTTTCTTCCGTTGTTAGCTTTGCGGACGGCTTCAGCGAGCTTCGGGGATAGCTCGAATGCTGGCACTTGAACTTTGCGAGATTGGACTGCGCTTTGAGCGACAACGCCCAACTTGATACCGCCTACTGCAACGGCATCCCATTCTTCAGTAGTGAACTCGATGACACGTTTGATTCCATCATGCTCGCTTACGAGCTGAACGAATCCGTCATCCGTTGCGAAGATACCGCACGTGCCGTGCTCGTGAGTATTGGGATTCACGATACACTTTTCGGTCGTTGTTTTAGCCATGATACTTTCCTCTTTCCAATCCGTGGATTGGTCCTTTAGAACCAAACCCAATTGATAGTCCACTTCCCATAGGCACCGTTCAAGTCTCGAGCCATGAGAAAAATGGTGAAACTCGCACCAGCTACGATTGAACCTGCATATACATGCAGGTCTTCGCATAGATGCTCATCAGCAGTATGGTCGGCAGTAGCAACTGGAGATATCCACGCTTCTACTAATGATCCTGCTACGATGCCAGCTTGTCCAGCTACCACTAACGATGTATCGCTTTTGGTAGTTGCTCCAAAGTCTACAATCGCTGTTCCAGTAGCGCTCATCGTTTCCTCTTTCTAAGTTAGGCTCCAATCCGGATTGGAGCCTAACTTCGATGGCATCACTTGAACGCGACGACTTCGATACTGAACTTTGCGAACGATGCATCCGGCATATCCTGATGAGAGAATGCCTTGACATACACTCGTTTCACATCAGCAGTCGGAAGAGAAGACACGTACGTGAGTACAGCATCCATCGCATGCGTGAATGTTTCTGAATGCCCCTCATGAATGTCATGCTGAGCTGTATGTTGCTCCAACGCCTCTTGCAAACCGCAATGGTTATGGCAGTGACCCACACGAGCCGCAAAGCATGACGAACAACCGGACGAGTTGGAACCGTGTGCGACTGCGTCCCGCTGGCACTTGCCCATCGAGACGGCGGTACACATATGACACGTGCGATTGTCCTCTTTCGTCACGGGACCTTCATACGTGAAGTCCCATGACATAGGAGTCGTATCCGGGAGAAGTGTGTTGGTGTTCATGTTTCACTCGTCGAAAGAGATTGTGAGCGAGAGGATTCCGCCGGCACCAGCGCCGGGATTCCAGACGACGAGCGATGTGGAGACCGCAAGGGTGATCTCTTTATCGCTCTGCCACTGATCGGCGAGTCCTGCACCTTGACTCGGCCCGAGTGAGAACTCTTCTAGAAAGCTCGTTCCTACCGTCGGAACCGTTGTGAACGTCACAGCAAGGATGGAGACGGCTGCGGCATCTGCCGTATCGTACTGAGCCGGCGTGATGGCGCCCGGAGTCGTGGGCGCGTTTGACGAACGAATGAGACCTACTTGACTGAACACGGTTTGCGTGTTCGTGATGAGAAACTTGTAGATTCGAGCGCGTCGTGTCGCATTCGTTTGAAAGAATGCATACGGCGCTCCCGCCGCTGCTGCCGGAGTCGCGATTGCTGCTGCACCATAATTCGGCATTGTCTTTTCTCTTTCTATTGTGTGGAGTTGGTTCCAATCCGTGGATTGGAGTTACATGCTGGTCATGACGATCTTATGAAACGTAAGATAGCTTTCGACCCCCTTCCGAACAGCATCTTTGATCTCCTGATCTTTCATGAGCGAGAAGCTCGGAAGTTTGCAGAGGCAGATAGCATGCGCCGGATAGAGCTTTCCATCAGGTCCCATGTGAACCTTCGGCAACTCATGTCCAGCCGTTGCTTTGATGCCTGCACGAAACAGAACGTAGAGTAGTGGGATGCTCCGTCCCGCAGACTGCGGAACTCTACTATCCCACTTGACGTATACATGCGACTCGTCGCATTCTGCGATATCCTCGAGCGCGGCAATCGCCAAGTCCGTTGCACGATCGTCGAAGTCCAGGGGAGCTTGTGATACATGCAACCGCTCCTCTACCTCTTTGATAATGGCCATCTTCTTTCCCTCTTCTTCCCAATCCGTGGATTGGAACTATCTTACATCATAGCACAATCAGGACAAAAGTCAACACGCGCGCGCTCGTGTGAGACGGGCGCATGTGTTCTTTTTTTATACGCGCGCGAGCGTATACGTGAGACCAATCCGTGGATTGGTCATGGATAAGTAGCATTCGCCCAATCAAACCACTTTTTAGCAGCCGCTGCATTACTCGGCGCAAAATTGTTATACCAGGCATTGCAGAGTATCATTGCATTCAACTTTCCAGCGGCATCGTTGACGTTGATTCCTGCTCTCACTACGGCTGAACCGTTCACGCTTCCCGTAGCGACTGGCGCCGTAAACGTTGTACCGTCGATACTTAGAGAGACATCGCCTCCTTTGCGTTGGACCATAACATTCAGTCTACCAGTACCCGATGGTAGATTGGCGGTTGTGGTCTTGAACACTCCAGCCGAATCGTCAAACCAGCAATAGCGGACTCTGTTAGGGGTCTTCAATAAGGTAAGCTGCCCTCGATTGTTATGCTCCATAAAGATACAATCGCCGTCATAGGGATTACCCGTCCCTGCTGACTGAATACTAGTAATATCGATTGCATAGAAGATCATTCCGTCTACGGTAGCAGGGTTATTCAACCCTCCGAAAAGACCGATAAGAGTTGCCACGTTCCCCGTAGGTGGAGAAGTATCTTCAGGAGTTTTTAGCAGGTTACTTGGCACTGCTGCTGAATCGAAGTTTGGAGCACCTAACACAGCCAATGGACTGTCCGCTGTCACGCCATCCGTGGCAGACCTCCAGCAAGGCGCATTCCCTCCAACGATCAACGTGCTAACACGTGCAGGCCATACTCCAGTATTGGCATGGCCGTTGTACGTTATACGAGAGTAAGGAACAGAAGTATCCCAAACAGCAGATGCTACTTGATCTGGAAACGGCACGCCTCCCAAGTACGGGAACAGGAACGGAGTGTATTGCATGATTAGTAGTCCTCCAATCCACGGATTGGTGTTAGAGTGTGTACTCAGAGATCAGCCACGTTAGACCTGTAGCTGCAATTCCGGTCACATTCAGGTCTACATCAGTATTCCCATTCAACGTGAGTGTAGGTCCAACTGGCGCGCCAACGATGAATGTATTAGTGATGACAGCAGCGTAAGCGGCGGTAAGTACACCAGCCACAACTTGATACGCACCTTTTACTTCCCATTCACCGAGCACTGCGCCGCTACCATCAGTAGAATGGACACTCACGATATATCGCAAACTCAACACTGCTCCATCTGCAATGGGGGTGCGCGCGACGCGTGCTGCAACATTATCTGTAGTTAGTTGTGTAACTGGCAAACCGCCGAGAGGCTCAGTAATCCCTTGTGCAGTATACTCACTATGCGCTGCATGAATTACCTTTATCATTGCGCCCACACGCAATGCCCAACTTGCCGGGTCAGCTTTGTATGAATCAATCGGAGCCAAGTCTTCCCAGGTAGCGAAACACATTCCCTGAATAAGCTCTACGTCCAATTGCGTTGTAGGTGAAACATCCCAAAGCATGTCCACTACTTCTGCATATCCTTCAGCAAGAGACGCTGCTGATGCATAGCTTGCATTAGTAGTATTGGACGATGGGATTCCGATGGTCGACATGATGCCAGCAAGAGCGCCAGTAAAGGCGGCAGTGAAAACAGTTGTATTAGCCGGAATAAACATGTGAATCCTTCACCAATCCGTGGATTGGAGTACGTGGTTAGAGAACAGTCGGCGGATTTGTCATGCAATCCGTTTCACAAGGCGTAATCCTTGTGAGTAATCCTTGAAGAACAGACCGTGCGCATGGCCGGAAAGCGGTTGAATGATCTTTCCAGCCCCCGGCGTAATAGGCTTCAATAGCGGAATACCAGCTACAGTCTTCCCATCCTCGACATGCCAGCCATAGAGTTGTGGGAACTTGTCAGAACCTACAACGATATCCTTGAATGCGCCGCCTAGCAGCGTGAAGGAACGCCCTGCAATCTGCTCCTGAATCTTGCGAGCTTGGTCGTCAAACACCGCTTGCGATACCACGTTATTTCGCGGCATCGGAAGTAGCTTCAAGTCCGCTTGCCTCCAGATAGCATCAACGAGCGCAGGCGTGGGAAGTTGCATGCCTAGAGACTTTGCAAGGTCTGCGGCTTCTCCGATTCCAATCGGTCCGATGTAGTCTCGAGAGACGAGCCAAGTTTCGTCTCCGAGTTTGACTTGAACCATATCTCCATCAGCCGGTGCAGTTTTGCCTACTAGCCCTTTGCTGATACTGGACGTTGCTTTACCCGTAGACAGAGCAGGTACAGCAGATGCGATGCTCTTGCGATACGCCCAGGCCAATCCTGAAAGAACCGCGATTCCGAGTGCAATGGGAATAATCATGATTGCTCCTTCCAATCCGTGGATTGGTCATTCGTCTTCGTCATCCTCTTCGTCATCAGTACGTGCCTGCAACTCAGCTTCAGTCACAACGGACAATCCCTTGTCCGTCATATCAAAGAAGACTCGCACGCCGCTTGGCGCATTACGATTCTTCATACTGCGCAACTCGCGAACTTCGTCGGGATAAACCGTGAAGATAAGTGTCGCGTCTACTTCGTGTTGCAGAGCTTCTAGACCGGCGAACTCCTCTTCTTTATTGATATGGTCAATCACGATTGCAGGAATCATCAACTCTTCTACATAGGCTTTGAGCCGCTTGCAGAACTCTACAGCGTTTGCCATATCAGGACATAGCTTCGGGAGAGAGTCGATAATGATTCCTTTAGGCTTGCGCATATGCAGAATGTCTGAAAGCTCCACATCGCCACGCACAAGGCGAATGCGATTCATGTGTTTGAGCTTCAACCGCTTGCCACGTTCTTTGACTTGAGCTGCTGCCTCCTCGACAGAAACGATAAGCGTCTCTCCATCGGTTTGGCTACAGATGCTTTCGCAGAATTGCAAAGCTAGTGTGCTCTTGCCTGCTCCAGCTTTTCCGCCGACTAGCGTAACGCTTGATTGCGGAATGCCGAACTCTTCTTTGCCGTCATCGAGTAATCGCCGGCCGAAACATGGGTCCCACGGTCCGGTTTGAATGAGCGTTACCGTGCGATCATCGGCATCGCTGAGAAGCATTGTGCCGTCGTCTTTAGGATTATAGGAACGTTCTATATTCCATTGGCGGCACTTAGTGCATCGTGACTTGTCTTTGGGGAAGTCTTCGCCGCAATGCGAACACTTGTGAGTCTCTTTTTTAGCCATGATTGAATCACTCTTTCAATCCGTGGATTGCTTTCCACGGAGTTATCGAAAACTTGACAAGTTGCCTACATTGTGGTATGCTGTATGTGTGACGGTGAGGATTGAGACATGGTGTAGCACTCCTTATCGGCATTGTGAAAGTGGATAAGCAATCCACGGATTGAAGGATACGAACATGGCTAAGCAAGATACGAAGGGTGCGGCGGACAAGGGGCAGAACCAGAATCCGGCGACCGATGGTCTCCCGGACTTCGACAAGTGGACAGACGAGCAGATTGGGTTTGCTCCATACTGGAAGCCTGCCGAGGGAAAGTGGTTCTTCGGAATGCCCGTCACAATCGACATGCGAGACCCGAAGTTCGTTCGGTATCAATTCATCGCTGGTGCGGATACACCGTGTCAGCGTGGACCGTCGGACGAAGACGATGAGCGCTCCGAAGCGGTCATCGTGAAGAAGGGAGAGACGTTCTCGCTGTCAGTCTACTACTCGCTTCGTGATGCATTCGATCAGTATCTCCAGTACGGCGCGGAAACGGGAAAGCCTGTTCTCGTGCGTGTCGATGCACTGCGAACCGTGCCCACGAAGAATCAGCCGAAGTGTTGGCAATTCCGGGCGCGTCTTTCTCCGCAGCAGTCCAAAGAGCTTGCCGCATGGCGCATGAAGAATCTGAAAGTTCTTCCGGCGTCGAACGAGCGAGCTGCTCTGGAGGAGTAGCCAATCCACGGATTGGTAACTCAATGGCACGTCCCATCCATCTTCGGGATGAGCGGACACTAGCGCGTGATGTAGCTGCATTGAAGCGGTTGCAAAAGGCGATTGAGATGGATAGACGCTTTGGGCCTGAACTGTCGAGAAGGGCAGTTCAGGCCATAAGGCTTACTATCATTGTAATCAACGAACTCAGACTTTCGATCTGAGAATGGTCCGCGCGAAAGCGCCAAAGCAAAAAGCCGCCATCGACACCTAAGAGGGGGAAGGGTGCGATGGCGGCTTTTCGGGATCATGGCTAAACGACCCAACTATATACTAGCACATCGCGCGTGAATGTCAAGTAGCGGTTCCAATCCGTGGATTGGAAAGAGGATATGATGGCGAAGAAACGTCCTATGAAAAAGCGCAGCGACTTCGCCACGGCAAAAGCCTATCAGACCTATAAAAAGCGGTCGGCATCGAGGAAAAAAGCTCGCACTGCGAAAAGTGCCGCTATCCTTCACGCGCAAAAAGTTCTACTGGTCAATCTAGAACCGTCAATCCGTGGATTGATGGCAAGACTTGACAATCTCACATTGGATGAATCCAAACGAGTCATCCTTGCGCTGCAAGCGCAGAATGCGGCCGAGCAATTGACCGCTGGATTCGTTGACGATTACGAGATAGCGCGTTTGCGCAAGAATATGGCCATCGCGCTCGAGCCTAGCCGATTGCGTCACATGGGCTCTGTAACTGATGAGATGGAAAAGATGCTAAAGCGCGCAGCACGAAAGGGTAAACGCGCGCTCCGCAAACAAGCAAGAGAATACGCTGAATACTTTGATGTTCCGCTACGTGAAGTCTACACACTGTTTTTCTCACCGTGAAGAGGGATGCTATGTTTAACACTCGTAACGTTCGTGAAGCTGTCTCCGCTAAACTCCGAATCATTGGACTTGTAGATGAGTCTATCATCCATGACCTGTACGCTCGAGCCATCTTCGATGAATTGAAGGCAGCGCATGCGGCAACACGCAAAGTGGAATCGGCCGCGCTTGCATGCGTGAAGGCGCGCAGTAGCACGAACAAGTGGGTCATGGTCGAATGTACGGAATGGGACTTGCTTGGCAAGTCAATCGATGAGCTTGCAAGAAACTTCAAGCTCTGATGGACCAATCCGTGGATTGGTGCTGGATGTGGCTAAGCGCTAAACGCACATTCGTTCGTGTTCGCGTATCGGACGGACGCATCCTTTACTGGCCGTTCTGAGGGAGTGAATCATGGCTATGTCACCTACGTGCGATCGACTCATGCCAGACGGCGTTAGCCGATGCAAACTACTCTATGCCCACGGGCATAATCAATGGCTCATCGATACTGCGAGGGAACAACGTCTCATGTCTGAACAATTCAAAGTCGCTATCCCGTATGAGCAACGCGTAGCAGGCTGGCTGTACGACTACAGCTCTGGTCAGTGCATGGGCATCGCATCTGACGAGATGAAAAAGAAGTACGAAGCCGGAGAACCATTCAGCCAAAACATTGCAGGTTGTCCGCACAAGCTCGTCATCCATCCTGCACCAATCGTCATCGATACGTCACGCATCTACGAATGGAGGTACACGCGAAGTAAAGGGGATATCGAAGTATTCGCACCTACGAAAGCCGAAGCTCTGAGGCTAATCAGAGAGACCGGCATGGTGAAACGAATCGACGAATCGAAGTTGAAGCGTACGAGCGGTAAGCTGAGCGATCACTTGAAGAAAGAGGGAATCTCATGAGAGCATCACGAGAACGGCTGCGACGGCTGCGAGTAACTATGCACGACCGTGCGGAACTGCTCGTTAGTGACATTATCCAGTGTCATCCTGGAGTCAAAGAAGCAAAAGATCGATTGATCGCCGCAATCCAAGAGCAACTTATCGAAGCCTACTTGGAAGGATACGAGTCATGAAAACACTACTCGTAGGAGATAGGCTCGGCGGCGTGCTGTTCGACATACAGCAATGGCGACAGAACAATCCCAACGGTTGGAACGGACAGGAATCGCTTGGGAGTCGCGATCGACTGATTGCGACCATCGCATGTCTCGTTCAGTTGGTGGAGCAGATCGACGAAGCAGAATTGCATTCCAATCCACGGATTGGTGACTACGAACGCTGTTTGGATTCGTCGCATGACAATCGAGGTATGCGGAAAACAGATTGCAGCGAGTGCATGGCAGATGAAACGCCACCCGGTTCTGTTCCGCGCATCGCTACCATCTGCAAGTGTACAGCCCCCGACTGTAACGCTGGTAACGACTTCCCCAAAGGCTGCTATGAATGCGGCGGAATTATACCAAGGCCATAATCATGTTCTCCATCACCCTCATACATCCGAGCGGCGAACGCAAGTCAGTGCCCGTCGAGTACGTCGCGCCAAGCCTCACCTATCTCACCATTCGATGGGACTTGGCTGGAATCTATGACCTGAATCTCACGGTCAATATTCTTACTCCGCGCTCTGCTACGCCCCAAGCGAAGGGCAAGGCGAAGTGGTATAAGAAGGATAAGCCGCAATGGAAAGCGGAGGATATCGTGGCCGTTCGCAAGATGGCGAGCGATTATCTGAACGAGAAACGAGGTAATCCGAAGGTTGAGACCGAAGCTGCGGTAAAGCGTCATGCTGAGAGCATGCCTAATTGGCAAACGTTCGACGATGGGGGAGTACCTGCTACCAATCCACGGATTGGTGAGTTGGAACAGTTTGAACGTAACGCTAATCGCGCTGAGAACTGGCGTAAAGCTGGCGCTCCAGCAGGTGAGATTGACGAGCGATATGATTCGGTCGTTCCGTTCCCGCATTACGAAGGAGACCCGGATATCGAAGATGAGATAGGCTGAGTATGGCTTCGTCTAAACACAATCCTGCCGGTAGTCCGTGCAGGATATGCGGAAAGTCGGCAGCGTCTCACTATGTGGAACATACGTTTACTCCTTCTCATGTAGGACGCTGCACTTTCCCAACTGGATATGGACAGTGCGGTCTCTACCAACAGCAGCATCGGGAGAAGCGTGTACGTGAACGCGAATACAGACCTAGACCGGGGCACGGAGGAAAGCGCACTGATAGCGAACGTGGATATACATATATAGGAATCGATGGAGAGGGGCAGGGTCGTAAAGACCATCGATATGTACTGCTTGCAGCAAGTACAGAGAATGGGGATAGAGAATGGATAGCCGAAGTTTCCAATCCACGGATTGACCGGCTGCAAACCGTTGAATGTCTCGATATGATTCTCGAGCTGCCTACGCGCCGCTCGCGCATCTTTTCGTTCGCATTCAATTACGACCTTACGAAGATGTTGATGGACTTACCAGACCATCTGCTTTACAGACTCTTTCGACCTGAACTTCGTAAAGGCATGTGGGGGCCATCGCCAATCGAATGGTGTCCTATCTGCAATGACGAATGCGAAGACGACGGCCATCCTGCCCCGTATCAGTTGAACTTACAGGGAACCAAGTTCACAGTACAGCGCGATGGAAAAAAGGTTGTGGTATGGGACTTATTTAAGTTTTTCCAGGGTAAGTTCCTAACCGCAATCAAAGATTGGAAAGTAGGGAATCAAGCTCTTTGGGATCGCATCGAGCATATGAAAGACCGCCGTGCAGAGTTCGATAAGGAGTCTGCAACGGCTGTTCGTAACTACTGCCTCGAAGAGACGCGATGCATAGGAGAACTCGCGCATAAGCTCGTCACTGCACACGAAGACGTTGGATTGAAACTCAAAACGTATTACGGTGCAGGGTCAAGCGGCGGCGCTATGTTGGAAGCGATGGGTATCAAGGAGAAACTCTCTCCTTCGTTGCCCAAGATGCGTGAAGCAATTGCAAGTGCATTCTTTGGAGGGCGCTTTGAAAACTCGGTCATTGGAGCGATACGCCAACCGCTGGTCAATTGGGACATATCCTCGGCATATGTGTACCAACTGGCTTTTCTACCGTGCCTTGAGCATGGCAGCTGGTCACATACTACGAAACGCAACGACCTCGAGAAAGCGGAAGCTCAGGCGGGAGCGCTGGTCCGTTATTCCCTTGGCACCAATCCACGGATTGGAGATTGGGGACCTTTTCCGTTTCGTACAAAAGACGGTTCGATATCCTTTCCTATCAGCTCCGGTGGAGGTTGGGTCTGGCTTGATGAATACATGGCCGGAGAGCGACTTTTTCCGCACGTAAAATTCCATGAGGCATGGGTCTACTCGTCGAATTGCGGTTGTAAGCCGTTCCAGAAGATTCCCGAATACTACTTGCAACGATTGAAGATCGGCAAAGAAGGTCCGGGCATCGTTATCAAGTTAGGAATGAACTCATGCTATGGAAAGTTAGCGCAGAGTGTCGGCAACGCTATCTTCAATTCTTGGATATGGGCCGGGATGATAACTTCCGGTACACGCGCTCAACTTTTGCATATGCTAGGGCTGCACAGGAATCGCGCCGACGTTTTGATGATGGCTACCGATGGCTTGCTAACGCGGGACCATTCGATTCTACCTCCTTCTCCACTGCCTACCGGCACCGGGAAAACGGGTAAACCGCTAGGCGGATGGGAACGCAAGGATGCGCCGAAAGGCATGTTTATCGCACGCCCTGGAATCTACTTCCCGCTAGAACCTACGATAGACGAGATTGCAAGTGTTCGCGCTCGTGGTGTAGGTCGAAGCGTCGTGCTCAATAGTTGGCAGATAATCCAAGAGGCTTGGGAAAGGTTTGGAGTAGATGGCGTCGCGACGGTTGCTAACGTTTCACGCTTTTGCGGGGCAAAAACTTCGATATCTGTTTCTGGTGTCGGAACCAATAAAGTCAAGTACAAGCGGGCGAACGGTACGAGCAATCATCCTTCCTATGGTCAATGGATATCCAGAAAAGTGGAACTTTCCTTCAATCCTATGCCTAAGAGAGCTTGTGTCAATGAAGATGGTCTTACGCTCGGTCTCCGAAGTTTCCCGCCATCCCTTACGAGCGTACCCTACGATCGCGCCCTAATGATGAACTCTGAAGATGCAAAGGAGATGCAAGCCGCAGCGCAAGAGGCTATCGAACAGCCGGACGGAGACTTGACCGAATACGAGTTAGGTGACGAAGTGTTAGTGTGAACGTCAATCCGTGGATTGGAGAGAGTATGAATAATGGACATGAATACCCCAACGGTTGTACGCAACTCGACCAGCACTGGTTTATATACAACCTAGGTGTCCGACAAGTACAGCCGTTTGCACCGATATGCAACCACGTTTATTGTCAACTGCTGAAGAATGCGGCGCATGACAAGGACGAAGATAGGAAAGGACGATGATCTACGTATGCCCGAAGTGCTACCAAAAGGTCGAAGGGAAAAAGGAGTTTTGCATTGCCGATGAAAACGAGTACATACGGCTAAACCCGCATAACAATCTCAAAGACGAGCTGTGCTGGCCTCCGCCGTACGACTTGATTACGGGACGCAGAAGACCAATCCGTGGATTGGAGGCGTAATGTTTCTCGATGGTCCCTTCGTTCCAGGCATCGCAAGCATATTCATCAACTCGAAAGGATGGCGAAAGGTTACATACGATGATGGGCGCATCGCAACGTTCCGAGGGGGGCTCTATGAAAAACTATGGTATCGGGCTAGGTGTTGGTTTCACAAACAGAATGGCGAGGATATACCGGCTTAGACAAACTCGATGCCTGCACTGCGGGTATCCCATCTGCGGAAACTGCAACGACTGTCACAACTGCGGGCGCAACGCCCTTTAGGGAGAACATCATGTCAATCGCTAGCAAGCAGGTTATCTGGGTCCAATTCGCAACCGCCGCTCTCAAGGCAAGTATCGAGACCAAGCTCGCTGATGTGGTCGTCTTCTCTGCGCACGTTGCAGATCAAATGGCCGAACAATGGGACTTACGATACGGCGATGGCGCCTTCTTACTCGAGGGACAGAGCGAATGCGGTAACTGTTATAAGCCATTGCCGCAGGGCTCCGAGTTCACACCGTCGAGCGATGGCGTGAAGTTCTGCGGGATTCCATGTCTCAAGGCGAGCGGAAGGGAGGATTGATATGGAAACACTCATCTGCGTTGGAATCGGATGCTTCGTATTAGGCATGGTTGCAGGCCACGCCTTTCTACCTAGAAGGCGCTAACCAATCCGTGGATTGAAAGAAGGAATATCATGGCTAATAACGACGAAGATAAAACGATTCGCGAAGTACAATTATCTGGACAGATTCTCGAGGGGGCACGCGATGCAGCAAAAACAATGGGTGTTAGTCCGGGTGCGTGGATTCTAGCTCTAACCGAAGAGTTGGGCGAAGTAACTCTATTACAAAGACATAATAATAAAGACTTGAAAGAAGGATTACGAATCATCGTCGAGATACTCGAAGATGTTTATAGCCTTGAAGAACAGGTCAATCGCGCTATCGCCAAAGGAGCGAAGAAGCAATGACCAATCCACGGATTGACATACCCGCGCCACCAGGGATGGAGTACCTCCCGTATCAGCTCAAAGGTATCCGCTACGCGCTAGGCGGTCGCGGTACCATTATCGCCGACGAGATGGGATTAGGAAAAACCGTCCAAGCCATCGGCGTTATCAATGCTACGCCAGACCCCGGCATGTTGAACGTGCTTATCGTCTGTCCGGCCGGTTTGAAACTGAACTGGTGGAAAGAGATAGACCGATGGCTCGTCACTAGCTGCAAGATATCCGTAGCCTCCTATCACGAGGTAAACGCGATAGCCCTTGCGCTCGCCTGCGCCCACGACCAGGGAATCGATATCCTGATCGTTGACGAAGCGCATTACATCAAAAACCCAGAATCCAAACGAGCGCAACGTATCGAGACTATCGCGCAACACTCGAAACGGATTCTGCTTCTCACGGGAACGCCGATGGAGAATCGACCGATTGAACTATGGCAGCTTCTAAAGATTGCATGTCCTGAGAAGTGGAACCAATCCACGGATTGGCCGCCGTACGTTCTGCACGCGGAGAAGCGCGCATCCCATCCGGGTGAAGGTCCGTCGTTCTGGCACTTCGCAGAACGATATTGCGGTCTAAAGAAGGTCAAGTGGCAAGTAGGCGATACCATCCGCAGCGCTTTCGACTTTGGCGGTGCATCCAATCTCGAGGAGCTATCGCAAAAACTCCGCGCTACATGCATGGTGCGCCGCTTGAAACGTGACGTGCTGCAAGACTTGCCAGACAAGCGGCGCCAACTGATAGTGCTCGAATCAAAAGTAGATGACTCGGACCTTTACCCGAACCTATCCGATGAAAGCTACTTTGATGTTCTCGCGAAACTTACGAAGGACAAGGTAGCATTCGCCGAATGGAGCACGCGCCGTCATAAGCAAGCGCTCGAGAAAATTGACGCATGCTTGCGCTTCATTGGAGACGCATTGGATGAGACGCAAAAGCTCATCGTGTTCGCGCATCATTCCGACGTAATCACCAATCTACGGATTGGAATCGATTGTGAGTTCTCCGAAAACGCCTATTCCGTATGCATCACCGGAAACACGCCGCTATCCGAACGGCAAGAGGCAGTTGATGCATTCCAGAATGACCCTCAATGTCGCGTGATAGTTGGAAGCATAGGCGCGATGGGCGTAGGGTGGACGTTGACGGCAAGCGATCACATCATCTTTTGCGAGCTTGACCCCGTACCAGGCAGGCTCACGCAAGCGGAGGATAGAGCGCATCGCATCGGACAGAAGCGGCCGTTACTGATACAGCACCTTGTATCGAACGGTTCGCTTTGCGCTCGCATGGCTCATATCGTCGTACGAAAACAGGCTGTATTGAGCAAGGTGCTAGACGGGCCTACGGGTGGAACGCTCGTTTACCGCGAGTCAAGCGAAAACGACCCCTTGCCGTGACTTTCTCAAAGTCAAGCGGAGAAAACGCTAGTGCAAGGCGCGTGCCGCCGAGCACTTTGCAAGGTGCGTGCCACGGGAAACACGGGGTTTTTGACGGTCTGTTTCACGGGCTACAAGGGGTGTTTCACGGCCTTTCGAGACGCTAGGCTAGGGGGGTAGCCTAGGGTAACTGAAACGCGTTTCTGGAGCGTTTCCGCCTGCACTGTAACACGGGGTTTTTGCGTGTAGGCAAGAGAAACAACGGCCTTTTCCAGTGTAGGCAACGCAAAACAACGGCCTTTCTTGGGTACCCCTACGTTGGCACGGGCCTTGCTACGCGTACGCGTTCGTCCTACTGCGCCGCGTCAATCCGCGGATTGCCGAAAAAAAGAGCAGGGCCCCGTGAATAAACGGCCTTTTCCCCTCGTCTACCCCGTAGGGGTGAGGTTGGACGGTCCGAAAGGACGCAAGCTCACGCCCCCTGCTCTCTGACAACCTAAACGCCCCTTTGACGCGCCTAAACCCGCGTGCGTCACTGGTCGCGACACTGCTACGTGTAGGTCGTTCGCCTTAGCACTTTGCTGGCAACCTCGGAACGAACCTTCTACGCACGTAGCGCTAGAGCTTGCGCGTAAAGCGTCGCAAGGAAAGAGGGTAGGTTATGGCGAAAGAGTCATATTGTTTCGTGATTGCGGCCGCTTGTGAGGATGGCCGGATTGAATTGTGCGAGCGCAACGGTTCGCTTTTTTGGACCGATGCGCAAGGGAAGCGGTTCACGCCGCAACGTGCTGCGGAGATTGTCGCGAAGTTGAGGCTAGAGCCTACAGAATGGCTCTATAACATTCGCGCCGTTACATGCGTACCGCGTACACGTGGCGCGCATCGTAAGCACGTGAAGAAACGGGAGGAACACCGGAAGGCGTGTGAACGGTGGGAGCCGTGACTTGGGCAGGTGATGCTCCGAGTCATTGCGACATATGCGGTACAGCAATCAGAACGGTTTTCATTGACGGTAAAACGTCAATGGGACCTTGGGCGTGTATGTGCGACGATTGCCACGGCAGCGTTGGCATGGGACTTGGTACGGGAAAAGGTCAACGGTACCGTTTGGAACCGAAAGACCCGGTGAAAGGTACCTTGCACTGGATAAAGGTGCGAGGGTAGATAAACCGCATACATGCGGCGTTTTACAGGCAAGCTCTAGCACGAATTGACATACATAGGGAACCGTGATAGGCTAGTCTCTCACGGTACGAAAAAAGGGAACCGCGGCCCAATCCGCGGATTGAATCGAAAGAGGATACTATCATGGCTAAGCAGAACGTCGTGCTCTCTTCTGTCTCTTCTAAGTACGACCCCAATCACGATTACACAATCAAGGTCTCGGAAGTCTTCGTGGATTGGACGTGGAACACGCGTGTGGATACCGCGTCGCAGGACCCCACTTCCGAGACGGAAGAAGGAGGTTACAACGAATTGGCCGTTTCTATGGCCAAGGACGGACAGCGCAATGCCTGCGTTGTGAGGCCTAATCCGTACAAGGGAAAGGGCGGTCACCCGGGGGCGAAGTACGAGTTCATGCTCGTGGAAGGTTTCGGCCGAACGCGAGCGAAGTGTGACATTGCAGGGGGTGACTTTGACGTGGCGCTAGGCGCAGCGGGTATGGTGAAAACCGCCGTCGATGCTCTCCACACAAAGGAACCGACCATCCTCGCGAAGGTCATTCCTATGACCGAAGTGGAAGCGCGCAAGCGCAACCTAGGCGAGAACATGATTCGAGCGCAGCTTTCAGCGCCGGATATCGCCTACGGTATCTTCAAGCTCGCAGAAGCAGAGCCGAACGCGAGCAACGTGCAACTTGGGGCTATGATCGGTCGTTCGGAACCGTACGTTGCAAAGCTTCGCCGCATCTACTCGACGTTCAAGGGCGTTACAGTTCCGGCCGATGGTCTCTTCAAAGGCTCTCCCGCAATGCCGGTAACGCAAGCATGGCGCTGCGCACCTAAGAAAGCGTTGAACGAGGATATGCTCGCCGTTGCCGACGTGGACGCGAAAACGCCCATGACGAACGAAGAGAAGTTGGAGAAGTACCTCATTGCTTCCAACTTGATAAAAGACCCTAACGCCAAGGAGAGAAAGTCGGCAGGGCAAGGCAAGTGGGCAGCAAACGCGTGTATCGACGCACGTGCCTTCGGCGCAATCCTTGGCGCATTGCAGCGCGAAGGGGCACTCACAATCGACGGCCTCACGGGTGACCACTGGGCGCTAATCGTCCCGAAGTATGCCAGCAAGGCAGACAAGGCAACTGACGACGATAAGGACGCGATCGTCACGGCTTGTAACAAAGGCGTGGCCGAAGGCGGAAAGACCGCACGAAAGAAAGCAGAGCCGAAGGCAGAGCCGAAGGCAACGGCAAAGAAAGCCGCTGCGCAGTTGAAGCCGCTATTGCACGCTAAGAAGAGCGGAAAGAAGTAGCCACACCAATCTACGGATTGACACCCGCCACACGCCGCCCCTCGCGCTCCGTTCGGAGCGCAGGGGGCGGCGTTTTTTTGTGCCTTGAATCTACGGATTGGTTGGGTTTGAATCTACGGGAAAGAATCGCGGTTTTGGCCAATATACGGATTGAAAAAGTGAAAAGGGTGGGGTGGTGAGGGG
>Ga0315284_10003542_pt1 | contig 22217 bp, 20 predicted proteins | sample YL17G09_16_MG_FD_203696 | JGI IMG/M metagenome (GOLD analysis project Ga0315284, IMG submission 203696) | Sediment microbial communities from Yellowstone Lake, YNP, Wyoming, USA - YL17G09_16 | ecosystem: Environmental > Aquatic > Freshwater > Lake > Sediment | place: USA: Wyoming | collected... | reverse complement strand
AGGGTCGGCCATGCAAACCCGTGACATCGTCGGCTTCATTCTGGTGCCCGTCGTGCTGCTCGCGGCGGCCTGGCTGATCAGCGACTATCAACTGTGGAACCCGGTCGCCAGTCTGACGATCCCGTGGTTCTGTACAGCGCTGGCGCTGGCCCTGCTGGTCCTCGGCGCCACGTGCCTGATCGTGGGCGCGGCACCGGCCGCCGTCCCGATGAAGGCGGCCCTTGTGATCTACGGCGTGACGGTCATCGTGGTGGCCGTGGGCCTGGTAGTGGACGGCCTCGACGATCTGGATGGGGGTACGGCGCTGACGAGCCTCGTCGAATGGGTCGGCTTCTCGCTGATCCTGCTCGCGGTGTTCATGGCGCCGAGGCTCGGACCGTCGGAGCCTGCGGCTTAGCGAGGGGAAGAGGTCAGGAACCTTTTCTGCCTGGGAGACCCGCAATGAACATGGACGACGTCAAGCGGCTCATGAACGAGATCGGTTGGGGCGACCTGGCCACCAGCGACGGCAAGACGGTCGGCGTCCGCCCGATGGGCGGCTGGGCGTGGATCGGCAAGGAACTCTGGTCCGCCACCGCCGCGTCCTCCGACAAGGTGGCCCAACTCCGCAAGGTTCCCCACGCCGAGTACTGTTTCGGCAAGGAGGACGGGACCCATGTTCGCCTGGCGGGCCGGTGCACCGTCAGCACCGACTCGAAGGACAAGCGCCGGCTGTACGACGCCGTCCCGGTCCTCAAGGACCACATCAAAGACCCCGCGTCGCCGGAGTACGTGGTGATCCGGATGCGGCCGGACCGGGTCCGCGTGATGGTGCCGCCGAACCTCGGGTACACAGAGGTCAAGCCGGTCTGAGTCGGCCGGCGCTGTCAAGGCGCTGCGGCGACGTGACACCCTCCGCCGGAGCCTCCTGGCGCCGTCCGGCGGCAAAGGACACATTCACGAGAATAGGAAAGACTCTGCCATGCTTGCGAAATCGGGATGGTGGTCGGTCGTGGCGGCTACGGTTGTGTTCATCCACGGCCTGATTGCAGGGCCGGTACGAGCCGGTGTGCCGCAGGGAACGCTGTACCAGGCCGGCGAGGTTCTGTCGGCCGGTTCAAAAGAGCAGCCGGCGGCCAAGCCGTCTGACCTGTCAAAAGGAGTGCTTGCGCAACTGGACAAGGTTCCCTCGCTGCACTCCAAGACCTATGCCCGAGGGGTGTCGGACCAGGGTGTTCGGGCAAGTTTGTTGGCGGACACTCAAGGGGCTGAGCATCTTCTTGCCGGCATTGCCTCGCTTCAAGGCCGCCTGATGGAAGTGCCGCCCGACGAACTTGTGTCGAGCCTGGGGCTGTTGCTGGAGTTGAGGGACAGGATTACCCGATCCCGCGGATACGGCAACTTCATATGCGCCATGGGCATAAGTTTCTTTGTCGAAACGGTCGGGATGGAACGTCTCTTGGCGGCGCCGGAGTTGGCGAAGCCGCTCGGTGCCGTGTTCCTCAGAAACCAGGCCGGCTGGGAAGCCGGTTGGTCCATCCTGAGGGGATCGGTCCAGGAGGAAACGAGAGGCGTGTGGCACCTGGAAGTGTCGGCCGAATCGCCCTTTGAGGCGCGGCTGCTGGAAATCCTTCGTCAACCGGGGCAGTCTGATCCCAAACTGGACCTGGAGATGGCCAAGCACTACGGCGCGTTCGCTGTGGCTTCAGATGTTTTGGATAAACGAAAGGTGCCGGGAGGGGCCACGACCGTGACCAGGCTCCTGGATACCGTGGATCGGGCATATCTTGTAGCACTGGTATGTCTTGTGCAGAATAATTCAAGTGCCGCCGTCTGGTGGTCATCGTTCCTTGAGCGGCGATTGGTGGTGCCTCGGAATTATGGCGAGTTCCTGAGCGCCTTCAAAGCCGATTCGGCGGAGAGGACGGTGCCCGTTAATCCTATGACAGCCAAGCCCTTCCAGGCCGACGAGTTGTTCGCGTACGTGATGCAGCGCGAAACTTTGGCCCGTGAAGGCGCTGCGTTTCTGCTACCGACTGAGCAAGGAAAGCCACCCGCGAAGTCCGACAGTCCTCTAGGCCCTGGCCAAGGCGCACCTGCGCCGGGAGCGCGGTGACGAGGCTATAGCACTTCTGAAGCACGCTCTCGGAATAGACCTGCTCTTTGCGTCGGCGAACTACGAGTTGGCCGTGTGGCCGGCCGGCAGAGTTTCGGCGGGGCGTATGCCGAAGCCTGTCGTGCGAAGGCGGCGGATGGTGCGGCGAGCCAATTAATTCGGGCGCGGCGGGTCTCCGTACCCGCCGCGCACAATCAAAGAGTACCCCACCTGCCGCGCCAACTACCCCCCAAACTACCCCCCAACTCTTGCAAACTCTGGAGGCCCTTCTTGGGCCTCGACCCGCGTTGGCGCTATCGAAAACCGCGTTGACGCCGTCCAAGGGCGGAAAATCGGCGTTTATAAGCGGCGCAACGTGGGCCCAAAGGTGAATTCCAAGTTCAAGGTTCAAAGTTCAAGGTTCTAAACGGTGATCCGCGCAAACGCAGGCCAAGGCTTTGGGGTCAAGTCGGCCTCTCGAACCAGCCGAAATACTCTGTGCCGCCACCCACGGCTTTGCGCGGGCTCCCTGACCCGCAGTTCCTGCCCCAGGCAGAGGCTGCGCGGATGTACAAAGACTATTTTCGATTCCGCGAAGAGCCGTTCAGCATCACCCCCGACCCGCGGTTCCTCTATCTGACGGCGCAGCACCGCGATGCACTCGACCACCTGCTGTACGGGATCCGCCAGCGCAAAGGGTTCATCTGCCTGACGGGCGAGGTCGGAACCGGCAAGACCACCCTCTGCCGCGCCCTCCTCAAACAACTCGACCCGACCTGCCACACGGCCCTGATCCTGAACCCGGTGCTGACGCAGACGCAACTGCTCCGCGCGATCGTCGAGGAGTTCGGCATCCAGGCCGACGCCTGCGACCGGCTCGGGTACCTCTCGGTCCTGAACGAATTCCTCCTGAAAGTCAACTCGGCCGGCCGCGACGCCGTCCTCATCATTGACGAGGCCCAGGACATGTCGGTCGCGGGCCTCGAGCAGGTGCGGCTCCTCTCGAACCTCGAGACCGAGAGCCAGAAACTCCTCCAGATCGTCCTGGTGGGCCAGCCTGAACTCCGCGAAAAACTCGCCCAGCCGGCCCTGCGGCAACTGGCCCAGCGCATCACCGTCCGCTACCACCTCGACCCGCTCGGCCGCGAGGACACCGAGGCGTACCTCTACCACCGCCTGAGCGTCGCCCTCGGCGACGGCGGCGAGTGGACCGTCGTCTTCGATCCCGGGGCGGTCCGCGAGATCTACCGCTACAGCGGCGGCACGCCGCGCCTCATTAACGCCATCACCGACAAGGCCCTTCTGGCAGGATATGTCCATCAAACGGGTTGGATTGACCGACGGCTGGCCCGCATCGCTGCCGCCGAACTGAAGGGAAAGGGATCATGAGCCTCATCAACGAAGCCTTGAAGCGCGCCGAAGCCGAGAAACGCGAGAAACTCGCCGACCCAGGTGCCGCCTCTTCCGAGACGGCAGTCGCACTGGTTGCGCCGACGCGCCGACGCGCCAGGCCTCTTGTGCTCGCGGCATTCGGCCTGGCGCTCCTGGCGGCTGTTGCGGCCTACTTCCTCCTGTGGAACCGCGGCCATTCGCTCAATCGCGCCGCGGCCGACACGCTCGCCTCGAGCGCGCCGGCCGCGCCTGCAAAGTCGCCGGCCGTCCTGCCTGCCAAGGCGGCGCCTGCCGTCGCACCGGCGGTCGCCGTGACCGAGGCGCCCGCGCTCGCCCCTTCGACTTCGCTCAGGGTAAACTTCGGCTCGCGGCTAAACGGGCCTGCCGAGGTCGAGCCCGCGCCAGTCGTTGCGCCCGCCGTCGCGCCCGAGGTCGAGCCCGCGCCAGCCGTTGCGCCCGCCGTCGCGTCGAGCGAAGTGGCCCTGCCGTGGGTGCCCGCGCCCGAAGTCGAGCCCGCGCCAGCCGTTGCGCCCGCCGTCGCGCCGGCGGTTGCCGTGACCGAGGCACCCGCGCTCGCCCCTTCGACTTCGCTCAGGGTAAACTTCGGTTCGCGGCTAAACGGGCCCGCCGAGGTCGCGCCCGCGCCCGAAGTCGAGCCCGCGCCAGCCGTTGCGCCTGCCGCCGCGCCCGCGGCAGCCGAGAAGCCGGCCCCCGACGAGGTCAAGGTGGACCTCTCGAAGTTCAAGGTCAGTTCCATCCTGATGGGCCCGAAAGGCGGCAGCGCCGTCATCAACGGCCGCTTCGTCCGCGAGGGGAGCACCATCGAGGGGGCGAAGATCATCGCCATCACGCCGCACGCGGTCGACCTGGAGATTTCGGGCAAGCGATTTACCCTCAGCATGTGACCGCGCCGCCGAGCGCTGCGCGACCTGCGCGAGGATTCCAAGGCATTCGGCCTGCGCGGCGGTTGAGCAAAGCCGGTGGGGCAGGCTTGTGCTTGTGAAGCGGCGTCTCGGAGTCAGAACTTGTCGTAAAAGATGTCTTCGGGGGCGAGGCCTTTCTCGCTGAGGACGCGGGTGACGGCCTCGATCATCGGTTCCGGGCCGCAGAGGAACGCCTGCCTCCTGGCGCCCGGCTCCAGATACTTATCAACCGCCAGGTGGATGAATCCGGTCTCGCCGTCCCACGCCGCATCCCCTTCGCCGGGCTCGCTCAGGGCGTAGACGACGTGCAGGCGGGGGTGCTCGGAGGCCAGGGCCCGGAACTTCTCGAGGTAGAACTCGTCGGCCCCCGTGCGGCAGCCGAAGAAGAGCCAGCAGGTGCGGTCGGGCCACCGCGCATAGAGCGTCTCGATGATGTTCTTGACGGGGGCCATGCCGCACCCGCCGGCGACGCAGACGATCTCGGTTGCGGGGTCCTCGCTCAGGCGGAACTCGCCGAACGGGCCGGTGAAAACGACAGGGTTGCCGACGCGTAGGTTGCAGAGATACGTCGAAGCGATGCCGCCGGGAACGAGCCGGACGACGAGTTCGACCGCCGTCGGCTCGTGAACGGGCGAGGAGATCGAGTAGGCCCGCCAGACAGGGCCCTGGGGCGACGGGGCCTGGATCTGGACGTACTGCCCGGGGCGGTGGCTGATCTCGCGCGGCTCGACCAACCGCAGGCGGATCTCCTTGGTGTCGGGCGTCAAGTCCCGCGCCGATTCCACCTCGGCGGCGAACATCCGGACGTTCAGGATGTCCTCCGGGATGCGGATGGACATCGCCTCGCGGACCTTGACCTGGCAGGCGAGGCGGACGCCCGAGCGAATCTCCTTGCGCGAAAGGAATGGAAGTTCCGTCGGCAGGACCTGGCCGCCGCCCGAAAGGATCGTCACCTTGCAGTAGCCGCAGGTGCCCTGTCCGCCGCATGCCGACGGGATGTAGATTTCCTCGCCGTTGAGGGTCTCCAGAAGGGTCTGTCCGCCCTCGACGTCGAGGACCCGCTCGCCGGCGTTGACGGAGATCTGGCAGACGCCGTAGTCGAGGAGCACTCGCTCGGCGACCACGAGGAACACCGCGAGCGCCGCCAAGAGGACCACGAAAACCAAAATGGAGACCAGATAGATCATGCCTTACCCACAAGTGAGTAACGAAGTAAAGCAGTAACGCAGTGACGAAGTGACGCAGTGACGAAGCAACGGCCAAGACCCGCATGCGCCGTGGCAGTTGTGGCTGTGTGCTGCGCGGGGCGCTCGCCTTGCCGCATGGTCTCCGGCCTCCTTCGTTACTCCGTTACTTCGTCACTCCGTCACTGTAAGGAAACCATGCCCGTAAACCCCATGAACGCCAGGGCGATGACGCCGGTGACGATCATGATGATCGAGACGCCCTGGAACGCGGCCGGGATGTTCGAGTAGCCCATCTTCCGCCGGAGGCCCGCCAAGAGGATGATCGCCAGCGTCCAGCCTAAGCCCGACGCCAGGCCGTACCAGGCCGCCTGCCAGAGGTTGAACCCGAAGTTCACCATGAACAGCGCCACGCCGAGGATGGCGCAGTTGACGGTGATCAGGGGCAGGAAGATCCCGAGGGCGTAGTAGAGGCGTGGGCTGAACCGCTCGATGAACATTTCCACCAGTTGCACGAACCCGGCGATGACCGCGATGGCGACGACGAACTGGAGGTGCTCGAGGTCGAACCCGAGGGCCTCCTTCAGCCACGGGGCCACGAGGACATGATGGTAGACGGCGTGGTTGATGATCGTTGTGGCGGTCATGACGAACGTGACGGCCGCCCCGAGGCCGATGGCCGTCGGGAACTCGCGCGAGCACGCCAGGAACGAGCACATCCCCAGGAAGTACGTCAGGAGGATGTTGTTCGTGAAGATGGCCGCCAGGAAGATCACCAGCGCGCCGGTCTCGTTGACGGAGCCGTTCATTTCCGCGCCTCCACTTCTTTCTGGAGGCCCAGGGAATAGAACAGCGCCACCAGGAACCCCAGCGCGATGAACGCCCCCGGGGCGAGTTTCAGCACGTGGTTCTCCGGGTATCCGGGGATGGCGACGGCCGTCCACCACCCGTCGCCGAAGACGAAGCGCCCGGTGCCGCCCAGTTCCCGCGCGAGGCCGATGATCGCCAGGATCATCGCGTACCCGAGGCCGTTGGCGAGGCCGTCGATCATCGAGAGGCCGGGCTTTTCGTGGAGGGCGAACGCCTCGGCGCGGCCCATGACGATGCAGTTCGTGATGATCAGGCCGACGTACGCCCCGAGCCGCTGCGACATGTCCCAGTAGTACGCCGCCAGGAACTGGTCCACGATGATGACGAACGTCGAGATGAGGGCGACCTCGACGATCATGCGGATCCGCCGCGGAACCCAGTGCCTCAGCAGCGAGATCATGAGGCTCGACATGACGGTGACGAAGGTGACTGCGGCGCCCATGACGAGGGCGTTCTCAAGGCGCGTCGTCACGGCCAGGGCCGAGCACACCCCCAGGATCTGGATGGCGATCGGGTTGTTGCCCCAGACGCCCGCCTTGAGCACAAGGATGCCGCGCTCCTTTCCCGTCCCCGGCATCGGGCGCGCCGCGCCCTGGATTGTCGGTCCGCCGCTCATGGCCGGTGCCCCTCCTTCAGGATGCGGCCGACGGCCTGGTCGAGCATCGCCTCGACGCGTCTGCTGGTCATCGTCGCACCGCTGATGGCGTGGATGGGGAGTTCGGCGCGGCCGTTGCGGATCGGGATGCGCATCCCCTCGAACTGGCTGCGGAACTCGTGTGTCACGATGTTGCCGCCGAGGCCCGGCGTCTCGGTCTGCTCGTAGAAGGTCACGCTGAGGATGGTCCTGGAGTCCGGGTCCAGGGCGACGTAACCCTTGATCGGCCCCCAGAGGCCCGTGCCCGAGAACGGGTACGCCACGGCCTTGACCTTTCCGTCGGGCTCCAGGCGGGCATAGGACGTCGGGTTCTCGGGTCGGTCCGGCCGGACGTGCTCGCGGTAGAGGGCGAGGATCTCGTCACTGGTCTCCGCGCCGGAGCGGTCGATGCCGAGCACGTCCAGGATGTGCCGCGTCCGCTCCGCCAGGCGGTTGGCTTCGCTGCGATTGGCGGTCAGTTCGCGGACGACCGTCAGGAGGCCCGCGCAGGCCACACCGAGGGCGGCGGCAAAGAGGATCGTGTACAGGGGGCTATGCTTCAAGCCTGAGCCTCCGCGCTCGCCACCGGATGACCGCCTCGTCCAGGGCCGGCGCTGCAATGTTCCCCAGGAGGATCGCGAACGTCATCCCCTCGACGTACACCGTGAGGTTCCGGATGAGGAGCACGGCCGCGCCGATGAGAATGCCGTAGATCACCTTGGCGGTGTTCGTGGTCGGGCCGGTCACGGGGTCGGTGGCCATGAAGACCGCCCCGAACAGGAGCCCGCCCGCAAGCATGTGCCAGCCGACCGGCCCGAACCGACCCGGGACGATCGCCCCCAAGAGGAGCCCGAGCGTCGCAAAGGAGCCGAGGATCGAGACGGTCGTCCGCCAGTTGACCACCCGCACGAAGACCAGCAGGAGGCCCCCGGCCAGGATGCAGGCCGCCGACGTCTCGCCGACGGACCCCTGGACGTTGCCCCAGAAGAGGCTCCCGAGATCGGCGAACTGGCTGTTCTTGGCGGCCGCCAGGGGCGTCGCGGCGGTCACGGCGTCCACGGCCGGGGCCGTCGCATATTCCAGGAGCCGCCCCGGCCACCGGCTCGCCGGCTCGATCCAGCGGGCCATCTCCTTCGGATACCCGAGCGTGACGATGCACCGGCCGACGAGCGCCGCATTGAAGAGGTTCCGGCCCGTGCCGCCGAAGAGTTCCTTGCCGATGATGACGCCCAGGGCGATGCCCATCGCGGCTATCCAGATCGGGATGCCCGGCGGCAGGATCAGCGGGAACACGAGGCCCGTCACGAGGAACCCTTCGTTGATCTCCTCCTTGCGCAGACAGGCGAACGCCACCTCGACCGCCCCGCCCACCGCGTACGAGACGAGCACCAGCACCAGCACCCTGAGGCCGAACAGGTACACCCCCGCCACGAGCGCCGGCGCCATCGCCACGATCACCATCGACATGTACCGCTTGACGTCGAGCGGGTCGCGGATGTACGGCGCGACACGCGTCGGCGTCTTCGGCCAGAAGAAAAAGTTGTTCGTCGCGTCGAAGAGCGGCTTGAAAAACCCGAGCGGGCGGCGGCCGAAGCGCGGCCGGAGCCGGTCGAAGAGGTCTTCGAGCATCCTCATTGGGCCGCCTCCCGGCCCGCCGCGGCCGCCGCCTCGGCGGCGTGACGGCGCTCCTCGGCCAACTGCTCCTCGGCCCGGGCAAACTCCTCCATGAGTTCAATCTTCGACGGGCACACGTAGGCGCACAGCCCGCACCGGGTGCATCGGGACACGCCCAGCCGCTCGGCGTCGTCGATCGCCCCCGCGTACAGGTACTTGTGGATGATGTGCGGCATGAGGCGCGACGGGCAGACCTCTTCGCACTGGCCGCACGAGATGCAGGCGCGGGCTTCGCCGCGCATCGCCGCCGGGATCGCCTCGGGAAACGTCCGGCGAAGGGCCGAGAGGAACGTCCGGCTGTAGGACTGGCGGCCCCAGCCCGGGCGGATCCAGCCCAGCAGTTGCCGTCGCGGCTTCGGCTCCTCGAGGGCCACGAGGCCGGTGCACTCGGCGTCTAGGCCCCGGGCGCTCGCCTCGACCGCCGCGCCCGTAAGGACGCCGTCCGCGATGAGGCGGGCACCCTCGGCGGCCTCGCCGGAGCGGATCGCCTCGATCGGATAGCCCGCGACCGCCCGGAGGTGCCGCGGCTGCTTCGCGGCAGGGCCGCCGATCGCGATCACCCGCTCCAGGACCGGCCGCGACGCCCCGAGTGCCCGGTCCGCCGCCAGCACGCCTTCGGTCCGCACGGCCCACACGCGATGCTCCGCATCGGTCTTGAGGCCCAGCCGCCGCGCCAGCAGCCCGAAACCGTCCATCGGGTACACGAGCGGCACCGTTACGATCTGGAGGAACGCGTGCCCGCGCAGGCTCTCCCGGACCTCCTCGGCCAGCGCCGACTCAAGAAGCGGCATCACCAGGTAGATCGGCTGGTACTGGAGCAGCGACTGTAACTGCTCCAGGCCGCGCCCGAACGCATCGAGATTGTTTCTGAGGATCGCATCGCCGCGCACCCCGAACGGCTCCAGGCGCACCGTCGAGACGATAACGCCCGCCGGCTCGCCGGCCGGATCGGGCAGGGCGCCCGTGTGGGCGTCCTCGAAGTGCTGCCAGGCCCCTAGGTCCAGGAGCCGCCGTCGCTTGTCCGCGATCTCCTCGCCGGGCCGCGCGCCGCCCGGGGCCTTTAGGGCCTCAAGGACGATGTGCCCCTCGGCCGCGCCGAGGCGGATCGTCCCCGCGCGGGGCGCAAGCAGCGGCACGCCGAAATGCCCCGGGTCGCGCGCCAGGACCCAGCCGGCCTCGACGGCCTCGCCGTCGGCCGCCAGGACTTCGGAAAAGCGGAACCGCCGGGAGGCGAGCGGCAGATAGAGGGCCGCCGGCTCGGGCAGGGCCTCGATCTCGGCCGACGGCCGCCCGGCCAGCGGGACATTGTATCCGCCTCGTCGCCTGAGGTGCATCCGGTTCCTCTGCGGTTCTGTCCTGTCGTCCCCGGCGCTCTCCGGGGACAGGTCCGCAGATTCTGACGCGAGGATGCCGGAAAATCAAGCGCCGGCCTTTGCGCATCCGGCGGCCGGTACGGAAGATTCAAACGAAATACCGCATCGAGGTCTTCTTGAACTCGGTGGCGGAGAAGAGGACCGCGTGGTCGCGGGCGCCGATCTCCCGGGCCAGGCGGGCCGCAAGGGCCCGCACCTCGTCCTCGCTCCGCCCGTGGATCATCACATAGAGGCTGTACGGGAAACCGGGCAGCGGCGGGCGGCGGTAACAGTGGGTGATCTCCGGCCGCTTTGCGAGCGTGCGGCCGGCCTCGTCGGTGCGTTCGGGCGGAAGCGCGAAGGCGGCCATGCTGTTCGCGCGGAAGCCGACCTCCGTGTGTCTGAGGACTGCCCCGAAGCGACGGACAACGCCCGACGACAGCCATTTGCGGACCTGGCCGAGGACCCATTCGACCGGCCGGCCGACGCGTGCTGCAACCGGCGCGAACGGTTCGGCCGTTGCTTCGAGGCCGTCCTGAAGGGCCCGGACGAGGGCCTGCTCGTCGGCGCCGAGTTGGGCGGGCGATGTTTTTTTGAGCCCGCCGCGGGAGCGGCGGGGCACGTCGTGCCGGGCAGGCTCGCCCGGCGCGGAAACATCAAACACCGCCCGAATCTTGTACACCGCAAGGGCGGGGAGGCGATGGAACTCCAGGCCGGTCGCCGCCCGAAGGTCGGCGAGCGTTCTCACGATCTCCTCCTCGGACCGGGCCGTCAGCGTGAACCAGAGGTTGTACGGCCCGCGACGCTCGTAGTTGTGCGTGACGCCGGGCAGGGCGCTCACGCGGGCCGCCGTCTCGGTCAAGCGATCGGGCGGCACCTTGGCCGCGACGAGCGTGGATGAGTACCCCAGGCGGCCGGAGTCGAAGACCGGCCCGAGACGGCGGATCGGCCCAGCCTCGATCATCCGGCGGATGCGCCCAAGCACCTCGTCCGTCTTGGCGCCTAACCGTTCAGCCAAGGCGTCGAACGGCCGCGCGACCACCGGCAGGTCGGCCTGGATCGCCGAAAGGATTTGCCTGTCGAGTTCGTCCATGTTGAACGCGCTCCCCCCGCCGGAGGCGGGTAAACTTTGGGTCGCGGCTAAACGTCAATTCGTGTCCCCCGGCCGCTGCGCCTACGTCCCCTCGTCCCTGTGTCCCTTCGTCCCTCCCGGTTGGTAGACGCAGAACGGTTCCTCGGCGAGGAAGTTGCCGGTTGAGGCGAAGGCCCGGGCGCGGCAGCCGCCACACACGAACCGGTATTCGCAGCACCCGCATCGCCCGCCGTAGGAGTCCGGGTGGCGCAGCGCGCGGAAGACCTCTGAGCCTTCCCAGATCTTCTGGAAGTCGAAGTCAACCTTGCGCAGGTTGCCGCACTCGGTCTCAAGGAACCCGCATATCTGCACCTTGCCACGATGCGAGATGAAGGCGAAGGCCTTTCCGCCGAGGCACCCGCCCGCGACGCCGTCGTCGGCTGCTCTGCCGCGCCGCTCACGGAGGATCCGCTGGTAGTGCGGCGCGCAGGTCACGCGGATGCGGATGTCGGTGCGGCCGGTCTGGTCGGCAAGCCACCCAAGTGCGGCCTCGTACTCGGCGGGCGAGAGTTCCTGGTCGACCAGTTCCTTGCCGCGCCCCGTTGGCACCAGCAGGAACGGGTTGAAGCAGGTCGCCCCGAGCCGCACGGCCAGGTCGAGGATCGCCCCGAGTTCCGCGCGGTTGCCTTTCGTGACGGTCGTGTTGATCTGGAAGGGCACGCCCGCCCGCTTAAGCGCCTCGATGCCCCTGAGCGATCCGTCGAACGCGCCGGGCACGCCGCGAAAGGCGTCGTGCGAGGCGGCGGTTGCCCCGTCGATCGAGATCGAGACCTGCCGGATGCCCACCTCGGCCATGCGGCGCGCCGCCGCGTCGTCGATCAGCATGCCGCACGGCGCCATCGCGACCGGCAGGCTCAGACTCCGCGCGTGCGCGGCAATGCCGAAGATGTCGGGCCGGAGCATCGGCTCGCCGCCGGTCAGAATGATGAGCGGTTTGGCAAACGAGGCGATGCCGTCGAGCAGACGGAAACACTCGGCCGTCGAGAGTTCGTCGGGATACGGTTCGCGCCGGGCGGCGGCGCGGCAATGTTTGCAGGCCAGGGGGCAGGACCGCGTGACCTCCCAGGCGATGATGCGCGGCACGTGGCGTCGCGGGGCTCGGGATGGCGAAGGATGGGGCACGCGTCACTCCCTGGCGGCGGCTTCGGATTCGGCCGCCGAGCCCTCGGCCCCCAGGCCGATCTCCTCGTCGGTCAGGTAGCACGCCGGGTCGGGCGCCCAGAGGTCGCCGGTGGCTGCCTCGGCCCGGACGCGGAAGTTGCCGTTCGTGATGGCCAAGAACCGGCACTTGGCGCAGCGCCCTTTCAGGTACTTCCGCCGGTCCCGGAGTTTCGCAAGGAGCGGGTTCGCGAGGTCAGTCCAGATCTCGGAGAACGGCCGCTGCGTGACGTTGCCCAGCGACACGTGCCGCCAGAACTGGTCCGGGTGGACCGCGCCGTCCCAACTGACGCACCCGATGCCGATGCCGGAAGAATTTCCGCCGTTCATTTCGAGAAGTCTAAGCACGTCGGCAGCCCGCGGGTTGCCCTCGCGCAGCATCCTCAGGTACAGGTACGGCCCGTCGCAGTGGTTGTCCACCGTGAGGACCTCGGTCGGCCGGCCGGAGCGGTGGAGTTCGGCGGTCCGGTCGATGATGAGGTCCAGGGCGCGGCGGGTCTCGGCGTGGTCGAGGTCCTCGGCCATGAGTTCGCTGCCCCGCCCGGCGCACACGAGGTGGTAGAAGCAGATGCGGGGGATGTTTTCCTCGCGCACCAGGTCGAAGAGGCCGCCGATCTCGGCGGCGTTGCGGCGGGTGATGGTGAACCGCAGGCCGACCTTGAGGCCGGCCTCGCGCGCGTTGCGGATGCCCGCCAGGGCCCGGTCGAACGCCCCGTCGAGGCCGCGGAACCGGTCGTTCGTCTCACGCAGGCCGTCCAGGCTTACGCCGACGTAACTCAGGCCGACCCCGGCGAGGCGCTCGGCCATCGGCCGGTCGATGAGGGTGCCGTTGGTGGAAATGACCGCGCGCATGCCGAGGGCGACAGCCCGCTCGATGAGGGTCTGGAGGTCCGGCCGCATCAGCGGCTCGCCGCCCGAAAAGAGCATGACGGGCGCGCCGAACGCCGCCAAGTCCTCGATCAGCGCCAGGCCCTGGTCGGTGGTCATCTCGACGCCGTGCCTGCAGGCCCCGGAGTTTGAGTAGCAGTGGACGCACCGGAGGTTGCACGCCCGGGTGCAGTTCCAGACGACGACGGGCTTTTTGTCGGCCGAGAACTGGAGCAGGTGGCTGGGCAGGCGCTTGCTCTTTGCCCCGTAGCGCAAGATGTCCGACGGCTCCACGGTGCCGCAATAGAGTTTGGATATACCAATCATTACTTTGCCCCGCACCTGGTTTCGTGTGCCACGATCGCGTCCACCAGCCCCGGGATCGTGTGCGGGTCGGCCTCAACGGTCGGCTCGATGCCCGCCTCGCGGAGCGTCGCCGAGGTCGTTGGGCCGATGCTCGCCACCCGGACGCCGGAGGCGCGGACCCGCTCGGCCCCGGCGCCCGCCAGGAAGTTCCGCACCGTCGACGAACTCGTGAACGTCAGCCAGTCGACCTCGCCGCGCTCGAGCATCGCGGCGACGCGCGGCAAACCCGCGTCGTCGGCGACGGTCCGGTACGCGGCGACCTCCTCGACCGTCGCCCCGCGCTCGGCCAGTGCCTTGACCATGTCGGGCGGGGCGATGTCGGCCCGGGGCAGGAGAATCCGCAAGCCCTGTAAGTTTACGCACTCGGCCAGCGCCTTGACAACTGCCGCGCTGGTGAACGCCACCGGCTGGACGTCCGCCCGGATGCCGCGCTCCGCCAGCGCCGCGGCCGTCGCGGGGCCGATGGCGGCGATGCGAACGCCCGCGAGCGCGCGGGCGTCGAGCCCCGCCGCCTCCAGGGCGTCGAAGGCCGCCGCGACGCCGTTGGTGCTCGTCAGGACGATCCAGTCGTACTCGGCGGCCCGGGCCATGGCGGCCCGCAGGGGTCCCGGGTCCTCGGGCGGCTCGATGCGGATGGTGGGCGCCTCGACGGCCTCGGCGCCGAGTTCTTCGAGGGCGGCCGACAGTTGCGACGCCTGGGCCCGGCTCCGTGTGATGACGATCCGCCGGCCGAAGAGCGGGCGCCGCTCGAACCAGGCCAGGCTCTCTCGCAGGCGGACGACCTCGCCGACGACGATGACGGCGGGCGCCCCGAGGCCCGCCTTGGCGACCTCCCCGGCGAGCGTCGCGAGCGTGCCCGCGACGGTCTTCTGGCGCGGCGTGGTGCCCCACTGGATGGCCGCGGCCGGGGTCGCGGGGTCCATGCCGTGTTCGGCCAGGCGGCCGCAGATGGCCGCAAGGTTCGCCACGCCCATGTAGAAGACGAGCGTGCCGGGCCAGCGGGCGAGGGCCGCGAAATCGAGGGCCGATTCGCCTTTCTCGTCGGCCTCGTGGCCGGTGATGAAGCCGACGGCTGATGCGGCCAGGCGGTGCGTCACCGGGATGCCCGCGTAGGCCGGCCCCGCGACGCCGGCCGTCACGCCAGGGACGATCTCAAACTCCAGGCCCGCCTCGACGAGGGCCAGGGCCTCCTCGCCGCCGCGCCCGAACACGAACGGGTCGCCGCCTTTGAGGCGGACGACGGTCCGGCCGGCGCGGGCCTGCTCGACGAGAAGCGCCGAGATGCCTTCCTGGCTGAGGGTGTGCTCGCTGGTGCGCTTGCCGACGTAGACGCGCTCGGCCCCGGCGGGCGCGAGGTCCAGCAGCCGCTCCGAGACCAGGGCGTCGTACACGACAACGTCGGCCCGGGCCAGCGCCTCCCGGCCGCGCAGCGTCAGCAGCCCAGGGTCGCCCGGCCCTGCGCCGACGAGATAGACGCGGCCGGTGCTCATGGCAGGTCCTCCGAGGGCGGTTCGTCACCGGGGTCGGTGTCATCGAGCGCGTCGAGGTTGAACATGCGGCGAATGGCGTCGGCGATGGCGAGGCCCTCGCTGAGGGAGCCCGTCTCGGCCGACTCGCGCAAGAGCGCGATCGGCCCGTGCAGGATCCGGCCGCACAGGTGCTCGGTGAACCGGGCCAGTTGCTCGCGTTCGGTCGAGGTGAACGCGGGGCCGTGCTGCCGGAGTTCCTCGGTGCGGAGGCGCGCGAAGTGTTCCTGGAGCAGCCGGATGGTCGGGACGACCTCTCGCGAGTCGAGCCACCGCTGGAACCGGCCGACTTCGTAATCGACGATCGCCTCGGCCCGGGGGATTTCCTTGAGGCGGCGCTCGATGTTCCGTGCCACCAGCCGGTCCAGGTCGTCGAGGTTGTAGAGGAACACGTTCGGGACCCGGCCGATGCGCAGGTCGACGTCGCGCGGCACGGCGATATCGATGATGACCAGCGGGTGGTCGAGTCGCACCAGGGTAGGGGCGAGGTCTTCGTATTTCAGGACGGGCTCATCGGACGCCGTGGACGTGATGACGAGGTCGGCCCGCATGACAGCCGGGGCGAGGTCCTCCAGACCGATCGCCTCGGTTGTGACATCGGTGGCGAGTTCCGCACGCGTCAGCCCGGCCCCGCGCAACCCGCTCCCCTTGCTACTCTGCGAAGCAGCGTCGCCGCTTCGCTGCGAAGCACGAGTCGGGTCGCGGCTAAACGGGCCCGGTGCGCCGCCGTTCACTCCGCACTCCGCACTCCGCATTCCGCACTGGCCGGGTTCTGGGTTCCGGGTTTCGCGAAGTTGCTGAGCGAGTTCCTCGGCCCGGTAGAGCGTCCGGTTGGCGACGATCAGGTGGCCGGCGCCTGCGCGGAGGAGCGCCCGGGCGGCGTTTTCGGCGGTCGCGCCGGCCCCGACCAGGAGCACCGTCTTTCCGGCGAGGCTCGAAAAGATGTGGGCCGCCAGTTCAACGGCCGCCGGGGCGACGCCGGCCGACCCGCGGCCGAGGTCCGTCTCGGCCTGGACGCGTTTGCCGACGCGAAATGCCCAGTGCAGCAGTTTGTTGATGAAGAAGCCGGCCGTCCGGGCCTCGACCGCGAGGCGATAGGCCCGCTTGACTTGGCCGAGGATCTCGCGCTCGCCGACAATCTGCGAGTCGAGGGAGGCGGCCACGCGGAACAGGTGGCGGACGGCGTCGGCGCCCGCGCGGCGGTAGAAGACCGCCGGGTCGGGCACGAGCGACGCCGCGTCGGCCGCCTTGACGCGCGCGACGTTTTGGAGGAGGCAATCGGCCGGGTCGGCGTGCGGCGCGGCAACGGCGTAGAGTTCCGTGCGGTTGCAGGTCGACAGGAGCAAGGCCTCTTCGAGCGCCGGCCCGGCGTGGAGGCGTGCCAGCAGCCGGGCCGTCTGCTCCGGCGACAGGGCGAACCGCTCGCGCATGGCGACCGGCGCCGTCCGATGGCTCAGCCCGATGACCGAGAGCCTCTGCATGTTGAAGTACCTGCGCGGCCCGCGAGCGGGCCGGCGAAACGTGCGCGTCGGCAAACGCCTTTCGCCTACGACAAAAGTACGCTGGCCACAATCAGCGCCATGACCACGACGAAACCGATTACGGCGATCCACGACACGCGCACCGGCGACCACTTCCCAAGCCACCTTCCCAGGACGGCCGCCGCGTACAGCACCCACGCGACGGACCCCGTGATGATCTTCGCGAGAACCTTCGCGGTTACGGCCTCGGCCGCGCCGCCCGCCTGGCCGTGCCAGAAGAGGAGCGGCGATACGGCAATCGAGATCGTCATGAAAACGAAACCGACCAGCAGCACATGCCAGGTCATCCGCCCGAGCGACTCCAGCGGCGGCAGCCGGTCAAAGAGCAGCCCGTACCGCCGGCCGCGAAGTTCCCGCTGCGCCAGGATGTGCAGAAGTCCGTAGACGGCGGCGAACCCCAGGGCCGTGTAGGCGACGAGGGCCGGCATGACGTGGAGGCCGCCCCAGACCGAGCGCTTGACCTCGGCCGGCGCTTCAGCGCCGCCGGACTTTCCGGCCAGGAGGATCGAGGCCGCATACTGAAAGAAAAAGACGAGCAGCAGGACGAACGCGCCGGTCCGGCGGTCGCGGCTCTTGAGTTCGACCGCCAGGTACAGGGCCGCGGTGGCCAGGGCGACGACCGAAAGGATGTCCTCGGAATTGGCCACGGGCGGACGCCGCGCCTGGATCGTCCAGAGGACCAGGAACGCCGCATGCACCGCAATGCATCCGACGAGCCAGGGGCTGCGGCCGCGGACCCGCCGCTGGAGGAAGAACGTGGCCCCGTAGTCCACCAGCAGCGCGAGGTACAGCAGCGGCAGCAGGGCGTTCAAAACGGTCAAGAGGGTGGCCATGTCGAATCTCCCGTGCGGGTGACGGACCCGCCACAGGCGGGTAAACTTTGCCGCCGACCCCGGCGGCGCGTTTTCGGCTGCGAGTTCGAGGAATTATATCACCTTCGGGCACGCAGGGCGACAGTCAGCCCCGCCGGAAAGCCGCGATGAAATCCTTGGTGTGCGTGGTATGATGCTGCGCCAACGGTCCGGGGATCGGGTATCCCGTGAAACGGGTTCGTTTCATCGTGATGTGGTCGACGCTGGCCGCCATCGGCCTCCTGGCGGTCCTCTCGATTGTCGGTGCCTTCCTCGGGGCGGCGTCGGCCAAGGCGCTCTTCACCTCGCCGCCGCTCGTCGCCTTCTGGTTCTTTCTGGCGGCGATCCTGGTCGGATGCTTCCTCGTGGACTGGCGGATCATCCGGTCGCCCGGCCTCGTGGGGCTGCATCTTGGGGCGCTGTTGGTCCTGGCCGGGTCCATGTGGGGGTCGAACCTGGGCCACCACGTTGCCGCGCGCCTCTTCGGCATCCGCCGCATACCCCACGGGATGATGGTGATCCCCGTGGGCGGGCAGACGGACCAGTTGCTGGACGTCCGGACATCCGCACCGATCGGGCGGCTTCCGTTCACGGTGGGCCTCAAGGATTTCCGGATCGCGTATTACCCGCCGGGGGGGCCGTGGCAACTCTGGTTCGAGCGGCCGGTGCCGCCCGACGCCCCGGACGAGGATCGGTGGGCCCGCGTTCCGTGGACGGTCGGCGAGGAGACGGCCATCGGCGAGACGGTGCTGCGCGTGCGAGTGCTCCGCTACCTGCCGTACGCGCGGCCGACTATGGACGCCGAGGGCAAGGTCGTCGGGGCCGAGCCGGACGCCTCGAGCGCCGCGCCCGCGATGGAGGCCGAGGTGTCGCTGCGCGGCCGGGCGATCCGGGGGTGGCTCGCGCCGGCGGGCGGCGCGGACCACGCCTCGATGCCAATCGGCGCGCTCATCCCAGTGGAGGTGGCGGCCCACGCGGACCTGGCGCTGTACCTGGCCGAGCCGCCGCGGATGCCGAAGGATTACTTCTCGGACCTCGTGATTCTTGAGGGCGGCCGGCCGGTCGCCGAGAAGACCATCGAGGTGAACCACCCGCTCCGTTGGGACGGGTACGACATCTACCAGGCCGATTACGACAAGGCGGCCGGGTCGTACACGGTCCTGACGGTCCGGTCGGACTCGGGCCTGCGGGTGGTGTATGCCGGGTTCTGGCTGTTCGTGGTGGGCGCCCTTGTGCGGTGCTGGGGCGAGCGGGCCTGGGCGGTGCTCGCAAGGCGGAGGCGCCATGACGTTTGAGCCGACGGCGGTGAACATCCTGGTGCTTGTGGCGATGGCCGCCTACGCGGCGGCCGGCGCGCTGCTGGTGCGCCGCCGGGCCGCGGGGTGGGCGGCCTACGGCGCGGGGTTCGGCGCCGCCGTCGGGGCGTTTGTCGTGCGGTGGGTCCAGGTAGGGCACGTGCCGTTTCAGAACCTGTACGAAGTGTTCCTGGTAATGGGCGCGATGATGCTGCCGATTTCGCTGGTGTGCCGGCGGGCGCTCAAGGTGGGCCTGGAGTTCGCCGACGCCTGGATCGGCGTGGCCGTGCTTTTTCCGGTGGCGTTCGGCGTGTTCGATCCGGCCCCGCAGTATCTGCCGCCCGCGCTTCAGAGCCCGCTCTTCGTGCCGCACGTCGCCGCGTACCTGGCGGCGTACGTGGTCCTCGTGAAGGCGGCGGTGCAGGCAGCGGGGTGTGTCCTCGGGCGGTCGGCGGCCCTGGAGCAGGCGACGCACCGGATGGTCCTCCTCGGGTTTCCGATGCTGACGGCCGGCCTCGTGCTTGGGGCGTACTGGGCCAGGCTTGCCTGGGACGATTACTGGGGCTGGGACCCGAAGGAACTCTGGTCGCTCGCGTCGTGGCTGGCGTTCCTCGGGTATCTGCACGTCCGGGGGACGCTCGGCGTACGGTACCCGCGGCTGGGCTCGGCGCTGGTGGTTCTCGGCGCGGTCCTGATCCTCATCACGCTGCTTTGGGTCAATCTGTCGGCGCGGTTCGCGGGGCTCCATTCGTACGCCTGAGCGGCGCCGCCGGCGGCGGTTACTGGACGCTCGGGTCGCCGCGTCGGACGAGGGGGACGAAGCGGCACGGGCAGAACTGCGTGGTCTCGGTCCGGCCTTCGCGCCGCTCGACACGGGCAAGGATTTGAGTCTCAAAGTCCCCCACCGGCGTAACCAGGATGCCCGGGTCGCCCAGTTGCCTGAGCCACGCGGGGGGAACCTCGTCGGCCGCTGCCGCGCATAGGATCCGGTTGAACGGCGCCGCCTCGGGCCAGCCCTTGCGTCCGTCGCCGACGCGGTAATAGACGTTGCTTGCGCCGATCCGCTCGAGCGTCTGCCTCGCTTTCTCGAGCAGCGACTCGTGGATCTCGACCGTGAATACCTCGGCCGCGAGGTGCGCCAAGATCGCCGTCTGGTACCCCGAGCCGGTGCCGATCTCCAGGACCTTCTCGGCGCCCCGCAGGTCGAGGCTCTGGGTCATCACGGCGACCATGTACGGCTGGCTGATGGTCTGCCCGTAGCCGATGGGCAGGGGGCAATCGTCGTAGGCATAGCGCCGCTGGTCCGGCGGGACGAAAAGCGCGCGGTCCACCGCCCGGAAGGCCGCGAGCACCCGCGGGTCGCGGATGTCGCGGGTAGCGAGTTGCTCGCGGACCATCCGGTCGAGGCGGGATTCGGGTTCCGGGGTCATCCTGCCGGGTCCTTAATGGCTAAGCCGCAAGCGGCTCCGCCAAGCCGCAAGCGGCTAAGCCGCAAGCGGCCGCGCGCCACCCACTGGTATAGTGCCCTGCGGCGGCGGCGTCAACGGCCGGCGCTTGACCCGGGCGGCAAGTGGCCGCATAATCAGCGTCTCGGAAAGGAGAAAGCCGTGGCGCCTATTGTGACGCTTCTGACAGACTTCGGCGTCGAGAGCACGTACCCGGCCCAGATGAAGGGCGTGATCCTGGGCCGGTGCCCGGAGGCCCGCATCGTCGACCTCTCCCACGGCGTGCCGCGCCACGACGTCCGTACCGCCGCGTTCATGCTGGCCTCCGCCGTCAAGGCGTTCCCCGAGGGGACGGTCCACGTGGCGGTGGTGGACCCCGGGGTGGGGTCGAGCCGGCCAATCCTTGCGGCGGCGGTCGAGGGAAGCCTGTTCATTGCACCGGACAACGGCCTGCTGACCATCATCCTGGGGACCGAGCACGAGGGGCGCGCCGGCCGCCGCGTGGAGGCCCTTGTGAGCGTCGAGAACGCCAGCCTGTTCCGGGCGGAGGTATCGAGCACGTTCCACGGCCGCGACGTCTTTGCGCCGGTGGCGGCCGAACTGGCCTCGGGGACGCCGATCGGCGACCTCGGGCCCCCGGTCAAGGAGTTCCGCCCGTTCGAGGTGCCCGCACCGAAGTGCGAGGGCGGCAGGGTCCTCGGCGAAGTCCTCTATGTGGACCCGTTCGGGAACCTTGTGACGAACATCCCTGCCGGCGCGCTCCGGTCCGGGAGCCAGGACAGGACCCAGACCCGGATCGCGGGCGCCGTCATCAACGGACTCTCGGCGGCCTACTCGGACGTCCACGCCGGGATGCTCCTGGCCTACATCGGCAGCGCGGGGTTCCTCGAAGTGGCCGTCAACCGCCAGAGCGCCGCCGACCGCCTCGGCGCCGGCATCGGAACACGCGTCTCCGTCAAGGTCGGCGACTGACCGGGCGACCTATGCCAAGACCGCCGATGAGCCGCGACCGCGACCGCACCGAACGCCTTCGCCGCGCCGACAAGGCCCACCTCTGGCACCCGTTTACGCCGATGGGCGAGTGGGTCGCCGGCGATCCGGTCATCATCGAGTCCGGCGAGGGCGAGTTCCTCATCGACACTGAAGGCAACCGCTACATCGACGGCGTCTCGAGCCTCTGGTGCAACCTGCACGGCCACCGCCGCCGCGAACTGGACGAGGCCGTCCGGGCGCAACTCGACCGGATCGCCCACTCGACGCTCCTGGGCCTGGCGTCGCCGCCGTCGGTCGAACTGGCCGCGCGGCTCGCAGGCCTTGCCCCGAAGGGCCTGACGCGCGTCTTCTACTCCGACTCGGGTGCCACGGCCGTCGAGATCGCCCTGAAGATGGCCTTCCAGTACTGGCGCCAGTGCCCCAAACCGCGGCCCGAAAAGACCCGCTTCGTCCACCTCCAGTACGGCTACCACGGCGACACGATCGGCGCGGTCAGCGTCGGCGGGATCGGCCTCTTTCACGGCCTCTACCGGCCGCTCTTGTTCGAGTCGATCCAGGCGCCGGCGCCGTACTGTTATCGGTGTCCGCTCGGCCTGCGGCCGGAGGGGTGCGGCATGGCGTGCGCCGCCCGGATGGAGGAGATCCTGGAGTCGCGCGGCAAGGAGGTGGCGGCGGTGATCCTGGAGCCGCTCGTCCAGGGGGCCGCCGGCATGATCGTCCATCCCGAGGGGTACCTCCGGCGGGTCGCCGACGCCTGCCGCGCCACCGGCGTCCTCCTCATCGCCGACGAGGTAGCCACCGGATTCGGCCGGACGGGCCGCCTGTTCGCCTGCGAGCACGAGGGCATCGCGCCGGACCTCCTCTGCCTGGCAAAGGGCATCAGCGGCGGCTACCTGCCGCTGGCCGCCACGCTCGCCACCGAGCGGATCTACGAGGCGTT
>Ga0315284_10003541_pt1 | contig 22225 bp, 22 predicted proteins | sample YL17G09_16_MG_FD_203696 | JGI IMG/M metagenome (GOLD analysis project Ga0315284, IMG submission 203696) | Sediment microbial communities from Yellowstone Lake, YNP, Wyoming, USA - YL17G09_16 | ecosystem: Environmental > Aquatic > Freshwater > Lake > Sediment | place: USA: Wyoming | collected... | reverse complement strand
TATCTTATTACTGCTTCTTGCATAAATCTATGAACTTGCCTGTATCGAATGGCTCGAAAATTACAGGATTTTGGTTCAGATATTTACGCAGTACTCTGTAAGATTGGGGATACCCTGGCATAGCGTTACAGACAGGCTATTCAATTGTTGCACCCCCTATGTTCACGGGTCAATTAACCTATGCCTACTACTGCTCCTTGCATACTGCTGCGCAGCACACAGTAAATTTCTGAAGTGGAGCGACCAAAAAGCAAGGAAAAAACGACGATTTGGGTTCAGATATTTACGCAGTACTCTGTAGGACATTATGCAACCCGCCCATAAGCCGTTCACCCGCCAAACGGAGGGGGATTATATAATTGGGCAACCGCGAATTATGAGGGGCAATTATGTTTTCAAGCACTAAATGTGCTAAAATAACATTGTAGAATAGCTACGCTATCAGAAAGAGAATAATATGGCGCAGGAAACCAAAGAAAAACGCATAAAAATCACTTGGGGTTCAGATGAAAATCTCCCCGCCCTTTATGCAAACCATTTATACGTTTCGCACGCGGGCGAGACCGAATTCCATCTTGTATTTGGTCACCTATCACCACCTTTGACAATGGGAATTGATGAAAGCGAGCTGCCCGATTCGGTAAAAATCAAACCCGTAGCCAGAATCGTAATCAGCCCCGATGCAATGAGGGCTTTTGTCAGACTTTTGTCTGACAATTTAGGAGTGTTTGAGGGCAGACAGAAAGGGAAATCAAATGAATGAGATGACTGAATTAACAATACCTCTGCCTCTTGTATTTCAATTTCGGCAAACTCTTGAAATGGGTAAATCCACCGAAACGCGCGGTACTATCAAAATAATTATTAGCAATGGCAACATACAAACAATCTCAACCAATCAGGAATGGTTTTGGACAGAAGAATGGCAGGCGGGCGAGCGCAAAGTGGATGAGTATATTAAATTGGGGGAATATGAAGAATTCGATACGATGGAGGAATTTCTGCGCACCCTTAGAGATTAACAGCGTATGAAATTCCGACGTACCCAACAATTTCGGGATGACTTCGACAGGCTGTTGGAAAGCAATAAGAAAAAGGTAGAAGAGGCTTTCCCTTATGTTGTGTTGGCTTTGCAAGGGAATGACGAATACCATAGGAAATACCGTATAAAAAGGATGGAGGGACATCCGAACATTTGGGAAGGCCATGTCAAGATAAACTTGTGCTTTACCTTTCATCACGAAACTGACGAAGATGGCAAAGTAATTGTATTTTTTAGAAGGGTAGGAAAACATCAAATTTACAAAAAGCCATAATGTTCACAAGAATCGGCTGCAAACGTACCCCAAAAGACTTGGGGCAGGCAGCGACTTCGCCACTCGCGAATGGTGCGTTATTCCAGAAATGATGCGATAATGCAAAGGAGTCTCGCCGGTCCCGCCGCTGCTGCTGTCCCTACGGGATGCTTCCCCTTCGCCCCCTTCGGGGATGCTACGCGAGGGACGATGTCGCGAAGCCCATCCGTTGGGCGCATTGAGAGCTTTTTTTCTGTATAATAATATTGTTTCACCCGATTCAGGTTAGGAGGCAGACTATGCAATTCACTTGGAACACCCTTACTTTTATCAATTTGATCCTTTGCATTGTCATTCTCGTCTTCGGGATCATCAGTTGGCAGCGTAAGAAGAGCCAGGTGGCACTATATGTGGGGACGGCCTTTGGGCTGTTCGGTCTCTCACACTTGGCATCACTTCTCGGTCTGAGCAATACACTGAACATCGTACTTATCGTCGTCCGGACCTTGGCTTACCTGCTGGTAACATACGCTCTGTTCCTGGCAGCATATAGCAAGAAGTAAATAGTTCTCACCCCAATTACAATTTGCATCCTGTGAGAGTCAGATTCTTGTGGGTTGTTTATGTTTGTCTTTTTATTCATAAACTACATTTGAATGGACAAGAATAAAATGCGCCCAACACCGGGTCCACCTGACCGCCTTCGGCATGGAACAGCGGCGGCCATTGGGTAGAAAAAGTGATTTTACGCAGTCTTGTCTTGTTCAAATCGGCGGCAGGTGTCCCTAAAGGGATGCTGCGCGAAACCAATCCGTTGGGCAGTAGATCACTCACTGTAATAGCTTCTGTGAAAAAGGAGGTTGAAATGAAAACGGATAATACAAGGATACTCGTAATAGGAGCTGGGGTGAACGGCTCAGCAATCGCTACACACTTATACAATGCCGGACTAGACGTGAAAGTTCTTGCCCGTGGAAAGCGCTATGAAGAAATACAAGCTGAGGGGATTATTATCGAAAATCCGTTTAGCCATAAGCGAAGCATTGCCAAGGTCCCGGTTATCAACCGCCTCAACCCAGAAGACCTCTACGACTTCGTGCTCGTTGTTGTTCGCAAAAACCAGGTAGCAGATCTTTTGCCAGTGTTGGCCCAAAACAAATCTCCGAACATTGTCTTCATGGGCAACAACCTTTCCGGTCCGGCTGAATTTTCTGAAATCATAGACAAGCAACGGATCATGCTGGGAACTGTAGTTGCAGGTGGAAAACGGGATGGCAACATCATTCGCGCCATTGTATTCACATCACTCGCTTCCCTCCCGTTTGGAGAAGTTGACGGGACGATTACTCCAAGGCTTAAGCGACTCATCAAGACTCTACGCGGCGCGGGCATTAAAGCAAAAACCTCAACGGAAATGACTGATTACCAAATGACCCACGCCGCTGGAGTGGCTCTCATTGGAAAGCTGACCATGAAATACAACTGTGATTTATCCGCCCTAACCCGATCCGAGGATGACTTGAAACTCTTTGTTGATGGCAGGCGCGAGGCGCACCAAGTTCTACGCGCTCTGGGACACAAGATTATCCCATCCTCCGAGGATGCTATCCGAATCATACCGAGTTTTCTGCAAGTCGCGGGCATGCGTATGCTGCTGAATTCAAAATTAGGCGAAGTAGGTTTGGCTTATCACGTTTCCCAAGCACCCGACGAAGTGCAACAGCTTGCCAATGAACTACGTGCTTTGGTGGATCAAGCTGGTCTTCCTGCCCCTGCAATCAAGCAAATACTCGGAGTCGACGATAGAAATATAACTGCCTCATAACAGACGAACAAAAACACTGCCCAACACCGTCTGCTAAGAAACAGCTTTTTTCTTTGTTTCTTGTGGTTTGAAGGATGGCGCTGCCATCCTGGGCGATTCCAGCGGACCCCAAAAGAGCTGGGGCAGGCAGCAGCTCTGCACCCTTCGGGTGTGCTTCGCGACCGCTCGCGCGCAGGCGCGGTTTGCCAGAAATGGTGCATAATTGAGTAGGAGTCTCGCCAGTCCCGCCGCTGCCGACCTGCCCCCCCGCAGGGGGGTGAGCCAATCCGTTGGCCCTTGGCATGACGATTCACAAGAAATGACATCCGCGATGATGATAATAGAGTATTCATCGAGAATCCTAAGTTACTTATCATTAATCTTTTGTCTTTGGACATTGGTCAAGCCCCCTCCTGGGATTATGGGAGGGTTAATGTTGTTACCAAAATTATGGGCAAGTGCCTGGGCTCCATTTCTAGCCTTGATAGGTGGTTTAGGGGCACTGCTTGGCTGGGTATCCAAAGATTACTGTGCGGTATTGGCAGGCTTGCTCGGGGCTGCTCTGGGAATTCGCCATACGATGATTGTCACCAGGCAACATGCTGATTTCGCACAGGCTTTCGGCGGTAATTGGGAAGATCGCATACCCTCAGATTTGAGGGCACGCTTATGGTCAAAGCGTTATCGGTTTATCCAACCCGCACCACCCGTTATACCCGGACAGCGTAATGTGAATCTTGGCAAATCTGGCAAAACGGACGAGTCGTTATTGTGCGACATTTGGGAACCCCCGCAGGGCATACCACACACAGGGGAGGTGATCATTTATCTTCACGGAGGGTTATGGCAGGCATTGGACAAGGATTTCTTGACACAGCCATTATTTCGTCGCTTGGTGAGTCAAGGGCATGTGATCATGGATGTTGCCTACTCACTTGCGCCAGGAGCTGACTTGAACCGCATGCTTGGTGATGTAAAACAGGCGATTGTTTGGATGAAAACTCATGCGCTGGAATATGAGATCAATCCAGATCGCATTGTACTGATGGGTGTATCGGGAGGGGCGCATTTGGCTTTACTGGCAGCTTATGCGCCTGATTACCCGGCATTTCGGCTTGATTATCCGTCGGCTGACATGTCGATCCGGGCCGTCGTCTCGATGTTTGGAGTGACTGATCTAAGTGTTTTTTTTCAAGAGTACGGTCAATCGAACCCCAAACAACCGGAATACACAACGCAAATATCGGATGATTTGCGCCCACATGTCTACAACAAGACCTGGTTGGATAAGTTCCTGACCAGCAGTCGGGCATTTCCTGCCTACCGTCACGGCAATATGCCCGGAGGCGCCTTGCTGCTGGTTTACCTTCTTGGAGGTACGCTAAAGGAAATACCGGATGTTTATCGTCAAGCCTCACCGATTGTTCATGTCGGGCCGCATTGTCCGCCCACATTACAGATTTTTGACGAAAATGATTTTGTTACTAATGTATCCCATGGTCGTTGTTTACACCAGGCCCTTTGCGGAGTTGGAGCCACGTCAGTCTATATGGAGTTTCCCGATACTGTTCATGGCTTCGATCAATACATTGGTGTTTCGCGGCGCGTGGCGCCAGCCACGCAGTCTGCCACTTATGATATTGAGAGATTCCTGGCTTTGATGGTCTAACGATTCGAGTCTGGTAAATGGTCAAACGTGGGCTTACACCAGAAAACGCGCCAGCAGGCGAAACTTGCAGGCTTGAAACGTGCCGACATTGCAAATGCCGTCTCAAAAGCGCAAGGCCGTAAGTGAAATTGGTTCTCGACACCAATGTGTTCGTTTCGGGGGTCTTTTTCAGCGGGCCGCCATTTCAGATTTTGCAGGCATGGAGGGATGGGAAAATCCAACTGGTCATCTCCCCTGAAATTCTGTTCTCTACCGTACATTTCAGAAATTGGATGTGGATTAACGCGAGTGTACGCAGATTTAATGGCTTTTCTCCGCGTTTTTCCGCCTCGTCCGCGTCCTGCACTGGATTTGTACGGTAGAGAAAAATAACTGAGCAAAACCCTTGAAAACGGTATCACAATATGATATTATTATATTGTGGACAGCAAACATTAAAAGACGCTGGAAGCCATTTTTGAAAAACCAGAGCGAGCCAATATTCTTTGGCGTGATGTCGAAGCCTTATTTATCGCTTTGGGTGCAGAAATCACCGATGGAAATGGTTCAAGGCGTCGGGTGGCATTGAAAGGTGTTCGGGCCGTATTTCATCGCCCGCATCCGCGAAAGGGAACCGATAGAGGCGGCTGGTTTCTTGAAGCGGCAGGAGTAAAACCATGATGGAATATAAAGGTTATATCGGCAAAGTTGAAATTGACGATGAAGCGGGTATTTTGCACGGGGAAGTAATCAATATCCGCGATGTAATTACTTTTGAAGGTACGAGCGTTGATGAAATTCAGAAGGCTTTTCGAGAATCGATTGATGATTATCTCGAATTTTGCGCTCAACGCGGAGAAACACCTGAAAAGTCGTTTTCTGGAAAGTTTGTTGTGCGCTTGCCCACTGAATTACATCGAAAAGCCTATGTTCAGGCGAAATTGGCAGACAAGAGCCTGAATGGTTGGGTCACCGAAGTTTTACGAACAGCGCTTCAAGACCGGTAGGGTCTTTAAGTCGAAAAGCCAGCCACCGATTAACCTCAGTGTCAACCCCCAAGGGGGTCCCTACGGGATGCTCCGCGATGCTTCGCAAGGGAGGAAAGGGAAATTGATTGAAAATTGACGATCAGAAGGAAAACAGCTATGAGCGTATCCCCTTTCGCGGCTGTTTTCTCTTTGTCTGGCAATACCCTTACGGGTACGATGTGCTTTGCCACCCCGCCACCGTGATGGGGAAGTTCATTTTTCGTCTCTTGCTTTTTAGACCCTCACCTTTCGCAATCTCAAACTATTGCTCACCACGAACACGCTACTGAAGGCCATCGCGCCGGCTGCCAGCATGGGATTCAGGAAGCCCAGCGCGGCGGCCGGGATCAAAATCACGTTGTAGAAGAACGCCCAAAACAGGTTCTGCCGGATCGTGCCAAGCGTCCTGCGCGAGAGTGAAATTGTGCGCGCCACGCCGCACAGGTCGCCGCTGATGAGCGTGACCGGGGCGGCCGCCATGGCCACGTCCGTGCCGGTGCCGATGGCAATGCCGACATCCGCCTGAGCCAGGGCCGGGGCATCGTTAATGCCATCTCCGACCATAGCGACCACATTTACAATCGACGATTCGCGATTAACAATTGCGCTTTGGAGCTTCTTGACTTCCTCAGACTTTCCTTCCGGCAGGACTTCGGCCAGTACCTGGTCAATGCCGACCTGCCGGGCAATCGCTTCGGCAGTCTTGCGGTTGTCGCCGGTAATCATCGCCACTCTCAGGCCCATGCGATGCAGTTCGTCAATGGCCTCCTGCGAGCCATCCTTGAGCGTATCGGCCACGGCGATGACACCGCGCACCGCCCCGTCCACGGCCACCAGGATGGCGGTCTTGGCTTCGGATTGCAGACGCTCCACTTCGGGTCCCAATGTGCCGAGAGGATAAGCGCGTCCCATCATCATGCGCAGGTTACCCACCGCCACCGCGTGACCATCCACTTCAGCTTCGACACCCGCTCCGGCCTCGGCCTTGAATCCGGTCGGTTCAACCAGCGCCAGGCCGCGCCGCGTGGCTTCGGCCCAGATGGCTTCACCGAGCGGATGTTCACTGCCCTTTTCCACCGAGGCGGCCAGGCGCAACAATTCATCGCTCGGTAACTCATCTCTCGTTACCACGTCCGTCACCGCCGGCTGCCCCTTCGTAATCGTCCCGGTCTTATCCAGCACCACCACCGAGACCTTGCCCGCCCGTTCCAGCGCTTCGCTGTTGCGGAACAGGATGCCCAGTTCCGCGCCCTTGCCGGTTCCGACCATGACGGCGGTCGGCGTGGCCAGGCCCATGGCGCACGGGCAGGCGATGACCAGCACCGCCACCATGTTGATCAGCGCCCGCGTGAACTGCGAGACCGTCGGGTCCAGCGGGGCCAGGAAATACCAGGCCAGGAAAGTGACCGCCGCAATGCCAAGCACTGCCGGGACGAACACCGCCGAGACCTTGTCGGCCAAAGCCTGGATGGGAGCTTTACTGCCCTGGGCCTCCTCCACCAGCCGGACGATCTGCGCCAGGGCGGTTTCCCTGCCAACCTTGGTGGCTTCGAACTTGAGCAAGCCCAATTTATTGAGCGTGGCGCCGATGAGCGGGTCGCCGGGACCTTTCTCGACCGGCAGCGATTCGCCGGTCAGCATCGCTTCGTCCACCGCCGAACGCCCATCCACCACCACGCCGTCCACCGGGATTTTCTCGCCGGGCCGGACGAGCACCAGGTCGCCCATGTGCACATCGTCCACCGGCACTTCCAGTTCTGCACCGTTACGGATGATGTGAGCCGTCTTGGCCCGCAGGCTCATCAGCTTCTTGATGGCTTCGCTGGTGCGTCCCTTGGCACGTGCTTCGAGGAATTTGCCCAGGCGGATGAGCGTAATGATTACCGCGGCGGTCTCGAAGTAGACATGGCCGGCGATGAGGCCCAGGGCGATGAAGATCGAGTAGACATACGCCACCGACGAGCCCATCGCAATCAGCACGTCCATGTTCGCCGAGCGGTTGCGCAGGGCCTTATACGCACCGAGGTAATATTGCCAGCCCACGTAAAACTGGACCGGTGCGGCGAGCGCACCCATCAGCCAGTTCGCCCAGGCGGAGTGGGACCACATTCCCAACAGCCCGAAGTCGCGCCCCATGGCGAACAGGAATAGCGGGACGGTGAACAGCAGGCCAACCATGAGCAGGCGACGCTGTTGGTCGATCTCGTGCTGGCGGGCTTTGGCCTCGGCGTCCTCGGCTTCGCCGCCCATCTCTACCGCTTCAAAACCGGACCTCGAAACCGCTGCCCTTATCTCGGCCTGGCTCACCACCGTTGGCACGTACTTCACGCGTGCCCGCTCGGTCGTCAGGCTGACCGAGGCCTCCAGCACTCCCTCGAGCTTCACCAGCGCCTTTTCCAGCCGGCGGGCATCGTTATCGTCGGCCAGGCGCTTGATGACCAGGTCCGCTTCGCCGGTGGCGATGCCGTACCCGGCGCGCTCGACGCGTGCCACCAGGTCCGTCAAGCCGACCGCCGATGGGTCAAAATCCACTGTGGCACGTTCGGAAGGCAGGTTGACCACTGCGGACTCCACACCGTTGAGTTTTTTTAAATTCCGCTCAATCGTGGCAACGCAGTTGGCGCAGGTCATGCCGGTGACGGGGAGGGTGAGTTGTTTGGTTTCGGACATTGTTCACCAATTGAAACGTGTCATTGCGAGGGGGGTCGAGTGGCCCGTGCTTTTCGGGCGTATCGAGACCCGACGACTGCGAAGCGTACCCGCACGGTAAGCAATCCCCTCGCGATGGAGGAGATTGCTTCGCCGCTCAAAGAACGAGCGGCTCGCAATGACAAAGTTAACTACGCCGAGATGGGATAATTAATCTCAGCCAGCAGCGCTTTGATCTGGTCCTCGGTCGCCGGGGCATCAAAGACGATCTCGACCATTTTCGTAGCCGCGTCCGCCTTGACGGACTGGACGCCCTTCACGTCCGACACCTCGGTCTGGATGGTATGGACGCAGTGCATACAGGAAATATTTGGGACGGAATAGGTAATGGTTTTCGTGGTTTGCTCCTTTGAAAAATAGAGATTAGCGAGTCGAGAATAGAGATTAGTCGGCTTATCTACCACTACTCTCTATTCTCTATTCTCGAATTCTTACACTTTTGTAGCAGTTTCAAACACATCCGTGATTTCTTTCATGACGCGCTCGCGCTCTGCCGGGTCCTCCCCATGGATGGCGGTCGTGACGCATGAATTCAGATGGTTCTCAAGGATTTGCGTACCGACCTTGTTCAATGCCGCCTGCACTGCCTGGATCTGGCGGATGATGTCAATGCAGTAGGCATCTTCCTCCACCATGTGGACAATTCCTTTCAGATGTCCTTCAGTGATCCGCAGTCGTTTCAACGCGTTCTCGTTTTTCATCCTGCCTCCTTCCTACTCCTTCCGTTATTTTTGTTTCGTTGACCCCACCCCCCCGGGGGGACATAAAACATTCTACACCATTTTAGTCCAATTTGTCAAGATATTGGGAAGAGCATATCCGGGAATGCGCTGATGTGTTATAACTTTCACCACCCAATAAAAGGAGAAATCATGCCCCCTATCGCTATTATCACTGATACTGATGCGAGTATTCCACTGGCTGTCGCCGAAAAATACAAAATTGTCCAGGTACCAATCACCGTTCAATTCGGGAATGAGAGTTTCCGCGCCGTCTACGATATAGACGACGCTGCCACCTTTGCCCGCATTGACCGGGATGGTAAATTGCCCACCACCGCCGCTCCCTCCCCAGGCCAATTCGGCGATGCCTGCAAGACTGCCTTCGATTCCGGGGCGCAGACGGTGCTGTGCTTTACGGTCAGCAGCGAAGTCAGCGCTACGTATTCCTCCGCCCGGCAAACCTGCGAACTGTTCCCTGGCAAAGACATCCGGGTTGTAGATACCCGCAGCCTGAGCATTGGGCAGGGCTTCATGGTGCTGGCCGCCGCCGAGGCGGTGGCGAACGGCGCGTCAGCGGAAAAGGCGATTGCCGCAGCGGAAGGGACCCGCGACCGGGCCTACCTTTTCGCGGCATTGTCTACACTGAAATATCTCGCCATGAGCGGACGGGTCGGTCACCTCGCGGCCGGGATCGCCGGTGTCCTGGAAGTCAAGCCCATCCTGACCATCCGCGATGGCAAACTGGACATGCTCGAGCGCGTCCGCACCCAGGGCAAAGCCTGGAGACGGGTTGTCGAACTGGCCGAGAATGCAGCCGCCGGCAAACAAATCGAGCGGATGGCTCTCCTGCACGTCAACGCCCTCGATGCGGCGAAGCGGTTCGAGGTCGAGCTGCGCTCGGCTTTGCCCTGTCCAAAAGAATGTTTGTATGTGGAACTTACGCCGGGACTTTCCGTCCACGCTGGGGCAGGGCTGGTGGGGACAGCGTTTGTCACTGCAAAATAGTAAAAAGGCCAGGTTTCTCTAAGAAACCTGGCCTTTTGTATGCCTTTCCGGGCGACCGCCTGAATATGGTCTAAACAGGCTCATCCATGGTCTTCAGATAGAGGGGCAGGACGACCGTAAAGGTGGATCCTTTTCCCAGCAAAGACTCCACCCAAACCCGGCCTTGATGACTATCCACGATAGATTTGACGATGGCCAACCCTAACCCGGAACCGCCCACGCCCTTGGGGACATTGCTGGCACGATAGAATTTATCAAAGACACGGGGTTGATCAGCAGGAGGAATGCCTGGGCCAGTATCGGAAATTCGTAGGATGACTTGCTCGCTTTGCACTCCCAACTCGATGGTAATATCACCGTTTTCTGGAGTGTACTTAATTGCATTCCCGATCAAGTTATCCAGCATCTGGCGCAAACGGATTGGGTTTCCTCGCACCTGGGGGATGTCCATTGGCAGATTGAGGTGCAGATTCAGACGTTTGTCAGTGATCTGGCCGTTCAAGGTCTCAAGTGCGTAGCGGATGATTCCTTCGAGAGGAACTAACTCCCTCTGACTATCAAACCCTGCCTCGATACGGCCAAGTTCGAGCAAATCGTTGACAAGGGCGGTGATGTTCTGTACACTGGCCTGCACCCGCTTGATAAACTCGCCTTGCTGTTCATTCACCGGCCCGTCGCGCTCCAGCAAATCCATGTAACCCAGGATGGCGGTCAGAGGGGAGCGCAGGTCGTGCGATATCATGTGAACAAACTCGTTTTTGAGACGGTCAATCTGTTTCAAGTATGTAATGTCCTGCATGGTGACCGCTAAACCGATATTGGGGATGGGAGTATATTGAGCGGCGAGGACGCGCCCGTCGTCAAAGGCAATTTCATGGTGAGAAACGGAGTTGTTCGCCCCCGTATCCAAGAGAGCTTCCAGGTCTGGATGAGGCAACACCTCCTTGACCGGCTTCCCGCTTACTTCATCATCCTGCCAGATACCAAACGCCCGGCGCGCGGCCGGGTTGATCAACAAGAGGTTGGACTTATTGTCCAGGATGATGACCCCATCCTCGATGCGCTCAATGATCGTGTCGAGTTTTTGCAATTCGGTCACACGCTGCTGGAGCGAAGCGGTCGTGCGCCTGACCTCGCGCCGGGTCCAATCACCGAGACGGTTGGCACGCCTGATACTATTTTCCACTGCCCGCCTGATGTCATCAATCCGCAAAGGTGCAAAGAGACAGTCGCTTGCTCCAACACGTAAGGCCTTTTTGAGAGTTTCGGGGGAATCTTGCTGAAAGAAAAGCAAAACGGGCAGAGTCGGGAAGCGTTCCAGTACCGTGGCAGCTACCTCGAACTCGTCCGTCTTGTCGAAACCCTGACCGACGATTATCAAAGCTGGTGACGATTCCTGCAATGCCCTGTCGAGAGCCGCGCGGTCATCGGCAATAGCAGTTTCATTCGAACCGGCAGCTAACGCCTGCTGAAATAATTGCAGGACCTGCTCATCATCAATTGCAAGTAAGACGAGATGGGAATTCGGCATGGATCAACCATTATCTCTTGGTTGATCCGCAGTTGGCTGAGCTAGCTGACTGACTGCAACCAGTTGCGCAGCACGATCCAATGACGATTGTGCTGTTTCCAAAGCTTGCTGTTGTTCAGTTGTCAACCTTCCCATTTTCCCACTCAGCAGTAGATCAATGGGGTAAGTGACCGATTGCAATAGGGATTGCAATTCCCGGAGCTGTTCGACCTTCTTCTTTTCACCCGCCTGGGCAGCCTCGGCACTCTCCTGGACAGCGCGGAACAGACGCGCGTTGACGAGCGAGATCGAGGCGTAGTTGGCCACCGCCCCCAAAATGGATTGCAGCGTGTTCTCAAAAGCTCGATCCGTTTTGCGGACAACCACCAGCAGGCCAATGACCTCTTGTTGAACTTTGATCGGCGCTGCCATCGCTGATAGCCCCAGCGAGGCCACCTCAAAATGTTTGAGCGGTTCGCCGTTGATGGCAAGCGTCTCACCGGAAAGCGCCACTTGCGAGCTGATCCCGTCGTCGAGGGGCTGGCCCATTTTCTCAGCCCAGGCGTCGGGGAGGTTACGATGCGCGGTCAGGATGAAAGTCTGTGTGCGCTGGTCTCGTAAAAGCAGCCAGCCGTAATCCGCCTCGGTGATGTACATCGCCCTCTCGACAATCTTGTCGAACAGGACGCCCTGGTCGGTGATGGAGAGAACCGCTTTGCCGACAGCAAAGGTTGCGGTTAATTCTCGTACCCTGCGAAGTTCCTGGCTGATTTCCTTGAGCTGCAAATCGAGACGCTGACGAGTGCGACTTTCCCGGACCTGTTTGAGAGAACGTTCCACTGCCGACACTACCTCCGCCTCGCGTGCCGGCCAAAGCAGATAATCTGTCGCGCCTAAGCGGAAAGCCTGAATCACCTTATTCTCCTGGCCTTTTTCCGCAATCACGATGACCGGGACCTGCAATCCCTGCGAATTGAACGCTACCAGCAAATCCTTTCCACTCAAACCTGGCAGGTTCAAGTCTGCGATCACCAAGTCCGGCGCAAACTGCGCTGCCTGCATAAGCGCCTCATTGACGTCAGCAACTGTATGCACTTGATAACCCAATGGCTGAAGAGCCTGATGAGCTATCAACCCCTTAATGTCCGGGTCACTCTCGACCAACAGGATGCGTTCAGCGGAAGTGTTCATAGGATTTAATGATAGCACAATTGTCCAAAATGCGTGAAAGCAATCGCAAATATTGTAACACCTTTCGTGTAAAATATCTCTAAAATGGTTTTCGGAGGAGTACTGATGAATGACTTTTTGTGGTGGCGTGATGGCGTCATCTACCAAATCTATCCCCGCTCATTCGCCGACAGCGATGGAGACGGCCTGGGCGATCTACCCGGCATCATTTCACGCCTCGACTACCTGGCCGATCTGGGCATAGACGCGCTCTGGCTCTCGCCCGTCTATCCCAGCCCCGATAAAGATTTCGGCTATGATGTCAGCGATTACTGCGATATTGACCCGCGCTTTGGCAGCCTGGCCGGCTTCGATCGGCTGGTGGCAGAGGCGCATCGGCGTGGAATCCGCGTGATCCTGGATATGGTCATGAATCACACCTCCGACCAGCACGCCTGGTTCAAGGAATCACGGTCCAGAGGCGACAATCCCAAACGTGACTGGTACATCTGGAGACCCCTCTCTGGCTCTTCCCCCAATTCCGCAGAAAATGAGGGGAGGCGGAGGGGGGTCCCGAACAATTGGCAGGCCTCGTTTGGCGGCAAAGCCTGGGAGTACGACTCACTCACCGGTCAGTACTACCTGCACTTGTTCACCAAAGAACAACCGGATGTCAACTGGCGCAACCCCGAAGTCCGCAAGGCGCAACTGGACGCTTTCCGTTTCTGGATGGAGCGCGGCGTGGACGGCTTCCGCCTGGATGTTTTCAACGCCTACTTCAAACATCCCGACCTTCCCGACAACCCGCCGAAATTTGGCCTGCGCGGGTTTGACCGCCAGCGTCACATCTACGACATTGACCAGCCGGAGATGACACCCCTATTGAACGAACTGCGCGCTCTTTTGGATTCCTACCCGGAACGCTATGCCGTTGGTGAGACCTACCTGGCCACACCGCAAAAAACCGTCTCCTATTGCGGACCGGATAAGCTGCATGCAGCCTTCAGCTTCGATTTTACGTCGGCAGAATTGATTTATCCCTGGAACCCTCGCTGGATCATGCGACAGATCGCCCGGCGCGAAGAGACGTTCAACCCTGCCGGGATCTGGCCGACGACGGTCATGAGCAACCACGACCTGCCGCGTGCCGCCAGCCGTTATGCCAAGGGCGAAGACGACGCCCAAGCCAAGATTGCCATGTTGCTCCTGCTGACCCTGCGCGGCACGCCCTTCCTGTACTACGGCGAAGAGATCGGCATGCGCGATATCCATCTATGCCGCAACGAAATCCTGGACCCCCCCGGCAAACATTACTGGCCCATCTACAAAGGGCGGGACGGCTGCCGGTCCCCCATGCAATGGGATGACACTGCTTACGCTGGCTTCTCCACCGCCAAGCCCTGGCAGCCGGTGAATTCGAATTACGTCCATCGCAATGTCCTCGCCCAGCGCGCCGACTCTGACTCCATCTTCAACTTCACCAAAAAATTACTCGCCCTGCGCAAGGAAATTCCCGCCCTGCGCTGCGGAGACTTCGCCCCGCTGGAAACCCCGCCCGGCCTATTGGCCTACCTGCGTCGGACGGAGGAGCAATCCGTGCTGGTGATGGTGAATTTCAGCGCCTGTGATAGGAAATACACCCCACCGGATGGACGCTGGCGTGTGCTCTTTACGAATGCTAAAAATTTGCAGGACATATCTTCAAATCTCGCTCCCCATGAAGCGCGCCTGCTGGTCGGCGAGTTATAAAAAAAGCCATCGCGAGTCTCCTAAAGAAAGTATTTTCGCTTTTCCGGCCTTGGCGGGAAATTGCAGAAAGCACTACCACGAAGGCGCAACGTCACAAAGTTTTTGCGGTTTCGCCCCTGAAGCTTTGAGTATTCGTGACTTTGTGGTAGTGTCCCTTCCAAAGCAAAAGCCAATTGTATTTTCTCGCCGAATCGTTATACTTACAGTTGATGGATGGATTCGTATACAACTCTGGCGATGAACCCGAAAAGCCCCCTCCGCTGGCGCGTTACCTGCCTCCGACGTTGGACGGCGTTGCCACAGCCTTCCTGGCGCAGCGTTTGACGCCGGGTGCCTGGGTATTGGACCCGCTCGGCGCCTCGCCCCGGCTGGTCGCTGAAATGGCGCGTAGTGGCTATCGTGTATTAGTTGCTATTAACAATCCGGTGACGCGCTTCCTGCTCGAAATGGCCGCCAACCCGTCCTCCGCGGTTGACTTGCGCGCCGGCCTGTCCGAACTGGCCGCTGCCCGCAAAGGGGACGAGCGCCTGGAGACTCATCTACAGTCCCTGTATCTGACCGAATGCGTCAAGTGTCAGCGGCAGGTCCCGGTAGAAGCCTTCGTTTGGGAACGCGAGAGCGGCGCGCTGGTGGGACGCATCTACCGCTGCCCGTGTGGGGATAGCGGCGAGTACCCCGCTACCGAAGCGGACAAAATACGCGCCTCGCGCCTCGCTGCCACAGATGGTCTACACCGCGCCCGCGCCCTGGAGCGCGTCGCCACTCCTGACGACCCCGACCGTCACCACGCCGCGGAAGCCCTGGAATGTTATCTTCCGCGCGCTGTTTATGCTCTTATTACCATCATCAACAAACTGGATAGTCTGTCGCTGACCGCCGAGCGTCGCCGGGCCCTGCTGGCGCTCGTCCTGACCGCCTGTGACGAAGCGAGTACGCTCTGGCCGCATCCGGCCGAGCGCCCCCGTCCAAAACAACTGACCCTTCCGCCGCGCTTTCTGGAGAAAAACGTCTGGCTGGCTCTTGAACGGGGCGTGGAACTCTGGTCGGGCAGTGAAAAACCTGTCCAGGTGGTGAGTTGGCCGGGGGCCCCGGACGAGGCGGGTGGTTTGTGTCTGTTCGATGGTCCGATACGGGACCTTGCCTCGCACCTGAAGGACTTTTCCATCGGGGCTGTTGTTACTGTCCTGCCGCGCCCCAATCAGGCTTTTTGGACGCTCTCGGCGCTGTGGGCTGGCTGGCTGTGGGGGCGGGAGGCGGCTGCCCCGTTCAAGTCCGTACTGCGCCGCCGTCGTTACGACTGGAACTGGCATGCCGCCGCCCTCTACGCCGCCCTGAAAAACCTTTCCGACCGGCTGCCGCTGAACGCTCCGCTCTTTGCCTTAATTCCCGAATTGGAACCGGCTTTTCTCTCTGCCGCACTGTTGGCGGCCGCCGGGGCCGGGTTTGAATTGAGCGGGCTGGCCCTGCGCACTCGTCATGACCCGGCTCAGGTCATCTGGCACCGGCGTGCCTTTGCCCACGAGGATAAAGAACCGACCGGAATTGACGCCGAGGCGGTCCATCAAGCAATGCGCCTTGCCCTGCAGGAGCGCAGCGAACCGGCCCCCTACTTGTTCTTGCACGCCGCAGGCCTGGTCGCCATGGCCGCCGACCATTCCCTGCGTTGGCGCCAGGAGGCCCTGGCGCAAATCCATGCGCCCATCCAGGCCGCGCTGGCCGAGCCTGAATTCGTCCATCACGCCGAAAGTACCAATCCCGAAATCGGCCTGTGGGGATTGGCGGAATGGGACACCGAGACCGAACCATTGCCCGACCGCGTGGAAGTAGCTGCCGTTCGGTTTTTGCAGAAAAACTCCGGCTGCACACTGCGGGACCTGGAAACTGTCCTGAACGCCGAATTCCCCGGCCTGTTGACCCCCTCGCTGGGCATCCTCCGCGCCGTGCTGGCCTCGTACGCAGTCGAGACGGACGGGCGCTGGAGCCTGCGCCCGGAAGATTCCCCGGCGGCCCGCCGCGCGGATTTGGAGACTGCCGCGCTGGCCCTGTCCACATTGGGCACGCAGTTGGGGTTTACCCTACAGCGCGAGGAAAGCCCCCAGCGGCTCGTCTTGTGGCAGGAGACCGGGAAAACGATGTATACTTTCTATCTACTGGCGTCGGCGGTGGTGGGATGTCTCTTGCGCCAGAATCCGCATCCATCCAAAAATAGTTTCCTCGTCCTGCCTGGCGGACGCGCCGGGGTACTGAGCTACAAGCTGGGCCGTGACCCGGCCCTGAGGTCCGTGGCGGAACGCTGGCGCATCGTTAAATTCCGCCATTTGCGCCGGTTAGCTGAAATGACCGAACTCACACGTGAGCGTTTCGAAAAAGAGCTCTCCAGCGATCCCATCGAGTCGCCAGAGCAAATGCAACTGTTCTGATAAAAACCCGTATAGTCTTCATGGCCCAGGGCTTTCCTAAAGTCGTACAAGTAACTGGAACGCATGGTCGGGATGAGCAACATGGAAGCGTCTGGGAGCAGGGAGATAGCGGTGTTCAGACTGGGCAAGGATGCCAAGCAAAACATTATTGATGACTGCCGTAATATGAGCAGCTGAGTGAGACTTAAAGCGTGTCCGATCTTCATGCAAGGTTACAACCCGGCGGTAGTGCAAACTGTTTTCGATCTTCCAGTACGAGCGCAGCATACGCAGGAGCTGGTCAGGAGTAACTTGTTCTGCGGACGAGCTGGTGATACCCTACACGGCATCACGGTGGCATCGACCGGTTTTCTGAGTGGTGATCTGTCGTTCGAGCTTGAAGACCTGTTGGTGGGAAGGCCAACCCAGGAAATCAACGAGTTGGCTGCTGGTGGTGAGGGTGTGCATCTTGATATCGATCTTCTCCACACAGCTTCGCCAGAAATATGATTACCAGAATGGTCGCCAACAAACATCGTTTGCGCCTCGCTTTACGACCATCCTGCAGATTCTTCAACCGACCATACAAGCTCTTCAAATCAAATACGAATCCGCCTTCTATGTTAGACTCCATCTTGACCCGCCTCGTTTATGTTTTGGTTTGATCACCAATAAGCATAATCGAGAAAGGTCTTTTTCATCCCACCTTTATCGACTTTGAGAAAGCCCTGACAATGGTGCTTACCGTCTTGTATTGCGACCCTAAATACTGTACAATTTTGTTAGGAATTGTGCCCCCTTTACCGATCATTCGTTCAGGGAGAATCGCCATGGAAATAATCAAGGTATCCGCAACCTCCCGTACGTCCGCTGTGGCTGGAGCGATCGCGGGAGTCGTCCGCGAGCACAAGCGGGCGGAAGTCCAGGCCATTGGGGCTGGGGCGGTCAATCAGGCAGTCAAGGCTTTAATACTGGCCACCGGCTACCTGAAAAACGACGGCATTGACATTGTTGCCGTCCCGCAATTTGTGGATGTGGAGATCGAAGATAAGGTCCGCACGGCCGTCAAACTGGTCGTCGAACCCCGTTAGGCTCTTCCGTTGGCCCAAAGCTTTTATGAGAAACGACCTGGCTCGGTTCATCCGCGCCAGTCGTATATTATGAGCGCTGGGAGGAAACCAGTCCCGAGATGTTGAGCGGCAAGACTCGTCGTTCGTGTTTCGTCGTGACACTGCTCCTGTTGGGGAGCGTGGTCGGCGCGTTGATGGGGAGTGCAGTGCGCGCCGCGCCGGAGAAGAACCCGGCGCAAGACAATATTGTCATCAGTGAATTCCGGACGCAGGGGCCAAGTCTCACAAACCCAGGAACTGATGAGTTCATAGAGATATTCAACCCCACCGGTTCTGCTATCGACATAAGCGGCTGGAAAATATTGGGGTACAACAACAGCGTTGGAACCGGAACAACACCAATTTATGCTTTCCCAGCAGGGACAGTATTACAATCCGGGCAACATTATCTGGTCGCCAATAATGTCGGCTATAGCGGTGGCGTTGTTCCAAATGGAACGTATACTACTGGAATAGTAGACAATGGAGGAATTGGACTCACTCTCCCCGATAAAACTCCGGTAGATCAGGTTGGCATGAGCAATGGTTCAGCCTTTAAAGAGGGGGCGGTATTAACACCTTTGAGCGGAAACTCGAACCAGAGTTACGAGCGCAAACCTGGCGGTATATCCGGCAGTTGTTATGACTCGGATAATAATTCTTTTGATTTTGCGTTGAAACCAAGCGATCCTCAGAATTTATCCAGTGCCGTTACTGTCTGCGACCCCGCGACTGAAACACCCACGTTTACCCTTGCTCCTTCCAATACCGATATCCCCACCAGCACGGATACCCCAACCTATACATTCACCCCGACCAATACTGACACTCCTACTAACACATTTACGTCCACCTACACCAGCACAGCCACGGATACGCCGACGGCCACTTCCACAGGGACTCCCACCAACACACCCACCGACACTTCCACACCTACCCAAACCGGCACAGCCACGCCGACGCCTACGGCCACAAATACTCCCACCTCCACTGCCACGTTCACGCCGACGCCGACTGCCAGCATGACCGCTACCCCCACGCCCGTCGCGCCGGAACACCTCGTCATCAGCGAGTTCCGCTCGCGTGGCCCGAATGGGGGGGACGACGAATTCGTGGAACTCTACAACCCCACCGGCGCGACGGTTGACCTCGGTGAATGGAGGATCAGAAAGTCGAGCGGATGCGGTACCACCATCTCGACGCTGGTGATCATCACGTCCGGCACGACCCTCCGGTCCGGCCAACACTTCCTGGCGGCCTCCATTAGCAATTCCAGCCTCACCGGCGCGGACCAGACCTTCTCGCCCGCCATCGCCGATGAAGGCGGCGTGACGCTACTCGATTCGTCTGGCATGGTGGTGGATCAGGCCGGGATGTGCGCTGCCACCCAGTACCGTGAAGGAACGAACCTGACACCCCTGACAGGTATGTCCGACCAGAGTTATGAGCGTCAGCCTGGCGGCGATACCGCCTGTTATGATACCGATAATAACGCCGGTGATTTTGCCCTCATCTCCCCGGCTAATCCGCAGAACTTGGCCAGTTCGCGCGTGATGTGCGCCGGTGTCCTAACGGCTACGCCCAACTCCACTGCGTCGCAAACACCGACGCCCACCCTTAGTCCAACGCCCACGGCCACGTTCTCTAAGACCGCCACCTCGACAAAGGCCATGACCCCGACACACTCCCCTAGCAACACGCACACCTCCACTTTCCTCCCAACCGTTTACCCCGGTGTGATGGCAATTAACGAATTCCTGCCGCACCCGCGCACCGACTGGAATGCCGACGGCGTGTTCAACACCGGCGACGAGTACATCGAGATCATCAATATGGGCGTCAATGCCATCAACTTGAAGAATTGGAAACTCGATGACGGAGATGGCGGTTCCAGTCCCTACACCTTGCCGGATACGACCTTGCAGCCGCGTCAAATCGCCCATTTCTTCGGCTCCGAGACCGGCATCTCACTCAGTGACGGCGGCGATACTGTCCGCCTGATCAAGCCCGACGGGCACACTGCTGATATCTACACCTATCCAGTGGTAAGCGCGTCCGACCGAAGCTGGTGCCGTCTCCCGGATGGGAATGGGGCCTGGGGGTTTGTCTGTCGCCCTACACCGGGGCGGCCCAATACACCTGTCAATTCCGCCACACCGGTCCCGGGGGCCGGACCCGTAACGGAGGGGGACTCTGTCTGTCCGCTGGCAGACACGGTCCCACAGCCGGTGAGACTGGCTGAATGTGAGAGTTTTGGTTTCTGGATGTGGAACAGTTTGAGAGAAGAACAGTTCTGGCTGCAAAGCCGTTGGAAATGGGATGTATTTGTGGAATAACAGCTATCCGAATAATTGTAGACAGGGCTCCCATGCCCTGCTGGGATGGCGTGGGAGCCATCCCAACGCAATAAATCCGCGACCCGTTTTTAGAAGAGCCCCGGTTTCACAAAGAAACCGGGGCTCTATATTATCATCAATCACATGCCGCGCGGGCTACTTCTTCCGGGTCAAAGATAACCTCTTCTTTGCCGGTCAGCTTTTCCTCCACTTTGCTTACAATCAGTTCAAGATGGCCGGGGTGGGCGACATAATCAACGTCGTCGGCGGGGACAGTCAGGACGGGGCAGAGGGTGAAATTGTCAATCCAGGATTCGTACAGATTATTCAAACTGGCGAGGTAGTCAGCCGGGATGGTACGTTCGTAATCGCGCCCGCGCCCGCCAATGCGCTGGACCAGCGTCGGCACGGAGGCGCGCAGGTAGACCACCAGGTCCGGCGGTGGTAGGAATTCGACCAGCGTCAGGTAGAGCTCGCGATAGGTCTGGTAATCGCGTGTACGGATGTGTCCCTGCAGGAACAGGTTATAGGCGAAGATTTCGGCATCTTCGTAGACCGAACGGTCCTGGATAGCCGAGGAGGGATATTGCGCCAGTTGATGGTGGGCGCGCAGGCGATGGGTCAAGAAGAAAATCTGCGAGTGGAAGGCCCAAGTCTGCATATCCCGATAGAAATCGGCCAGATAGGGATTTTCGGCCACCGGCTCGAAAAATGGTGTCCAATCCAGTTTTGCACACAACATCTCAACCAACGTGGATTTGCCCACACCGATGTTCCCTGCAACGGCGACGAATTTTTTCATAAATTACTCCCACGGAAAGGCCCTGCCGGGCGTTTTATAAGTTATGGCTTTGCGGCCAGTTCCTCGTCAATCACAGCCTGGAAATTTGCAAACGGGAGCGCCCCGATGAGAACCCTGCCATTGACCACAAAAGTGGGCGTGCTGTTTATCCCGACGCGGGCGGCATCGCGGGCATCGGCCTGGACCTCATCTTGATAACGATGGCTATCGAGACAGGTGGTGAAGGCCTTTGCATCCAGCCCCAGGTCCGCGGCGTATTGCTCGTAAGCGGCGCGGTCCAAGCCATATTGCCCGCTGAAAAGAGCATCGTGGTACTGCCAGTAAGCGCTCTGTTCTCCGGCGCAATCGGCGGATTCGGCGGCTGGAATTGCCTCGGGATGTCCCGAAAGCGGCAGGTCACGGTAGACGAAGCGTATTTGGTTTGGATAGCTTGCCAGTAACTGTTCGAAAACCTGCTGGTACCAGGTCTGGCAATAGGGGCATTGATAGTCGCTGAACTCAATGATCGTAATCGGAGCGTCTTCCGGCCCGATGGAGGGGTCATCGTCTGTTGAAACGTCTACGCGCCGGACCTGGTCGGTACCCGCCGCGTCTGAGGCCTGCTTGCCGCCCCACAACAGGTACCCGCCCCCCAACCCAAGGAAGAATGCGACTGGTATGAAGAGGTGAACGAGAGGGGAAAACGACTTGCGCCTGGGTGTTGATTGGCGGGTAGGCATGGCGGGATTATACTGCTTCTTGCCCAAATTCGTAAACTTGCTTTTGCCCAATTATCTGAAATGGCAAAATTTTGATTCATATCTTTGCGCAGCACCTTGTACTGCTTCTTGCCCAAATTCGTAAACTTGCTTTTGCCCAATTATCTGAAATGGCAAAATTTTGATTCATATCTTTGCGCAGTACCTTGTACTGCTTCTTGCCCAAATTCGTAAACTTGCT
>Ga0315284_10003540_pt1 | contig 22228 bp, 18 predicted proteins | sample YL17G09_16_MG_FD_203696 | JGI IMG/M metagenome (GOLD analysis project Ga0315284, IMG submission 203696) | Sediment microbial communities from Yellowstone Lake, YNP, Wyoming, USA - YL17G09_16 | ecosystem: Environmental > Aquatic > Freshwater > Lake > Sediment | place: USA: Wyoming | collected... | reverse complement strand
AGGCGCTGGTTGCGCAGTGCTATTACAACCGGAAGCAGTATCTCGATGCGGTCCGTGAGTACCAGAAGTTCCTTGACCTCTACCCCTCGGACCCGCAGGTCCCCAGTGTCCGCAAGAGCCTCGAAACCAGCTACTACCTCTCCGGCCAGGAAGACTCCGCGGTCATGGAGGACTTCCTCAAGCGGTTCCCGCAGTCGGAGATGGCGGCTGAAGGCCTGTATGACAAAGGCAAATCGCTCTTCGACGCGGGAACCTACGAGCAGGCCATTGCCGCGCTCCAGAAGGTCGTCGTCAATTTCCCCGGTTCACCGATCGCCGCCGACGCGCAGCTCCTGACCGCCGAGGCCTATTCGCAGATGAAACGTTGGCCCGAAGCGGCGCAGACGTACCAGAGATTTCTCGAATACTTCCCGCAGCACGAACAGCGGGCCGGCGCCGTCTTCAACATGGCGACCGCCTGCTTCAACCTCGGTGACTACAAACAGAGTCTGAAGTACTTCCAGTTCGTTACTGACTCGTTCCCCGAGTCGGAATTCGTGGAGAGCGCCCGCAAGAACACTGACGTTTCGCGCAAGCGACTGGGCGCCGCTGAGGGCGAGACCGAAGGCACGGTCGAACCCGGTACCCCGGAGGACCAGCCGCCGGCCGGCACTCCCCCTGTCGAAGAGAATCCCGGTCCGCCAACTGAAGGAGAGAAGAAACCATGATTCTTGGACAAAGCATTGTCGACATATTCAAAAACAGTGTCGTGATGCTCCTGCTATTGGCTTCGTCCATCGCGGCCCTCGCCCTGATTATCGAGCGTCTCTGGTACTTCTTCCGCAACCGGTTCAACGCGGGCAAGGGCCTGATTGAGCTGCGCCGCCTGCTGGGCAGTTCCGGCCCGGCCGAAGCGCTCAACTGGAGCCGGACCCAGAAGAACCCGCTTGGCCGGATGTTCACGGTCGCGCTTGAGAACATGTCGCTGACCACCGACGAGTTGTCGGACCTGCTCTACAGCCTGATCCTCGAGGAGCGACTCCGGTTCGAACGTCTGCTCGGCGGCATGGGTACGCTGGCCAATGTCGCGACCTTGCTCGGACTGCTTGGAACCGTCACCGGACTGATTACTGCGTTTCACAACATCGCCGTTACCGGGTCGGGCGGCCCGGCGGTCGTGTCCGGCGGTATCGCCGAAGCGCTGGTTACCACCGCGTTCGGCCTGTTCATCGGCATCCCAACGCTCTTCTTCTACAACTACTTCTCCAAGAAGGCTGCCGACCTGGCCATCGGCATGGAAAGCACGTCGGACCGGCTCATGGTAATGCTGAACCGGTACCGGGAGCGCACCGGCACCGCCGCGCCGGCAACCGAACCGCCGCCGGTTCCACCCCGGCCCAACCCCGTACCTCCGGCTGAAAACACGGCTTGGAAGTTTTGATGCGACGCCGTCCGATTGACCCACGCAAGAACGAATTGATTCTGACGTCGCTGGTTGACGTCGCCTTGTCGCTGGTCATCGGGTTCATGGTTGCGATGCCGCTCTTCTTTGAGACCGGTATCTTCGTCTCCGCGCCCGGTGTCGCCCGCGCCGGCAAGAGCGACCCGGGCTCCGACATCAAAGCCAACGTCTTCCTCACCAACGACGGCCGCATCCTGCTGAACGAGTCCGAAGTGTCGTTCGAAAACCTCACCAATCTGCTGCCCAAGCTCCTTGAACGGAGCGTCGAAAAACGAGTGGTGGTAGCCACCGACGAACTGGTCAAGTACGACCGGGTAATGCAGGTGCTTGACCTTGCCAAACAGTCGGGCGCAGCCGACCTCGCTTTGCTGCGCAAACGGAGGGTCAACTGAAAACCGTTGCCAATATTGACATCCTGCCCATGGCGGCAGTCGGCCTGATCCTAGTGCTCATCATGATGGTCGTTTCGCCCCTGGTGGTAACGCGCAGCAGCACCCCGATCACGCTGCCCCAGACCCACACGTCGGAACGCAAGGTGGAGAACGACGTAAACGTCACGTGTACGGTCGATGGCAAGCTGCTGCTCGACGACAAGCCGATAGCCGACTATGACGAACTCGAGAACACCCTGGAGATGGCACTGATCGAGGACCCCTACCTGCTGGTAGTCGTCCGGGCCGACAAAGAATGCCTCCACTCTAACGTGCTCGATATCCTGGCCTGCGTCCGCCGCGCCGGCGCCCTGCGTATCGCCTGCGCGACCAAGAAATACAGGGAGGGCTAGCATGTTCGAAGAAAGGGGAATCCGCCGGGTCGACGCCGCGATCGTCCTCTCGATTCTGCTGCACGCCGGCATGCTGCTCCTCGCCTCGAAATCTACCCCGAAGCTGGGCGATGCGATTGACATGAAGGAAGTCACCTTCATGGACGTCACCTACCGTCCGGAAGTTGCGCAGATTCTGGCCAAATCCGCAATCCCCGGCGGCGGTGGAACGGCCGACGTCGGGTCCACCGCCCCGACTTACGCGTCGGGGGTCTCGTCCGAGGAAGTCGCGCCGATTGACATGTCCGCTTCGCTGGAGCGCGACCAGTCGCAGGCCAAGATTGACATGGACCGCTACGAGCTCGACCGGGGCGAAGGCATGGACGTCATTCAGCTGGGCGGTCAGGGTTCGGAGAAATCAACGGACGAAATCCTCTCCCAACCCAAGGTGCAGTTGTCCCGGGGTCTCTCGCGCGGTGGTCCGAGTTCCGGACTGCTCCGTGGTATGCCGGGCGTTCCTCAACCCAGCGCGCAGCTCACCATTGAACACCGCCCGCTCTCGAAGCCGGCCGCCAGCGCCCTGCCCACGGTTGCGAGCCAGGAGTTACCCAAGATGGAAGCGCCGGTGTCGCGGGGCAGCAACTTCATGGTCGCCGGCCCCATATCGCAGCGCCAGATTACCAAGAAGCTCGTGCCCCGCTACCCAAAATGGGCGCTCGAGCGCCGGGTTTCGGGCACCGTGGTCGTGCGCATCTGGGTCCAGCCCAGCGGCCAGGTCAAGGGTGCGCCGAACGTCGAATCGAGTTCGGGCTACCCGGATCTGGACCAGGTCGTCGTTGACGCGCTACGCGGCTGGGAATTCGCGCCGCTCGGTCCCGGCGTCAAGACCGAGGACCAGTGGGGCGTGATTACCTTCAAGTTCATGCTCTCCTGACCACATGACGCTACTGCTTGCCGCCCTGCTCTTTGCCCAGCCGCTGGCCCCGGCTCCGGCCAGGCCCAAGTCAGCCCCCGCGCGACCCGAGACCACCGCTGCCCGGCCCGCGAAGAACGGCGACCAGCACGCCATCGGCGAGGAAGTCATCAAAGGTGAGACCGAAGTCAGAATTCAGGACATGAAGCCGTACTTCGCACCGCAGATTGACCCGTTCTCGCCGGTCAACGAGTTGCTGGCCCCGGAGAACTATGTGCTTGACGACGCGCTCTACCACTCGGTCGACTCGATGACCGTCCCCCAGCATTTCGTCCATTCCTCCTACCTGCGCGTCCCACTCGAGCGCAACTTCATCTACGGCGACATGATGGTCTTCCTCCCTTCGTTCGAACAGCGACTTGCGAACTGGGAACTGGTTGTATCCAACTCGCTCGGTGAGACCGTTCGGCGGGTCACGCGCAAAGGTCAGCCGCCCGCGGTCATCGCCTGGGACGGCAAGACCGACGCCGGCGAACCCATCGCCCCGGGTGAGGTCTACAGCTTCACGTTCAGTGCCTACGACGCACAGGGCAACCAAACCCGGATTCCGGGCACACCCCAACGCGTCAATGGCATAGTGCAGCAGACCGGCGATGAGTGGGTTGTCTCGGTTGCCGCCGACCAGCTCTTTGCCGAAGGCGGCGCGCAGTTGCTTGAGCAGGCTGGCCCGCGCCTCGACGAGGCGGCCAACATCATCAAAGAGAAGTTCAAGAAGCAGGTCGTCGTCTACGTCTACACCGAACAGGAGAAGCTCTCGGCCGAGCGCTGCCGGGTGATGCAGGCTGAGCTGAGTCGCCGCATCGTGCTGCCCAACGAGGCGCTCAAGGTCGCCCCGCGGTTCGTGCCGGGTCTCCAACCCAAGCTCTCCAAAGTCGAAGTCCACGTCCTCTAGCCACAGACCACTCCCTTCCGGCAGCCCGGCCTCGGTCGTTGACATCATCCGACAGAACATCGGCCCGCGCCCCGTGTCGCCCGAATTGACGAACCGCTGTCGCCGACTATCATTAACACCGTGACGAAACCCGGCACCGACGAACCACAGTCCGCATTACCGTGGCCGACCCGGCCTTTCTCAGCGGTTGTCGCCGGCACCGGCTCACAGGTCCCCGAACGCATCCTCACCAACGCCGACCTTGAGAAGACCGTTGACACGTCGGACCAATGGATAACCGAACGCACGGGCATGAAGGAACGCCATATCTCCGCGCCCGGCGAGGCTGCGTCCGACATCGCGGTCAAGGCCTGCCAAGAGGCCCTGGCAGAAGCTAAGGTTAAACCCGAGGACATTGACCTCATCGTCGTCGGCACCGTAACCGGTGACATGCCGTTTCCGTCGACCGCCTGCGTCCTGCAGCAAAAGCTCGGGGCGCCGCACGCCGCGGCCTTCGACGTGAGCGCGGGCTGCACCGGCTTCATCTATGCGCTCAGCGTTGCCCGCCAGTTCATCGCCACCGGCGCCTGCCAGACGGCTCTGGTCGTGGGTGTCGAGATACTCAGCAAGATCACCGACTGGACCGACCGTTCCACCTGCGTCCTGTTCGGTGACGGTTCCGGCGCTGCCGTGCTCAAGGCGGGCACCGAACCCGACACGGGCATCATTGCCACCTACCTGGCTGCGGACGGAACCGGCGGCGAGCATCTCTACATGCCGGCTGGCGGCTCGCGCCTGCCGGCCAGTATCGAGACCGTCCAGCAACGCCTGCACACCTGCAAGATGAACGGCAATGCCATCTTCAAGGTTGCGGTCCGCAGCATGGCCGACTCGGTCAGATACCTGCTCCGGCAGGGCAGTCTGAGGCTCGAAGACATCAAACTCCTCATCCCGCATCAGGCCAATCTCCGCATCATTGAAGCCACCGTCAAGTTGCTCAAGTTCCCGTCCGAACGGGTGTTCATCAACATCCACAAATACGGCAACACGTCATCGGCCTCGACCATCATCGCCCTTGACGAAGCCCGCAAAGCCGGACTGATCTGCCCCGGCGATGTCGTATTGATCGTCGCGTTTGGTGCGGGCCTCACCTGGGGCGGAGTCGCCATTCGTTTCTAGCCGAGCCGCCGAATCCGTGCACCGTGTTCCGTCATCCGTGCCCGACGCCTGATCCATCAATCCCGCTATCTCTCTGTCACTTTCTCCCTTTCCTCGCGCTAGGCCCGGCGCGGCCTGACCGCCAGGTGCAGAATCCCGCCGGCGACGGCCAGACCGGCGGCTACGAACATCACCGTGCGGTATCCGAACCCGCCGGTCACGCCGAGCAGCAGCGCTCCGCCGACTGCGGAAAGACTCAGGACCGACTGGAACATCCCCGCCGCCGTCGAACGCTCGGGATTCACGCGCATTAGCTCCCGCAGCGAGCCCAAGTAGAGACAAGACCACGACAGGGCCAGCACGACCTGTATCGGCACGACCTGTCTGAAATTCGTGACAAGCCCGAACGCGAAGAAGACGAAGGCCGACAGGACGAAGCCGAGAATGATGAGCATTCGCTCCCCGGCTCTTTCAAGCAGGTTCATGAACAGGACCTGCCCGAACGGGTTGATGGCGAACACGATGCCGACCCAGAGTCGGCTTGCGCCGAGGTCGGCAAGGAACACCGGGAATATGGACCATATCGAGAACGCCCCGATGTGGCGCAGCAGGAACGACAGGTAAATCGGCCAACTGCGCCTGAGCACGCGCATGTCAAGAAACGGCTGCTCCAGCCGGACGTGTTGGTTCTTCAGGCCCGCCCATGCGAGGGCGACCGTCGCGACCATCAGAGCCGCAGCCGACGGAAACACCCAATCGGGCCTGAGCATCCCGAGCGTGAGAGCGCCGACGCCCCAGCCCAGTGCGCCGAACCCGGTGAACCGGCCGAGCAGCTTGCTCCGGTCGTAGAAGTATGCCATCAGCGCCGCCGGGAAGATCCCGACGCAGGCCCCGGCGAGTGCCCGGGCCGCAAACAGCCCTCCCAGGTTCCGGGCAAACGTATGCAGCGCCAGGGCCAAGGTCGCTGCCACGAGGCCGGCGACAACGAACTTCTTCCGGTCGCCGAAGTCCGCCCAGCGGCCGAACACGATGCTCGAGAGCAGCATCATCGCCTGGTAGCAGGCGACCAGCAGCCCGATTTGCTGGCTATTGGCCCCAAATCCCCTTGCGAGCAAAGGGACGTAGACAACAACCGCCATCAGGCTGGCGCTGCTCAGCAGTTGGACCGTGTAGGCTGTCAGCAAGAGACGTCCGGCGGGTTACTGCCGCACCGGTAGCGGCGCTGCCCGGCTCACCGGCAAGAATTGATACCAACTCACCAGTCGCTCGATCTCTTCGCCTCGTCCCCGTACCGCCAGCGCCTGGGCACGCCGCATGAGAAAGAAACGATAGCGCTCGAGGCTGGCCCGGGTTCGCATGTCTGGTTGACGAGGGGGCACGCGGACCTTCAGCCTGGAGTAGTCGAACTCAGGAATCAGCGTGTCACTCCGGAGCTGGAACAGCAGCCCAACCGGAACCCGGGCACCTCCGGGCAGCAACTCCTTCGCGTCCGCTCCCGCATCCGCGTCAAAGGTCGTGTAGGCCGGTCGTCCCGGATTGCGGGTCACGAAACTCACGAGCATGGCGACGTACCGGCGCTGAATCTCGCTCGGGTCCCGCAGGCGGTTATGCTCGAACTGGTCAAGGTACTCCCGGTACCGCGCGATTTCCGCCGCTGACCGCTCGACGAGCCACGGATAGACGCGGGCCAGGTAATTGAAGTACCACGACCGTCGAAGTAGCTCCTTGTCAATCACGCACACGTCCGGCCGCGCCCGCTCGACATGCTGCAGGTAGAACACCGGCGAATAGGCGTCCCACCAGTCGGTGATGATGGTCGCGTTCGGCCCTGCCGACGCGAGCGTGTTCGTCGCGTGGTCAAAGGCAACGTAGTCGCCCCGTTTGCTCGACGCACCGAAGTTCAAGGCCAGCGCTGCCAGACCGGCGACCCAGATCGCTTGTCGCCACTTCCCCATTCGCCGGACGAGTTCATCGAGCCCGACCACGCCGAACAGCGCGAGCGCGACCAGGCACGGCAGGTAGTATGACTCGATGTCCGGAATTGAGTAGTTGACTGCATAGGCGAAGGCGGCAACGGCGGAAACCGCCAGCCCGACGGCAAGGCTTCGACGCCTGCGGAACAAGAGCACCGCGCCGTACAAGACAACCGGTACGAACACGTACAGGAAGCTATGCCCGAGCAGCCCTGCCCCGCGCCCGGCGTTCCGTATCACCTCGGCAAAGGACTGAGTGAACATCCAAACCTGGTACTGCTTACCCGTAACGTGCCAGTAGAATCGCTCAAGGTTGTAGGGATTGCCCCACGCGAGCAACGGCCCGGCACGCGCACGAAGAACAAGGAACACGTAGGGTGAAATACCAAGCAGGAACAGCAACGCCAGCACCGGAATCCGACGTACGAGTCCCCGCCGATACGCAAGGATGACAGCCAAAGCCACACCCAGAACCGTGCTTGCCACGGACATGTGGTTGGTCAATGCGAGGCCGGCCAGGTACGCGAGAATGAGCAACGGCCCGCCCCGCTCGGCCGACTCGACCGCCAGCCAGAGCAGCACGACCAGTACCAGCGTCAGGCTGTACACCTCAACGTCAACCGCCACAGCCCAGACCGGGAACGAAAACCCGAGCAGCAGCGCTCCGGTGCCCGCAGCGGTCCGCGACAACCCCAGCCGCAGACCGAGCAGCAGGAACAGCCCGACGCCTGCCGCCGCGAGCAACGCGCTCAATGCCGCCACGCGGTTCACGACCGCCGCGACCGGTACGAGGCTTGCCAGCCTGCCTAGCATCGTGTACAGTGGGTACCCGGTCGGGTGCAGGATGTTCAACAGGTTGCACCCCGCCGCCAGTTCGCCCGAGTCAATCAGGCCAACGGTAGGAGAGAGAGTGATGAGATAGACGACGAACGTCAGCGGAACGACCAGCCAGACAAGAAGCCGATGGAGTCGAGGGGTCAAGGAATCAAGGATTCTAGTATCCCGCACTGGACCCCTCGAATCCTGGAATCCTCGAGTCCTCTCTTCGTGTCATTCCCCGAGGTACGCTGCTTTCACCTTCGGGTCACGCAGGAGTTCTGCCGCTGGGCCGGAAAGCACGACCTTGCCGGTCTCCAGCACATAGGCCCGGTGCGCGACCTGCAGGGCCATGAATGCGTTCTGCTCAACCAGAAGGATGGCGGTTCCCTGCCGGTTAATCTCGCGGATGATGTCGAATATCTCCCGCACCAGTATCGGCGACAGGCCCATCGAAGGTTCATCGAGCATCAAGAGCCTAGGTCTTGCCATCAAGCCCCGGCCCATTGCGAGCATCTGCAACTCCCCGCCGGAGAGTGTGCCCGCCGTCTGGCTCAGTCTCTCTCGAAGCCTCGGGAACGACTTAAACACGCGTTCCATCGCCGGCCCGGCCTCGCCCTGCGGCCGGTTGTATGCGCCCAGCAGCAGGTTCTCGCGCACGCTCAGATACGCAAACGGCTGCCTGCCCTCAGGCACATGAGCGATGCCCAGCTTCACGACCTGATGCCCGGCCATGCCGTTAATCCGCCTGCCGTCGAACGTTATCTCGCCCTCGACCGGCTTCACCAGCCCCGAAATCGTACGCAAAGATGTGCTCTTGCCGGCGCCGTTGGCCCCGACCAGCGTGACAATCTCGCCCTCATTGACCTCGAACGAGACACAGTGCAGCGCCCGAATCGCGCCATAGTCAACCGCGAGGTCCTTGACGCTCAGCAGCGGGCTCCCGTCCGGCTTCATCCTTCCGCCTTCATCCTTCAGCCTTCCCGAGATACGCCTCAATCACCTTCGGGTCACGTTGAATCTGCTCGGGTGCGCCTTGCGCGATAACCTCCCCGAAGTCCATCACCACAACCCGCTCGCACACGCCCATCACGACCTTCATTTGGTGCTCAATGAGCAGCACGGTCAGCTTGAACCGCTCCCGAACGAATCGAATCAGCTCCATCAGGGTTCCGACCTCGGACGGGTTCATCCCGGCCGCCGGCTCGTCCAGCAGCAGCAGCTTCGGGTCGGACACGAGCGCCCGGGCTATCTCCACCCGCCGCTGTTCACCGTACGCCAGGTTCCGCGCCAGTTCGTCCCGCCTGCCCTCCAGCCCGAAAATCGAGAGCAGCTCGACCGCTCGCTCAGTAACCTGCCGCTCCTCGCGCTTGAACCCCGGCCCGCGCAGGACCGTGCTCGCTAGCCCGGCCTCGCCCCGGTGATGATGCGCGACCCGGATGTTGTCGAGCACCGAGAGCTGTTTGAACAGCCGGATGTTCTGGAATGTCCGCGCAATCCCGCGCTGGTAAATCCGGTGCGGCTTCATCCCGCCGATGTCAACGCCGTTGAACCGTATCGCGCCCTCGGTCGGCACGTACATGCCGGTTATCAGGTTGAACACCGTGGTCTTGCCCGCGCCATTCGGCCCAATCAGGCCGACCAGTTCGTGCTCGGCAATGGCCATGGTGAAATCATGCACCGCTACCAGGCCGCCGAACGCTTTGGTCAGGCCCCGGACGTCAAGCAGCACACTCATCCAAGTCTCAAGTCCGAAGCTCGAAGCTCGAATGACGATTCAATGACCAAACCACATTGACCAATCGGGCACTTTCCTTCATTCGGGCTTGATTCGTCATTAGGGATTGGCAATTCGTCATTTCCCCATCTGAGTTCCCACTTTGCCATTTCCCCTTAGTCATTTTCCTCGGTATTCCCTCGGCTTCAGGAACCCGAACTCCGTCCCCGCGAAGATTCCTCCCGGCCTGACCAGCATGAACACGATGAGCAGCAACGGATAGATGACCCAGCGCCAGTCCTGGATTGCGGGCGGCAGAAGAATCCTCAAGCCCTCGAGCAGGAAGGTCCACGCGACCGCGGCGACCACCGTGCCGGAGATGCTGCCCAGCCCGCCCAGCACGACAATCAGCAGCACGTCAATCGACTTCAGGAAGTCAAAGTTGGACGGGTGCAGGAATACATAGAGGTGCGCGTACAGGCCGCCGGCCACGCCCGCGAACGTGCAGCCGATGACGAACCCGAGCGTCTTGTACCGCGTGCTGTCAATGCCGACGGACTCAGCCGCCAGCTCATCCTCGCGCACCGAAATCAGGGCTCGGCCGACGCCCGAGAAAACGATGTTACGCATGACCACGACCGCAATCACCGCCAGCGGGAACACCCAGAGGAACGTGGTCAGCTTCGGTATCGAACTCATGCCCCGGGACCCGCCCATCATCGGAATCACCTTGTCCGAGTTGTCCAGCAGTACCTTCACGATTATCCCGAACCCGAGCGTGGCGATGCCGAGATAGTCGGACTTGAGCCGGAGTATCGGTAGCCCGATGAGCAGGGCAATCAGCCCGGCCAAAGCCCCTCCGGCAACAAGTCCGACCAGCAGTATTGCCGGGTTGTGGCTGCCGATGCTTCGGGTCAAGAGCGCGGCCGTGTACGCGCCGATGCCATAGAACGCGGCATGGCCCAAGGAGAACTGCCCGGTGTAACCATAGATGAGGTTCAGGCCCAGCCCGGAGATGGTCATGATTCCGGCCAGGCACATTATCTGCTGCCAGTACGGATTCAATGCGCCGCCGAGTATCAGGGCCTCAATGGCCGTGAACACACCCAGTGCTGCGAGTAGCGCGATCACGCCAGCATTGCCTCGTCTTGCGCTCATGGCTCTCAGGTTCGAAGCTCGAAGTACGAATGACGAATCAATGACCAAACCCTAATGACCAATTGGGCACTTTGCCTCATTCGAGCTTGATTCGGTATTCGAACTTCGGACTTCGTCATTTGTCGCTAGACCTTCTCCCTCGTCGGCCTTCCCAGAATCCCCGCCGGCCGCACCAACAGCACCAGAATCAGTATTCCGAACGCCACCGCGTCCCGCAGCGTCGAAGAGATGTACGCGGACGTGAACGTTTCGACCACGCCCATAATCAGGGAACCGAGCATCGCGCCGGGAATCACGCCGATTCCGCCCAGCACCGCTGCTACGAACGCCTTCAGTCCCGGCATCACACCCATGAACGGGTTAATCTGTGGGTAGGCGATGCCGTATAGCACGCCGCCGGCTCCGGCCAGGGCTGAACCCACACCGAATGTCACCGAGATAATCCAGTCAACATTGATGCCCATCAGCCGCGCGGTGTTGTGGTCATACGACACCGCCCGCATCGCCATTCCGGTGCGGGTCTTGTTCACGAACAAGGTCAGCGCCACCATCAAGAGAGTGGAAACCGCGAATACGATAATCTGGATATTGCTCACCGACACGCCACCGATGTTGAATGACGTGACGGCAAACGGCCTCGGGAAAGCCCGGTAGTCCGGCCCGAACATGAACCGCAGGCTGGTGAAATACTCAAGAAAGAGCGACACGCCCATCGCGGTTATCAGCGCGGATATGCGCGGGGCGCTCCGCAGAGGACGGTAGGCGACGCGTTCGATGAACATGCCCACGCCCGCGCACCCGACCATCGCGACGACGATTGCCAGCGGCCACGGCAGCTTCCAGCTTGCCAGCGCATAGAACCCGAAATACGCGCCCACCATGAACACGTCCCCGTGCGCGAAATTAATGAGCCGGACGATGCCGTAGACCATCGTGTACCCCAGCGCAATCAGCGCGTACACGAAGCCGAGTTGCAGCCCGTTTATCAACTGCTGGAGGAAGTACGACACGTGCAATCTAGAATCCCAAAACCGCTCCGGAAGTCAAGCCGGGCGCACACCGGGTTCGCGCCGTGTACGCATCGCCACCCCGGGCAATCCGCAGGGTCTTCCAGGACACGAGGGAACTCGCCCGCCAGACCGGCGTGCGAACCGGCCTGCAAGTCACGCGAGGAGTCACGCCGGAAGGGGCCGCGGCTCTCGGCCGGCAAGAGGCCACGCGACTCAGCCGGGAAGAGAGCCCGGAGGTGCCCTGCGGAACCTGCTGGCAAGTCACGGTCGTCTTCGCCCCGCTAATCGGGCCGCGAACCGACGTGAATACCCTCTCCCGAGAGCCCTTCGGAGTCACCATGGAAACCACCCCGGGAACCGTTCCGGGAACGGTTCCCCCTGTGACTCCCCGAGCCCCGGTTTGAGCCACCTTCGTAGCGCCTAACACAGCCTCCGTCGGCCACTTAGGTCGGCTCACGCCTGCCGTGCCACCCGCATTGTCGACTGATGTGCTCTGCCCCTGGATTTCACTGCGGCCAGCAGCGGTTCTCGGGTCTACTCTCCGTGGCTTGCAGCTCGGGGCCTACGGCATGCGACTCTTGCCCCGTCCCCGCCTGACCAGACTCCCAAGAACCGAGATGGGAGTCCACGACCCGGGCACATAGACCCAAAGATAGCTTCGGGCTAAAGTGCTCTGCGTCAGCTTGGCGCTCTTGTCGTCCCTGCTCGCACTTCACCATTTCCCCTCTCCCCTTCGCAGCTTGGCGCTCTTGGCGTACTTGGCGGTTCAGTTCCGGTTTCCGGGCGGACTGCCTTGACTTCCGCAGCCTCGGTTCTAGAATCATTGTGGCAGGTTTGTTCAGAGGAGGATATGTGACCAGACAATGTCTGTTCCTGTTCTTTGTCGCCGGGCTCGCCGCGTGGCTGCCCGCGCAGGATTTGATGATTGAGAGCCATGAGGTGCCGTCCGTCATCGGCACGTATGGCAAATTCAAGCAGAACAGTGCCGTCTTCATGTGGACGCCGTTCGATTCGACCCGGACTCACTGGGACCTGACCTCATATCCGGGCGGCCAGTGGTCGAGGGTCGGTCTCGTTGACTGGACCACCGGCGAGGTTCCGGCTCCCGAGTCCATGCAGCTTGACCCACCTGACCCGGAAATCATGGAGATTGACACTCTGGGCTCCGGTTCGGTGCAGAGCATCTACGAGTATCAGGACTCATTCGGCCTGTACATCGACGGCATTGACTTCTGGCAGGGCGGTTACCGGTTCCTCGGCAACTACATACCCGACGCCCCGGTCTACGTTACCCCGATGTACTATGGCGCGAGCTGGATGAGTGCCGTAACTTGGCAGTATGAGATCATCCAAGGTATCCCCTACATCGCAAACGAGCAGCACATCAAGAACATTGTCGCCAAAGGCAAAGTCAAGGTACCGATGTCCGGCGACTACTACTGGCCGTGCCTCGTCATCCGCGACAACATGACGTTCTCGGACAACTTCGGCACCAACGACGTCCGGTGGATATACGAGTGGGTCGTGCCCGGCCATTTCAGCGGGGCGAACGGCGTGGCCGCGGCCCTGAGCCAGAACGGCGCGGCCAAAAATTTCATCAACGTCGCAACGATGATGCAGCTTTCATCCTGCAACATCCCGGGCTGGGACCTGCGCCCGCCGGCCTTCTCGAATACGCGCGTCTGGCCGGACACAAGCTTCGCCGGGCCGTTTGTGGTCTGGTCGGTGATTCAGGATAACGACGCGGTTGCCGAAGAATCGCTGTTCTACCGGGTAGACCAGGGCGGCTGGGTCGCGGCCGAGCCGGATTCGGACCGGGCCGACACGTTCTATTTCACGATTCCCTCGGTCGCTCAATCCGCGCGCGTTGACTACTACATCTGGGCAAGAGACGAGTTCTCGGCCGACAACGACATTGACTTCTGGACCACGTGGCCGGTCTGCTCCCCCGAGAGCACGATGATTACGTTCAACGTGGACGTAACCGGCGTGGCTGCGTCGGAACCGGCGATTCCCGGCCGCATCGGGCTTTCCGCGTCCCCCAACCCGTTCGGGGGCGCGACCACGTTCTATTTCAACTATCCGAACGTGCAGCAGGCATCAATCAAGGTCTTCGCGAGCTCGGGCGAACTGGTACGCAGCCTGGCAATGTCGCCGCTGCCGAGCCTTGGATTCCAGGCCCAATGGGACGGCCGGGACGAACTGGGCGCGCCGGTGCCGGCCGGAATCTACCTGTACCGCATCGAGAGCCCGCAGTACTCGGAAACGCGCAAGGTGACGCTGACAAGATAGGCCGGGCGCACTGTCAGACAGGAGCCGTCTAGGCCAAGTCAGCAGTCAGAAGCTAGAAGGCAGAATGCGGAACTGGGACAGGACGTGGAACTGAAGAGCATAGTGGTCGTACGCCCTGATGACACCAACGTCATCATCGGCCAGTCGCATTTCATCAAGACCGTTGAGGACGTCCACGAATTGATGGTCACGTCGGTACCGGGCGTGAAGTTCGGGCTGGCCTTCAACGAGGCATCAGGCCCGTGTCTTGTCCGGCACTCGGGCACAGACGCGGAACTCGAAGCCTTGGCAGTCAAGAACTCGCAGGCAATCGGCGCCGGTCACACCTTCACGCTCATCATGCGCGGAGCGTATCCTATCAACGTCCTGACCCAACTCAAGGCACTGCAAGAGGTCTGCTCCATCTTCTGCGCCACCGCCAACCCGGTTTCAGTTATCGTGGCCGAGAACGAGACCGGCCGGGGCATCATGGGAGTGATTGACGGCGAGAAGCCAAAGGGCATCGAAGGCGAAAAGGACACCGCTGACCGCAAGGCATTCCTCAGGAAGATAGGCTACAAGCAATGACAAGGAGCGCTCCAGTGCACTAGTGCACGAGTGCTCAAGTGGCAGGGGCGGCCATGCGGCCGCCCCTGCGCCTTTCATGCTACGCGGAACTTACCTCAGCACAACCTTGGCTGTAGACCGCTTCGCACCGGACTCGAGCCGCGCAAGATAGACACCGGACGGAACCTGCCTGCCCTGCCGGTCGGTTGCCGGCCAGATGACCGCATTCCTGCCGGTCGCCACGCCGGACGTCCAGACCAGACGCCCGGTCGCGTCATACACGGTCAGTCGGCCAGGCTCGCCCCCAGGCAGAACGCAGTCAAAGGCGACCATGCCGGATGCCGGGTTTGACCCCGGTTTCAGGCCGAACCTCAGTGCAGTCGCCTGCGGCATTTCCTCGACCCCGGTCAGGTCGTCGCGGAAGACAATGACCCTGTCATACGGAGCCACGTAGACCCGATTGTCTATTGGATTCCAGGCCATGTCCACGTAGGACCGACCGGGGAACGTCGCGACGACTGAATCAGCACGGCACTGGATGACGTAGGTGGACTCCGCCGGCCAGTACCCGCCGCTAACCCAGAGCTTGTCGTTCCGCGCCGCGAAGACCGGGCGCACGTAGCCCGACGTCACCACCGCGAGAGTGCGGGTCACTTGGTGCGTCCGACAATCGACCACGTAGATGGCGCTGTCTCCGAGCGCGTACAGCTTATCCAGCGGTTCGTACCAGGCGAGCTGGCGGGCCGGCCCGGGGAGTTGGATGGTGTCGGTCAGAGTGTTATTCGCACCGTCAACCACGTACAGGCTCGGACCGTATGCGTCGAGCGCGTACAGCTCATTGCCGGTCGAGTTCACGGCCAGGTCGGAGACGACTCCGGACCAGATGTTCTCGACCACGGAATCCTGACGCGGGTCAATCACCCTAATGCCCGGAGCGTAGTATGAGTGCCCGTACACCAGACCGGAACGCGGGTTATACACAAACGCATCACCCATCCCCGGCTTGACCCCGGTTACGCTGTCAGCGTAGATGTCGTACACCACGGCCGAGTTCGAGTTACTCGGCACGTAGAGCTTATGGAAACCCGGGACGAGAAACGGTGGATAATACAACTCCGGCATGATTGGTAGGGATTCGCTCCGGATGAACGAATCGGTGTTGCAGTCGAAGACCCAGAGCTTGTCCCCGCCATCGTGTACGTACGCGCGGTTCAGCTCAGCCGAATACGCCGGTGCGCAGCGGACCCTGAAATCCTGCGGTTCAACCCACTTGACGATGGTGTTGGCCGGGCCGATTACCGCGACCCTCCTTGCCTCAAACGCGTACAGCTTGTCCCCGGCCGCGGTCCAGACCAGGCCGTAGGGAGAGAACCCTCGGTAGTCAATCCGCGCGAGGATGCTGTCATTCGCGCCGGACACGACGGTCAGGAAGTCGTTGTCGTCCGGCATCAGCAGTTCGTCGTTTGCCGGGTTCCAGCCCACGGATGAGACCGGCGACCCGGTCCTGACCCATCCCGTAATCGAGTCCGGCGCACCGAGAACCGCAACGCTGTCCAGATCCCATGTGCAGATGTACACCTTGTTGTCGGCACGGTTCAATGCCCAGTTCCTGACCTCGCTGCCGTCCGGGAGGCCGATGAGCCCGGTGATGACGTTAGTCGAGCAGTCAATAACAGCGAGACTGTCCTCGGGATCGTCGGTTCTTTCGGTGGACATGTACCCGACGTACAAACGGCCTGCGGCCGGGTTGAGCAGCAGCCTGCCGTCAATGCTATACCAGGACTCCGGCAGTGCAATCGTGTCGAGCAGGCTGAGCGCATCGACATCGTAAACCCAGACCTCGGCCAGTTCGGTTGTGAAGCTCTTGCCCAGGCAGTAGAGCCGCCGCGTGGCCGGGTTGAACGCCAAGTCAACGCAGTAGTCGTCCATGGTCGGCAGAACCCCGACTAGCGTATCGCCAGCGCAGTCGATAACCTTGATGCCGTGAGTGCTGCCGTCATGGGCCATGCCAAAGACCCGGTTGGTCACCGAGTCGTAGGCGATGCGGATGACCTCGTCGGCCAGTTGGATGACGGTCAGGAGCGTATCCGGCCCCGGGTCCAGTACGAACAGAGCCGCGTCCGCCCACGCCCCGACGTAGGCCTTCTGCTCTTGTGGATTGTAGACCCCGCACGCCGGCTCAGTCGAAAGGTCGACAAACCTGAGGACGGAGTCGGTCTGGGCATCGAGCGTGAAGACCCCGCCCCAGTCCGGACCCAGGATGTAGACGCGCTGCCGGTCCGGACACATGAACATATCGGTAGTCGGGCCAAGTGAGTCTATGAACCCGACCTTCTCGCGCGTCGCATAGTCGAATATCTGCAGCAAATCGGATTCGCTGCCGCCGATGTAGGCGTGGTGGTTGATTGGGTTGAACAGGATTCGGCTGGGCTCCTCAAGTCCGACAATCGAGTCGGGAAGCCAGACTGTCTGCTCCAACCACTGACTTTGGACGTTCGAGGCCAGGAGGAGCACGAAACCGAGCACATACAGACGCCTCATGGCCACCTCCTATAGTGACTCAAGCTTCGGTCAGAACCGCTCTTCGGGTGCGAGCTCGTGCAGTTACCCTCCCTGCAGCCTCCGCTGCACCCGATTCATGTTACGTCCGATTCGGCCGGGTGTCAACGGCGTTGACAGTGTCGCTACAGTCCTACGATTGCGTATGTACGGATTCCGCCTCGGTGTCTTTGCGGCGAGACTCCGGTTCCGCATCAAACGACAGGGGCGGCCTTGCGGCCGCCCCGTGTCGGGCAGGGGTGTGGAGGCGTTACCCCCGGTACGGAATTGTACGGGACTGTCCCCGCACGGGGACTGTCCCAAGAAACCTAATCTATCTGCCGCCTGATAAAGGTCGGTATGTCGAGGTTGTTCCGGTCAATCGCCAGCGCACCCTCTTTGCCGACCCTTCTTCTCGCGGCCGGGAACAGCTCCATGTCTTCCAACATGTCGCTGACCTCGTTGAACTTGGGTAGCGGTTCGCTCAGGCCGGTGGCAATCATCGTCACCTTCATGCTGTCGCGGAGCCCCTTGCATCGCGCCGCGCCCATGCGTACGTCGGCTTGGCCGTTGGTCGCGTGATACACCGCGGTAGCCGCCTCGTCCACCTCGTTCAGGGTCATCGAGTCGTCCCCGGAGATGTTGAGCAGGATCTTGCGCGCGCTCTCGACCACGACGTCCTCAATCAGCGGCGACTGCAGAGCCCGGTGGGCCGCTTCCGACGCCCGGCCCGCACCCGAGGCAATCCCGACCGACATCACCGCGCCGCCGCGCTCGGACATGACCGCGCGCACGTCCGCGAAGTCGATGTTGATGAGTTGGCGAGTGATGACCACTTCTGAGATGCCGCGTACCGCGTTGAGCAGAACCTCGTCCGCCAGCCGGAAGGCCTCGAAGCACGGTTTCTTGCCGTACTCCGCGAGTACCCGCTGGTTCGGCAGCACAATCAGCGTGTCAACGAACGGCCGCAGGGCCTCGACGCCGTTCACCGCCTTCTGGTCGCGCAGCCTACCTTCGAACTGGAACGGCTTGGTGACGACCGCGACGACGAGCGCGCCGCCCCGCTTGGCGACCTCGGCCACGACCGGCGCCGCTCCGGTGCCGGTGCCGCCGCCCTCGCCGGCAGCCACGAACACCATGTCGAAGCCGGTCAGGGCCTCGCGGAGTTGCTCGATTGACTCGTCGGCCGCCTGCTTGCCGATTGTCGGGTCACCGCCCGAGCCCAGGCCGCCGGTGAGCTGCGCGCCGATCTGTATCTTGTTCGGCGCCAGAGACATCCCGAGCGCCTGCAGGTCGGTATTGACCGCGTGCAGCTCGACACCGGACAGCCCGGCGTCAATCATGTGGTTTATCGCGTTGCATCCGGCTCCACCGACACCGAATACGCCGATTCGGGTCAGGTTCTTGTCTTCCTTTACCGGTTCGATCATCCGTTGCCTCCTCTTGCGGATTTCCGACTTAGGATTTCCGATTGACGACTTGCTGCCCGTGCCATCGGGCCGTTCATTCGGCACTCGTCATTCAACATTCGTCAATCACGAAAACCAGCTCCTGACTTCCTCGCCGACCCCGGACCAGAAGCCCGGCACCGGGAACTGACTGGCAGCCTTGCCCTCGACTCCACAGCGAATCAGGCCCACGGCCGTGGCAAAACCAGGGTCTTTGGTCATCTCGGGCGGCCCCGGCAGACGGTCCGGCCGGCCCAGCCTGACCGGCATGCCGAATATCTGCTCGGCCACAAGGTCAATACCGCTCAGACCCGCGCCGCCGCCGGTCAGCACGACCCCGGCCGACAGCCCTTCCCCGAAACCCGACTTCCTGACCTCGGCGTCAGCCAGGGTCAGGATTTCCTCGGCCCGGGGCTGAATCACCGAGGCCAGCAGTCGGCGCGACACCTGTTTGGGTCCGCGGCCCGATGCGTCCTCGACCGATATCGCTTCATCCTTCTCGACCTGGCTGGCCATGGCCGCACCGTACTTTCGTTTCAGTACCTCGGCCTGCGGGAAAGTCGTGCGCAGGCCGATGACGACGTCCTTGGTAATGTTGACCGCCCCGACCGGGAGCAACTTGGTGAACCGAATTTCGCCGTCCCGGTAGATGGATACGTCAGTGACCCCGCCCAAGTCAAGAAGCACCACCCCAAGGTCTTTGTCTTCCTCGTCGCAAACGCCGTACAGGCTGGCGATTGACTGGAGGACCAGCGAACGGTTCTTGATTTCCAGCCGTTCCATGACCCGGTAGACGTTCTCAACCGCGGTAACCGCTCCGATGATGAGCAGCGCCTCGACCTCCAGCCTGACCCCGAACAGCCCGAGCGGGTTCCTGACCCCCTTCTGGCCGTCAACGACGAACTGGGTCGGAACCACGTGCAGAATCTGCTCGTCGCTCGGCAGCCTGATGGTCTGGGCCTGCTTGATGACGTCTTCGACGTCGCGCGGGCTGATGCCGCGCGAGGGCTTGCGCACCGGCACTGCCGCGGTGCCGTTCAGGTACTTAATATGCTCGCCGGAGATGCCGACGAAGGTCGGATACGTCCGGGACTTCCCGCCCGCCATCTGTTCACACTGCCGGATTGCCGCCTCGACCGACTGAGCTGCCTTGTCGAGATTGATGACCACGCCCTGCTTGAACCCGTCGGGCGCCGCCGTACCGAACCCGACGATGCTCGTCTTCCCGGCATGGTCGGTCTCGGCAATGACGCAGGCAACCTTGGTGCTGCCGATGTCCACCGCCACGGTCCGTCTCGCTCTTGCCATGTTTCTACCTCCTCCGCGCCTGAGGCGCGGACGCCCGATACCTCACTCCGCCCTGCCTCACCGTCCTCCTATCGGGTCATTCTGCACTTTGCCTTTTGCATTCTGACCTTTGACTTGCCCACCGACACACTCGGGCAAGTACTGAACTTCTTCCTCCAGCAGAATCCCGGCTTCCTGCTCGACGGTCGCCTTCACGACCTGGGCCAGTTCGTACACGTCGGCGAACCGCGCACCGCCCGTATTGACCAGGAAATTGGCGTGCTTCTCCGATACCTTGGCCCCGCCAATCGCCTTGCCTTTCAACCCGCACTGGTCAATCAGCATCCCGGCCGAAATCCTCCCCCCGTCCCCTGTCTGAGTGACACCCTGAAATTTGAAATCTGCAATCTGCAATTTGGAATCAGGCTTCCCCAGTTCCCGGTCCCCGGTCTCGGGGTTTCTGAAGAACGACCCGGCCGAGGGTTCCTTCGGGTGCTTTGCCCAGCGTTGTTCCCGGATTCTCGCCGCCGGCTCCGGCTCGCCCGGGTGAAGCTGCAGCGTCAGTTCTACGGCGACCAGGCCTTCTTCAATCACCGGCTGCCTGTATTCGCGCCGCAGTTCGGCGCCGGTGAGTTTCCGTTCGTTCCCGTCCCGGTCAACCACGGTCACATTCGCGACGACATCCCCAAGCGAACGGCCAAAGGCCCCGGCATTGGAGTGCAGCCCGCCGCCGGTTGTGCCCGGGATACCGGCGAGGAACTCGGCCCCGGCCAGGCCGTTCTCCTCGGCGAAGGTCGCCACCGCATCCAATGTAGCCCCGGCTCCACACACCAGTGCAGGGTTCACGGGTTCCGGGGTTCTGTGTTTCCGGTCCGAAACCCGAGCTGTCCGACAGGGGTCGCTGAGGCCAACCCTTGCACTGTCCGACAGGGGCCGCTGAGACCAACCCTCGGCCCCCAGAACCCTCTCCAGCTTGACCTCTGCCAGTTCCCCACCGAGGACAATCACGATGCCACGCAGGCCCTGGTCCGACACGAGAACGTTCGAACCTCGACCCAGCAGCCACCATCGCACGCCGGTGGCACGGCAGAACTGAAGCACTCGCACCAGCGCCTGCCGGTCATTGGCGCTGACGCAGGCGTCAACCGGACCACCAATGCGGAAGGTGGTGTGCTGCGCCATGGGCTCATCGAACCTGACTTCGGCAGCACAGCCGGCTACAGCTTCGCTAAGAGTTCGTCGCAAATCGTGCATATGTTGCCTGCTCCGGAAGTAAGTACCACGTCGCCTTTGCGCAGTTTCCCGGCGAGCACGCCGGGCACATCGGCCAGTTCCGGCACATAGCTGACACCCGGTTTGCCCGCAGCTTCCACTGCTTTCAGAATCAACGTCGCGTCCACTCCCGGAATCTCGGGCTCAGATGCCGCGTATATCTTTGTCAGGATGAGTTCGTCGGCCGCGGCAAAACACGTCCCGAACTCTTCGGCCAGCGCCTTGGTCCTCGTGTACCGATGCGGCTGGAACACGACCACAATGCGCCGGTCGGGAAATGCATGGCGCAGGGCCTCGAGGGTAACCCTGACCTCGGTTGGGTGGTGTCCGTAGTCGTCGTACACCACGACGCCGTTTTTCTCTCCAAGTTTTTCGAGGCGACGGTGAACTCCGGAGAAAACGGCTATAGCCTGCGCCATTGCTTCAAAACCAATGCCGAGTTCATTGCCGGTCGCGAGCGCTGCCAAGGCGTTCGCCACGTTATGCATCCCGGGCACCGGCAGGTTGAACCGGCCAACTTCCTTACCGCCATAGAGCAGCGTGAACGCACTCGAGAATCCGTACAGTTGCACGTCTTTCGCCCGGAAATCGGCCGAGGCCTCCGCTCCATAGGTCACGACCCGGCGCTTGGCCCGGTTTCGAATCGACCGGACCGCGGGTGAGTCCATACCGAGGATGACCGTGCCGTAGAACGGAACACGGTTCACAAACCTGACGAACTCACGCTTGATGTCGGCAAGGTCATGGTACACGTCTAGATGCTCGCGTTCGATATTGGTCACGACGGCAATCGTCGGATACAGGGCAAGAAACGAGCGGTCGCTCTCGTCCGCCTCGGCGACTAAATACTGGGACTGACCGAGCTTGGCGCCGGCGTCAGCACCCATCACCCGGCCGCCAATGACGCTCGTCGGGTCGAGCCCGGCCCGCTCCATCAGGTGTGCGACCATCGAAGTCACGGTCGT
>Ga0315284_10003539_pt1 | contig 22229 bp, 20 predicted proteins | sample YL17G09_16_MG_FD_203696 | JGI IMG/M metagenome (GOLD analysis project Ga0315284, IMG submission 203696) | Sediment microbial communities from Yellowstone Lake, YNP, Wyoming, USA - YL17G09_16 | ecosystem: Environmental > Aquatic > Freshwater > Lake > Sediment | place: USA: Wyoming | collected... | reverse complement strand
CTATGCGATTGGCAAAGGCGAGGAATATCAGGAGCTGCTTAAGCAGCTCGACGAGGAGATGGCGAGGGAGAACCGAATAAGTCAGAAGAGATGATTGGAAATTGGCTGGTTCGGAAGAAATCGATACGACGGAACAATCTGGCAACCGCGACAAGAACGCTAATATTCTCAGGAAAAGCAATTGGTTCATTCGGAAAGGGCATAGTCTGATTCAAAATTGGTCTGTGAGCCCATACAAGCATGGGAGCATTGATCTTTACGGACCCTTTTATGCACCTAAATGAATCTCGAGCGGAATCTAATAACTCCATGATAGCCAGATCGGAATGATAGTCAAATTACCCTATAATGAGTGAATGATTGAAAGTGCCTTCGAGATCAAAGGATTTGTAACCGATATGATGAAGATTCCCCCTTTTCTATTTTCAGCCTTCCTAAGGAAAAGACAATAATAAGCACCCAAAGCGATTGAGGGTTAGTGTCTGATAATCCGGAATTGAGTAGATTGAAGAGGAAGTTTCTCCGCCATTTGATTAAGATTGGTTATCACGAGGAAAATGGCATTTGGATTCCTCCCAAATTTTCCTCAAAGGAGGACATTAGAGAAATTGCACGACCAGGTGTCCTTGAGCGAATCAAGCGTGCAGAACCATGTCTCAGGCCGCGGGAAGATATTCTTCTCGAGTCTATTGCAGAAGGGAACGAAATTATTCCAAGATTAATTTTCCCTAAGATCGTAAGAATACGACCCGAAACAAAAGAAGAGCTTCTTTTCCGATATGCGGCACTGCATTGGAGCATACCAGTATCATCGGGATACGGAAGAAGGCTTCGTTTCTTGATTATTGATGAGAATTCCGCCAAATTGATTGGAATAATCGGCATGGGCGATCCAGTGTTCAATCTCCGTGAGAGAGAGAAATGGATAGGCTGGGATAAAGAAATGAAGAATAGGAATCTCCGTTCCGTGATGGATGCATTCGTACTCGGAGCTATTCCTCCCTTTTCCAATCTATTATTTGGCAAATTTATTGCGATGGCTACTGTCAGCAGAGAAGTACGTCAATTCTATGATGAGAAGTATCTCCACACTCGCTCTCTAATTTCGGGAGAAAGGAGAGAAGCTCCACTTGCGCTGATTACCACGATGTCAGCCCTAGGAAAATCATCTATCTATGATAGAATCAGTTACTTCGAGAATCAAAAAATCATGAAGATGATAGGAACCACTCTGGGTACTGGAGATTTTCATTTGAATAATGGTTTTTATAAGGATTTATTTAATTATGTAAAGATTAACTCACCGACGAGCTGTAAGAATGAGAAATGGGGAACAGGATTCAGGAACAGGCGAGAGGTAATTCTTAAGTTTCTTAAGGCAGCCGATCTGAATGATAGTATTTTGACCCACGGGATTGAACGGGAGATATTCGTCGCTCCAACGGCTATGAATAGCAGGGAATATCTTCGAGGAGAAGACGATGTACTAGATTACTATGATTGGAAGCTAGCAGAACTCTACGATTATTTTACGGACAGGTGGATGCTTCCGCGAGCCGCAAGACGAAATGATTATTTGAAATTCAATTCGTCTTCGTGGAAAATTTGGACTTAGCATTACTAATTTCAGGTTCTTCGAAATATTCTGCTGTTCATGCTTTCAAATTCATCAGTGAATTTAAGTGCGTTAATAAATAACGGGCTCCCCGAGAATGACAAGGGTGAGCTTGGTCCCATTATCATGAACGGAAAACTCCTTTCGCCAATGCTGCTCTGAGGATCTCTAAAGCTTTGGTACAACCTAATAGCTTCATCATTACCTCCGATTAATTCTCGAAGTGATCGATACTCATTTCCCCAACCAAGTCCAAAACCGATGAGATAAATTCTCAATTGATTCAATATCTCCTGATCAAGTCCGGACATAGTCTGACTTATGAACATCCAGCCCAAGCCGTATTTTCGAGTCGTCTTCACGCTATCCACCAGGGTTTGTCTCAGAGGAATGAGCGGATTATCTTCACCTTCTGTTGTGACAACACTCCTTGGAGCGAAACGGTGTGCCTCATCTAGAAGAACAAGAGTGTTGCATAGTTTTCCAGTTCTGTATTGTTTTTCTGCAGCATCTGTCAAATCAACGAACAACCTGTTTAGGACTTCCATCTGGATGTCTTCATTCCAAAACAGGTAATCTGGAACAGATTCCTTTGATAGGTCCACCACAATAATCTTTCCTTCATCATTCCCTGTTATGTCTTTAACCATTGTTGGAATGATAATATAAGATCCACGACCTGTATTGGAAAAGAGTCTAGCCACTTTGGTCCATAGTCCACGGAATTCATCTTCATCTGCACTTTGCCGCGCTTGAAGGACTCTCGCTTGATAATCAGTCCCTGTATAAATTCTTCCGAGGAAATTAGCGTCAGTAAAAGCAAGCCAGATTGCATCAAACCGGTTGTTCTCATATGCTTTTGATATCGACTGCCACCGAAGAACTTGGCCTCCTCCTACTTCGCCTCTTGCGACAAGCATTAATTCGCCAACTATCGCATCAGCTGCTCGTTCGAGATTCATCTCGCTGTAGATTCCTAACTTTTGAAGGAATTTGGAAGAAATAAGAATCTTTTTGAATAGCCCCTCATCACCTGGTAGGACAATATCGCCTACACCGTACGATTCACAACTTCTTCCCAACTTAGTGAATTCTATGTCAAGACAACCTTTGGATCTTACATCTTTTGAAAATTCACCTTGAGGATCAATGACAATTATCGATAGACTTTTATGCCTGGCATATGATAAAAGGACCATTTTAGATAGCACCGATTTTCCAGATCCAGTTTTACCGAAAATTCCAAGATGATATGCTTCCCCGATTCCGCCAGATTCCTTGCCAAAATGTCTGAACCACATTGGAAGTAATGTCCTGCTCCCGTATGTCCTCCCCAAATAGACTAGCTCATTTTGATATGGGGCAAGCAACTTGCTAAGAAATTCATCGTCAACAAGATGGAGAGGCGTTCCTGTTGAGGGTACTGTCCCTAGCATCCCTTGGACAAAGTTCGGTCCTTCCTGAGAGAATATCGCACCAATGGAAAGTTTGGCTGTATGAACATCTTGTCTTCCCGTTACTGGATCGACTTGTCCCTTTAGTCTTATTAATCCCTTCATTGTTGCATCTTCAGCCCAGGCATTCCGAAGACTAACCTCAGAAATCTGTCCCAGCCCGCAATGTTGTCGACCTTCCTGAATATATTTAAAGAAGACAAAAGCGCCTACTAGTTGTTTCTCTGCTGCCGTTCCTAAAATATCGACCTGCATGGATGCAGTCGATGATGGAGATCCAACAACGGCGACTCTTTCTGTTCTTGCAATAGCCTCTTCGAGAGGATTCAGCGTCATATCTCAAACCACCTTCATTCTGTCCGATACGCGTTCATCGATATGAACAATTCATTCATGTTCGTTTCGCATTTTATCGCAGTCTCTTGAGTCGCAGCCCTTCTTACTGCTGGTATTGCTGCGCTCAAGTGATGAACCATCCTATCCGCAAGATAAAGTGGATAAGGTTCAAGTATCGCTGGCGTCTTCATTTGATATTCTATTCCTTTCAGGAGGGAGGCGATGCTAGACTCATTCCTAGATGATTTTCTATTGGTTTCTATTCGAAGAGCCGGTGACCATCTCGAAGGTTTATAGTAAAAGACGACGGCAGAATTCAACCCCTCGGTAATTTCTTTCGCCGCTGTTGATATCTCACTACTTTGAGGATGCGAGGAAATCCCGATATGCCATTCTTGTTCGGTGCGCAGACTCACAGGACCAATAAATTCGCCAGCGTTAAGGATCATTGATAGTAGGGCGCGGTCATCATAATCCTGAGTTGAACTCAACTGCTGACCGATTTCCCTTCGAGTTGAATATTTTGGGATATATGCAAAAATCTTGTCTGTACGTTCTGATTGAAGAATGTCTCGATAAGCTAAAATTCCTATTTTTGATTGCTCAATTAGATCCGTTGCCAGTACATTCGTGTCAAGATTCTTAAGTTTCGCTAATCCTTGATTCAAATATATTGTCGGAGTCGTTATGGATCCATCCAAAAGGACGATATCGTGTGGAGCCTGGACAGCAAGTTGATTCTCGGCGCTAATCATAGTGGCTCTTACTACCATTTGCGTTTCCTCATAATGTGATGAAGTCCTTACGCGCGTGACAAATCTTGGTTCGGGCCAGTATCTCTTCTCAGATGGAGGTGTCAACCCTTCAACAATTATTGCTGCCCACGCTGTAAAATCAATTGCAAGAAGACGTTCGACCAAATAAGATCCATCGACACCGCATATCGTGGGGATATCGGAAATTGGGAGATCTCTATCATTCCTTATTCCGATTGCAGATTGAATTTCTTCTCGGATATCTTTCTTTTTCCTCAAGAGAGTTGTAAAAGAGGAATGGACGCCAGAAGAAAGAGTCGATGATTCGGATAGAAGATACTCAATCATGGCTTGTGGCAACTCATGAAAAGGCTGTTCCTCTGGCGATATTCTTTCCACCCTACCAGGTGCAACGGAATACGGTCTCTTAATCCTTCGCTGTCCGTGCTTACCGCTCAATCGATGCCAGTCTGGATCTTTAGGGATCTCCAGAAACACAAACCAACTATCCCTATCTCACTCAGGAATAGCGGTCATTTATCACTTAGCCACAATCCAACGGTCGATGCAACGGCTCCAATTAGAGCCCAAATTACCGAATTAGATGGAATCTCAAGATATGGAATAATTGCAATTATCGCAATGCCAGTAATAAAGACTAAATAGCCTGCGATAACGGCAACTGATGGTCCGATTGTTGTTTTTAGACATAATGAAGGAATATAAGCTTCATTTTCACCATGACCCTCGAGATCGACATGAGAGTGGATTTTTTTCTTCGTATGTTCTGAAACAAAATAAACTCTTATCTCATCGTATTTTCCAAGTATAGGTATTTGATCTTCCTTGGTCAGCGGTAATAGATTGTCCCCACTTGTCGAAAGAACGATTCTCCCATAATCCGCATTATTCTTCCTGATAATCTTTCGCCCATTGGAATCTTCTCTCGGCATATATTCGGCTATGTCGACTCGATAAACACTCCTTGATTTTAATGCAAAACAATCATTTTCTATTGAAATTTTTGAATTGTTTTTCTCATTAATAATACCCTGAAACGATAGGAAGACCGTGTTATCAAATTTTTCACTTCTGGATATTAAATCGATAAGTTCTATCCAGTTCCTTGAAATATTATCTTTATTTGAAAAGAAATCCAATTCCAAATTATTAATTGACAATACGAGTTTTCCAGGAAAATTCAAAGCAATATCTCTTTCGTCTAATGATTGTTTAATTGAATCGTTTGCGACTGCTGGAATAATCTTACTGTCAGAATATTTCACAAATCTGCCCAATTTAAAATAATACACTTTGAATTTGCCAAAATCTTTCTCTAAAGTAATAGTCGCTTCTCTGAATGGAATATAGAAACTTTTCTTTTGGTCATTCGCATTTCCGAGCAATACAAGAAGAATATTGGATCCCGATAAATTCTTGTCTTGAAGATCATCTTGTATCCATCTCTTATCGTACCTGAATCTAAATTCGCTGCTCTCAGGCGCATACAGTAGATATGGAACATCTCGCCAGTAAGGATCTAGGTCGGACGTTACTAGAATGTAACGGGAATTCTGGGTCAGACTGTTTCACCATCTTTCTATATGACATGATTGATGAGTATGATATATCTGATTAATCCCTATCTCACGAGGGGAAACAAAATGCCGGAATTGGTATGCCCAATATTGAGTATGGGAAGAGTGCCCGGTGAGCCTAGATTTTATAACTGCATCGCTTCTCGATGTGCATGGTGGGATATCGAACTCAATCGCTGCGCAATCTTGCCAAAGAGATCGAAAGTTGGAAATTCAAAAAGAACGGAACCCAATCCGGAGAAAGCGACTGGACGAGGGAACCGTGGCGAATATTTGGAGCTTGATCCTTAAGAACCAATAGCTGCTTTATGGGCTAATATTGATGCTTTTTAGTGAGCAGATGTCTTTCAAATTGAATCGTCTAGATTCATGCTCCCATCTGTCTAGGAAAAAACTGATCCTGTGCCTCTGCACTCAAAAGGGAGATGCCGTTGGCATGGGAGCACGCATTCAGGAAAAAACCTTATCCTCCATGATGAATGACTAGATGAGTGGAAATGGTTAAGAAGAAATCGACGATAACAAAGTCATCCATCATAGAAAGAATTCTTGCAAGACGCGATCAAGGCAAGGAATTATCGGATTTAGCTACTAGAAGAGAAGATCCCTCACTTGAAGCTGCTGCACAAAGATTATTTGGAGGCTGGTACGTAGCTCTAGATGCTGCTGGAATTGATGCGGAATCTTATCGTAAACAGAAACCTTTTGGTTTTTGGACCAAACAGAGAATTATCGAGAATATCAGACAGCTCAGCATGATTGGAGAGGATCTCCATAGCGTATCAATGAGGAAGAAACACGGGGATTTATTTAGCGTCGCAGGGAAAACTTTTCATAGTTGGCATCTTGCCTGCGAAGCTTCGGGAATTCCTAATGAGAAATATTTCTCGAAGACAAGAACAGGCTTTTACACAAACGAAGTAATTTTCAAGGAAATACTCCGCTTAAAAGAAGCAGGTCAGGATTTGAGTGCTTCTAGAATGGTTAAGAGCAATCCAAAATTATTTGCTGTCGCAACGACAAGATTCAAGAGTTGGTATCGTGCGCTTAAGGCAGCCGGCATTAATCCTGGAGAATATCAAAGACTTGCTGCAAAAGGATATTGGACAAAGGAACGAATTATCCAGAACATTAGAGAAATGGTCAAGAGAGGAGAGAACCTAGCGTACACAAATGCTTCTGAGACTCATCAGGATCTTGTTTCCGCCGCAGATAACCATTACAATTCCTGGGCAACTGCTGTCAAGGAAGCAGGATATGACTATGATGCCTATAGAAAACAACACAAGCGATACACTAATCAAGAATTGTTGGAATACCTTCGAGAACTCAGGGGACAAGGCTTTTCGATTGCCTTTGGCACCGTAAGGAGTATCGATGCTTCACTAACTCAGTGTATCGTGCGACGATTCGGCACATACAAAGGAGCAATTGAAGCCATGGGTCTGGATTATACTGAAATCAGAAAGGATAAATTCGAAGAGTCCTTCAAAGGAATGGTGTTTGAGAAATACGTCAAAGAAGCTTTCACATTACTTGGATGGAAGTTTGAATATAACAAGTTATATTGTTTCGAAAATGAAAAGTGTAGACCAGATTTTATAGATTCATCCGATGGAACCTGGATTGATGCAAAATTGGATTCATCTTCAGAGGGAGTTGAAAAAACAATTGCGAAATATCTCAATTATTCCAATAGGATTCTTATCGTGTATCTAAAAGGAAGAAGACGTGTATGGCCAGATGGCAGAGTTGATTTCACTCCGACTTCTGATTATTATGAAGAGTTGCGAGGGAAAAAAGACGGAGAGGATTTGATTAACAATCTGGAAAAATTGAAGAAAGGTATACTAAGGCCAGAATTACAATCGGAGTTGGATAGATTCATTAAGAAGCAACTTATGAAAGCGTTATAATCCCAGAAAAGCCTTGAAAGGAATCAGGAAAAACCCTTATCTCCTGACTGGAAGATGACTGGACGAGGAATCGGTGATACCATGGATTCAACTACTGCGTTCTGGACAATAAACGGGATAATACAGGCATTATCCGCCATTATCGGATTCCTTCTCGTTGGGATGGTCTTTTATTTCAATCAGATGAAGACAATCATTTCAAACAAGAAACTCACGTACGAATGGATCACCGTAACGGGTTATTTCTTATTTGGCCTTGGCACGATAATCGTCGGCCTTCAATTCTTAAGCAATTCAATAGCATTAACGAGTCAATTACCAGGAGATGGACAAATATTGACTCAAGAAATTGAGTCCAGTGTTGGAGAACTTATAGCTAATTTTGGATTATTCCTCGACTTGGTCGGAATACTTGCTATTGCCTGGGTGCTGATATGCATCTTCGGTCCTGCCCGTCTTCCGAGATTGAAAGACTTGAAAAATCCTTGAAAGGGGTTTATCTGAGATCGTGAGTGAAGAATTGCCTGATTATCGATTAGTCATCTTCTTCATCTTCGCCACGGCTATGCCAATACTCATCGTTGTTTGGATTACACTGGTTTGAGTGATTGTTCTCATTAGGACCAGACATTGCACTGCCTCCTGTTCTCTTTAAACAATAGCAATCTTGGCGTTACGTAAAATACAGTGCTGGTCTCATTCGAGTCCCGCCACGGACTCATCTTGAGAAATACAATTTTAATTTTTACTATTGTTGAAATTACTAAGCAAGGGCTATTATTTATTTTTTATCAAGGCATGGCATTGGCTGATTAGTGGGTTCGAACGCCCAATTTCTGTACGTCGACGAGGTCAGCTAGTATCTTTGGTGGGTTCGAATCCCACTGAACCCATTATCGTGCTCCTATCTGTTTGGGGTCCCCAGCAATCATATTGGAAAAAGCCTTATCCAATTGTTGATTATTCGGATTCGGGTGGACATGTCACATAGGAATAGAAACGCACTCGGCATCCTCTTTGCATTGGGTTTGATGGTCATTCTGTTAATTCAAATTCCATTATCTTCAGCTGCATCTCCAAATGATGTTCTGACCATCGTAAAGACTGACAAGCTGACTTATGATCCTGGGGAGGACATAAACATCACGATCACTCTGATTAATCCTACCAACTCGTCCATCGATCTTACTTGTGGCGGTTCTCCTCCATGGCACATCTCTATCACTGATGAATCCGGAGCTAATGTCTATGGGCGGGGTGGGGAGCAGACGATGATGGCATATTACTCAATTGGCCCAAATGAGACTCTCATTTTCAACCAAACTGTGACTAAGAATCTTACTCCCGGGTTCTACCTAATCGAAGGAGAAGGATACGACGCTCCCCATGATCAGATTCTGATCAAGGTCAATGGAACCATTGAATCGGATACCCCAGGATATGATTATTCCGTGATTGGGATAGCCATCATTTCAGGGGTAATCATTGGAGCTGTGGTTTTATCCCTAGTACATCGAAAGAGAAGAGGCTGACAGATAGGGGAGTAGATATCCGCATCCCTCTAGAGCAATCGAGGAAAAACCTTGAAAGGGGGTTGCCTCGGTGCTCATTTCTATAAGGTTCTGATTGAAATCGAGCCAGTAGCAACCGATATACATACGGCTCCCTGCACTTTTCCGCTCGTAATCCTTATCTCCAACAGATGGAATGAATGGGCGAGGAATTGGAATGAGGACCCAAACGAAGAATAGGCTATGGCTTACAGCAGGCTGCCTGATAATCGCCTGCATATTTCTGGGGCTCTCGATCTCTCCGATAATCAGCACAGAATCGAAAGGAATATTGACGACGCAGGGGCTTACTGATTCTCAATGGCCATGCTTTCGCGGTGATGTACGTCACACTGGATTGAGCGCGTATGATACCAGCAATGTCGATGGTACCCTGAGATGGAATTACAGCATTGCCAACAGCTCTCCTTCTGACCCCGTGATTGGAAGGGATGGAACGATATATGTCGGTTCAAGCGGTGTTCACGAGGGAATCTATGCATTGGATTCAAATGGGACCCTCAAATGGTCATTTGCGATTGCTGGTGGGGTGCTGAGCAGCCCAGCAATTGACGCTGACGGTACAATCTATGCAGGGACTTGGGCCGGGTCGCCGGATGGATTCTATGCCTTGAATTCGAATGGGACGCTGAAATGGTCTTATGCCACATCCGGTGCTATGATGCCGCCTGCAATCAGCAATGATGGAACGATATATGTCGGGTCAGTCAATAGATCTGGCAGTGATTCTGGTATCAATCATTTCAACCTGTATGCATTCAACCCCAACGGGACATTGAAGTGGCTGTATGGGAGAATCGGTGCCATGGAGTCGAGCCCCGCAATAGACAGCAGTGGAGTGATCTACTTCTCCTACTACGAGAACAATTATCAGCAACCTTTAGGGAATGGCGGATCTCTGACTATCTATAATGGAACGATATGCGCCCTGTACCCTAACGGCAGTGAGAAATGGTCGTACAAAAGCAGTTTCTGCGTTGTGACTTCCAGTCCTTCAATCGGCACAGATGGAACAATCTACTACGGTCTAACCGACAACAGCCTCGTCGCATTGAACCCGGATGGGACGCTCAAATGGAGGTATTTCACAGGAGGTCCCATAACATCGAGTCCTGCCATCGGAATCGGCGGCACAATCTACATCGGCTCAAGTGATGGCAAATTGTATGCAATGTTCCCTAATGGGACTTTGAAATGGTCCTTTGAGGCTGGCGGGAGGATGTCATCGAGCCCAGCCATAAGCAAAGAGGGGACAATCTACATCAGTTCGTATGGTGAGGATTTTTCCAGTTCCGGCCTCTATGGTAAGGGGATTTATGCACTGAATCCAGATGGGACACAAAGATGGTCCTATAATCTAACGAGGAGTGAATTGGGAGACCCAGTCATCGGCAATGGGACCGTGTATCTCAGCTCGCCCTATGGCCTTTCCATGTTTAGCGGATCGACATACATCCTTCTAATTCTACTTATCCCAGCAATCGCAATAATCATTGCGGTACCAGCTACTATCCTGCTCATTAAGAGGAGAAGGAGAAAAAGTCGATAGTAAGGGGTTCGAATCCCCTCCGCTCGCATTCGTGCTCCCACCATCATGGGAGCATGATGAGGAAAAAGACTTATGTCCTCCTGACGGATGACCAACTGAGGATAATGGTGAACGAAGCGGAAATCAAGCGGCAATTAATCGAACTTGTCAAGAGTTTCAGGGCCAACTATGCTCAACACAAAAAGGAGCTCGAATCAAATACCGAAACCAAGTTAATTGAGCCATTATTCATCGATGTTCTTGGATGGACAAAGAACGATTTTGAGAAAACCGCGCACGCTCGAAGGGAAGGAAAAGCTGGATTTCCTGATTATGCATTCAAACTCAACGGCAGGACTGTATTCTATGTCGAAGTAAAGAAAGTCGGGGTTGATTTGGAAAAAGAGGCGAATAAACAAGTCATTTCTTATGCGTTGTCAGTCGGGGGAGTTCCATTTGCTATATCTACCAACTTCGAAGAACTAAGGATTTTCTGCGTCGAAGAAGACAATGCTGTTAATAATGTTTTCAGAGTTTTCAAAAGGCCAGAGGATTATATAGAGCGATTTCACGATCTGCTATATCTCCATAAAGAGAATTTTAAACAGAATAGATTATTGAAACTGGCTGAGGAAGAAGGCAGGCTGAAGAAACGGGTCTCAATCGACAAGCCACTGCTCGAAGATCTGATGTCCATAAGAAATATGATTGCGAACGACATTGAAAAACGATATCACGGGAAATATGAACTCAATGAACGGGAAGAAATTATCCAGAGAATCATTGACAGACTGATTTTCATAAGAAAATGCGAAGACGCTGAGATAAACCCAGAGAATCTGACCTTGAAGGAGACAAGGAACAATGTTCAAAGCAATGTCTATCCGAAATTGAAGATACTTTTCAAAGAATACGACAACATCTACAATAGCGGCCTCTTTGCAATAGGAAAGGATAATGATTGCGACAAAATTGAGATCGAAGGAGAAATCGTTCAGAAATTGATAGACCTGCTTTACAAGTCGAAGGATGGCCAGTACTTCTATGATTTCGAAGTGATAGGTGCTGACATTCTTGGTCAAGTCTATGAACAATATCTCGGAAAGATTCTTGCTCAAACCAAGTCGGGTAAATCGAAATTGACAGATGGTCAAGTGCACAGAAAAGAGCAGGGGATATTCTACACTCCCACTTACATTGTTGACTATATTGTGGATAATACTCTTGGAAATCTGCTAAGAGATAGGAAGACTGATGCCAAAAGGATCAAAGTACTTGACCCCGCCTGCGGCTCTGGCTCATTCCTAATAAAAGCCTTCGATTACTTGAAGGAAAATCTATATTCAGAAGATGAAGCAAGGCTCCATAGAATCGATGAACAAGGACTTTACTCCATTAAGACTGCTATTTTGAAAGACAACATCTATGGGGTTGATTTGGATGCGAAAGCAGTTGAAATCACCAAACTGAATCTACTACTCAAGGCGGCGGAGAAATACAGAAGATTACCCGAGGATTTGGATTTGCATATCCGACATGGCAATAGCCTGATCAACGATGAATCGGTGGCCGGATTCAATGCCTTCAAATGGGAAGGACAATTTCAAGCAGGAAGTTTTGACGTTGTAATCGGTAATCCGCCATATGTGAGACAAGAGGAATTTTCTGAAATTAAAACCTATTTACAGGAGAATTATACGATCTATCACGGGATGTCTGACCTTTTCGTATATTTCTTTGAGCGGGAAATGAGTCTACTCAAGGATGATGGCCGTTTCGGAATGATTGTATCAAATAAATGGCTAAGAGCTGGGTATGGTGCAAGCCTGCGGAGATTCATCAGTAGATTCTGGATTGAAGAATTGATTGACTTCGGAGATTTGAAAGTGTTCCCTGAGGCTACGATTTACCCTTGCATAATAATAATCAGAAAATTAGAAAAATCTAATCCAAGAGTTCGGATTTGCCGGGTCAAAACGCTTGATTTCTTATCGTTAGAAAAATACGTGGAAGAAAATCATTTCACCATTAATCAAATTGGACTTGGTGAAAAAGAATGGAACATTCAAAACGCCAAGGCAAATCGACTAATAGAAAAATTAGAATCGTCAGGTCAACAAATTGAGGATTACGTTAAAGGCGAAATAAACTACGGAATCAAAACAGGATTCAATGAAGCTTTTGTCATCGATGAAACGACCAAAAATAGGCTAATAATTGCCGACAACAATAGCGCGGAGATAATAAAACCGTTTCTTATCGGCGCGGAAATCAAACGATATTCAATTAATTCTAAGAATTTGTATCTGATCTTTACTCGGCGAGGAATTAACATTGACAATTATCCAGCAATCAAGAACTATCTCGGACAATTCAAAGAAAGATTGACCCCAAAGAAAAACAAGGATGAAAAAATTGGACGAAAGCCTGGCGACTACAAGTGGTACGAGATCCAGGATGTTATTGCCTATCATGAAGAGTTCAAAAAACCCAAAATAGTGTGGGGAAATCTTGCACTACGATCGTCATTCGCGTATGATGATAAGGGATTCTATGTGAATGCCCCGGGATGCATTCTTCCGACAGATTCAAAATATATCCTTGGTCTGCTGAATTCTCGGCTAATATCCTTCTACTTGAAATCAATCTGCGCGGAAAGACAAGGGGGGTACATAGAGCAAAAGCCCGTATATATCCGAAGAATTCCAATTGCACCGGTTCCAGAATCAAAACAACAGCTGATGAATGATCTAGTTGAGAAGATCTTGTTCTTGAATGCACGTCTTGGCGAAATCGGGATTAAGAAGACAGGGGAGAGTGCAAAAATAAACGAAGAAATCAATTTGACCGATGCTGAGATTAATAGGCTAGTCTATGAGATATATGGATTGACGAAAGAGGAGATCCAGATTATCGAAGAATCTGTGTCATCGGCTTCTGAGCGTAATTAATAAGCCTTATCATCTTATAAGAGATTCCAGCCTGGTGAGGGAAATGGCGAAAGATTACTCTGATGTTTGGGGATGCTCGATCAATTGGAAGAAGGTTTTCTTCAATCTGATGGACAAATGGTGGGAGCAAAAAGACATTCAGTTGATAGTATCAAGAGGTTCGGGAAGATATAACGAAGCAAAACTGACTCAATCTCTCTATGACTTTTTATCTAGGAGGTTGAAAAAGGAATTTGAAGTATTGAATATGAGACCGCGAGAGAATTCGACCATTCCAGATATCCGATTAAGAACGCAAAGCGACCTATTCGGATGTTTATATGAAGATGCCATTGAAGTGAAGAAGGGGTTGTCCTCAACCAACGAAGAGAATAGGCTCATCGGACAAGTCTCGAAATACTGCAAGAAGTATTCTCATTGCTTCGTCGTGATATGCGGCGGCGAAATCAAATCAGGGCTTGTCGATGAAGTAAAGAGACATCTGTCAGAAGAGCAGAGGAAAAAGACGGCGATATGGACCCCATTCAAGGAACTGAGATTCTGAGTTCAATCATGGACAGATTCTAACCGATCTTCAGGAGAATGATCGGCAATAGGCTTCAAAGTAAATGGAAGCATTATATTATCAATTCTGCTCATTTTAGTCTGGGAACCCGCGTCTTCTTATTAATTTGAAATAAATGCTTTCACTCGGGCTATAAAGCCAGGTCATCATTAACAATTAACTTAATGATGATTCGATTATTGTTACTGAAGCTTTTTGAATCAATGGAACAATTTCATGGGGATAGAATTCGGTTGCAGTAAACAACGGATTCAAATAAATCCTTGGCACAATCGACTTTATCCAGCCCTGCTGAACTCCTCCATGGAAAATTCCTAAATCTACTTCAATGTCCTCTTCTCCATCTTTGCCTGCAACGAGAATCATGGATTGGACGCTTCGTTCCCGTGGGACATCAAGAATAACCGCAACTTTTTTTGCTGCGTCAAAATTCTTATCCTTGAGTACATTGTTATTTTTAGGTTTAATAAATTGACCATCGAGAAGTAAATTCTGGAAGGTCAATCTAGCTACCTCAAGGAGATCAAATCTATTTGGGGTCGTTATAAGCAAATGACGTAACGGGGCGATTGCATTTTCCATTTTATTGCGATCAGATGGGTTCATCCAATCTGCAGTTCCGAGATCTATTAAGGAATGATAAGGCCGTCGATGAATAATCTGATTGATTAGATATTTTGATGACCGGTCAATAAGTGATGATTCGATCCTAGACAATAATGAATAATCAGATTCTACTAGATGAAATGCTTCCGGATACTTGATCTTTACAGTTGAATTTCTACATTGCGTGGGCAATCGGATTTCATCCCAAATGAGGTCGCTGAAATCCTTCATTTGAAAACATCCAGTTTTCCCTGATTCTGAGATGCCTCTCCTTAGTGCGGTAGCCAACATTGCCTTAAAGGATCTTATGGTTTTATGCCAATAAACACGCTCACTCAATTGTTCCCTTGCAACAATTAATGAATGGGCAGGCAACAACCCCTTATAAGTGATACCCAATGTGACAACTGGCAACTTCTTTTTTCCAGAGCATCGCATTACAGGACGGAGATTCTGAATCAACCTGTCTTGTTCCACATGCATACCATATCCGGTGCCAAGATTAATTGAATCTCGTTGGACATAATCGAGTTTATCGGCGTCAATAGGTCCGGAAATAATTCCCCGTAAGATACCGGCTCTCGGATCAAGGATTCCCGAATCTGTGAACGGATTGAGATACCTTTTTACTCGGTCAGCAACTTTGTATCCCCATTCGATCTCAATTATTCTATAAAGTGATTCATAGTCTTCATCCATTTTCCATTTTAACAGATAGATATCTCTCGAGTATTTTTCGTGCCCTTTCAGGCTAGGCATTGCATCTTCGATATCATGGCAATGAGGGTATTGACCGAGATCATGGAATAAAGCGGCCAATGATGCAGCAATTACTTCCTCGGCAGATGTGATACATCTGAAGAAGGGATTGTCTTTTTGTGACCATAGACTTTCAATGTATCTGCATGTGTATGAATAAACCCCCATCGAATGCTCCAATCTTGAATGGCGGGCTGCAGGGTATACTAATCCGACCAAACCCAATTGGGACACTCTTGATAATCTAGCGAGCGCTGGGTGATTGAATAAACGACGAATCCGAGGCGTAAAAGCAACTTGAGTTTGTCCAACCTGTATGCGATCTATCAGACTCCGATTCCATTCAGGGGCAATTGCGCCTAGGTCATCGTCATTTATTCTATTGAGATCTTCGATGGCTTCTTCAAAAGCGCATACATCATCTAAATATTCAATTGATTTAACTACTTCAAGTGGGTACCTTGAAATTTCATCCTGATTCTCTAAATCTTCAAATGCATCTCCACCTTTTAACCTGTCTGCAACTAAACGGATGTACTTCTCCCAATATTTGGATTCGCGAGAGTAGACCAACCTCGTTGAATCAGATTCCTGAATTTGTTGTTCAAACTGATTTCGTTTGAATGTAATTTTCCTGATGCATTCTTCTATTGTTCGACCTAGAGCATATTTATCAATTTTTAATAGTGATAATTTTTTCTTATCCTCAGTATAAACAGCATCCAGGGATTTAATCTTCCTAATATTTTTCCGAAGAGAAGGATGCGCATATTTCCATGTGAATCCTAGCATCGATATTGATTTTTCATCAAAATAATGAAGCCCGGGATAGATTCGCTTTGAGTATCCAAAATCCACAATTTTGATTGTATCTCCGCTTAATAAAATGTTGTCTGGTTTTATATCGCAATGAAAACGATCGTTCTTATGAAGATAATGAATTCCTTTGATAATCTGTGTTGAAAAATTATGAAATTTCTTCAAACACATGAGTATGTCTTTTTCTGATTTGATTGTATTTAATTGCTCATCTAGCCACTTATGAAGATTTCGTCCGTCTGGAACAAATTCCTCCATTGTAACAGGAACTGGAAAATCCTTTCCCTTTGATCTTTTCTTTCCATTAATTTGCTTAATCAAAATTGACTGCTGCCATATTATTCGAATTAGATTGGGGTGATACAAATCACCTACATTCTTGAATTCCGCAACAACGAGGGAAACAGCATCCTCGAATGGACGGCATATCTTCAATGCAAAATCCAAATTGGAATTTTTTTCTCTTATCTGTAGTACGATCCTTGATCCAGCAACTGCAATACATTTTCTTACTTCATATTCGTCTTCGAGGCGTTTCCCTAATTTGACAACGATTTTACTTATTGAAAAACATTCTTTATTCCAATAATCTACTAGCCCTTCTTTTCGGTATCCTCCCTCAATCATTCTTAGGATTCTATCAGTGTCCCATTTTTTTATGCTGTTGGAATTCTTTTTCATATTGATAACATCCAATTAGCATTCAGACATATAGTAATCAAAATAACTTTGAATCAAATCCTTATTTGGCGATCCATCGATAAATACAAGATTATCTCTTCCTAGTCTGTCCACCCAAATCTTGCTTACAACACCGCTTTCTACTAATGATTCGACAAGTCGATAATTCAATTGCTTCTGTTGACTAGTTGGAAGATTTAATCCGTATGATTTGTCATATATGGGAGACAGATATGTATCAATCTGTCGGTAGGAAAGTCCATTCTTGTTCTGCTTCAAGTGGCCAATTATTTGAGAGCGAATTATCTCAACACTTCTGAGCGGTGAATCAAACCCAGAAAAATATCCACTTTGGGATAGCAATTGTTTAACGAAAGCCGGCACCCTTTTTTCTAAATCCGTATTGCCCAGGTTCCAATCATAAGGGTATTCTACAGGTTTTACCAATCTATATGGTGAAGGATTAGGTTCTCCAAAATATCCGAAGTCCAGATAGTTGAGATTTTCGAATGATTCTATAGTGGTCTGAAGAAAGGGAATGCGACTTGTTTGGATTCTAACATTAATGGCTGCCTGCTCCTTTGTTTTTGATAAACCAAGAAGAGATCTTGCAGAATTCAATAGAATCTCTCCCCGACCTCCATCGAAAGTTGCAGAAAAGGGGAAGGCACCCTCTGGAACTAAAGAAATATCATTCTTTAGATGACATAGTGTTCGAGCTTTTGAACAGTCGGCAGCCATGTCTAAATAAACAGGGGTTATATTGTCAAAGTAAGAAGCTTTTTTTATTGTCTCAATCATTGTAAGAATTGCACCTACGGGACCATCAGAAAAGGGGACGACCATAATGGAATGTTCGGAATTGGCCTTTAATTCTTTAAATAATTCTGAGCTAACCTTGCTCGTTACCAAAGCATTCGCTATTTTTATACAATCAGGATGAATTATTGTTTTCTCAATATTATCGAATGTATCGATGCGATGAATGTTTAATTTTCCTATTCCTCCCACCATAGCCTCGAAAGGATAGATTGTCTATTATACTTTTTGGATTTAATTGGCACAATCGTTGAAATTGGTGGTTCCGACGAGAGCATCAAAAACGTTTATCTCGACTGAAAAATCTTGAAAGTGACAGATGTGATTCATGAGTTTAATAAAATTATCAATACTCTGCGCGATCCTTCTGTTGGCCAATCCATTCCTATTTCTATGGTCGACTCTACCCCCTATCTTGGGATCCATCATCATTCTGTGCATAAAGACAGTGCGCTCATCGGATCATCAATTGTCGATATTCTTGACGTCGTATAACATGATTTCCCGTTAGGGCCTTCCTGAGTACTCGACTGCATTGGGTAGTTTTTCACAATCATTGTCATTTACGAGAGCCACTTTACCCTTGGTCAAAGGAATTTCTTCTTCCCGATCTCCTTTGTGTGAGTCCGTCAGGGAATTTAATACATTATTATATCAGATTCAAGGATTCTTCTTAAACCAACTATTGTATTTTTTTATTTCTCTCCCAGCTGACTTGTGCCAAATAATCATGACATTCGAGTATCTATTGCGAATCCACCTTTTCCTCACTCCCCTTATCTTGTCGATAATCCCTTCATCATTCTCCTCAGATCCAAATATGATTAAAACTCCCCGAGAATAACCGTAATTCACAACGAATTTCGACAATTTCTTTAAATCCTCTCTCATTCCATCTATTGATGAATCAATTCTCTTTACTTCTATTACAAGACAATTTCCTTCCATTGATCCAGGGTCATGAAGAATAAAATCTGGTTTTGGTTGTCCCTTGCGCCATCTAATAGTTGGATGTCCACTCTTATCAACTTCTCCATAGAGAACAAGATTCATTTCGTGGCGACTCAATTCATTTCGATATTGATGATATAGCTCATAACAATAGATCCTTTCTAAATATCTAAAATCACCACCTGCGTGCTGAATCATGAAATATTTTGAATCGATATTTTCCATAGCTTTAATGAGATACTGAGTGCATCTCTCAATAAATTCATTAGATTTGATATCCATTGTTGCTCATCCAATCATATATCCTATTTGGGAATTAAGTCTTTTTAAAAAAGGGGTAAAATCGGACTTGGGAACAGAATATTGTTTCATATTGAAATAGGAGCATCGACAGCAAAGCAGTGAGAAATGTAATAATTGAAACTGCTTGAGTCTTTGGACAAAATGAGAGATCAATAGAAGGGTTTTAATTCAGACTCAGCTGCGCTCTCATTGTTTTATCTATTTCCCTTAAACCCATTACAGCCTTATTTCAATTAGATTGCCAAGAGACTGCTCTGAGTAGTCTATTGGAGCCCAAAAGAATCCCTCTTCAACGCCTTTTGGCTCTTGACCTAAACCTTTTCTATAAAAAAATAGAAGAAGATTCAATACCTCTGGATTCTTCTGATGCTTCTGCCTAATCTGATCAAGGATCGTCTGAATATTTTCCCTTAACACGCTTTTTTTCGGCGCAACAGGTTTGGAAATTCCCCGTGGTGAGCTTCTTCCTCAGGCTCGAAAGGTCATCCTTGAGGCCGGAGATCTCCTCCCTGCGGCCGTCGACGTACGCCTTCGCGCATTCGGGAATCTCCCCGCCGCAAAACATGATGCTGTCGCTGAGCCTGTACGCGTGCCCGCACGGAGCCTCCGCCCTGATGCTCCTGTCCGACGAAATGCTCTTTAAAAGAGATGATCGCTCATCGCTCTTCATCTGGCGCCCTCCATTTCCATATCCACATGCAGATTCGCAGATTTCGATACGCGCAATTGTATCCTTCGAGTGAATCTCTTCAATAATAATCTTCGAATAGCTCCTCGAGCTTATCCGTGGGTACTATTGCCCAGATTTTTCGACCAGGCCCTTGCCAATAAAGCATTGATCCACCGACGTCTAGTGTGCCCCGGGTCCGTATTTCCCCATGCACCTTTTCTTTGAATTCAAATCTCACGGTTTTTCCTGCAGGTGGCCCCCGAGATTTTGAAGGAAAAGCATAGCCGAGTTTCAATTCTCCGACTTGAACAGTCCCCACTCCTTTCTTTTGTATCTTTCTCTTCGCCATTATTTCACCCATTCTGAAGCGGATTCTCGATTATTATAATCTTATCATTGTCTTGGCTTTGCACAGAAATCTCAGTATTGATTATCGTCAACGTCGCAAGTCATCATCCGATTGACTCAACTCCAATACTGGAATCCTCCTTTCACTTGCCCCTTCCCGGGAGCTTCGCACAGGAGTCTGCGCGAACGGTTCCACGCTCCTTCCGCCGTGAATCCATGGTGCAGCACGAGGTAGTAGAAATACGCATACCAGATCGCCGCGTCATCGAATTCGACGTCGTTCATTGGCACAATGACCGCTTCCGCTTCGGTCCGTTCCAGAAAGTCATCCATGAAATCGTTCCTCGAGAGGCTGCATGCCGAGAATGTCACCGTTCTTCCTTTGAAACAGGATTTCGGAAATTCCTCAGGATGAACATCGCCAGCAGGGAGCTGGAAAGACCTGGAATCAGGGTCTCCGTGCCCTGATAGATGGATGAAATTGCATCCTTTGATGTTGGACTTCCTGCGCAAGTAGCTCAGAAATTCATTCTTGGAGGAGAAATCCCTCTCGAAAACTTCTCCCCGCTTCGTCACTTCCAGAGTCATGCTCAGAAAATCGAACAAAACCTGCCCCTCTCTGCAGTCATCGATTTTGGGTATGCACTCCATTATGAACAGCTTGTTGTGTCTCATGTCACATGCCTTCCAAAGCAGCTTACGAGCAAGATACCCCCAACAGGATTTCGATGTTCTCCTCGATCCCCTCCCTCAGGAAGAGGCAGCAGCCGATGTAATCCTCGACCGGCCCTCCGAACGGGTCCTCCGTCTCCATCACGAGCATTTGGAACTGCTTGCCCCTGAACGACGGGTTCCTCCGGATCCCGGCAGCGAACCCCTCAATCTTACTGCTGTCGAGCAGGACAATCCTATCGCCTTCTCTGAAGGCGATCTCCTCGATGCCTTTCGGCCTATGCTCCTTGAGGCCGTCCGCCTCGCCCATCACCTTTTGCACCGCAGACTCTCTAAGACGCCTTACTTCGTCGTTATCGCCATAGAAAGGCACTATACCGAATGAATCGGCCCTAACCCGCTCGATACCCCTCCCGCGGACGATTTGATTGAATATCGCAGCCGCCATGGGGCTCCTGCAGGTGTTCCCGATGCAGACGAAGTATACGGTCGGCATCTCCCTCATCCCCCCTCCTCCTTCTTTGGAATCACCCTGAAGCTGTCGTGCCCCTCGATCAGCGCCATCACGCCGGTGCCGTCCCAGTCCACCCAGACCTTCTTCCTCCCGAGGAGGAAGGAGAGCGACGGGTTCCCCGCGACGTCGTCCTCGCTCACCTCGCTTATCCGCACGATCCTCCCGTACGACCCCGGGCGGAGCCCCGAGGGGTCGTCCGTGTGGATCAGCCGCACCCTGTCGCCTACTTCCATGACCATTTCCTCCAGCCTGCCTACCTGTATGCCGGGTCGAAGTCCTTCCACAGTCCGCGGACCTCGTCCCAGTTCGCCACGCGCTCTATGATGTCGAGTTCGAGCTCCTCTTCCTCTTCCTCTTCCTCCTCGGGTTCCGGCCCGGAGGGCTCCTTCTCCTTGTCGACGAGCTCGAACGGGAAGCGCGGCATCCCTCTCAGATGCTCCCAGGGGTCGACGCCCTTCGGGTCGACCTTCTCGAAGGTCCGGGGCTCGTCGTCGATCGGGGTCTGGACGTAGCCATCCTCGCCTTCCTCGTCGCACTCCTCGTCTCCGTCATCCTCTACCTGATCATGATCGGCCGCAGGATTCTCGCGCACCCTGAGATACTTCGAGACTTCGCGAAGCCCCTCGACTCCGAAGATACTCTCGACCGCGCTCAGCATCTCCACGGCCCCCTCCCTGTAGGACATCAGCGAGAACTGCTTGTCCCTCGAGGACAGATCATGAGCCCTGATCATCGCGAGGAACTTCGCCTCGATCCTCGAGTGGCTTTCCATGTAGACCTTCCGGAGGAAGCTCAACC
>Ga0315284_10003537_pt1 | contig 22238 bp, 26 predicted proteins | sample YL17G09_16_MG_FD_203696 | JGI IMG/M metagenome (GOLD analysis project Ga0315284, IMG submission 203696) | Sediment microbial communities from Yellowstone Lake, YNP, Wyoming, USA - YL17G09_16 | ecosystem: Environmental > Aquatic > Freshwater > Lake > Sediment | place: USA: Wyoming | collected... | reverse complement strand
GTGCACAGCTGCGATTTTCACAAAGACGGGTTTTTTCCACTCGGTGGCTTCTTTTAAGCCGCGTACCAGCTGCTTGAGATCTTCAATACTGTAGATATCGTGATGCGGAGCGGGGCTGATCGCATCGCTTCCTTCCGGGATCATGCGTGTGCATGAGACATCTGCACAGACTTTCTCGCCGGGCAGGTGCCCGCCGATCCCCGGCTTTGCACCCTGCCCGATCTTGATCTCAATGGCAGCACCGCGTTCGAGATAATTAATATCCACACCGAATCGCCCGCTTGCCACCTGGACGATCATATTTTTCTGGTACGGGTAGAGCGATTCGTGGAGTCCGCCTTCTCCCGTTCCCATGAAAGTTCCAATCCGGCTCACCGCTTTTGCGAGCGCGGTCTGGGCGTTTAAGCTGATAGCACCGTAGCTCATGTGCCCGACCATGATCGGGGTCTCGATCTGGAGGTTGGGGGAGAGTTTTGTTAAGAGTTCAACGTCTCCATCTGCTGATTCTTTAACAGATAGTGATGAGGGTTTTTTCCCCAGGTACGTGCGCAGCTCCATGGGTTCGCGGAGCGGGTCGATGCTTGGATTTGTTACCTGGCAGGCATCCAGCACAAGACGATCAAAAATTATCGGGTAGGGAAGTGCATTGCCCATACCGGCAAGGACGATCTTTCCGGTCTTTGCCTGGTTGAAGATGTTCTCACGGACCTCACGCGTCCAGACAGGGTGACTCCGGTAATCCGTGGGTTTCTCGTAGATACTGATGGCGTCCCGTGGGCAGAATGCGGTGCAGCGGTGGCAGGCAACACAGTTACGCGAATTCGTACGAATCGCTTCATTTTCCTTGTGGAAGACGCCATAGGAACAGTTCTCAACGCAGCGTCCGCAGAGCATGCACTGTCCGGGATCGATCTCCACCTTGAACTTCAAAGGAATACTCCCGATCGTCATGCTATGACCCTCCCGATCACGGGTTCGCCGGCTTTTGGCATGGTGATGGTATCAACATCCGGTTCAATCCTGCGGATTGCTGCCTCCTCACTCGAGATGTAGAGCCGGTCACCATGTTCACCGGTGACCAGCGGGCGCAGTTTGATCCTGTCCGTGAAACCCACCAGCGTATTTTCATTGGCAACACAGATGGCAAACGGGCCATTCATGAGTGCTGAACCATAGGCAAGCCGGATCGCACGGTTGAGTTCCTGTTCTTTTGCCGGCATCCGGTCAATATCCTCCCAGAATGGGGGGGCTAGTGCCCGTACCGCCAGTTTTTCAGAGAGACCGTGTTTCCTGACAAGCAGGTCAACAAGATAGGCTACTACTTCGGTGTCGGTATACATCGTGCACTGGTATCCATAGCTTTCAATGTAGCGCCGGTTTGTACCGTACGAGGTGATCTCCCCGTTATGAACAACACTCCAGTTTAAGAGGTTGAAGGGGTGTGCCCCTCCCCACCAGCCGGGTGTGTTGGTCGGGTAGCGGTTATGCGCAAGCCAGAGATATACCTTATAATCCTGGATCCGGTAGAAATCTGCAACATCCTCCGGCCATCCTGCAGCTTTGAATACGCCCAGATTTTTACCCGAAGAGAATATGAGAGCGCCATTCTTTTCCGCGTTGACTTTCATGACAAGGTGAGTGACAATGTCTTCATCCGGCATGGTACTTTTCGGCATCAGGCTTCGGTCAGGACGGAAAAAATAACGCCAGGGTGTATGAACTTTCCGGATATTGGGCTGCTCATATGTTTTGATCTGTTCATCATGGACAATAGTTCCCCATTTCTCCAGCAGGGTATCAAGTGCGACCTTGTTTTCACGGATAGTTGTCAAAAAAAACATGCAACGCGAAATAATCCTTATATTCAGGATAAATTCCGTATGCTACGTACCCGGCTCCTTCACCACTCCCCCGCTCGTTCATCATGGAGAGGGCTTCTTTTATTTTGCCACCATCCACACTCTGGCGGCGCTTGTCCAACACACCTATAATACCACACATATTATCACAATACAGAATGATGTTCTATTGATGAACATATGTTCAGTGTATAATGAACATTCGTTCAATCAGGTTAGTTGAATAAGTATAAATATGAATGGGTGGAACATGTCTTCCAATATGTCAGCAGATGTAACCAAACTCTTAAAAAAAATTGAGGCGGATAAGATAAAATTCATCCGCCTGCAGTTCACTGACATCCAGGGTCAGCCGAAAAATGTCTCGATCCCGGTAATTCAGGCTGAGAAAGCACTGACTGAGGGCATCTGGTTTGATGGGTCTTCCATCGAGGGATTTGCCCGGATAGAAGAGTCCGACATGATGCTCAGGCCGGACCTTGCAACCTATGCGGTCCTTCCCTGGAGACCAACGGAAGGAAAAGTTGCCCGGTTTATCTGTGATGTTCAGACGTACGGCAATAAACCGTTTGATGGTGATCCCCGGTTTATCCTGCGAAAAACCATTGCTGAAGCGGCAAAGATGGGTTTTTCATTTAATACCGGACCCGAGCTCGAATTTTTCTTATTTAAAATGTACGAGGGTATTCCGACAACCGAATTTGAAGATCACGGGGGGTATTTCGATCTCGCCCCTACCGACTCTGCAGAGGATGTCAGGCGCGATGTTGTCCTCGCGTTGAGTGACATGGGATTTGAGATTGAGGCATCTCACCACGAAGTCGCGGACAGCCAGCACGAGATCGACTTCAAATATGGTGATGCCCTCATCACTGCAGACCGTGTAATTACCTTCAAGTTTGCGACCAAGTCGATCGCTCTCCAGTACGGGCTCCATGCAAGTTTCATGGCAAAACCGATCGCCGGCATCAATGGCAGCGGTATGCACACACACGGTTCACTGGCAAAGAATGGTAAGAATGCGTTCTTCGATCCCAATGGTGAGAACCAGCTCTCCGACACTGCAATGTATTACATAGGGGGTATCCTGAAGCACGCAAAGGCAATCACGCGTGTCGCAAACCCGACAATAAACTCGTACAAACGGCTTGTCCCCGGCTATGAAGCCCCCTGTTATATTTCCTGGAGTGCCGCCAACCGTTCCGCACTGGTGCGGGTACCGGCAGCCCGCGGCAACAGCACCCGGGCCGAATTCCGGAGCCCTGATCCGATGTGCAACCCGTACCTCACCTTTGCCTGTATGCTCGCAGCAGGCCTTGATGGGATCAAAAATAAGATTATGCCTCCGGAAAGCACGAATACAAACATCTATCATCTCGATGAGAAAGCCCGGAAAAAACTCCGTATCGATATGCTGCCGGGCAGCCTTATGGAATCCAACGCAGCGCTCCTGAAAGATGACATGCTCTGCAGAGTCCTTGGAGATCACGTAGTATCGAACCTCTCGAGCATTGCACAGTTGGAAACCGATTCATTCCGGCTTGCGGTTCACCCGTGGGAACTGGAACGGTATCTGGCAAAATACTAATTTTTTTTCAACCTTAATAGTTAATTTTAAATAAGTAGGAATACAACTTCCTTCTTACAATTACCCTGATAAAAAATGAAAAACCGTGAGAACTGATACCATGGCGACCGCAATCCAGACAAAACCAATTCCCCGAACTTTTCATCCGGCTTTGGTTCCAAAGGAAAGTCTTTGCCCGTTTTTCGGACAGGATCCATTTCAGGAATTATCGGGATAAACTATCTTAATCCCGCAGAACTATGAAAAATTATTAAAAAAGAAGGTGAGAGAAAATGGCAATTGATTCTGGAGCAACAGCATGGATCCTCGCTTCAACGGCGCTTGTCATGATAATGACGCCGGGAGTTGGATTCTTCTATGGCGGGCTCGTGCGCAGGAAAAATTTCATTTCGATGATCATCCTGTCGTTTGTAGCCCTGGCACTGGTAAGTATCCAGTGGGTTCTTTTCGGGTACTCACTGGCATTTGGCCAGGATATCGGTGGGTTTATTGGTAACCTGCAATATCTGGGCCTGAATAACGTTGGGATGGAGGCCGGCCCGTACAGTACCGCAATACCCGGGCTGCTGTACATGGTCTTCCAGCTCGTGTTCGCAACAGTAGCAATGGCTATCGTAACTTCAGGTATTGCTGAGCGTGTCAAGTTCAGTGCATATCTTGTGTTCGCCCTTCTCTGGACAACGATTGTCTATGATCCGCTTGCCCACTGGGTATGGGGTGGCGGCTGGGCAGCACAGTTCGGGGCACTTGACTTTGCCGGAGGGACGGTCGTTCACATCAGCTCAGGGTTTGCTGCACTTGCACTTGCGCTCGTAATAGGCAAGCGTGTCGGCTTCGGGAAGTACTCCATGGAACCCCACAATATCCCATTGACTATCCTTGGTGCCGCACTTCTCTGGTTCGGCTGGTTCGGGTTTAACGCCGGGAGTGCACTCGGGGCAAATGGTCTTGCTGCCCAGGCATTTGTCACCACCAACACAGCAGCGGCTGCCGGAGCAATGGCATGGCTTCTGATCAGCTGGCTTCACGGAAAACCGAGTTCTCTTGGGTTTGTCAGCGGAGCAGTGGCCGGACTTGTGGCAATCACCCCAGGAGCCGGGTATGTGACTCCCATGGCAGCACTGGTGATTGGGGCAATTGGTGGCTCGATCTGTTACGGTATGCTACTCTTCCGTATCCGGAAAGGTCTCGATGAAAGCCTGGACGCATGGGCTATTCACGGTATGGGCGGTCTCTGGGGAGCAATCGCAACGGGTATCTTTGCTGTGGCCGCGGTGAATGGTACTTCCGGTCTGATTGAGGGGAATGTTCACCAGTTTATTGCAAACGCAACCGGTGCATTCGCAGCACTTATCTATGCGTTTGTGGTAACCTACGTCCTTGCAGTGATCATTGACAAGACTATCGGTCTGCGGGTCACTGAAGAAGAAGAGTATGTCGGCCTTGACATCTCCCAGCATGGAGAGCGGTGCTAAACCGGAGGGATAATCATGAAAATGGTAAAAGCGATTATCAAACCTGAACGATTCGAGTTTGTAAAAAAGGCGCTTGAAGACAAAGGATTCATCAGTATGACAATATCAGAGGTCAAAGGGCGAGGTGAACAGAAGGGAATTACCCTCGAGTATCGCGGCGGTCGTATGACTGTTGACTTCCTGCCAAAAATTCAGCTGGAAATTGTTGTCCGGGATACGGATGTCGATAACCTTGTTGCAACAATCACTGAATCTGCCCGCACGGGGAAAATAGGGGATGGCAAAATATTCATCATGCCGGTAGAGAAATCAATCAGGATCCGCACAGGAGAGATGGAAACATAAGATTTTTTTTAAACACCCTACAACTTCAACGTGTTTTTTTCTTTGAGCGATCACCGTTACCGGGAATTTCTGAAGTCAGGTTATGCACATATCCGATAAAGTCAAAGAACGCTGAAACATATGCACGACCAGCTGCAATGTTATTCACCGGGTAGTTTTTTTTATTCATGACCTGCTGAAACCGTTGTTTTACATCACCTGAATGAGTAGGGGGAATAACACTTCGGATTTCCTCAAAGTTGCCGGTGTCAATCGCTTTTTCAACTTTCAGAACACGCGGACTCTCATCAGATCCTGCAGGTTTCAGACTGGTAAACAACATCCTCCTGTTGGCAGATTGGAGCCGGTTCACCGTCTCGAAATACCAGTCAATGGCACAGTTCTGCATATTCTTATTGATGCTTTGTATACAGCATGTTTTTTCCAAAATGTTTTTCAGAGTATTCTCCGATTCTTCCGGAATCCAGATCAAGACGTAATCGGCATTGCCTGTCTCCAATGCTGTTTTTGCGGCTCTCATCACTGGACTGTTTTGTGGACCGTACGGTAACTCCATTATTAATACACCTCTTTTTTACCCATCACCCTCTCTGACATAGTGATATGAAGAGCCAACCAAAGATTTACGATAGTCCTGCACTTGTTCCAGAATAAGCAGGTATTCAGGTTCCGATGCATCCGGCATGATATAGTGTGGCAGCGGAGCCATACCGGTTATTTTTTTTCCGTTTGGCATTTCTCAAAGATCCCCCGATTTTCTCACCCTTGCAAGATGTATGTTCACTAGGCTAATGTACGAAGGCGATATTTTTCCATGCTATATATAGTTTATTATTAGAATACTGTTTATCTAAAAAACAACACTCAAAGCAGATTGTTATCTACTTTGGACACGGATTTTTACTCAGCACTTATGATCCCGTGGCTGAATTCCAATTTCAAAAACTTTAAACCAACCGCAATAATCGCCCTCAATGCCACGCGGCACATGAACCAGGTTGAGCGCAAAAAACTTTTCTCTCCGGATATCGAACCGATGCGGACCGCCGAGGGCCGTTGGTTTGAAGCGATTGTCTATGAGATGTTTCTGGATATCGCAAAAAGATCAAACCGTATCAGGTTCCTTGCCATGAAAGGTGCAGATGCACCAAAAAAACGCGATGAGGTCCGCATCGGGCAGAATGGTCTCTTTTACTCAAAGTATGGCGACATTACCGTGAGGGGTAACGGGCAGGATCTTGCCGAGTTCGACATGCTGCTGGTGGATGCCGACAACCATATCGCGTTTGCCGAGGTTGTCACATCTCCTGCGGACTTAAAAGAGTTTGAGCAGGAGATTGCCTATAAGAAAAAATTACTCGGGTACCTGTACAACCAGAAAACCACACCTTTCCTGCTGGTCTCGTCATTTGATCTCTCAAATTACTCTGTGGTAAAACGGCTTGCAAAGGACAGGACAAATGCGATTATCCACACCAGTTCCTGCGAACAGATCAAGTCACTGGTCAAGCACTATCGCCCGCGAATCCTGTATAACAAGCCGGAGAACCACGAAAAACTTATCCGCGCAACAGATATCCCGGTAAAAAACCCGTTTGATTACAAGCGGTACCATGATGAAGTCCGTAACCGGATATTTTCAGAGATCACAAAAAAAGACACACAAAAATTTCCGGAAATTCCGGACCAGACCGGACAACTGGTGAAAAAAGTGCTCTACGGGGCAATGTACCCGCAGGCAATCAAAACGCTCTGCGATACCTGCGGACTCACGGTCAAAGGAAAAAAACTGGATTTTGAAGATTTTTTCAAACAGTATTCAAAGGCCGTAATTGCAACTGACCTCCCGGGATACGAGCTGATTATCTACCTCAGGTACCACCAGAAAAAAGAATACCACAAGATGGTGCAGGTAAAGGACGGGCACTTCAAGTTCGAGCGCCCGACTCCGCCCAAAGTCGGTTTTTTTCTCTGGCTTGAGGCACTCCAGCCAACGCTCGGTGTGAAGATCACCCTTGACCTGCTCGAGACATTCAGTATTACAGCAAGCGCACGGAAATGATCCTGCAGTGTTTTTTAAACCCCGCGAATGCAACGCAGGGCGTCTTCTCCCAAAGGAAAAAATGAAACTTTTTCCGGCATGAGTTAAAAAAATGGGGGGTTATCCCCTCTGAAGATGTACCAATTCTTGTTACTCAATCGAGCAGGGCACCCATTGCCTCATCGTACCGTGCACCCATGACATAATCGATGCCGGATACTTCTGCTGCTTCGGGAGTGAGTGCCATCAGGTCATCGCGTGACATGGTCGAGAGCCGGAAGTTCCTGCTGCCTGCCATGAGCTGCTGGAGACCGGTCTTAAACTTCTGTGTATACGTGTAGATACCGACTGCACCCATCGGGATATCCTTCATGCGTGCGCCGTACTTCTCCCTGAGTTCTTCATAACAGACAAAGATCTCCTCGATGTTGTTGCCATACTTCGAAACCGTCTTTGGAAGATCGCCTTCTTTTACCCACTTCTCGATGTTCTTACCAACCATGCCGGGGATCATGAGTCCCCTGCCCATGCAGACTGCCTTGAAATACGGGGTGCCCATTGCCAGTGCCTTGAAGACGCCCGGTTCATCCGAGAACCCGCCGGCCATCGCAAGGTCAGGTACCCGGAAGCCTTTCTTGTCCAGCTTGCAGGCAAATTCATACGCGAGTGACTGCAGGTAGAACGTGGGAATACCCCATTCGTTCATCATCGGCCACGGGCTCATACCGGTTCCACCCGGTGCACCATCGATAGTGAGCAGGTCGATCTTTGCTTCGGAACTGTACCGGAGGGCCATCGCCAGTTCGACCATGGAGTACGCGCCAGTCTTTAACGTGACCCGCTTGAAACCGATGTCACGCAGGCGGTCTACCTCTTCCAAGAATCCTTCTTTGGTGACAAATCCGAGCCGGGAGTGGCGTTCGAACTCCCTGATTGCTCCTGCTTTGAATGCCATCTGGTTCTCTTTGATAGTCGGATCGGGCAGGACAATAAAGCCCCGCTTCTTGAGCTCGATTGCGCGCTCAAGCGACTTGACCTTGATCTCCCCGCCAATGCACTTGGCTCCCTGCCCCCACTTGAGTTCGATCGTGTCCAGGTTGTGCTTGCTTGCGACATATTCCGCGGTTCCAAGCCGGGTGTCTTCGACATTCATCTGGACAAGTATTTCTCCAAAGCCATCGTAGAATTTTTTATAGACGTTAATACGACGGTCCATCTCGGGTGACTCAATAACTTTACCCTTGTTATCGCGCTTCAGGCCCGGATCAATTCCGCAGACATTTTCACCGCAGACACACGTGATGCCGGATATCGCTGCACCGATCGCAAAATGTTCCCAGTTTACCCGTGCAATTTCGGTCGATCCGAGTGCACCCGTGAAGATGGGCAGGCGCATCATTACTTTTTTGTCCCACCCGTACCCGGTCTCGGTGTTCACATCCGAGAAGATCGCCGTGTCCGGGCCGGCTTCAACGCCATCAGGAAGTCCCTGTGCACCAACCGCATATCCCTGGATGTTGAGGTGGGAATAATCGATCGGGTAATTCTTGTCAGCACCTGCGGTGATCTCACCGAACGGGCCGGGATAGAGAACCTCCCTGCCCCTGAACGATGATAACCAGATCTCGCAGCTGCCTTTGCATCCATCTATACACCGGGTACAGATACCTGAACACGGGGTTACATCCCGTGAGCGGTTCACCGTTCCGGTTGCTTCGTTTGCATTTGGCTGTCTCAGATTCATGCATACACTCCATTTACCTAAGTCGATATCTTTCGAGAGAGATGAACATATCGTTTGAGCAAGAGATCGATCTCAAACTAAGATAATTTATAACCTATTCACTAATAAGCGCTTGCTTTCCACCATTATTTAAACTTTATTGTTTTGACCCATGATGGCGACAGGTTTTTTACTCATTTTCCGGGAAAAACGGATTAAAAATCAGGAAAATTACGAAAAAAATTACCATTTTATAAAAGATGACCGGATAATCAAATGGCAATTAAATCGTATGTACTACTTCCCATCCCGATCTCTTCTGCGTACTTCAGTTGCCGGTACCCGTCTGTCTGTGCATGAACACCCTTGAACTTGTCCCCGCCTTTGTGATGATGAGCGGTGAGAAGCGAATCGGTAAACCCGGTTTGCTGGTTCACGAGATCATAACTTGCTGCATCTATGGCCACAGGATCCTTTGATGCGAGAATCCCGATATCCGGAACGATTGGCGTATCGCTGAACGGGAAACAGTCACAATCCGGCGTGATGCGGATGAGGAAGTTCATGTACCCCACTTTTCCCTGCTTTGCCTTTACCGCACCATAGGCATACTCGACCATTCGTTCCATAAAAACCGGGATCTCTGTTTCCCAGTCAATATCTATCGCATGTTCCGGGCAGACATGCATGCATTCAAAACAACCAATGCAGAGATCCCGGTCGATCACCGATCTCTTTTTTTCAATCGTGATTGCTGTTTTCGGACAGACTTCCGCACAGGTCCCACAACCGGAGCACCGGTCCTTAACAATAAACGGGCGGGCATTGTGCTGCGCTCGTTTCCCTTCGGGCGGTGCACAACCCATGGCAAGATTTTTTATTGCACCGCCAAATCCCGAAACAATATGGCCCTTGAAATGGCTCATGACAATCATGCTGTCGGCAAGGGCGATGTCGCCTGCGATGGTAACGGTAGTAAAATGTTTTTTTTCAATGGTTACCTGTGCCACATTCTTTCCAAAGAGCCCGTCAGCAATAATGAGCGGGGCACCGGTAACCGCAAAGTCAAACCCGTGCAGGATTGCCGTAGTGATATGATCCACCGCATTCGACCGGCTGCCGATATACAGGGTGTTGGTATCTGTCAGGAACGGCAGGCCGCCGCAGGCTTTGATTTTGTCCACGATCTGGCGAACGTACACCGGGCTGATATACCCGTCATTCCCCCGTTCACCAAAATGGAGTTTAACCGCAGTCCTGTCATCTTTTGCAACCACATCAAAAAACCCGGCACGGTCAAAGAGCCGCTGTACTTTTGCCGTTGTGCTCTCTTGATCTGAATGCGCCCGCAAGCCTGCAAAATAGACTGCACTTTTCATGTACCTGTCCTCTTTGTTAAAAAGAGGATAGTTACGGGAAGTATGTAAAACCTGTCGTTTGGCTTTCAGACAAGGGTATCAAAGTCACGGGTTTTTTTCCGGTTATTACCCAGCTTGATGAGTTCCTGTGCCTTTTCAAAATACTGGCGTGACATCTTCGCTTTTCCCAGTTCCTTTGAACAGATCCCAAGACTGTTCCATGCCTCTGCCTGGTTCGGGTTAATCTCCACCACACGGTTCAGGATCTGGGCAGCTTTTTCAATGAAATCCCGCCGCTGATGCAGGATCCCGATCGTTTTCAGCATCTCTGCCTGGGTGAACAAAAACTCTTCATCATCAGGTGCAAGTTTCGCAGCCTGGTCAAAATTCTTAAGTGCTTCTGTATCCTGTCCCAGTTCCCGGTAACAAACACCCCTGTCGTGCCAGATATAGGCAAGCGAGGGATCTATCTCGATAGCCTGGTCAAATTGCGCAATCGCCTCAGCGTACTTCCCCTCCCGGTAAGAGAGCCGCAGTCCTTCGCGGTAACTGGTTTTTGCCTTCCCCAGTATCTTATCAAACATGCCAACCGGAGAAGAGACCGGGGCAGCTGACGGCTCTGTACCCGGTATGGCTTGTGAGGGTCTGGCTAAAAATTCTGCGCCCATCTCTTCAGTAATATCTTTTACTTTTCCCATTACGCCAATGAACATCCCCTTGCTGTCATAGAGTGCGGTTGACTTCATCCACAAAATTACCGGAAGCCCCTCCTTGGAAGTCGCTTTTATCCATGCAATGACGGTCCCCTTCTCTTTTTCAATTATGGAATAGTTATTCTGCTGGATGGTAGCATCATCCTGAAAAATGAGATCGCTGAGCATCGGAGCCCTGTGCCCGAAAAAGGGAATCGAATACTCCCAATCACCTTTGCCAAGCATCTTCTCCTCGTCAATTCCCGTCATTGCTGCCATTCCCTTGTTCCAGACAATCACTTTACCCTCACGATCTACGACAAAGGCTGGCTGGTGAAAGAAGTTGAGCGCGTCTGAAAGGAGTTTCTGCGAAGTGCCTGGTCCCCGTCCCAGGTTTCTCCGGTCTACGGCTTTCCGGATCATATGCACCACCTCGAGAAGCGTGGATTGGGCATCGTCGCCTTTTTTTAAGAAAAAGTCTGCACCATTGTTAAGCGCCTCGATGGCTGCATATTCCCTGCCGACACCGGTGAAAATGATAAAGGGTGTTGTATCACCTTTCGCCCGGAGTATCTTTAATAATTCGATCCCGTTGATCTCCGGCAGGTCGTAATCAACAACCATCGCATCGAATGTATTGTTCACCAGGAGATTCAGTGCTTCTTTTGCAGAAAGTGCTGTTTTTACGTTCATATTGCCGAAACGTTCAAGAAAAAGGCCCATAACATCAAGTAGTGGTTTCTGATCATCAACAACAAGGACAGACAGCATAATTTAACCCAACGGTATTAAAGCTGCAAAAAAATAAAAAGATTGGTATTTATTCCCGCTTTCCAAGATGGTGGTCAAGAGAGAAGAGGTGGCCGGGCACATCCTCTATAGACATGACCTGTGCAAGAATCTCACTTGCGTGCTGCTCTTCTTCGACCTGTTCTTTGACAAACCACTGGAGCATCTCAAAGGATGCATGGTCTTTTTCCTTGATGGCGAGCTCGACAAGCGCATTGATCATGCCGGTCACCTTCTGTTCATGGAGGCAGACCTCCTCAAAGACCTTGCCCGGCGAAGCCCATTTGGATTTAGGGGCTTCTATGGTCCCAAGGGTCACTTTTCCGCCCCTTGCAAGGATATAATCGAAGAACTTACTCCCATGTGCCTGCTCTTCTTTCGCCTGTGTTCTCATCCATTTTGCAAATCCTTTCATCGTTAAGGATTCAAAATAGACCGACATTGCAAGATACAGGTACGCAGAGTAATACTCCCGGTTGACCTGCTTGTTCAACGCTTCTTCCATAGTCTTAGAAATCATCGATAACCTCCGTTTTATCGATGTTGATGATCTTCCTTTGTATAAATCTTTCGTATACTGCAGGAAAAAAAAACGAAAGGTAGTATTACATTTTCTTCCGGGGACGGATGAACGAATGAAAAAATCCGATGATAACATTGGGTTTTTTTGGCCGGAAGACTCCTTCGTTCACGTACCGCACATCCTCGATAGAGAGGAATGCATGCGGGCTTGTGGATTGAATATGCCCAGTGATTCGGGCTACATCCACACGGTTGACAAGGGAGAGGATCATCCTGGCGTTTCCCCGCGAACCCGTGGCATCCAGCGTGGTAATACCGTAATTTTCTGACTGCATAAAAGAGAGGATCTCCTCATTGGGCATCGGTGGTTACCATGCGCAGGATCACCCTACCGATCGAGAGTTTCCCTTCCTTGACGAACCCGACATAGGTGCCCATGGCAAACCCTGACGCACATGCCAGAAAGTTTGCACTACTGGAAAGATCCTTCATCACGATTTCCCGGGCAAGGAGCCAGATGACAATCTCAAAGAACGCGATGATCGGGACGAGATACCTGATTCCCCGGGAGATATAAACAACACGGATCGTCTCCATGCTCACATCACAGACGCGTGCGAGGGATACCAGGAGCGGGAGAATTACCCCTGCGTAGAGTTCAGGACTGATGATGAAAAACGACAATTTTTCGCCCCTTCTGTACCTTTGGCGCATGGTGATTTTTTTATGCGGTGATCAAGGTGATCCCTGTTTCTCTATCAGATTATCGGGAAATAGTAAAAAAATAAGAGAGAATTGGATTGTAATCCGTCATCGCGCTGATGCGCCTGCCCGGTTTTTTTATGCATACTTTTGCGGTTCTGAGTCAAATTTCTTTTTGCAGCCGGGAGCGCAGAAGTAATACTTCTTACCTTTGTACTCGCTGGTGAACTTTGCCGTTTTTTCATCAACGGTCATCTTACAGATAGGATCAATCGCCATGCTATCACCTCATTTATCTGCCTTTCTTTGCTTCGGGTATATACTTTTTGAGCAACAGGGAGAGGCTGACCACCGTTACCGAGCTGAGCGCCATTGCGAGGGCGGCAAGTTCCGGTTTGAACACAAAACCAAAGAACGGGTAGAGCACCCCCGCCCCCACCGGGATGAGTGCGGTGTTGTAGGCAAACGCCCAGAAGATATTGCCCTTGATCCTGCCCATCACTTTTTTTGAGAGCTGGATCGCTGCCACCGAATCTAGCAGGTCATCTTTGATCAGCACCACATCCCCGCTTTCAATCGCCACATCAGTGCCGCTGCCAATGGCGATCCCGACATCTGCCTGTGCAAGAGCGGGTGCATCATTGATCCCGTCACCAACAAATGCCACGATCTCCCCTTTTTCCTGGAGAGCCTTTACTTCAGCAGCCTTGTCCTGCGGGAGCACTTGTGCCACCACCCGCTCAATCCCAATCTGGCGGGCGATGGCATCGGCAGTACGTTTGTTGTCACCGGTGATCATGACGACCTGAATTCTCATTGATTTGAGCTGCCGGACAGCATCCTTACTTGTCTCCTTGAGCGTATCTGCAATGGCGATCACACCTGCCATCTGGTTGCCGGCAGCGATCAGGATCACCGTTTTGCCGTCCTGCTCAAACGAAGTGATCCGTGCTTCAGTCTCTTCTGGGATCACCACCCCTTTCTCCTGCATAAGCAGGCGGTTGCCCACAAGGACTGTTTCTCCCAGGACGGTGGCAATCACTCCTTTGCCGCCAAAGGTGTCAAAGTGATCAGCCTCCTCTATCGTGACCCCGGTGCTTTTTGCCTTGCGTACCACTGCCTGCGCAAGGGGGTGCTGGGAGTTCTTCTCGACACCTGCAGCAAATCCCAGGAGAGTCTGTTCAGAAACGCCCACCGGCAGGATATCGGTCACTTCAGGTTTTCCTTTTGTCAGCGTTCCGGTCTTATCAAAAATAACCGTAGTGATCTTTTCAGCAACCTCAAGGGCTTCACCATTTTTAATCAGGATACCCAGTTCAGCGCCACGGCCAATGCCAACCGTCACCGCGGTGGGTGTTGCAAGTCCAAGCGCACAGGGGCACGCAACTACCAGGACTGAGATTAAAGCAGTCAGGGCAAACAGCAGGGTGGAATGCAGCACAAAGAACCAGACAATGAACGCGGTTGCCGCAATGGCAAGTACCACGGGAATAAAGTACGTAACTGCAGTGTCAGCTATCCGTTGCACCGGTGGCTTTGACCCTTGCGCATCCTCAACAAGCTGGATGATCTGGGCGAGCACCGTTTCCCTGCCGACTTTTGTAGCTTTCACGGAAAGAACGCTGTTGGTATTAATCGTCCCTCCAACCACCCGGCTGCCTTTGGCTTTGAGGGGAGGGATCGGCTCACCGGTGATCATGGATTCATCAACATAGCTCTCGCCGGCAACAACTTCACCGTCAACCGGGACCTTTCCGCCAGGTTTCACGATAACAATATCTCCAACAACCACATCTTCGATGGGAATTTCCTCTTCTTTACCCTCACGGATGAGCGTAGCGGTCTTTGCCCGGAGCCCGGCAAGTTTCCTGATTGCTTCAGAGGTTCTCCCTTTTGCCCGTGCCTCAAGGTAGCGCCCGAGCATGAGGAATGAGGCGAGCATGATCGCGGTATCATAGAACATGAACTCGTGCGTGAGAATGATGCCGAAGGTTCCCAGCACGCTTGCGCTGAACGCAACCCCTGTGCCCATAGCATACATCACATCCATGTTGAGGGAACGGTTGCGCAGTGCCATGGATGCAGCCCGGAAGATGGGCCAGGCCACATAAAAAAAAACCGGTGTCGAGATGACGAGCATCACATACGCAAGACTGTGCATGGGTAAAGGGGGGGGTACCCACATGGCAAGCATGAGCGGGATGCTCACGGCAAACCCGAGAGTAAACCGGAGAAATTTATCATGGAGATCTTTTTCCCGTGCAATCTTCTCGGCTTCCTCACTCACCTCACCTGCAATCCCGAGATACTGGTAACCAGCATCTTCAATGGCTTTTTTCATATCCGGGATGGCTGAAACCGAGGGATTATAGGTGACATATGCCTTTTCGGTACCGAGGTTCACGTTTGCAGATACAACACCGGGGAGTGCCCGAAGCGCAGATTCGATCGTCTGGACACAGGTAGCACAGACCATACCCCCGATTTTGAGGGTGACTTCATGGTTCACCACGTCATACCCGACATCCTTCACTGCTTTTTCAAGTTCGGTTATCGAGACTTTCTGGGGATCAAACTCAACATGGGCGGTGTCCGTGCCGAAATTCACCTGGACCTTAGAGACATCCCTGATCTGCAAGAGTGACTCTTCGATATTGATTGCACAGGTGGCGCAGTGCATTCCGGAAATTTTTATTTCCGCTTTTGTTTTTTCCGGTACGGGCATGGCTTACTCCAGCACTTTGTCGTTGTGGATCAGAGCAGCTTCGTTTCTTCTGTGGGTTTTGGCACCTTCACGACAAGGACGCGGAACACCGATGTGCTCTCGTTGCTCCAGCGGTGGGGAATCTTTGCCGGGCTTTCAACCAGCATGTCTTTTCCAACCGTCTGTTTCTCATCACCAATTTCCACAACACCGGATCCTTCCAGGACGTAGAAGAATACATCGACCGGCGTGATATGTTTTTTCAATGCTTCACCGGGTTGTAAGGTGATAACCACTGCCATCGCGTGCGGGGACTCATATATCCTGCGCGCGTCAACAAGGTGAGGGTTCGGTCCCGATACGACTTTTGCAACATCGGTAATTTTCATCTGATACTCCACTTTCCTGATATATGCACAACGTGTGAGAAGGATACATAAAAGGGTATCAATGCCGGGCTCTGTTGAAATCCTGGAGAGAAACAAGAAGTCGCTCTTGGGGGCTCTTTTTTACATCGTGCTTCCGCCCCCGCCGCTCTCATCATCCCCCACTATTGCGATAATCATCAGAAGGTTGATGAAAAACCTTAACAAAAGAGGGGGTAAGGGAATGCTCCCCGCATGCTGCCTTCCCCTCTTGGGGAGAGAGGGGGTCACCCTCCTGGCTGCTGCAGAGAATAAGCGAATTACTTTGAAAAAGAGGATTTCAACAAAGCCCAATGCCGGTAAACTTCCTGATTAAAAAAGGATACCTTGTTCATCGTGTTTTACCCTTCGGAAAAATACTGCTCAGGGGGGGATCATCGATTCAGTGATTTCTTTTTGGTATCTGTTGATGCTTTCCCTTCTCCCACGCCGCTTGGAATAACGACGACCGATGAAAACATCCATGGTGATGTGTGGGTTTCTTCCCGCCGCGGTTGCCAGGATTAGGTGTGTATCACGATTGCCGTTTCTGATATTCCACGAGGAGCGCCGCGGCATACACATCGGTCTTTTTCGTGGGCACATAATTGAACTCTTTTACCCTTTTTATGAGTTCTTCAGTAATAGCAGTGTCATCGACCAGTGCGAGCTTTTTTACTTCGTCAAAGATCCAGTCCAGGTGGTCAATACCCGTCTCCTTGCCATCGATGAGCACCCGCTTTGTCGTGATCTTGTCCGGGGGAATCCCCCCGCAGATCGAACAATAGTACCCGTCCTTGTCATCCCCACCCATTTTTCTCTCACTCCCTGATCATCGTCAGTGACATCTTGTACTTCGTGATCGCGGACAGGGCATGGGGAACGTTTGCCGGGAAGATGATCGTGTCTCCTTCCTTCATTAAGAAGGTCTGGCCCGATACCCAGACCTCACACTCCCCTTCAAGAATAGTGACCACGGCATCGAACGGTGCGGTATGCTCAGAGAGCCCCTCGTTCTCGTCAAAGGAGAAGAGGGTGATATTTCCCGCCTTGCGCGAGATGATCATCCGGCTTGCGACCGTGCCCTCATTATAGCTCACAAGGTCCCTGAGCTGCAGGACCCTGCCTTTCAGTTCTTCGCGTTTCCTGTCGGGTTTATCCGTATTTTCCTGGTTGTATTCTGCCATACAGTCCCTCAGCACAGTGATGTTGGTGCACGATGGTTATATCCCTGGCTTTTTTTCTTTGGACGTAATCCTGCGATAGACAAGCGCGTCTTTCGGGCACGCTTCAATGCACCTGCCGCAGAGATAGCACTCTGCCTTGGTGTCGTCCCGCTTCGATTCATCGGTCGGGCAGATCTTCTCGCAGTTTTTACATTCAATGCAGGCATCGGTCCGCTCAATCTTACACCGGCTCTTCGCGGCTGCCAGTGCAAGCAGGAACCCGTACGGGCAGACCAGCCGGCAGAAGGGACGGTAGAAAAAGAATGATAGTATCACGATGGCAGCGAACACGACGCTGCCGGCAGTAAGTGAAAGATGGAAAAAATCCCTGATCCCGAACCAGGCAAGCAGACTTGCTGAGAACAGGAAGGCTGCTGCAAGAAAAACTATGAAAAATGCCGCTCTTACCACCATCAGCGCAAACCGGTACCGCGGGTTGATTTTAGGGACCGGCGCGTGGTAAGCGATCTCCTGCACGGCACCTGCCGGGCAGAGATACCCGCAGAAGAACCTGCCCAGCAGCAGCGAGAGCAGGAGCACAACCAACAGGCCGACAAAGCCGACAATGAGCGGGGCGCCGAGTTCCTGTGTATTGCCAAGCACGAGCTGCTGGAACTGGTACGGGACCACCGGGGCAAAGACTAAAAAACCCATCAGTGCCGAGATCGCAAGAAGCACCCAGCCGATCTTCTGCTGCCATTTTTTCCCATACCAGAGGTACGCGATCACGAAGATCATGATGAGCGCGTAGATGAAGCCCACCATTTTGGGAATTGTTTCAACTACCATCCTACCAGTCACCCGTTGTACCTGCCAGGATCATTACTGTGGGGATCCTATTGAAGGCAAAATTTTTCACCGGAACCGCATTCCCCGGTTGTCCTGCCTTATGCATCCTCAGTCATTGCACGGGATTATCTTTGCGGCCTGAACAGAATCCGGCTGCGTTCATGCCCTGAAAACCCGGCGGGCAGGACTGCATACTGTGCGGGCCCTGAACGGAACGTGATTGTATATATCCGGCTTATGGTACTACAGCGAGGAATACCCAGTACACCGCCACCTGCACTACCGTCAGCGGGATTCCCACCTTCGCAAATTCGAAAAACGTAAGGGTCTCTCCCTGCTTTTCTGCATTCTGGATGATGATCACGGTGCTTGCAGCGCCAAGGATGGTCAGGTTGCCGGCGATCGTGCTGCCCGCTGCAAGTGCCATCATCTGTGCAGTTGTTCCCCCTGCCTGCAGGATCATCGGCTGGAACAGGGCAACGAAGGGAACGTTGGAGATGAACTGGCTGATGATCACGCTTGTCCCAAGAATTGCAAGGACCGATGATAGCGCTGGTGCGGATACCAACGACTGGAAGAAACCCGTCTGCCACACACTTTCCATCAGGACAAACATCGCTGCAAAGAACACGAGCGTGGGCCAGTCAATGTTCCTGATCAGCTCAAACCGCCGGGGTGAGAGCAACAGGACCGGCACGGCAGCACACAGGGCAATGAGCGGGAGCGGCATAAGGAGTGTGCCACCCGCTAGTGAAACAATGATGTTTGCTCCGGCAAGGGTAAGGAGTATGGCCAGCGACCAGGTGACCGGCAGGACTTTTGCCGGGTCGCACACCGGTGCCGGCTCGTGCACAAGGGCCCGTGCTGAAAAATCCATAGGAAAGAAAAAACGCAGGACCAGGAACGCGGCACCAAGGCTGATGAGCGTGGGCAGGAGAAGGTACAGCCCGAACGTGACAAACGGTGCCTGCATGCCGCTGTTCACTGCAACCAGCAGGTTCTGCGGGTTGCCGATAGGGCTCATGACACTGCCGGTCGTGACTGCGATCGCAAGCGAGAGGAGCATCAGTTTTGGGGTGAAGCGGAACTTTATGGCAAGCCCGAGCACTAAGGGTGTCCCGATGATCGCAAGCGTATCATTCATCAGGAGAGCAGAAAGGAAACCCATGCCAAAGAGTATGAACAAAATCACCTGGTCAGGAGTCCGGGCATAAGAAAAAAAGCGGCAGGACAGTGTTGAGAGGTAGCCGCTCTCCACGAGTGCTTCGCCAACGATGAACATGCCAAACAAAAAGAGCATGACATCGCTATTGATCGCCCCCAGGGCGTAGGGAAGGGATACCTGCCCGCTGATGAGGACGGCCAGTGCTCCGCCAAGCATGATCTGCCAGATTTTGAAATGAAATCCCCCAACCTGCCGGATCGCGATGAGCAGGAAGACGGCAGCAAGAACGATGACCGGAATGTACGTAGGACAGTGTTTTTTATCATGGCTGATGAGCCTTGGCATTCACCCGTCCCGGCACGCCCCACAAAAACGGGGAGTAAGGGGCCATGACACCTGCCAGGTGCCGGGGAGAACGTTGAACCCGAAGGGACAAGAGGTTTGGATCACGGGGAAGTGCTTGTCACGATACTGCAGGCGAGGTCTGCAAAGTTATTGACCAGCAGGTATCGTACAGGACACGGAAATACATAAATCACTTTTTTAAAAATTTATTCTTTCTTCCCACCAGGACTATCCACTTTCCAGTGCAGGAGGATGCCATTGTCGATCCGGCGTGACTCCAGGAGTGTGAGCCGGATGAACGCTGATTCCTTAATGAAACCTTCCCCGTCGGTGATGGTAGGAGCATCCTTGCCCCCGATGATGATGTTGCCGATAAACGTGTAAATCTCGTTGACAAGACCTGCCTTCATCAGCCCGGCGATCAGCGTCCCGCCCCCTTCCACCATGATACGATGGACCCCCATAGCTCCAAGTTCATCCATAAGGACTTCAAGATCTACTTCATCCTGCCCGGCTACAATTATGGTGGCTTTTTTTTCAAGCTCTGAGATCTTTTTAGTATCAGCACTTCCGGATACCGCAACCACCCGCTTCCCCTCACCCTTGTGCAGGATCGATGCATCCGGAGGGGTGCTGCCAGAACTGTCTACTACAACGCGGATGGGATGGTCGTCCCAACCCTGTTTTCTGCGATAATGCCGGCACTCTTCAGATTTCACCGTGAGCGAAGGATCATCGGCAAGAACGGTACCGATACCTACCATGATCGCATCACACCCGGCTTTGAGCCGATCAACACGGGTAAAGTCCTGCGCGCCCGATATCCTAACCTGTCTGCGCTCCCGGGTGGAGATCTTGCCATCAGCACTCATTGCAATGTTGATAACGACGTACGGGCGCATAGCGTACCGATTTTACCCGCCCTGTTATTTCAACCCTCTGATCTCGCCTTTTTTTTTAAAAAAAAAGATGCCCTGAAGACTTCATGAAAATCCTGTAAGAGCAAGTGCAGGAATTGAACAAGCGGGCGGATACATAATTGTACCTGAACGTTTGCTCGCGCAAGAACAAAAATTCAGGATAAATATCTGTTCCCGATATGTTTTTTACTATTTTTCAGAGATATATATCTTAAATAACAAGAAGTTCAAATGGCGTTACTACTATGGACAGGAAGATCGGTTGGATCTACCAGAATACTGTGTATCCGGCAAGCGCGACCGTTGCCGGGTTGACCTGTCCGGGAGTGCTGTGCTGATGGAATACCGGCAACTCACCGAAAAATCGCCAACCAGCATCCTGGTGATCAAAAACGATAGCATCCTGTATGCAAACCCGGCTTTTGTCAGTTTTTCCGGGTACAAAGATACGGAAATTACCGGAAAAAACCTCATCTTGTTTGTTGATACCTCTGATCATGAAGAGTTCCACACGTTTACAAACCACATAAGCGGGGAAACCCCCCGGGCAGACCGGGGCGAGTTCCGGTTTGTCACAAAATCCGGCGATATGCGGGTAGCCATACTCTCCACCATGCCAATCCTGTGGTCCGGTGAACCGGCAATGCTGGTTAACCTGGTAGATATCTCTGAAAAACAGCGGCTCGAAGACAAGATCCAGCTTGACAACGAACGACGACGGGGGATCATCATTACGGTCGCCCATGAGCTGCGCACACCGCTCCAGCCAATCCTTGGTTACCTCAACTTACTCATCCAGGACCCCGGAGAATATGGTATCCTTGACGATACAAAAAAGATTCTCGAGCGCTGTCTCGTGAGCGTTGACCGGGAGCGCCAGATTATCAACCAGATGCTTGAGCTCTCAGTACTCGAAAGTGGCAGGCTCCGCCTGAGTTACTCGACATTCCCGCTCGCAACGCTGGTGAACAGCGTGCTGGATACCAGCGGGTATTGCTCAAAAGCTGATATAACCCTTGATATTCCTGATTCCCTGATTATTACCGCTGATATGGACCGGCTCTTTGGCGTGTTTGATTCCCTCCTCTCAAATGCGGTAAACTTCTCCAAACCGCCGCGGGAAATTACCATCTTCTACCGTCAGGACATCAGGGATACCTGTCACTCCATCTCTGTCAGGGATAACGGGACCGGGATCTCCGAGAGCGCCTTTTTGTCAATTTTTGAGCCATTCCAACTCGCAGATGCAGCGAAACTCTCCCGCAGGTATGATCGCATCGGGCTCTCGCTCTCGATAACAAAGAAGATTATGCTGATGCATGGCGGCGACATTACGGTAGAGAGTGTCCTGAATACCGGAAGTACCTTTACGCTACACCTGCCAAAAGAAGCAAAGAATATGCAATACGTCAATAAGTAGTGAAGCCATCCGGCTGATTTATTAGTAGGAGGAATCTCATTTTCGAGCCCGTCCAATCAGGATTTTTACATAAAAACCTATTGCTTTTTTTTGATTCCGTGACAAATCAAATCTAAAATCAGAAAAGAAGGCCCCTGCATCAACATTTCGGTACCTTTATATAGTTGGCCA
>Ga0315284_10003536_pt1 | contig 22239 bp, 21 predicted proteins | sample YL17G09_16_MG_FD_203696 | JGI IMG/M metagenome (GOLD analysis project Ga0315284, IMG submission 203696) | Sediment microbial communities from Yellowstone Lake, YNP, Wyoming, USA - YL17G09_16 | ecosystem: Environmental > Aquatic > Freshwater > Lake > Sediment | place: USA: Wyoming | collected... | reverse complement strand
TCCGGACCAACCGGCTCGACGCAGGTGCCGACAGAGAGGCCTGCGTCTTTGAATGCGGCAATGGAGGCGAGTCGCGTGCGTGGGTCAATCTTCGTGTCAACACCTTCTCGCAGGCGAACGGCGTGGTACACGCCGCGGAATCCTGCATCGGCAAGCTGCCGGGCGGTGGCGTCGTCTTGATCGCCAACGTTTGCCACAAGCGTAGTATCGGCGGAGAGGCTGTGCCGCACTTCCCGGGCGATGGTGAAGTACTCTTCGATTGGGAAATGCGCGGTGGCCATTACAAAGATGGCCTGCGCCCCATCGGCCTCAAACTGTCGGGCCGCGGCAACGGCTTGCTCGACAGTGAGGCGGGTGCTTTGCGTGAAGATGTTGTTGACCGCTGCAAATGAGCAGAAGAGACAGCCGCATCCGCACGGCGCGAGATTCACTGCAAACTGAGCGTGCACTTCGGCCGCGCTCGCGCACAGGCGGTGGGAGAGCTGCCGCGCCGCGTAGAGGATGTGATACGTTTCTTCGGAGGCCCCGGGCCACGAGAGCAGCTTGACGATCTGATCCTTGGCCAACTGCTCGCCACCAACAGCACGGTGAACGATTTCTGCGGTGGTCTGGTCCATCTGAAGGGAGCCCTCCCTCTGTGTGGTGTGACACAACGGGCCGTACGGATCCGGTGACTCGGACAGCCCTGTTGCTGCGATTGCGAAGAGGCAATGCGACTACTTGCCGGTGACGGCCTTCATGACCGTCTCTTTGTCAAGTTTCTTCGTGCAGAAGAACCAATCGTAGCAATGCATTGCCTCTTTGTTCTCCATGCGTTCCTTGGCAACCCCGCACGAACCGGCGGTTGGCACGATAACGTCGTCACCGGGTCGCCAGTCGGCGGGCGTGGCGATCTTGAATTGGTCTGCTGTCTGCAGGGCAACGATTACCCGGTAGAGTTCGTCGAAGTTGCGCCCCAGACTCAGCGGATAGTAAATGATCGTGCGGATAATGCCTTTGGGATCGATCACAAAGACGGCACGAACGGCCTTCGTGCTGCTCTCACCCGGCTGAATCATCCCGTATGCCTTGGCGATTTCCATGGTAATGTCTTCGATGAGCGGAAACGTCACTTCGACGTTCTTCATGCCTTTGTACTCGATCTTCTCCTTGATCGTCCGCAACCAGGCTATGTGGCTGTAGAGTCCGTCGATTGACAGGCCGACAAGCTTGCAGTTTGCTTCGGTGAACTTGGGTTCGAGAGTGGCGAAGGTCATGAACTCCGATGTGCACACCGGCGTAAAGTCGGCAGGATGACTGAAGAGAATCACCCAGCTTCCGGCAAACTGCTCGGGAAAGTTGGTCTCACCCTGGGTGGTGACTGCCTTGAATGCCGGGGCCTTGTCGCCGATGCGGGGCATACTTGTCGGCTGAACGCTGGTTGTGGGATCCATGACGCCTCCTTGATGAATGGTTGATCGGCACCTCGATGTTTTCGATGCGCCTGCATTTCTCGCAGATCAGGGGTAGCGGCACGACGAATGCCTCTCGTAGTTGTCGAAAATACGCATCGGTAAGTACACTGCCAACTCTCACAACTCCAAACCCCGCACATTGAGGAAATGCAGGAAAATCTCACCAATCCGCAACGACACTGCAGGAGGCCGTGAGATTTTCGGATTGTCTGCTTGCCGCGTCATACCGGCGGAACTGGTAATCCACCAGAGCGGATACGAGAAACCTCCGCATCAAGCGGACCTGCACGTCCAGCCCTGCCCTGAAACCCTTATTGTCATTGACGAATCGCTCAAATCCGGCGTCCACGTCCTCCCAGCGATATCCGCCGAAGACCGCAAAGCTCAGGTTCTTCAGGGAGAGTTCGCCCCGGACCATAGGTTCGACGGCCGACCGGGCCTGCCACAGGTAGTTGTCGGCAATGATCTCAGCCCACCGGCGCTCCCAGGTCAGTTCGGGTTCCAGAGAGATTCGATCGGTGAAGGTCCAACGGATGGAAGAACGAACCGTGAGTTCGGACCCCGGCAACGCGTATGTGCCGCTGTCAATGGCCGGTTCGTTCAGTTCCCGCGCGTGAATCGCCCGCACGGTCAGTCGTGGAGAGAGCGGCTTCCAGGCGTCGCTTCCCGCGCGAACAGACCCCTGCCACCGGTCAACCTGTGCGGGGGCATGTGCGTTCACGTGCCGGTCTTCGAACCACTCGACTCCCGCATGCAGGAAGACCAGCGCGGTTCGCAGGGAACTCTCAAAGCGCGCCGACTCGCTCACAACGTCAAGTGAATCCGAGGCTTCCCGGTAGTAATTTCTGATGCGCATCTCGCCCGACAATCGTGACGAGAACTGAACCGTGCCCTCCCGCCGGTACTCCACTGCGGGCGCAATGCCATGCTCGAAGAAGGATGCGTAACCGCTACGGTCCTCGCCATAATGCTCCCATTTCGCCATACAGGGAGCGGACCACGCCCATACCCCGTCATTCCCAAGAGCGCTTTCGGGCGTCAACCTGAGCGATGCCCCTCCCATGTCCGAGGGATACCCCTTCGACGGATTGAAGGCGGAGTCTCCGGTCGCGTCGGCCTGAAACCACTTCTCCGCCCTCCCTGCGGCTTCGAGCGTGAGGCGATCCTTGACTATGTCGATTCGAACCGGGACCTCGAGTCGCGAACGGTATCCGGAGATATAGCACTCGGGCGCAATGCGGCCCCGCTTGAAGCCGTGCTCGTATCCGGCGCGGCCCCACACGGAGAGCGGGGTTTCGGTCAGGCGGCGATACTTCTCCGCCTCCTCGCGCGTCATTGCTGCAGTGTCAAGATCTTCAAGATGGTAGTAGTCCAGACCCGTGGACGCGCGCCAATGGCCGGGCTTTTCAGATGAGATGCTGTCGCGGGAGGGCGAAGCGTCCGGAGGCGCAACAAACGCGGAGAGTATCTCCATTGCCTCAACGTAAAGGTCCTCCGCAGCCAGTGCATCGGCGGTTTCGAGTGCGGATCGCGTTGCGCTGTCTGCAACGCATCGCTGCCGGAGGCCCTGATACGCGGCAGAGTCCGCGATCGCCGGGACGCCACGAACCATCGAGCAGCACGCAAGGATGAGCGGCAGGACGATGGATCCGGGACAACGCATCATTCGCCCCTGCACCGCTTGATCGCCTTGTCAAGGAGCATTTCCGCAAGGCCGAGCGACCGCTCGCTCCGCTCCACGGCGCCCGATGACCGGAGGCTGTCCGCCGCATGCAGGTTGATCCGGCATTGTTTCAAGAGCGTCCTTCCCGCATCGACGCTGCATGAGTCAAGGATTGCCTGGTTCAGGGCCAGTGACGTGGTGATCGTGTTACGGCGGTGAACGAAGGCGCTGTCGGTCGACACGGCCTTCCGAGCACCGTGAGGCGATGAGTTCCGCAGATCTCCGTCAAGCGTCGCCGCCCGGGAAAGGTAGTCCTCGATCTCCGTCGCCAACCCCTCGCCGGCGCGACAGTAGACGCTGACGCTTGAGGAGAGGCAGGAAGGGCAGGTGGGACCCGTGACGTTGCGAAGGTCGTCGCGGATCTTGCTTCCCTGGCCGGTAGCCCGGTCGATGCGACCGCGGAAGTATTCGAGTTTGCTTTCCAGTTGCGAAAGATCCCCCTCGTGTTCTCGGGTTCTCCCTGCATCAAGTGACGCCTTGATTCTCCGTACCGTCTCCTCATACCGCGACAACTCGCGTTTGACACGCTCAAACGCCGACTCACATCGGCTGAATTCCGCCTGTACGGCGCGGGTATCGGATTCCGCCGCAGTGACGGAGAATGCAGTAATCGCGAGGATCGGCATCGCTGCCTGGAATCTCATACGGGTCTTCTTTCACTAACGCCCTATGGCATCAAGAGACTGTCAAGGATGGCCGCGAGTGTCTCGCGCGGGGTCACGCCGATGACCCGTCTGGTCTCGACTCCGCCGTTCAGAAAGACAAAAGTAGGCCACCATTGTATCGCGAAGGTCCGCTGAAGGGTGGTGTCTTCCAGAACATTCACCTTCCCGATGAGCGCCCTTCCGGCAAACTGCAGGGAGAGACTGTCCACAATGCCGTCCATGGCCTGACATGCGCCACACAGGGGAGAGAAGAAGTCGACCATGGCGACTCGTCCCTGGACGTTGGTGAGTACGGTGAAGTTTGTTTCGTCAAACAGTACGAGGCCGTGTGGCAGAGTGTCGATGGGTGGGAGAGTATCCGCGGTATCGATCGCCAGAGTGTCGTGCATCAAGAGACTCAACAGAGCTGTCAGCGTGTCAAGCGCCGACGAATCGAGCTGGGAGTATTCGCGCCGGGTCACGAGTACCCCATCCCTGAAGAGCAGGTATGACGGCACTACGCTCACCGAATACCTTCTCCACAGCGAGTCGTCGGCATCGGTATTCACCGCGCCGACCAGTGCGGAGTCGTCTCTGAGAACCGCAAGACTGTCGATCACCCAACCCATACTCGCGCACACCGGACAATGCGCCGAATAGAACTCCACAACCGCAATCGTTCCCGAATCCACAACCAGGGAATCGAAGTTGGACGCATCAAGCGGGATGGCGTGGTCGGGCTCGGAAGCCGGAATCGGGTCGATTACCGTCGGACCATCGACGCAGGAAATGAGAGCAAAAACACACATCGTTGACAGAAGCAAACACATCCTCACGAAGAGATTCCGTTGATTCATAAGGGTTCCTTTCCGGGTGATCGTCAACCAGCCATTGCCAGAAATGCAGCCAGGCCGCACAAGACAACCCCCAGCGCGATTTTGATCGTCACCATGTTCCTCTGTGTGGCCCTTGCCAGCCGTTCCCACCGCAGTCCAAAATACGCAAGCGCCATGACGATAAGCAGGGGCAGGACAAACAGGAAGTTGTAAAAGACCAGGTAGAACCATCCGGTTGTCCGCAAGCCCTCCTGCTGCGTCATCAGGACGATTGTCGGGAGGTAAACTTGTCCGGTGCAAACAGCTTCGAGCAGGGTGACGAGGAATCCGGTAACCACCGCACCGATCACCAGACTCCTTCCAGAGAGATTCCCGGAGATGACCTTGTGAATCCTGAGTTTCATCGCCTTGGGAAGCTGCAGAAGTATGTCTCCGGCCTTGCCGGTCTTGCGGTAGACCCAGGCGTCCCTGAAGCTGAAGAGACCGACTCCGGCGGCCATTACCACCGCGCTCCATCGGATGATCCCCGATATCCACGGGTATTTCTGGAGAAAGGTCAGGGCCTTGAACGCGCCAATGCCCATGGCCAGATAGGTGATGAATACGGCCATGGTGAAGGATAGGCCGATCGCGAGAATCTCCAACCGGCTTCGTTTCTGCGTGGCAAGAAACGATATGAGAAAGATCATCGTCGCGATAGCACATGGATTGATGCCGTCGACGATCCCCGCGGTAAGGATGCTGAGGAAGGAATACCTGCGGAACCTTTCGGCAAGCCTGCCGGAGTACGTCTGGTTCGGTAAAGGGGTATCCAGCCCGCCCCACCGCTCGGGGTGTGAGAGATACCACTGGATCAACCGCGGAGCGTGCGTAGTGATGTCCTTCGCGCCTGTCAGGAATGTGTCGGGGAAAAACAGCTCGATGGACGACGACGCACCAACGCGATACGAATCCTCCATACGCATGAGCAGGCTGAACCCGGAATCGGCGCCCACGTCGTGTATGCGAAGGTCAATGTGCCGGTGCTTCTTCTGTGCCGGCAACAGGATGTGCTGCTTGATGTGCAGGCATTCGCCGCAGGTCGGCGAACCGAAGAAGTCGAGAATCAGCCGATCGGAGGCCAGTGCGGGCAGCGCAATGAGCGCGCAGGCGGTGAGGGCGGCAAGCAGGCGCCGCACCAAACAACTGCGTCGTTTCCAAGAGGGCTTCATTGACAACAATCCACTCCGAGGAGGTTACGTCAACCGGCAACTCCCGCCGTTTTCGAGGTCGACCCCCTTGACAAGGACCGATGCGTGCTCGGGATGTCGTCGGTAGTACACGACCGCATACGAACAACTCGGCCGGACCGTAAATCCCCTGGCTGCGGCGTACTCCGAGACGCTCTTGAGCAGCAGCTCAGCCAGCCCCTTGCCGCGCAGGTCGGGGTGCACGAACGTCCGGTAGAGATCCATGACAAGTGGCGCCGCGTCCTTGATTTCGTAATCCGCCGAACACTCCAGGCCATTGACGGTGCAGAAGAAGCGTCTCTTCGATTCATCGTGGCTGATGTGCTGATCCATGGTCCTCCACATCTACTGCGTGATTTTGTCGATGATACTCGTGACAGCCTCGAAGCTCTTCCCGGCGGTCGCAAGATAGATCATAGTCGCACCACGATCGCTTCGCAAGACGAATTGCGGATCGATCGGAATTGAGCCGAGGAAGGGAATACCCAGCTCCTCGGCCATGCGCTTGCCGCCACCGCTGCCGAAGATGGCGGTCTCGGTGTTGCAGTGGGGGCAGATGAATCCGCTCATGTTCTCTACTACACCGATGACTGGTAGCTGCAGCTTCTCACAGAAGTCAATCGACTTGCGCACATCGAACGTCGCAACATCCTGGGGGGTCGTGACGACAATGGCGCCGTCGGGCTTGGCCGTCTGGACAACCGAGAGCGGCTCATCGCCGGTACCCGGTGGCGAATCTATGATAAGATAGTCCAGCGCACCCCATACCGTGTGGCCGATGAACTGCGAGATCACCGCATGCTTGAGCGGCCCGCGCCAGATCACGGAATCGTGGAGGTTCTTGAGCAGGAATTGGACCGACATGATCTTGAGAAGCCCATCGTAGCGCACGGCCAGCTCAAGGTGCGTCTCATCCCCCGAGCTTACAAATTGTTCCAGCCCCAGCATCTTAGGCGCCGACGGCCCGTGCAGATCGGTGTCGAGCAGCCCCGTCCTCATCCCCCGCAGCGCCAACCCAACGGCCAGGTTCACCGCCACAGTGCTCTTGCCCACGCCGCCCTTGCCCGATAGAACAACGAACTTTCGCTTGATGGTAGAGAGAGTTTCGGTCAAACGCGCCACGTCTGCTCCTTGATGACTCATTCGCTGTACTTCTCCTTGGTTGCGCATGTGTGACTGGAAGATGCACCCACACTTCCGCAAAGGACGTGCCCTGGCTCGTGCGGTGACGGATCGAGGCTGCGGGGGCCGGCGAATCACTGCATCAACGCAAAGAACCGTTGCAGGCATTGCACAGATGCAATGTCCACGATCCGAGGGTCCGCGTCAGACACGGGCTTTGGGCATCAACGATGCCACTCCGAACACACGGCACGGAAATCGCGTGTAGCGGGTCCATGAACGAGACCATTGCCATTACCAACTGGAACGACATCGTTTCACCCTTGTACGACGCATCGTGTTGCCTGGTGATTGTGCGACCGGGCGGTGCGCGCGAAGTGGTGGACGTGCGCAAGCTGTCACTGATAGATAAGGCGGATCTCTGTGCACGCGAGGGTGTCGAAGTCGTGATCTGCGGCGCCATCTCCAAGCCCGGCAGCGCGATGCTCGTCGACAAGGGGATCACGGTGCATTCGTGGATCCGCGGTCCGGTTGACGAGGTCATCGCCGCGTTCCGCAACAAGGTTGACTTGCGCACCAGCTACGCCATGCCCGGCTGTGGCGCACCTCTGTGCCGAAAGAGACGGCACTCTCGCGGGACAGGCCGACGATGCGCGAGGCCTGCAGTGCGAGAACCTTCCGCCAAAGGAGCGTGACATGAAGATCGCGATATCCGCCGAGACATCGAGCCCCGACGGTGCGGTGGATCCTCGGTTTGGACGCGCCAAGTACTTCCAGGTCTTCGATGACGCAACTGGGAGCTGGGAGGCCGTCGACAACACCCAGAATTTGCAGGCAACGCAGGGCGCGGGCATCCAGTCGGCCGCCAACGTTGTCAATGCCGGATGCGGGGCACTCATCAGCGGACATTGCGGGCCAAAGGCGTACACCGCACTCAGCTTCGCGGGCATAGCCGTCTACACCGTGCCGGGCGGAACCGTGCGCGAGGCAGTCGATTCGCTCAAACAGGGAAGGCTCACCAGAACTGGATCGGCGGACGTCGACGGCCATTGGTGAGAGTTCGCCCAGAGGGACCGAGTAGTCACAACACCGAAACAGCCACATACCCACAGGAGGCCCCATGAAGATCGCGGTATCAACGGCAGCCGGGAAGCTTTGCATGCACTTCGGACACTGCGAGAAGTTCGTGATCGCAACTGTTGACGAACACACAAAGACCATCACCGCCAAGGAAGAGGCTGTTCCGCCGCCGCACGAGCCCGGGGTGCTGCCAAAGTGGCTCCACGACATGGGTGTCAACACCATCATTGCCGGCGGCATGGGCTCGCGCGCACAGCAGTTCTTCCAGGAGTTCGGCATACAGGTGATTATCGGCGCTCCGGCCGATCATCCTCAGACAGTTATTCTGAACTGGCTGAAGGGGGAACTGGTGACAGGAGGCAACAGTTGCGACCATTGACAGAAGCCCATTGCGCGATCCGCTCGTTAACTGCAATGGTCGGGGACCACGCACACCGGTCCCGCGATGCCTTCGAGGCGATCCGAACGCGTTTGCGGAAGCGGTTCCACTCCAAGTGCATCTTCAACGGCAACCCGATCACCCAGGGATTGGAGTTCGCGTTCCGCGACAATGGCGCGCTCACCGCGATCTTCACGCTGGGCCCGCAGCACATGGGCTACGACGGCGTGGCTCACGGCGGCGTGATCGCGGCGATCATCGATGCCTCCATGGCGCAGTGCCTCATGGGGCACGGGATCGTGGGATACACGATTGAGCTCAATGTCAAGTACCGTAAGTCGCTGCGCATTGGGTCGGTTGCGCGGCTGGAGACGGTGATTTTGGGCAAGGAAATCGGCATTCTGCACTCGCTGAGGACAGAGATTCGCCAGGGCCACAACCTTGTTGTCAATGCAACGGGACGGTTCTGCCAGACGGACAGACATGCAGCCCGGGATTGTTGACAGAGGAGATCGAGCAATGACACCCATCACACTGACACCTGTTGGTGTCATCCGAAGCGAGCACCAGTGCGCCGAAGCCACGCCGGCTCAGCCGGTGTTTGCCCGCGAATGCACGGGCCGGGTCGAACTGCTGCCGGAATACGCCGAGGGTCTCACGGACATCGACGGATTCTCGCACATCATTCTGCTGTACTGGTTGCACAAAGCAACCCCCGGGGCGCTGTTGGTGAAGCCGCTCCTGGACGACGCACTGCACGGAGTCTTTGCCACGCGGTATCCTGGTCGACCAAACGCAATCGGTCTCTCCGTGGTCCGCCTTGTGAGGCATGAAGGGTCGGTTCTGCACATACTGGGCGTCGATATCCTTGACGGGACCCCTCTTCTGGACATCAAGCCGTATTCGAGCGTCTTCGACTCTGTCACCGATGTCCGCAACGGCTGGCTGGCAGGTGTCGACGCGGAGACGGCCCAGCGCCGCGGCAGGCGGGAGTACCGGGCCCCCATCGAACAGGTGACGGCACCATGAACATCGCCATCGCCAGCGGCAAAGGGGGAACCGGCAAAACAACCATTGCCACCAACCTCGCCATGCTCCTTAGCGAGACAGGGGAGAAGGTCCGCTATCTCGACTGCGACGTTGAGGAGCCGAATGGTCACCTCTTTCTCAAGCCGACAATCCACCACAGGATTGCCGCCACGATACCGGTACCCGTAATCGACGAATCGAAGTGCACGGCCTGCGGAGAGTGCGTGCGATTCTGCGAGTACCGAGCCCTTGTTCGCCTGGGCAAGAAGGTGATGGTCTTCCCCGAGCTGTGCCACGGATGCGGCGGCTGCGCCCGGCTCTGTGCGCAAAGAGCGATCTCCGAACACACGAAGGAGATTGGCGTAGTGGAGCGCGGTACCTCGGGCGCCATTGACTTCGTGCACGGTCGACTCAATGTGGGCGAGGCCATGAGTCCGCCTCTCATCCGCAAGGTGCTTGCGCAGGCTACCGCGAATGCAATCAATATTATCGATGCTCCTCCAGGCTCGTCATGCCCTGTCATTGCGTCAATCCGCCACGCCGATTTCATCGTGCTGGTCACCGAGCCGACACCGTTCGGGCTCAACGATCTGGGCTTGGCGCTGGACATGATTGGCGAGTTGCACATTCTGCATGGAGTGATCGTCAACAGGGCTGAACCGGGCAATACCGACGCAGAGGCCTTCTGCGAGAGACGGCATGTTCGGGTCATAGCACACCTTCCCGACGATCGTCGCGTGGCCGAGGTCTACTCCCGTGGGGAAATGGTGCTCAACGCCGTGCCGGGCATGCGCGACCGGGTCTCGGATCTGTGGTTGTCGATTCGAAGCCAGGTCGGTTCATGAGAGAAATCACTGTCATCAGCGGCAAGGGTGGCACCGGCAAGACCAGCATCGTCGCATCATTCGCTGCTCTTGCCGAGGGGAAGGCCGTGCTTGCCGACTGCGATGTTGACGCAGCGGATCTGCACCTCATTCTCAAGCCCACAGTCCGCACACGCAGCGAATTCCGCAGTGGTCATCGGGCAGCCATCCGCATAGAGGATTGCACCGGCTGCAAAACGTGCGCTGCAGTGTGCCGGTTCGATGCTGTGCGATCCGTACCGATGACGGACCAGCGCCCAGCAGCACCGCGCGTGATCGACCCCATTGCGTGCGAGGGGTGCGGCGTCTGCGTGCGGTTCTGCGCGGCCAAGGCGATCGACTTTCCCGAGCAAGTCTGCGGCGAGTGGTTTGTGTCGGATACGCGATTCGGGACCATGGTGCACGCCCGTCTTGGCATTGCGGCAGAGAACTCGGGGAAGCTCGTGACGCTCGTGCGCAATGAGGCGAAGAGACTCGCAAACGAGCAAGGCGCCGAGTGGGTGCTCATCGATGGCTCGCCGGGCATCGGCTGCCCGGTCATCGCATCGCTGACCGCGGCACATCTCGCACTCATCGTGACCGAGCCGACGGTGTCGGGAGACCACGACCTGCGCCGCATCGCGAAACTGACCCGGCAGCTTGGAGTTCCGGCAATGGTATGTGTCAACAAGTGGGATATCAACCCGGCCGCCACCGAAGGCATCGAGGCATTCGCCCGCGACAGCGGCTGCGCACTGGCCGGACGGGTGCGCTACGACCGGGCCGTCACTGCGGCGCAACGGGCGGAGATGACCATTGCGGAGTACTGCGCGGATGGCGTGGCGCAGGACGTTCAACGAGTATGGGAAGCGGTGTGCGCACATGCGCCATGCGAGATCACCGACAACCGGAACTGATTTTTATGTGGCAGCAAACCCATGGTCATCAACATGGTGGGCTACAAAGAACAGGGAGACAATCATGATAGAAGCGTGGCGGAAATTTCAGGGGAAAGCATGGCACAACCGCATTGATGTCGCTGAGTTCGTACGGGAGAACTATCAACCCTACTTTGGCTCCGCTGATTTCCTGAAAGGTCTCTCAGAAAAATCCGGCCGCGTCTGGAAAAAATGTCTGGACCTGATGGAAGAAGAGCGGGCTCGCGGTGGAGTACTGGAGATCGACACCCGCCGTGTTGCTGGAATTACTGCATGGGCTCCTGGATATATTGATCGGGCAGATGAAGTAATTGTCGGATTTCAGACCGACAAACCGCTCAAACGAATGGTCAATCCATGGGGCGGATGGCGGATGGTCGAGGCTGCCTGTGAGGCTAGAAATGTGAAGCCAGACCCGACCATGGCCAAGATCTTCACCCGATACCGCAGGACCCAAAACGAGGCAATCTTCCGCATCTATACCCCTGCGATGCGACAGGCGCGAAAATTGGGCATTATCACCGGACTTCCCGATGCCTACGGAAGAGGACGACTGATCGGCGACTATCGTCGGGTGGCCCTTTATGGTACAGCGTTTCTGATGGACGAAAAGCGGAAAGAACTCTACGCACTCGACAACATTGACGATGCAGCCATTCACCTGCGAGAAGATATTTCGGACCAGGTCCGCGCGCTTGAAAGAATGGCCGAACTGGGGAAATCCTACGAGTGCGATATTTCCCGTCCGGCCGTCAATGCCCGCGAAGCAGTGCAGTGGGTGTATATGGCGTATCTTTGCGCGGTCAAGGAACAAAACGGCGCGGCAATGTCCTTCGGCCATACCAGTCCGTTTCTCGATGTCTATATCAACCGCGACTTGACGGAAGGAACTATTGACGAACAGGAAGCGCAAGAACTCATCGATCAACTGGTAATCAAGCTGCGAATGGTTCGCCATCTTCGAACTCCCGAGTACGACCAGCTTTTCGCGGGCGACCCGACATGGATAACCGAGTCTCTGGGCGGCATGGGCGAAGATGGTCGTCCCCTCGTGACAAAGACCGATTATCGGTGGCTTCAAACCGTCAAAAATCTCGGCCCGGCTCCCGAGCCCAACTTGACAGTACTCTTCAGCCCTCGGCTTCCCGCAGCGTTTCGCAGATTCTGCGCCGACCTTGCCATTGAGACTTCGGTGTTGCAGTTTGAAAACGATGAATTGATGCGTCCTGTTTTCGGTGACGACTATGCCATTTCCTGCTGTGTCTCTGCAACAGGCGTGGGGCGGGATATGCAGTTCTTCGGGGCCAGAGCCAACCTGGTCAAGGCGCTTCTGCTCGCTGTCAACGGTGGCAAAGACGAAATCACGGGCGAACAGGTTCTGGTAGTTCCGGAACTGACCGGCGAATACCTTGAATATGACGCTGTCTGGAGCAACTACGAACGCGTCCTCACCTGGCTGTCGGTGCTATACAGCCGTACCATGAATTGCATTCATTTCATGCACGACAAATACAACTATGAGCGAGTCCAGATGGGGTTGATCGACTCCGACCCTCGCCGATCCATGGCATTTGGGGCTGCAGGGCTTTCTGTGGTAGCCGATTCGCTCAGCGCCATCCGCTATGGCAGGGTCAGGGTGACCCGCGACGACAAGGGTATCGCCCGGGTGTACACCGCCGACCAGGAGTTTCCCTGCTTCGGAAATGACGATGACCGGGTCGATGGACTGGCAGTACGAGTAATTCGTCATTTCTACACGTCTCTATCAAAACAGCCGATTTACCGCAATGCGACTCCGACACTATCGATTCTGACGATCACATCGAACGTGGTATATGGCAAGATGACCGGCCCCACTCCTGATGGACGATTGTCGGCTATGCCCTTTGCTCCAGGGGCAAATCCAATGCATGGTCGCGAGAGAACCGGGACTGTGGCTGCAATGCGCTCGGTTGCCAAATTGCCCTACGATATTTGCCGGGATGGTATCTCCTACACATTTTCGATCACACCACGGGCATTGGGAACCAATTCGGAGGAACGTGTCAACAACCTTCTTGGACTGGTTGATGGGTACTTTGGTTCTTCGGGGCACCACATAAACGTCAATGTCTACAGCCGCGAAATGCTCATTGAAGCAATGGATCACCCCGAACTTTTCCCGAACCTGACGATTCGGGTTTCCGGCTATGCGGTTCACTTCACCAAACTCAGCCGGGAACAACAGCTCGAGGTGATTGAGCGGACCGTCCACGAACGGTTGTAGAACATATGTTGGGACGTCTTCAATCCATTCAGAGCTTTTCAACATTTGACGGACCGGGAACCCGCTGTGTGGTCTTTCTTCAGGGGTGTCCGATGGGCTGCATCTTCTGCCACAATCCTGACTCATGGGATCTCAGTTCAGGCGAGGAAGTCGAAGTCGGGGTACTGATGCGGAGACTGGAACGGTATCGCCCATTTCTACGGACGCCGGGCCTGACAATCAGTGGCGGCGAACCTTTGGCGCAGCCAGGATTTGCGCTGGAGCTTATCGAAGCGGCCAGATCCGAAGGCTGGCATGTCGCGCTTGATACGTCAGGCTGGGGCCCTTGCGCTGAGTTCGAAAGGATTGCCCGGGCTGCGGATATGGTGATCTTCTCGATCAAGCACGCTCTGCATCCCGAAAGGATTGCGCCCGGGTGCAGTCTCCTGGATACTCTGATGAATTGGAGAGTCCTTGCCGCGCTGCCGCTTCCGGTATGGTTGCGCTACGTTCTTGTTCCCGGGTTGACCGACGAGCCGGAAGCCTTGAAGGCATTGGGCCGAATCGCACGTGAACTGCCGAACCTGGTCAAGCTGGAGATTCTCCCATTCAATCGGTTGGCGGAGGAAAAATGGATCGGGATCGGGAAGGTGAACCCCCTTTCTGAAGGAGCGAAGACGATGGTCACCGAAGAACAGCTTGCGCAGGCGGAACGAATGATCGCTTGGAGAGCCCAATGATGGCAAGTACCATCCGTCCGTGCACTCAGGCGGAAGACACTGCGGCCTCGTGCGTGCTACTATTCTCCGGCGGGCTTGACAGTGCGATCGCCGCGCACCTGCTCATGGCACAGGGCATCGAGGTGCAGGGCCTCCACTTCATACTGCCCTTCGAGGACACTGCAGGCGCACGCGTAAAGACCGTCGAGACGATCGCCGCCAATCTGCACCTGCCATTGCAGCTCATGGAGGACGGAGAGGGTGTTGTGGAAATGCTGAGAAGCCCGGCGTTCGGCTTTGGCAAGCACGCAAACCCCTGCATCGACTGCCGAATCGGCTGCATGTGACGTCGCGGACGGCGACGCCATGACCCACGGGAGGCGCACATCGGCCCATCCTGACCGGAATTCGGCAGGTGGCAGAACCCGCGTCGTGCGCACGGGGAACTGGCGCGACCTGTGACACTGTCGTTCTGGTCGAGCTGCTGGTTCAGGGTCGCAATCTCGACTCCCTGTATGTAGGGCAGAGGGCACTGGTTCTGTTCACCGAACCGAAAGCGACGTTTCCGGCAGAGGTGCAGAGCATCGTGCCGATCAAGGCCTCACGCGGAGGCGCCACAGTGACACTTGGAGTGCGCGAGGTCCCCAGAAGCTTCGCGCCCGAACAGAGGGTCACTGCTCGGGTGAACGTGGGCTTCATCCCCGATGCGCTGGTGCTCGACTCTCGATTCATGAATTGGCGAACGTCAGACACGTCGGTCTTCTTGCTGTCGAAGAATCGCGCCACGCACCAGCGAGTGGGTGTCGAGGAGATCGGCAATGGGTTGTTGGTAGTCCGAAGCGGTGCTGTGGCCGGTGACACCGTTGTTACGGGCTCCGGTCTGAGGAACGGCGACCGGGTCACGGTGCAATCTCTCTTCACACCGGACCCCCAAATGTGAACGTCGATTCCCCGGATGCCTGCCTGTCGGCGCATGCATCGTGATTACGCCGGCCACGCGCCGCACGCGCGCACTTGCGGCACACGAAGTGCGCGTCTTTCACCAGACGCTTGATGTCGTCCTTCCTGAGGCAGCAGAGGGTCTTCTGTCTGGGGACGGGGTACTGAATGTATACTGTATAAACTTGGCGAGTCCAATCTCACCGGGCTACCTTCTGTCGGGATCCAGAATGCTTGTTGGCGCGGTTTTTCCCCGCTGCTGTGCAGGGCCCGCGCTCCACTACCACTTGGGATCTGAATGCAACATCCACCTCCACCCACTCTCATCCAGCTCCACTACCACAACCGCCCGGGCGGTGTCACCACGGTCATGCGTCAGTATGCCCGGGCATTCGCGCGCATCCACGCGAAGACGGGCGCATGCATCGTCACCGCATGTCACGCGAGCGGGGCAGGGGAGTCGGGTGTCCGGCTCGTCGACATCCCGGCCATGGAGTACCGGGAGTTCGTGTCTCGTCGCGCCTTCGTCAATGCGCGAGACACCGGGTTGCACGCGCTGCATCGCGTCCTTGACGAGGCTGATGGCGGCGGTCCGGTCTGGGTGCTCGGCCACAACTTGACACTGGGAAAGAACTGCGCGGTGTCGGCCGCATTCGCCGAGCTCGCGCGTGAGTGCGAGGCATCGCGGCGCAACCTGCGATTCATATCGGTGGTCCACGACCTCGCCGAGGAGGGGCGCGCCGCGCAACTCGCGCAGATCCGGCGCCTGGAGCGGCTCGGCGTTCCCATCTGGCGCAGCCTCTACCCGCAGACGCGCAACCTCCGCTACTGGGTGCTCAACCCGCGTAACCTGCGTCTGCTGCGCGCGGCGGGGCTTGCCACGGAGCTGCTGCCCAATCCGGTGGAGGTGCGGCCCGGGCGTTCTCCTCTGTCCAAGGCTCAACGACAACATGTCAGAGACGCGCTCTGTCAACTGGCCGGCTGCGACGGAATCGTGTTCCGCAGCAATCGTCCGATACTTCTCTACGCCGCGCGCCTCATCCAGCGCAAGAACATTGTGGAGGCGCTGCTGGCAGCCGTGCTCCTCGATGTCAACCTGGTGCTGGGGTCTCCGGGGCCATCTCCTGCCGATGTCCGGTGGCACCGCCGCTTGCTGCGGTTGTGCCGGGAGCTGGCGATTCCCGTGGTCTTCGACGGGGCGCGGATCGGTCCTGCCATGGGCACTGGGGGGGATGCGCCCGCAGCGTTCCGCCTGCTGTATCGATGCGCCGACGCGTGCATCTCCACGTCGCTGGCCGAGGGGTTCGGCTACGCGCTGTTCGAACCGTGGCTCTACGGCAAGCCGCTTGTGGGGCGCATCCCCGCAGGCTTCGGGGGGCGCGGGTGGCCCCTGCCCCTGGGCGCATACCGCCGCCTGCCCGTGCCGGCGGAGTGGCTCGACCTCGATGCATTGACGCATGCGTATTCGGTTGAGGTCCGGCGGTGCTTCGGCAAGACGGGCACCCCTCGTCGGTGGGCGAGCGAGTTGGTGGTTCGCGGCGGCGTCGACTTCGGGGCACTTGACGTAGGGCTGCAGATGCAGGTGCTGCGGAGAGTGTGCGCACTCGCGTGCACCTGCGGCCCCGTTGCTCCCGCCGACGTAGGGGCTCTCAACCGGCTGCGACGGGCGTTTGACCGCGGCCGGCACTGTCCCGATGCAGTTGCCGCGAACCGTCGCCTCGTGGAACGTGAGTTCGGCGTCCGCGCGTTCGATGGGCGACTGGCAGCCCGTCTCACCTCGGCAGCCCGCAGATCTGCGGCGCGCCCGGAACTCGACCTCCCACGCATCCGCCGGTACTTCGCACAGGCGCGTCACTTCCGGCTGCTGCTGTCGCCCGGGGCGCGCCCGTGAAACCAGGCCTCTCATCGAACGTATTGATTCTGCGCACCTTGGGGATGGGTATCTCTTGGTCCATGGTTCGGAAGCAATAATACATTTCACTTGATTTCCGTTTGCACTCATTGGATATTTAGGTGTCACCAAAACAGCCGGAGGACGTGTGTCAAACGCCACGAAGCACGATTTGATCGCCGAAGTATCCAGTGTCACGGGTCTCACGCAGGCAGACGCGAAAGTCGTTGTCGAAGAACTGCTTGAGACGATTGCGCGGTATCTCGAACAAGGAATGAACATCGAGATCCGGGGATTCGGCACCTTCTATACCAAGGTCCGCAAACCGCGTCCTGCCCGCAATCCCAAGACCGGCGACGTGGTTCCCCTGCTCAAACGGGCAGTCCCTCTGTTCAAATACTCCAGCGAGATGAAGAAGTCCATTGTGACCACCCTCTCCGAGAGGGTCGCGGCTGTTTCGACCACAACGTCGGCAGCATAGGTTTTGCGCGACTCTGCAATGCAGATGCGAAGGCAGGGCTCCGGTGCTCTGCCTTTCTTGTTTGGTGCAGACCGGCTCGTCCGGTATTGTTGACAATAGTGAAACGTCGGGATTGCGGGGAATTGACGTTTTCGTGATTGACGCACCATGGCCCCAACGCTATACTATCCAAGAGATTCACACTCGTCCGGCGGTCGGTGCTCGCGCGTTCGGGGCAGACCCGAGGGAGTGTTTCCCTCGTCGGCCCGAAGAGGGCACGAGTTGACGAGACGAATCGCCGGTACCTCGGGCCGGTGCAGACACCGAGACGCTTCAAGCGAGTTTCTCCTCCGGTCTTTCCTCTCGAAAGGGTGGGCTCCCATGAGAAGACGCATCGTGGCACTGGCGCTGACGCTCGCGCTGGTTCGCATCGCATCGGGTCAGGACTTGTCGCTGCAAAGCCTCAGTCCCGAACTGAAGGGCACGCAATTCGACGCGCGCTTTGCCATTGGTTTCAACTACGACATGCTGCGTTCTCCTCTGGATGTGTCATTTGACTATCCCAAAGGGTACGTCGGGCTCGACATTCCCTTCAGGCAGAGCTTCAACTTGCTGAAAGTAGCCAACGGTCAAGGCGCCGGCATGGACAAGTTCTTCGGCGACACCACGCTCTTTCGCAGCGGTAAAGAGTACCAGCCAACAGCCAGAGCCAGCGCCCGGCAGAATCCCAACACCACCTTTCGGGTTGATGTTCCCATGCTCGGAGGTGTAGGCAGTTTCTCAAACATCCAGAACGTCGGCCTGAGCTACCAGAATACGCTGGGTCTTCCCTCGGCCAGGGCCAGCATGAGTATGGCCGATCAGGGCGTTTCGATGCTGTTTCGCGCGGCCATCTATGTGCCCGTGGACCTCAGCGCCTCGTGGGAAACCATGACGTTCGGCTACGCGTACAAAGTGAACAAGAATCTTGTGGTGGGGCTCAATCTTCATCGACATGTGTTCATGCTTGACATGCGGGCCAAGATCGACGTTGACATGCTCGGGTACGCCGAGGTCGACCAACAGGTGCTCAAGACCCGCATTCCCATCGACTACACGGTTGGTGGCGAAGCGAATGCACACTACGATGCAGAGGCTTGGTCCCCCACGCTGGCGGTCAAGTTCTGGCGGGTTGGCGCCACGGCACGGTTTGGAGTCAACGCCCGCGCCCGTGGAGGTCTATCCGCAAGCTACTCGCTGCCGTTCTTCATCGATCCCGCAACGTTTGCGTTCAACCTGAAACCCGAGAACCTCATGGATCCGGCGTTCATCTCCAGCCTGCAGTCGGGCGAGACCGACACGGTTACGCATGTGTCAACGCAGGACATGGTATGGAAACTTCCCGATGGCTACACGTTCTCCTTCGACATCGTGCGCAACAAGCTCAATCTGTCGTATACCAAGACCCGCGGCGAGCTGCAGGTGAAGCTGGGCAATATCTGGACCGTGCAGAAGCGCGTGACGTCCGACACCGCCGAAGTTGCGCAGAACGATACCATCAACCTGGACTTCAGGACGAAGGTGGATCATGTCATGTTGCTGAGTGGGAATCTCAAGCACTTCTTCTTCAACCTGGGAGTCTTTACTCTGGACTTCGCTGCGGCGCGCAAGTCACATCTTCTCGGGAAGTCGCTGGGCAAGGTGGGTTGGCCAACGATATCCGGTTCGCCGCTGATGCCGGTGCTCGGAGTCGGGTCGGCGTTGGGTTCGAAGATACAGCTCATGTTGGAGTTGGACCTACTGCCGCTTGCGGCGGTTAAAGGCGGGGTCATCTACTACTTCTAGTATAGAGACGGTGCAGTGACGTCGAGACGCGACGTCGGGATTGTCAGGATGGTGCAGAAACCAGAGTCAACCGTGAAGATGGTCTCCCGCATGGGGGACTGCGCGAAAGGATTGTATCGATGACATCTACGAAGAGAACCAAGACGCTGGCTGCGGCAACAGTGTTGTGCCTGTCCTGGGTGGCACTGGGGCAGACCGACTATGTGCTGACCGACTTTCCCATTGCCGCAGTGGCAATCGACTCGGTCATCACGGTCAAGTGGGCTGCCTCGCGCCCTGTCTCGACCGACTCGGGCGATCTCTACTTGAGCCGCGTGCCCATGGGTTCCAGCATCGCCGGACGCTTCAAGGTTGTTGTGAGCGATCCGACGCTGCGAGTCCTCTACAATGAACGCACATCAGGCACCCCTCCGCAGCGGCGCATCACATTCAGACCGTCGAATCAAGCGGAGATCGGTCCTGGCGTCTACTACTATATAGTTGCTCATGTGGTGAAGCAGGCAGGTGTTGCGGTTGACACATTCTGCTCCAACGAGCTGCAACTGATCATCGAGTCGCCCAACCCAACCGAACTACTCTCCCCATCCGACACCATCACCGACCTTACCCCCACGTTCACCTGGAAACCTAACCCGGGAGTGCCGTACTACCATCTTATTCTCTCCGACGAGAAAATCGGCGTCGACAGCAGCAGCGGTGGGTTCAGCATCCAGGGCCTGAGCATCGTGTGGCAGGCCATCACCGCCAACACGCAGATCGTCTACGGCGCCCCCGACCCCTCGGGCACCATTACCGCGTCTCCGCCACCCATGTCGCCTGGGCAGACCTACTCGGTGATCGTGCTGAACAACTATGGCAACCACCCTGCCTATACGTCAACCAAGTTCGGTCTGCCCAAGTTGTTCACCATCAAGGGCGACACGCTGAAGGCGCCGCGAAATTGCTCTCCCATCGGACAGTCGCTCTCTTCTTCGTCAATTCGGTTCAAATGGACCAACCTGGATGTCGCGCGGGCTAATACCTACAAAGTGTACATCTACGTGGCCTCCAAGATGGACATTGTCGATGCCCAGATGGTTGTGTGGGAAAACGAGGTGACTGCGGGCAGCTTTGCCGGCTCCGACACCGGGTTCATCGATGTGAATGCCGGATCGGTTCTCACGCAGAATCACTACACCTGGAAGGTTATTGCCGTTGACAATAAGGGCGCCGGACGCGCAGGCGATACCACGAGCTTCGACTACACCGCACCCACCGGCAAGATTCGTCTGGTCACCTGCGAAAAGATTGTGTCTGGTGCTACCACCATCAATATGAACGTGGCCGCAGTGGAGGTTCAGGTCGAGGTCCTGGATGGATCCCTGGAGAAACCCCTGCTGTTCTACACCGACAACAATGGCAGGCTCTCGCGCGACCGCCCTGTGGGTACCTATCGGCTCACTGCGGTCAAGCGTGGCTTCGACCGATTGACCAAGACGGTGAGCGTCACCACGACGGAGGCCCCCGAAGACACCCTGTGGCTTCAGCGCCCCGAGGCGACGGTTTTCGGGTCCATTCTCGATCGGTCAGGCGTGGGCATCGACTTGGCACGGGTAACCGGAGTGTCGGAGCGAGGGGACACGGTGCGCGCCGAGACTGACCGCTACGGAAGTTTCGTGATGAGCTGCTATGGGGCCGACTGGGTAATCCGCTCCGCCAAGTCCGGGTACATTCCGTCCTCGGGCCGCGAAGTGACGGTGGTCGCAGGCACCAGTCTGGCCTACGGAACCGATACGCTGGCACGCGTGCCCTTCACGCTCTCCGGCATCGTGAGAAACGACGATGCGCAGCCCATCATCGGGGCAAACGTCAAGTTGCTGCGAGACGGTTTGGTGGTAGGTGAGGTGCCCTCAACGTCACAGACCGGTGCATACGCATTCTCCCTCCAATCGGGCAGATACACGCTGAGTGGGACGAAGACCGGTTTCCAGACTGCACAGCAAACCCTCGACATATCGTCGTCGCGGAACGTAAACCTGGTGATGTCGGCCGGGGCAGCCCTCATCACCGGATACGTGTACGGCCGGACCTGGGTGTCGGGTGACACGGTTCGGGCGCCGATTCCCGGGGCGATCATTCACTTTGGCCGAATTCACGGCAGAACCGTGGCCGACACCTTCTCGGCAACTGCCGACGTCACCTACGGCGACTATCGCATCAGTCTGCCCGGCAACGATACGTTCGCAGTATGGTCGGAGGCAATCGGTTTCGCGTCGGACAGTCGCGTCGATACGATTGCCACGCGTCCGGGAGTCACCGAGACCTACCACGACAACTTGCGCGGGCTTGCCATGATAGCTGGGACCGTGACACTGTCGGGAGTCGGAGTTGGCGGCGTTGAGATCTCCCTGACCGACCTTGCGTCCGGTGGATTGGTTGCGTCCGCGTCGTCGCAAGCCAACGGCTACTTCGAGATGCGGGGCATACGCGACGGTACCTTCCGGATTGGCGGCGGCAAGCAGGGGCTGGCGCTGTCGGGAGTCGATCCGGGCGATACCGTGGTTGTCGGCAACGGCAGGCCAGATGCCAACCTGTTTGCCCTGACCATGGTAGCGGGAAACAAAACTGTGAAGTTCTCGGTGGTTGACGGAAACGGAAACCCGGTGAGCGGATCGGTGAAGGTCCAGTCTCCTCAGCGCACCACGCTTGCGATTGGCGGTTCCCTCACACAGGCTTCGGGGGGGGCGTATTCGATTGTGGTCGATGCGACCAGCGACACACTGCTTGACTTGTCGCGGTGCGGCTTCACGGTTGGCGATACTGCCACGTCGTACACTGCGTCGCTGGCGCTCCCCGTGTCTCACCGGGCGCCCGATTCGGTGGTCTTTTGCGACGACAGCGTGTCA
>Ga0315284_10003534_pt1 | contig 22247 bp, 22 predicted proteins | sample YL17G09_16_MG_FD_203696 | JGI IMG/M metagenome (GOLD analysis project Ga0315284, IMG submission 203696) | Sediment microbial communities from Yellowstone Lake, YNP, Wyoming, USA - YL17G09_16 | ecosystem: Environmental > Aquatic > Freshwater > Lake > Sediment | place: USA: Wyoming | collected... | reverse complement strand
TTCTCCAGTTGGGCCTGGTTCTGCTCCTGGGCCCTCGCCCGCAGTTGTTCCAACGCCTGCGCCTGGGCCTGGGTGCGCTGCATGATCCGTTCCAGCAAGCCGGGCATCTCTTCGTCTGAGGCCCGGGCTGCCTGGTTCATGGCCTGCGAGACGTGCTGTTCCATCCGTGTCACGACCGTCTCCGGCACCTGCCGCTCTCGCCCAACCATGGCCCTGATCTCTGCCACTCGTTGGTCGGCGAACTGCAAAGCCAGGGCCACCTGGCCTGCGGGAGCGGAGGCCAGCGCCATGCGCACGTCCTCACTGGTCAGTTTCACCGGGTAGAGGACGTCGCCGGGAATGCTGCCATTGGCGGCCACGGCGGCTCCTCCCCCGACGGCCGATAGGCTGACCACGACGGCCAGTACGGCGCTGACGATCTTGGTGGCAAACAAGAGTTGCATCTTCGGTTTCCTTTCTGTGTTGTGTGATAACGTTCTGGTTGCCGGCGCCTGTACCCGCTGCTGGGCGGCGGTTTCCAGCAAGCGTCTGCGGCCTGCTGCCAGCCCGCGTGGCGGTGCTGGGACATCGGCATACATCTGGCTCGTCGCCAGGGCGACCTGGAGCAACGGGCGCAAGCGATCGGCGTGCTGGGGGTAGTGTGCCAGCACGGCTTCGGCATCCCCCGTGCGAGCGACCTCCTGGAGGCAACGCTCGAGCAGTTGTTCATAGGGTTGTACTTTCATCGTTCTATCCTCGCTCCAGGATACGGCGCAGGGCGGCCAACGCCCGGTGTTGGAGCGCCTCGACCGCGCTGACACTCTTGCCTATGACGTCGCCGGCCTCCGGCGCACTGAGTTGCTGGCCGAACCGCAGCGCCAGCACCTGCTGTTGCTCCGGCGTGAGCAGCCTGATGGCGGACCGCAGTCGCTGGCGGGAGAGCCGTTCTGCGACCGCAGAGTCCAGGTCCTTCTGGTCCGCCACCAGGTCTTCGTCCAGTTCGAGCACGGGCGTCGCCGGTTGCTTACGGTAGTGGTCCACCACCAGATTGTGCGCGATGCGATACAGCCATCCCTGGAAAGAGGTTTTCCACAACCGCCTCGCCCGGATCGCCTGTAACATGCGCACAAACACCTCGCTGGTGAGATCTTCCGCCAACTGGGCGTCCTGAACGCGCCTGTAAAGGTACGCATAGATCGGCGGGGCGTACTCGTCGTAGAGTTGCCCCAGCGCATGCTCGTCGAACGCTTGCGCTCGTTCCAGTAAAGTCTGTTCGTTCGTCACGTGACGTTGCTCTCCCACCCTATATGACGTAAAATAGCCTCAAACCTTGCGGGTTGGCGGGCCTGAATCTTGCGTTTGTCTGAGACCAGTATACCGCACCCTGGCCCATCCGGCCAGAAGTGGATTCCGTTATGACGCGAACCTGGGGCCCCAGGCTCCTAATCCTGTTCTTCCTGATCGTTTTCGGCGCAGCCGTGGTCCGCCACGCCTGGCTGTGCGACGATGCTTACATCACGTTCAGGACCGTGGACAATTTCGTCAACGGCTACGGGCTGACCTGGAACGTGGACGAGCGGGTGCAGGTCTATACGCACCCGTTGTGGATGATGTTGTTGTCGGCCGCATACGTGCTCACGCGGGAGGCCTTCTTCTCCAGCCAGATACTCTCCATCGTCATCTCGCTGCTGGCCGTGGCCGTGCTGGCCACGCGGGTGGCCGCTTCTCCGGCCGCCGCCTGGTTGGGGGTCGCGGTCCTCGCCGCGTCGAAAGCCTTCGTGGACTATGCCACGTCCGGGCTGGAGAACCCCCTCACCCATTTGATCCTGGTGGCCTTTTTCCTCGTCTACTTCAAGTCCGACACCAGGCCGAAGACACTGTTCCTCCTGGCGCTGCTGGCCGCGTTGGGCACGTTGAACCGGCTGGACAGCGGGCTGCTGCTTCTGCCGCCGCTCGTGGCTGCATGGGCCGGGTCGCGCCAGACCAAGGGACTGGTGGCGGTGATGGCGGGGTTCGTGCCGCTCATCCTGTGGGAGACCTTTTCGTTTTTCTACTACGGTGCCCTCCTCCCGAATACGGCGTTGGCCAAGCTGAACTTTGGGCTGATCGGCCGCCCGGAACTGGTGGAGCAGGGCCTGCACTACTTGTCAGATTCCATCGAAGTAGACCCTGTGACCCTTGTGGTCATCGGGGCCGGCCTCGGCTTGCCGCTGGTCAGGAAAGCGTGGCGGGCGCTCCCCATTGCCGCCGGGTTGGTCCTGTATCTGGCGTACATCGTCCGCATCGGGGGCGACTTTATGAGCGGCCGTTTTCTGACCGCACCCCTGGTGGCCGCTGTGGCGATCCTGGTCAGCGGCGCTTTACGCCTGCGCCGGGGAATCTACCTGGCCTCTTTCGTGCCGCTGGTCGTGCTCGTCCTGACGGCGCCGTATTCCCCGCTCCTGGCGTCGCCCGAGCGCAGCGCTGACGTCCCTCCTGAGCAATGGATCAACCTTTACGGCATCGCGGACGAACGCGCGTACTATTACCCGCATACGGGGCTTCTCATCGCCCTCGAGCGCACCGGCCTGCCGGACCACGAGTGGGCCATGGCGGGGCGCGCAGCCCGGCTGAGGGGCCCTGCCCTCGTTCAAGACATGTCTATCGGCTTCCTCGGCTATTTCGCCGGGCCACGCGTCCACGTGGTGGACTAGTTGGGACTGGCGGACCCGCTGCTGGCGCGGTTGCCACCTGCGGATCCTGATTGGCGCATTGGCCACTTCCTGCGCACGGTGCCCGCCGGGTATACCGAAACGCTGGCCAGCGGGGAGAACCACATCGAGGACGAGGACCTGGCCGCCTATTACGACGTACTGGCCTACGTGACTCGTGGCGACCTGTTCGACGTGAGCCGGCTGGTCGAGGCCTGGAAACTGAACGCCGGGGTGTACGACCACTACCTCGATGCCTATGCCTATTTCCGTGGTCAGGCATTTACGCAGCGCCTGCTCGTGATCAACCCGACGGACAACCCGTGTGTCGCCGTGTACGTAGCGAACGGCGAAGCGACCGCAGCGATGCTGCTCGACGACGCCTCGCAGCGGGGAGAAGTGTACACGGTCCGGTGGGCGATTGCCGCGGACGGTGTGCGGTTCGAAGGCCCCCACGTGCGGCACCTTTCGTCCATCCATACCCTGTCCGACGGTGAGCCGCTGAACGTCGGCGTCTACTTTAGCCGGAACCCGGATGCTCCCCCGCGTGCCACGTTCGAGCGCCGGTTCTGGTTTCGCATCGAGGAGGGCCAGCGGCTTCTAGTCGTCCTTCCTGGCATGGAGTGGCAAAATCTCTACGGCCACCAGGACGCCTGGTTCCCGGTGGACATTGGCGACGTAGTGAGAGATGCACCATGAGAGGATGGGTTCGTAGTGGCGGCTTTAGTCGCTCCTGATGAGTCCGTAGTGGCGACTTTAGTCGCTCCTGCCGGCTCGACAACGACTGAAGTCGTTACTACGAATCAACAAGGCTTGAGTTTGACATCTATCCTTGAGCGGCGTATACTGATTTGAGAGCGGCCCAGACAAGTTTGGGCATCCGCGTGCCTCAAGAGGAGCAAAGCCGTGGCCCCAGAGAGATTCAAACTGGTCTCCGCCGTCCACCTCTTCCTCATCCGCGACGGCCGAATTCTCTTGCTGCGCCGCTGCCACACCGGCTACGAGGACGGCAACTATAGTGTCGTCGCCGGCCACCTGAATGGAGGCGAACAGGTCAAGGCGGCGGCGATCCGCGAAGCGCGGGAGGAAGTGGGGATCGAAATTGCGCCCCAGGACCTGCAGGTGGTCGGCGTGATGCACCGCAAGTCCAATGACGAGCGGGTTGACTTTTTCCTCACGGTAACCTCGTGGGCCGGGGAGATCGCGAACAGGGAGCCCCACAAGTGCGACCAACTGGCGTGGTTCGACGTGGACGACCTGCCTGGCGACGTGATCCCCTACGTGCGCCGGGCGCTCGACAATTACCGGCAGGGCAGGTGGTTCGACAGTTTCGGATGGCCGCACGCCGAGACGGACGAGCAAACGCACAAGGAGGTTGCAAGATGAGAGATGATCAGGCACAGCAAGTCTGGAGCGTGGACGTTGCCGCGCCGCTCCAGGCGGTTGTGGACGACCCGGCATGTCCGCCGCTCCTGCGCCAGGCGCTCGCCGGTGTGCTCTCCTGGCAGGCGCGTAACGAGACCCCGCTGTGGCGCACGCTGGCCGCGCCGCGCCTCGCGCCGCAGTGGGTGGCCAGCCTCCTGGCGCTGGGGACCACGCTCGTGGTGGATGGCGAGGAAGTGCCGTTGGCCGTGGGGGGGCGCTTTCCCCGTCCCGCCAGGAGAGCGGGGCAGGCTTCCCACGCCTTGCGCATCAGGGTGGGGGGGCTCCGCTGGGGCGAAGCCCACGTCGCCCGCACGCCTGCCGACGAGCCGATCGTGGCGGCGGTCGCGGTAGTGGAGATGGCAGGGAACGTCGTGCAGGCGGCCCGCGTCGCGCTCACCGGCGTGTGGCCGGAGCCGGTCCGCCTGGCTCAGGCTGTGGCCCAATTGGTGGGCGCTCCGTTGGACGACGAGCGCATCCGGGCGGTGGCGGCGGCGGTGGAGCAGGAAGTCGCACCCAAGGGGGACTTTCTGGGTGGCCGTGAGTACCGCCGGGCCATGGCGGGCGTGCTGACCCGCCGGGCCTTGGAGCAGTGCCGGGAGGGATAGAGATGAGTAACAAGGCTCTTACCATTAACCTGACGATCAACGGCGAGCAGAAAACGCTGGCCGTAGGCCGCACGGAGACTCTGCTCGATGCCCTGCGCCGCGCCTCCTACACCGGCGTCAAGTACGGCTGCGGGATGGGCGATTGCGGCTCCTGCACCGTGCTCCTGGACAGCCAGCCTGTCCACAGTTGCCAACTTCACGCCGCCAGCGCCGACGGCCACAATGTGACAACGATTGAGGCACTAGCCGAAATCCGAAATCCGAAATCCGAAATCCAGAATCTCCACCCTATCCAACAAGCCTTCATCGAGGTGGGCGCCATCCAGTGCGGCTACTGCACGCCGGCCCAGATCCTCACCGCCAAGGCGCTGCTCGACCGCAACCCTGACCCCAGCGCGGCCGAAATCCGCGAGGCCATGTCGGGCGTCCTGTGCCGCTGCACCGGCTACGTCAAGATCGTACAGGCGATCAAACGGGCTGCCGTGCTCTTGCGTGGGACGAGGTGGCAGCCTGCCCTGCTGCCCGTCGAGGTAACGCTGGCCCCGGACCGCTCACCTGCCGACGTCCTCGACCGGTATTATCACACCGTTGAGGACGACACCCCTCTGCCGCCGCTCGTCATCTCCCCGCCGGAGATGGAGCCACTGCACGTCGTCGGCCGGCCGGAGCCCAAAGTGGACGGCGTCAAACTGGCGGCGGGCCGCCCCGCCTTCACCGACGACGTCAAACTGGAGGGGATGCTCTATGGCGCGCTGCTCACCAGCCCGCACGCTCACGCTCGCATCAAGCGCATTGACGCCAGCCGGGCGCGGGCGCTGCCGGGTGTCCACGCCGTCCTCACTCACCAGGACCTCCCTCGCGTCAAGTACGCCTCCGGCGGGCAGAGTTACCCCCAGCCACCGCCCTACGATCAGGTCAGCCTGGACGACAAGGTGCGCCACGTGGGAGACCGGGTGGCGGTCGTCGCGGCCGAGACGCCGGAACTGGCCCAGCGGGCGCTGGGATTGATCGAGGTGGAGTACGAGGTGCTGCCCCACGTCCTGGATCCCGAGGCGGCCATGCGGGAGGGCGCGCCGGTCATCCACGACGAACCGGACACCGAGTCCATCTACGACCCGCAGCGTAACGTCGTCCATCACATCGTGGCCGAGGCTACCCCCCCCTACGAGGGGGGGGAGAAGGGGGGGTGGGCCAAGGCGGATCACGTCTTTGAGGGCACCTACCGCACCTCGCAGCAACAGCACACGAACATCGAGCCGCACGCCTGCATCACCTACTGGGACGAGGATGGGCGGCTGGTGGTGCGCACGAGCACGCAGGTACCCTTCCACGTGCGGCGCATCATCGCGCCGCTGGTGAGGCTGCCGGTCAAGCAGATCCGCGTCGTCAAGCCGCGCATCGGCGGGGGCTTTGGCAACAAGCAGGAGATGATCCTGGAGGACCTGTGCGCCCACCTGACCATCGCCACGGGCCGGCCGGTGCGCATGGTGTACACCCGCCAGCAGGAATTCACCAGTTCCCGCAGCCGCCATCCCCAGATCATGCGCTACAAGATCGGCGTGACCAGGGACATGGAGGTGGTCGCCACCGAACTGTACCTGATCGGCGACACGGGGGCCTACGGCACGCACGGCCTGACGGTGCAGATGGTGGGCGGGCAGAAGGGGCTGACGCTCTACAACGCCCCTTACTCCAGATTCGTGTGCGACGTGGTCTACACCAACAAGCCCACCCCAGGGGCCTTCCGGGGTTACGGTGCCATGCAGTGCTTTTTCGGCCTCGAGACGCTCATGTCCGAGATCGCGGACAGGATGGGCTGGGACGTGGTCGAGTTCAAGCGCAAGAACTGGATCAAGTTGGGGGACGAACTGCTGCTCGCCAAGGCGCTGGGCGAAGGGCGCGAGGGGTTCGAGCAGCGCATCCGTTCCTCCGGCCTGGAGCAGTGCGTGCAGGTGGGGCTGGAGGCCATGGACTGGTACGGCAAGCGCGGCAACGAGGCGTGGAGACAGGGAGACAAGGAGACAAGGAGACAAGGAGACAAGGGGACAAGGAGAGGGATTGGGATGGCGGTGATGCTGCACGGGAGCGGCATCGCCGGGCTGGACATGGCGGCCGCCACGATCAAGATGAACGACGACGGCTCCTTCAACCTCCACATGGGCGCGACCGACCTGGGCACCGGCTCCGACACGATCCTGGCCCAGATGGCGGCCGAGGTCCTGGGCGCGCCGGTCGAGGACGTGATCGTCTATTCCTCGGACACCGACTTCACTCCCTTCGACAAGGGGGCCTACGCCTCCAGCACGACCTACATCAGCGGCGGCGCGGTGTGCAAGGCGGCACTCAAGGTGGCCGAGCAGGTCAAGGAACACGCCGCGCGCATGCTGGGCTTCAACTACCCCCCTCCCTCCCAGGGAGGGGCAGGGGGAGGGTGGGAATTGCGTGATCGCAAGGTTTTCGCACCTGACGGCACCTTCCTCACCCTGGCCCAGGTCGCATTGAGCAGCCTGCACCAGCAGGACCAGCACCAGATCGTCGCCAGCGCCTCCCACGTGAGTTACGAGTGCCCGCCACCGTTCGCGGCGCAGTTCGTGGAGGCCACCGTGGACACCGAGACGGGGCAGGTCACGGTCGAGCGGGTGCTGATGGCCGTGGACGCCGGGCGGGTGATCAATCCCGTCACCGCTTCCGGGCAGGTGGAAGGGGGCATCGCGCAGGCGCTGGGCTTCGCCCACTGCGAGGAGATGGTCTACGACGAGCGCGGTCGCCTGGTCAACGCGCGCCTGGGGCCGTACCACGTCTACAAGTCGAACGAGATGCCGAAGATGGAGGTCATCTTTGTGCAGACGGAGGAGCCGACGGGGCCGTTCGGGGCCAAGTCGGTGGCCGAGATCCCCATGGACGGCATCGCCCCCGCGCTGGCGGACGCCATCCACGACGCGACGGGGGTATGGATGCGGGAGGTGCCGTTCACGCCAGAGCGGGTGTGGCGGGCGCTGAGGGGGGAGTAGAACATGGACGGTGGCATTCTGAAAGTCGCGACCTTCAACGCCAACTCTATCCGCAGCCGGATGACACTCGTGCTGGACTGGCTGCGCCGGGAGGAGCCGGACGTCCTGTGTCTGCAAGAGACGAAGGTGCAGGACAAGGATTTCCCGGCCGAGCCGTTCCGTGAGGCCGGGTATGCCGTCGTCTTTCGGGGGCAGCCGGCCCACGCCGGCGTGGCGATCGTGAGCCGCCAGGAGCCGCAGGAGGTCAGTTTTGGCCTGGACGATGACGGCCAGCCAGACGAACCACGCCTGATCCGAGCGGTCGTCGGCGGTATTCCGGTGGTGAACACCTACGTGCCCCAGGGGCGCGACCCTGAATCGGAGCACTTTCAGTACAAACTGGCCTGGCTGGCCCGCCTGCGGGCCTTCTTCGAGCGGCATTACTCGCCGCAAGAGCCGCTCCTGTGGATGGGCGACTTGAACGTGGCCCCCGAGCCGATAGACGTGCACGATCCCAAGGGGCTGAAGGAGCACGTGGACTTTCACCCCCAGGCGCGCGCGGCGCTGGAACGGGTGCGGGAGTGGGGCTTTGTGGACGTCTTCCGGCTGCACCACCCCGGCGAGCCAGGGCAGTATACGTACTACGACTACCGGGCACGGGACCCGATAGAGCACGGCATCGGCTGGCGGGTGGACCACATCTGGGCCACGGAGCCGCTGGCCGCCAAGTCCACCCGGGCCTGGATTGACGTCGAGGCGCGGCGGGCAGAGCGGCCATCGGACCACACCTTCCTGGTGGCCGAGTTCAGCCTGTTGACCGGGAAAACACACTGAGGTCTACGAGGAGGCCAGGTATGAAACGCACACTCTGGAAGGGGAGGCTCACCCGTTCGTGTTTGGCATTGGTGTTCGTGGGGCTGCTGGTCGCCGCGTGGGGTCGCCTGGCTCCCGGGAGCCAGGTGGTGGCCCAGTCTGGAACGTTGACGCCGTGGGCCTATCTCCCACTAGTCATCAAAGGCTCCGCCTGCGCGCCGAACGCCCAGGAACAGCAGATCGCACTCTACATGATCGAACATCCGGACCAAAAGCGCCTCTCCCTCACCTGCCATCCCATTCTGGCCCGCGTGGCGCGAGAACGGGCGGAAGACATGGCCCAGCGCGGCTACTTCAGCCACGTCAACCCCGATGGCTTCGGGCCAAACTACCTGGTGCGCCAGGCTGGCTACGTCTTGCCTTCCTTTTATAGCACCGCACCGGATGCGAATAACATCGAGTCTATCGCTGCCGGCTACCCGACCGCCGAGGTTGTCTGGCAGTCCTGGATGAGCTCTTATGCTCATGCCAGGCACCTGCTTGGCCTGGATCCTTTCTATGCCGAACAGCTCGAGTATGGCATCGGCTATACCTATGACCCGGCCAGCCCCTTCGGCCATTACTGGGTCGTGATCACGGCCAGGCCCGGGCCATGACCGGCTGAAGATTTCGTGAGGTGTGCGTGGTAGGAGCGAGGAGGGAGTGGCGCATGAAAGAAGGCATGCTGTACGAGAAGTTGGCGGACGGGCGGGTGCAGTGCGGCCTGTGTGCCCATCGCTGCACGATCGCCGGCGGGAAGCGGGGCGTCTGCCAGGTGCGGGAAAACCGGGATGGGACGTTGTACACGCTGGTCTACGGGCGGACGATCGCCCAGCACGTGGACCCGGTGGAGAAGAAGCCGCTACTCCACTTTTACCCCGGCACCACCGCCTACTCGATCGCCACGCCGGGCTGCAACTTCTGCTGCCCGTGGTGCCAGAATGCGGACATCTCCCAGATGCCGCGCGAGCAGCATTTCATCGCGGGGGACGAGGCCTCCCCGCAAGAGATCGTCGCCGCCGCAAAGAAAGCCGGCTCGCGCAGCATCGCCTACACCTACACCGAGCCAACCGTCTTCTTCGAGTATGCCTACGACACGGCCCGCCTGGCCCGCGAAGCCGGGTTGGCCAACGTCTACGTCACCAACGGTTACATGACGGTCGAGATGCTGGAGGCGATGCACCCATACCTGGACGCGGCCAACGTGGATCTGAAGGGGTTTCGTGACGAGACTTATCGCAAGTACGCCGCTGCGCGGCTGCAGCCGGTGCTGGATAGCCTGAAGACCATGAAACGGCTGGGCGTGTGGGTGGAGGTGACCACGCTGGTCATCCCGGGCATCAACGACGACCCGGCGGAGTTGGAGGACGCGGCCCGCTTCGTGGCGGACGAGTTGGGGGAGGAAACCCCCTGGCACATCAGCCGCTTCTTTCCGGCCTACGAGATGACCGACGTGCCGCCGACGCCCGTCGCCACGCTCCAGCGGGCGCGGGAGATCGGCCTGGATGCAGGGTTGCGCTACGTGTACGTGGGCAACGTGGCGAACGAGGCCAATACCTACTGCCACGTCTGCGGCCGGCTGCTGATCAGGCGCTCCGGCTTGTGGGTCTTAGACAACCACGTTCAGCCCGACGGCCGCTGCCCCAACTGCGGCACGCCGGTAGGTGGGGTAGGAATGGCAGGAGGCGGAAATCACAGGACGTCGAGGATCGAGACCCCGCGTTCCTGAGCGCGCTGGACCATCCACTCCTTGAGATCGGTGGGCAGCGGGGAGACTTCTTCCTCAGGCCGCCGCTCCAGGCGTAGCGCGCCGGTGGGGCAAGCGCTGGCGCACAATCCACAGCCTACGCAACGCCCATAGTCCACCACGCACACGTCCTGCGGTACCGCCAAGGCCCCGAATTGACAGCGCTCGACGCAGTCACCGCAACCAGCACACAGTTCGGCGTCCACGACGCTGCGGAAGCCGGAGCGGGCGAGGGCGGTGGGGACCTCGAACTCGGCCACGCTGCGCAGGATGCCGCAGCAACAGGTGCAGCAGTTGCAGATGTAAAAGTGTCCGTCGCGGTAGTTCCCGGTCGAGTGCACCAACCCTGACTCCTCGGCCTGGCGCAGGATGTGCAGCGCATCCTCTTTCGTGATCGGGCGGGTCGTCTCGCCAGAATCGAATGCGCCTTCCACTGGTGCAAGCATCAGGCAGTTCTCTACCGGATGGTCGCACCCTAGGCCGATGAGCCGTTGCTGGACGCGGCAGATGCAATCGCGCACGCCCCACGCCTTGGCTCCCTCCACCAGTTCGGTGGCCCGTTCATAGGGAAAGATCTGCAGGTCGAAGGGAATCGCTTCCTCGACCGGGATGACGCGGTGGACGGCCAGCGTACCCAGGGTGATGCTGCCGCCTCGCGTTTCCTGGACGTACTCTTCGAACAACGTTGCCAGTTCCGCGTCCATGCGCGGCAATTGCTCTTCGTAGATGCCGACGACGAAGGGCATCAGCCCGAAGGTGAGTTGGCCTTCGCCTCGCCTGGCGCGGATCAACCCCTGGCGGGTCATCCCCTTGAGCACATCGTAGGCCGCGCCAGGGTCCGCACCGGCGCGGGCGGCGATGTCGGCGGCCGGCTCGCACGTCAGGCGCATCACGCTGGCCAGCGTCGCCTCCTCGGGCGTAAAGATTTTGGCCAACAGCCGCAGTTCCGCGCCGCTCTGGGTGGCGGGGAATCCGTTGGGGATGGCGTCTAGCCGCTGGGCCAGCCTACGGTAGATGTCCTCAGACATGGTGGGTTCTCCTTGAATGTGCGATTGCGCTGAGAGCGGGCGACCGGGTGGCCTCAATCGGAGGGGGTGGGGGGTGCAAGCGGGACGCCGTCCACGGTGACCAGCCACACGTTCACGTGACATTCCACACCCTGCTCGTCTACGAAGGTGACGGCGGTGGCGTGGGGTGGGACGCCGTCCGGTACCGCGTACACCTCGGCCTGGTCACAGGGCCGTTCGGTGTAGCGGGCCAGTGGGTGGTGGGGGCCGATCACGGTGGTCGTGTTGGGGGCTGGCATTCCTTCGATGGCCAAGATGGCGATCCAATCCCCATCAGCGGGCAGTCCATAGCGCGTGGCGATAGCGCGGGTATAGTCGCCCAGCACCTCGCTCGCGTAGCGGCGCGGGACGCGCTTGTGGATCTTTTCCCACCCGCCGTTGTAGGCCGCCAGCGAGTAAAACAGGTCTCCATCCCCATCGCGGATGATCTGGGTCAAGGTACGCGTCCCCCAGGCCACGTTCGTCCACGGGTTCTCCAGTTCCTCGGCGCTGGGCCGCCACTCGAACGGCATGATGCCCATCAGCCCGACCGCCCCAGCGTAACTGCGCTCCCGCGGACGGCCCAATGATTCCTTCCAGACCACCGCCGCGACGAGGTCCGGGTCCAGGTTCCGTTGCTGGGCATACTCGAGGATGATCGGTTCCCAGCGGCTGACGTCCTCGTCCCAGTAGGGAGAAAGGCCCGCAGTGTCAGGGGGATTCCCGTCCTGGGCCAGCGCAGGACAGGAGATCGCCAGAACGGCGATCGCTGCCAGGACAGCGGTGGCAAGTGTGAAGCGCCAGGTTCGCATCGAGGTATGTTTACTCCTCTCCTCCCACAGGGTGCCGGGGGCCAAGTGCTACTATAGTGGAAAGTGGACGGTTTGTCAAGTTTCGCACCACGCCATGCGTGGGACTACAAGGCTCGGAGGCAGTAGGTGTGAAATCCCCGTCGTAGATGGGGTCGGGTCACCACTGTGCCGCTGCGCCAGGCTCTTTTGTCTACGAAGATAAAACATAGTATAATGGTACTCGCTACTATATGGTGTCTAGCGGCGATGTTTGATAAAGGAGTAGCGACATGATTACAGCAGTTGCCGTCAAGGTTACTCCCAAGGGTGTACTTGTACCACGTTCCCTGATTGCAGCCTGGGGAGATGTAAAAGAAGTCGAGATTGAGCAGCACGCCGATTCCATTGTCATCAAACCCAGATCTGAGCACGCCAGCCTGCTACGTGCACAGATATTGAGCAACATGAAAGCGGCAGGCTTGATCGAGGACTTGCCCTGGGCAGAACCTGCAGTCATATCGCCTGAGAAACGCGCGTACTTGGCAAAAAAGTCGGGGCAAGGTAAGCCCTTGTCCGAGATTATCATCGAGGACCGGGAGGATAGTGCGTGACGAATTATTACCTGGATGCCAGTGCGCTGGTCAAGCGTTACGTTGATGAGATGGGCAGTGATTGGGTCCGTGTGGCGATGGCTTCCACCTCGCAACCCTTGTGGACAATCCGAACCATCACTCTTGAACGACAGTCCGCACCCCCCACGATAGGAGTTACCAGAATGCTATAGATCGCCATGCGCCTGGTACCAGGAGTAGGCCCGCTCCACGGCAGTGCGAAACGGCGTATGAGGGAACCCCAGCTCCCACCCGGCCTTGTTGTCATCACAATAAATCTTCTCCCCGCTCAGGCGTACCTGTTCGCCGCTGAAGAGTGGTGTGGCGGGCCACAGCCTGTTGAGCCCATGGGTGAGTAGCGCGATGAGGTTCATCAGCGAGCGTGGCACCGTCGCCAGTGGCCGCCGCCCCCCCACCACTTCGGCCACGGTCTCCATCGCCGCCCGATGGCTCACGTTCTCACCGCCCAGGATGTAGCGCTCGCCGGTGCGCCCGCGTTCGGCTGCCAACACGTGCCCTGCGCCGAGCGTCTCGGCGTCCACCCAGTTCAGCCCCCCTGGAGGCGCGAACCACACGAGTCTGCGCTGCACTGCGCGGAGCAGGCTGCCGCCGATGAGGTGGACGTCGCGCGCGCCGATGACGCCGGTGGGATTGACGATGACCGCGTCCAGCCCGCCTGCGTGCGCTTCTCGTACCGCCGCCTCGGCCAGGTGCTTGGAGTGGCCGTAGGGGAAGCGATGCGGAGGCAGGTTGAAGGTGGCGGACTCGTCGAGAAGTTGGCCTGGTGCGGGTACCCCCAGCGCTCCGATGGAACTGGTGTAGACCAGCCGCTCGACGCCGGTCTCCAACGCAGCCGCCAGTACGTTGCGCGTGCCCTCGACGTTGACCCGGTAGATGCGCTCGGCCGGCGTGCGCCAGTAATCGGCGACGGCGGCGACGTGGAAGAGGAGCGCGCAGCCTGCGCACGCGGCCGCCAGCGATGGCGGGTCCAGGACATCGCCGACCACCAATTCGGGGTCAAGGCCTGCCAGTGCGTCGAGCGCGGAGTTGGCGCGGCGCATCGCCCGCACCTGGTAGCCCCGGGCCAACAGCGCGGCCACGACGTTCGCGCCGACACAGCCGGTGGCGCCGGTGACGAGGGCTTTAAGTGGCATCCTATGCGTAGTGGCCGAGCCTACGGTAGGTCGAGGATCCGAGCGAACAAGGCACGCACTTGCGCTCGATCGGGGATGGATAGTGATCCCAGCCTGCGCCGTACCAGGCGGGCATCGAAGGATGAAAGAATCGGCTTGACGGCACTGGGCTTCAGCAGCCCGGCGGATTGCCAGTGTGTCAAGTCCACTTCACCCTGCCTATAGGCGGTCATAGACGGCATCCTCCTCGTTGTCCCACACACGGGCAAACGCAGCCTCCGAAGCCTTCATCGCATTCCACACCAGCGCCTCGTTGGACGGATCTTCATTATCAAGGATAATGACGAGCAGGCGCGTATCAGGTTTGAGTTCCACCTCCACGTCCAGTAGAATCTGGGCACCGTCGAAGTGAGCCGGAACAGTCGTCAATCCTTTGTTCATCTTTAGACGTTCACCCCCTCCCTATGGCCTTCGTCGTTCTAATTTTACCACGCCCGGTCTCAAGCGCAACTCAATGTAGAGAAAGTTGTGGGTGGCGCGGTGGTCCCGGCACCACCCCAACCGCCAGACCTGGAACTGGCCTTGTCCTAATCTGAGACCTGGTTAAAGATTCAGGAGTTCGCCTGGCGTTGTCCACAGAAATGAAGCGTAGTATAATAACGTTAGCCAGCACATGCCACGAATGTGTTGTTTCGGACCTGAGGACGGGGACGGGAGGTGGAGCGATGAATCTGGAAGAGTATTTTGACTTTCTTGCGCCCAACGACATTCGAATCAAGGGTACCCGGGTGGGCATTGAGACCGTTCTGAACGACTATCTGGAATTAGGCTTGTTCCCAGAAGACATCACCCTGCGTTACCCGACGCTGAGCCTGGAAGCGGTATATGCGACTATCACCTACTACTGGCACAACCGGGAACAAGTAGATGCCTACTTGCGGGCGTGGAAAGAACACGGTGAACACCTTCGTCAGGAACAGGAGCGCAATCCATCCTCTGCTGTTCAACGTCTGCGCACGATCATCCGCCAGCGCCAACTGGAGTCACATTCCTCCTCTGCCTCAGGCTGATGAGCACGCCAGGTTTCTTGATTGACGAAAACCTGCCCCCGGTTATCGCCGTACAGGTGCGCCAGCACGAGCCAGGCATACGGGCTCTGGCTATCGGCCAGCCGGAAGCACCTACCCGGGGCACTCCAGACCCCCAACTTTTGTGCTGGATTGAAGAGCACGATTACCTGCTCGTTACGAACAACAGGACCAGTATGCTTGGCCATTTGCGTGATCACCTGGCTGGTGGCAGGCACATTCCTGGAATCCTGGTAGCGCCCTTTCCTCTGGATATTGGCGCACTGATTCAGGAGTTGACTCTGGTCTGGGGTGCCAGCCAGCCGGACGAGTATCAGGATCAGATCGTGTACCTGCCCCTGCGCTGACGCAGAAGTCAGTTGTCCAGAAAGACTTGTCAAGTGAGAGGCACCGGGGCAGACCATGGCCTGCCCCGGTGCCGGTTTCTATGTCAGTAACTGCTCAAGATTATTGGCAGGTACACCCGTCGCGTCTCGCCCAGTACGGCGAAGAGTGAAAAGTGATCTACTCCGGCGGTGATCAGGTTGTCAGTGACGTTCACGCTGCTGGCGATGCCCTGCTGTGACCATTGGCTTGCTTCCTCGTCCCACCAGTAGAGCCCCAGTGTGCTCTCAATGGCTGGGCCTTTCTCGCTGTCGGTGTATTGCACAGTGATGGTGTAAGGCTGTGTGGGATCGGCGGGCTGGCCAGTGCTACTGTAGACGGCAGTGACATCGAACACGTGGCCAATGCCGGTCAGGTTGCCGCTGGGGGGCATCCCGGAAGCAGGCGACTGGGTGATGACTGCCGTGTCCGTGATAGCCCCGGCCGGAATCTGGATACTGGTGTTTCCATCGTAGGACTCAAGTTCGCCGCCCTCGGTTCCGATCACGTCGCTCACCCGGGTAATGCGCCAGGTGGCAATATCGAACGCAAACGTCGGGTAAGTTCGCTCCAGGTAGGGCCTGGTCACGTCGACGCTGGTGTACCAATAGAGGGGAATAATGGCCGCCTCCTCGTAGCACAGGATCGTTTCGGCCTGGGCATACATGTTCCGGCGCGTGGTCGGATTCGTCTCGACGGCGGCATTCTCGAGCAGGGTGGTGAACTCCTCGTTGCGCCACTGGGTAGCGTTTTCATAGTGGCCGCCGATGGCGAAGACTTCGCGCGTCCAGTTGTTGGCGTCTGGATAGTCCAGGCACCAACCCAGCCGCCAGACCTGCGGCGAGTCAGTGTTCAAGAGGTTGAGATATGCATTCCGTTCCATGTCCGAGATGGCGACGGTTATGCCCAGTGTGTCTATCCAGTTTTGGCGGACATACTCGGCAATGCGCTTGTGGCCCTCGGAGGTGTTGTACATCAGGGTGATCCCTGGGATCTGGCCTACCGAAGTGTAGCCCATCTCGCTCATGTACGTCTGCAGTTCTGCCCTGGCCGCATTCGGGCTAGACTTGATGCCTGCGTTGGGGTGGCTGTCCATGGTCGGGCATCCTGCCACGCCGGGCCGGCAGAACCACTGCGCCGGTTCCTGGCCGCCCCCGAGGACGTTCTCGACTAGGCCCAGACGGTCAACGGCGTGCGAGAGGGCACGGCGCATGTGGACGTTGTTCACCGGCGGCTTGGAGGTATTGAAGCCGTAGTAGTCGGTGCAGCCACTGGGCGCGACGTAGAGTTCCTGCGATAGCAGCGGATCGGTCTTGACATGGTAAAGATCAGCCAGCGACACACCGGTCGTGTCCAGGTTGCCGGCCTCGTACTCAGTAAGGGCCAGGGACGCGTCCAGCATCCACATCTTCACTTGCTCGATTTGCACGTTGGCAGCGTCGTAGTACGTGGGATTCTTGTCCAGGAGGATGTGATCCTTGTGGACCCATTCGGTCAGCCGGTAGGGGCCGTTGGTGACAATGTTGGCCGGCTCCGTCCAGGTGGGCACGCCGTGGGCCTCGATCGCCCACTGAGGCATCGGGCGGGCGACCGGCAGCGATAGGATGGAGAGAGCGTAAGTGACTTGTTCGTCCAGGGTCACGCGGAGCGTGGTGGGGTTCACAACGGTTACGCCAACCTGGTTCGGGTCGGTGATGGTGCCCTGGTTGTAGGCTGCGGCGTTCTTGATGACAAACCCAAGGATAAAGGCGTAGTCCGATCCCGTCGCCGGGTCAAGTGAGCGCAAGATGCCGTAGCGCACGTCCTGGGCAGTGACCGGGTTCCCGTCACTCCAGGTGACGTCGCTACGCAGGTTGAACGTGTAGACGGTACCGTCGGGTGAGACAGTCCAACTGGTGGCCAGTTCGGGTCTGATCTGGGCGGTCTCATCGTCCAGGTCCACCAGGCCAATGAAGAGTTGCTCGATTACGCTTACAGATGATGTAGCGGTGGCCAGGGCTGGATCCAAAGTGGGAGGCTCTTCACCCAGGTTGAGATTCAGGGTGATGGGGTTACTGGCGGCAATGCGGCTTGGCTCCGGTGTGGGTTCCTTGGCCGCCACGGCCCATATCAGGGTAAGCACCAGGGCCGCTGCGAGGATGAACAGTGAGAGGATTCGCGCTTTCATTTGTCTTGCTCCTTTCGTTCTGGTGAGGTCTGTAACCTCACCGCCGCGGAGTGGCGGGTCACAAATTCGCCGGAGATGGAAAGCATTGAATCGCCGCTCCAAAAGCACGGGCTCATTTCTTCCCGATTTCTGCGAACTTGACCTCCTTTCGGTAGATATGGCGGGTTATGCGCGCCGGAGGTTGCTTTCTGCGCCGGGCGGGAAGCGCAGGTACGTCTCGGTGGCCGCCGACATGTCGGCGTAGGCACCCCGATAGGACGGGGGTAAGAGTGCCGCCAGTTGGTACATGATCTCGTCGGCCATCTGCTGGCGCACCTCGCGGGTCACCCTGGCTCCACTGGCCTCCAGGTAGAACGGCTGTCCCACGACGATGTGAAAGTCGGTGCGGCGTAGACTGCGCAGATTGCGCCAGAAGCGTTCGCTGCCATAGTAGACCACCGGCAGCAAGGGCGCACCGCTACGCAGCGCCACGAATACGATGCCAGGGTGCCCCCGCTGCAAGTCTCCGCTGCCGCTGCGGGTGCCCTCGGGCGCGACGGCCAGGATGTGCCCCTCTTCTAATGCCTCCAGTGCCTGGCGCAGCGCGGCCATATCGGCCTCCCCCCGGTGCAAGGGGATACCTCCCCATAGATGGATCAGCAATGGCCCCAGGAGGGGATGGTCCAGGTTCTCGGCCTTTACGAAGCCGGTGATCGGGCGCGGCAGCAGGTGCGTGTATATCAGGGGCACCTCCATAAAGTTGATGTGGTTGGCGACGAGGATGAGCGGCCCCCGCTCCGGCACCCGCGCCAACTGCGCGTCATCCACCTGGCACAGGGTTCTCGTCAGGCCCTTGATCGCCGTCGTCACCACCTGGTAGGCCAGTGTCATGGGGTTTCCTTCTTCCTCCCCCGTCAGGGGGATGGGCAGAGATTCTTCGCGCCCGTAGGGCGCTCAGAATGGCAGGGTGCCCGTAGAGTCCGTCATTCCGAGCGAAGCGAGGAATCTCGTGCGCCTGCAGGGCGCTCAGAATGACAGGGTGCCCGTAGGGCGCCCAGAATGACAGGCGTCACGCGGCGGCTGCCGGTGGCTGGCAGATGAACTCGATCTGGCCTGGCAGGAGTTCGATCTCCAGCCGCTGCCCTGCCGTGCACAGCGTTTCCCCGTCGGCGTGGGCCGGCAGCGTCCCTGCGACCGCCGTGACGACGATGCGCTGCGTCTGCCCGGTCCGGATGGGTTCCTGGGTGGCCTGCGTGCCGCGCATAAAATGGGGGATGATGGTAAAGATGCGGGCACGGCTCACCTCGCGGGCGATGCACAGGTCGAACAGGCCGTCGTCGGGCTTGCCCTGCGGGGCCATGAAAAAGCCGCCCCCCATGCGCTGCCCGTTCATGATCGAGACCATCAGCACGCGCTGCGTGATCGTCTGTCCCCCGTACTCCATGGCCACGAGTGGGGCCTTGTAGTATAGGAAGACGGTCTTGAGCGTGGCGACGATGTAGGACGGGAAGCCGTGCAGGCGGGTCAGTTTGACCGCCTCGAAACCGACGACGGCATCGAAGCCGATGCCGACGCCGTTGCCGAAATAACGGCCCTGCGGATAGTCCCCGCCGGTGACCCGGCCGACGTCCATCACGTGCCGGTACCCCTGGGCCAGGACCTGGCAGCCCGCCTCCACGCCAGGCGGAATGCCCATCCCGTAGGCGAAATCGTTGCCTCGGCCTACGCACACAATGCCCATCGCGCACGTTCTCCCTGCCCCATGCGCAGGGGCGAGGGCCTTGGCCCGCATCAGCCCGTTGAGCACCTCGTTGGCGGTGCCATCGCCGCTCGCTGAGACGACGACGTCGTACCCCGCCAGGGCGGCCTCCTGTGCCAGGTCGGCGGCGTGCCAGGGCCGCTCGGTGCGCACGAGGTCGAAATCCAGGCCATATCCGCTCAGGAGGTGCTCGATCTGGGGAATAGACCGCTCACCGGTGCCCCGGCCGGAAATGGGATTGACGATGATCTTATATTTGGACATCAGGTATAGAACCTCCTGGGATTCGTTAGATATAGAAGCGCTCTGGATCTACTTCGTCCCGCAGGATGTGCAGTTCCTCCGCGGTCGGTGGCTCGTTCTGCCCTACCTGGGCGGGGATGATCAACTCGAAGCCGGTGTTCTCGATCACCTGCTCCACGGTCACGCCCGGGTTGGTGGCCAGCAGCCGCATGCGCTTCGTCTCCTCGTGAAAGTCCAACAGGGCCAACGTGCTCACCACGCGGTAGGGGCCGGTTTCCGGCGGAAGGCCTGCCGCCTCCCGTGCTCCCGGCCCGCTCAGGTACCCGGGCGTGGTGACAAAGTCCAGCTTGGGCACGAAGCGGCGTGCGTCGTGCCGCATGATGATAATGTTGCGCCAGCACAGCGACCCCACGTCGTTGGCCCCGCCGGAGCCTGGCAGGCGCACCTTGGGCGGGTGGTGGCGGGGGCCGATGATGGTGGAGTTCAGGTTGCCGTAGGCGTCAATCTGTGCTCCGCCGAGGAAGCCATAGTCAATGAACCCGCGCGCGGCCGTCTCCATCACGTCGCAGATGCCCGAGGCGATGACGGCCCGGTAGAACGTGCGGCTCTCTCCCACTGCCCGCGGCAACCGTTTCAGTTGCGCCCCCGTACCGCCGAACTCGAAGACGGCGACCAGGTTCGGCGCGTGCATTTTCTGGGCCAGGCTGGCCGCCAGCATCGGGATGCCGGTGCCGATGAAGGCGGTCACCGCGTCCGGCATCTGGCGCGCCGCGATGCAGATCAGCAGTTCCGTCGCGTTGTACTCCGGCTGGTCCATCATCGTCCCTCCACGGCGGCCTTGACCGCCTCTAGCCGGTCCCGGCCGATGAACTCCAGGTACTCCTGGTGGTTGGCCAGGCTATGAATGTACTTGTCCAGGTAGGCGCGGGTGCCCTCTTCCGTCTGGAACGCCTCCACCCATTCCTTCAATTGCTCCTCGTCCCGCTCGTACAAGTAGACCATTTCGCCCGGGTAGGAGCCGAAGGGGGCGTGCACCACCGCGTCCACCAGGTAGTAGGGGATGATGGTGCGGTCCGGGTAGCGGCGGATCTCCTCCGTGTCTACGATCTCTTCGGCGCTGACGATGAGCCGTTTGCAGGCGCGCGACATCTCGAAGGCGAACCCGCTGATGCCCTCGATCTGGGCGTTGCCGTACCGGTCGGCCCGGTGGACGTGGATGAGGCCCACGTCGAGGATCAACGCCGGCAGCAGGCAGATCGTCTTGCCCGTGAACGGGCATTCCACCGCCTTGGCGGCGCTGTAGCGGAAGGTGTCAGTTCCCAGCATGGAGCGCACGGGGATGAAGGGCACCCCCATTGAGGTGGCCTTGAAGCGCCAGGTGATGCCGCCGTTGGACCATTCGACGACGGATTCGACTTGTCCGCTCTCCACCGCCCGCCGCAGCGCGCTCGAGGTGCCATAGACCTCCAGGCCGATGTAGGTGATGTCGAGTTTCTTGACCAGCCCGGCCCCCAGCCACAGGTCCAGTTCCTCCACCCCCTGCCCGGCCACGCGCAGGTCCTGCTTGCCCTGGCGCACTACCTCTCGGGCCAGGCTCATCGGGCAGCGCACGGTGCCGTAGAGTTCGGTGCCGATGTAGCAGCCGTCGTAGACGAAGCGGGCGATGGCCTCCTGTTCCGTCATCACCTTGTCCACCAGCGCCCGCGACTTTTTGTCCCGGTTCCACTCCCGGAAAGCGTCCAGGTCGGGGTACTGGATCAGTTCTCCGACGCCAGATTCGATAACGTGCAACGTGACTCCTCCTCTCCGAAACCTTGCGAAGGTTCGTAACCTTAGCAAGTTTTTGTTCTAAGTCTTGTCGTCCTTGTCAGATTGGCGTTTCTTCAGTTCTTGCCTGGCCGCGTGGGCGTAGATGGAGACGGGGAGCGCATCAACCGCTTCGTTGAAGCGGCGGATCGCCTCCGCCTCGCGCCCCGTGCGGCGGCAGGCCAGCCCCAGGTTGTAGTAACCGGCGGCCAGGTATTTGGCACCTGGCTGTAGCTTCTGCTTGGCCAGCGCTTCCTCCAACGTGAGATAGGCCACCTCCGGCTCCTGCATGCGCAACTGGGTCACCCCGCGGTTGATCAGTACGATCTGGCGGCTGACGGCGTCGGCGCCCAGGCGCAGCGCAAATTGGTAGAGGTCGAGTGCCCGGCTGTACTGCCTTCTGGAGGTGAACCCATTGCCCAGGTCCACCAGCAGCCGCACCCGCATCGTGATCACGTAGATGACGATGAGGAACAATGCAGGGTGGACCGGCACGGGGACAAGCGTGAGCGCAACGCCGGCGGCGGTGACGATCAGTCCTTCGACGGCGAAGCGCGTGGATAGTCCCTGCCGGCGCATGAAGGAAAGAGCCCCGAAGCCGAGCAGGTATAGCAGGCCGACTAAGAGTATCAGCAGGGAGGGATGGAGGTTAGCGAGTTGGTACATTCGTCTAGTTAAGCAAACAGGTATTGGGCAGTGCGCTGCAGCATTTCGACGCTGCGCACCTCGCATTCAAACAGTGGCACGATGGCACGCACGTCGGGGAAACTGCGCCAGATTTCCTCCATGTAGGCGTCCTGCATGGCGACGCGGTTGCGCACAAAGTCCGGCGCGTCCTCGCCCACTGTCTCCTTGGCAATCACCAGGTTGACCACGATTCCACCCACCGGGATGCCGAAATCCCGGAACCAGTTGATGAAGCGCTTGACGACGGCGATGGGCAGCGCCTCGGGCAAAGTGACGAAGAAGAAGG